>Ga0181578_10005141_pt1 | contig 11497 bp, 11 predicted proteins | sample 071ome_21_FD_148659 | JGI IMG/M metagenome (GOLD analysis project Ga0181578, IMG submission 148659) | Coastal salt marsh microbial communities from the Groves Creek Marsh, Skidaway Island, Georgia - 071401CT metaG (spades assembly) | ecosystem: Environmental > Aquatic > Marine > Intertidal zone... | reverse complement strand
CCGGGATGCTGAAGCCTTTGCCGCAGCTGGTGCCGAACATGGCCCTACGCTGGTGGCCGATGTCGCCAATTTTACCAATGCCCAGCTGGTTGCCCAGAATGAAATCATCTGGGGAGAGTCCGGCGGCGACCTGTTCTCCACGGAGCTGGGGCAGACCTGCATGGCCATTGTGTACCCCTATGAAGACGGTGCCCGTTTTGATCCGGATTATTACCGGGACAACCACATGACTCTGATCATGGATCTGTACGGGCGTGAGGCTATCCGCCGCTTTGAAGTGCGCAAGCCCTCGCCGATGCCCGAGGGCAGCCCGTTGTTCATGGGTTCGGTAAATTTCTATATCGAGAGCCAGGCAGCCTTTGATGCTGCTGGTTTGGCCCATACCGACACGCTGGTAGCCGATGTGCCCAACTTTTCCAGTGTTTTTCCTCTTGTGATCCCGTCGGAAATCTACGGACTCGACAGCTGATCCGGGAATTGATCCTGTGCTACATTACAGCCGCCTACCCAGGCGGCTGTTTTCTTTCCAACCTGAAAAAGGATGTCATCATGACTCGGGTATCCCGTTTTTTCCTGACCCTCGTGCTGTTCACTACGGCGTCTGCCCAGGGGCAGGTCATTTCCGATGCCGGCATGGCTGAACTCGACCGGTATCTGCAAGAAGCAGTGGCAAACTCCCGCATTCCCGGTCTTGTTGCGATGGTCACCAATGCCGACGGCATTATTTACCAGGGTGCTTATGGCAAAAGTCGGGTGGCGGAAAACCAGGCCATGACCCTCGACAGCATTTTCAATCTGGCGTCCATGACCAAGCCGATCACATCGCTGGCTGTCATGATGCTGGTGGAACAGGGCAGGGTTGATCTTGATGAACCCGTTGAAACCTACTTGCCTTACCTGGCCAACCGCCAGGTATTTACTTCAGTGAATCTGGATACCGGGGAGTATGAATCCCGACCAGCCAGCCGCAAGATGACGGTCAGGCATTTACTGACACATACGTCCGGCCTGGGATATGCCTTTGACAGTCCGGAATTGGCACGTCTGATGGGTTCCGATTTTGGGGCATCAGCCACAAGCCTGCCGTTGCTTCATGAGCCCGGCTCACAGTGGACCTATGGTGAGGGCACCCGTGTGCTGGGCCAGCTGGTGGAAACCGTGAGCGGCACCGGGCTGTATGATTTCCTGCGAAAAAATATTCTGTCTCCGCTGGTTATGACGGACACATTCTACAAAGTGCCGACCATCAAGAAATTCAGGGTGGTCAGCCCGCATCGCAGCAACGGGACTGCCCTGGTTGAAGATGCGCTGCCGGATGGGGATATTGCATCCGCCGAAAACGGCGACGGCGGTTTGTACGGAGATGCGGATGACTACAGCCGCTTCATCCGGCTGTTTCTCAATGGCGGGGTCAATGATATTGGAGAGCGTCTGCTGGGTCGTGATCTGCTCAGATCCATGGGAACAGATCACACGGCCCCGATCAGGGTCAGGACCATGCCACAGACCAATCCTCTGCTGAGCCTGCCCTTTCCCCTGGGAGCCGGAGAAGACAGCTATGGACTTGGCTTCCAGGTGACCGCGGTACAACATGAAAACCGCCGGGCTCCGGGAAGCATGGCCTGGGCTGGCATTTTCAATACCGAATTCTGGATTGATCCGGCCAACAATATTGGCGCTGTGCTCCTGATGCAGTACCTGCCTTTTTATGATGATGAGGCGATTGAGGTGTTGCAGGGATTCGAGGAAAGAATTTACGCCAACCTGCAGGGTGGTCCACGCAATCGGTAAGCGTGATCAGAGATTGAACGTCAGCATCATCTGTATCTGGTGCTGAATAAAATTCTCGGCATTGTTCTGATGGATATAGCGGTACTGGTAGTTGAAATCCAGCCGATTGCCGTTTTCCAGTTCATGAATGAATGATGCCAGCAAGCGGTCCTGACTGAAGCCCTTTTGGGCACTGATGCCGTAATCATTCAGGTTCAGGACCAGTTCGTTGCCCAGGCGCAGCTCATTTCGGGCAGACAGGGGCTTGTTCCAGTAGAGCACCAGTCTGGCCCGGGCTCCGACATCATCACTGGCGGTGAAATAACGTTCCTCAAGTCTTATCCTGAAATCCAGTTCATGATTCAGACGCGGCAGGGTATAGCGATACTGCTGCCACAAACGATGCTCTTCACCATCCGCTGTGAGCCGGTCAAAATGCAGGTTGTAGGCTGCCGTCAGTTGACGGTTGCCGCTGTTTTTCCCGAATCGGGCCTCAAAAATTTCCCGCTCGGTTTCCTTGAACCCTTCTACAAAGCGCTTGTGCAGGGTGAACATGGAAAACATGTCGTTTTGCATGGCGTGAGTTGCCCGTGCTGAAATCACGCTGACAGTTTCGTTTTCATAAGCTATGGCTGAATTCATGCCTGCAAAAACAGACACTGCACCAAAACACCATGCAGGAAAGTGTCGATGGAAACGCGGTATTTTCACAGGGCTTCAGGAGGCAGGGTGGAGAAGATTGCTGCGAGCCTGAAGGCGATCAAGACGCAGACGCAGGGAATTGATCCGTCGATAAAACTGTTCCACTTCAGCCGTTGACGGCACAAGCTTGCGTTCTTCATGCAGCCAGGCATCCACATCCCTGGTGACGTTTTGGGACGTTCGCCTGGCAAGGGCGGAGGTATGCTGGAGGCCATCACTCAACATTTGGGTGGGGATGTCACCGATCAGTTTGCTCAGTCGATATTCCCAGTCGACATCCATGCCGGAAAAAATGGATTGCAGTGCATTGACCACACCGGTGTCGCCTCGCAATTCCATGCCGTCTGCCTGCAGGTTGCCGGTATCCCGGGTGACGAGTCTTTTAAGCAGTGACATGGGACTGCCAGCAATCATGGCGTCATAGGCCAACTCTTCATTGCCGCTTAGCATGATGCCTTTATCACAGATCAATACATTCAGTGACATGCCGGGCGGTTCGCAATGTATGCGCAGAACCTTGCCGGACAGGGATGCCAGCTGTTTTTCAGCCCGCGGGTCCATGGCCATTATCTGATTGATGCCGGTTTCAATACCCGATAACAGGGCGGCATTGAGCAGGGAAGCGATCATCGCAGTAGGGTTCAGGAAGCCTGGGGTTTAAAGCCGATATGGATGGCACAGATGCCGCCCATGACATTGTGGTATTTGCAGTTTTCAAAACCGGCATCCACCATCATTTGCTTCAGGGTTTCCTGATCCGGGTGCATGCGGATGGATTCCACCAGGTACTGGTAGCTGTCGGCATCACCGGTAATCAGTTGGCCGGCCTTGGGCCAGAGCATGGAGTACACATCGTAGGCCTTGCCAACGACAGGATTAACGGGCTTGGAAAATTCCAGGACAAGAACACGGCCACCGGGTCTTGTTTTGGCAAACATGGAGCGCAGGGCGGCATCCTTGTCAGTCACATTGCGCAGACCGTAGGCAATGCAGATACAGTCAAACGTGTTGTCTTCAAACGGGAGTTTTTCGGCATTGGCCAGGGTGTAGCTGATGTTTTCGCACTTGCCCTTGTCCAGAATGCGGTCACGTCCGACGCGGACCATGGATTCATTGATGTCCGCCAGTACCACCTGGCCTTCACGGCCGACGATGGGTGAAAACAGCAGGCTGAAATCGCCAGTGCCGCCGGCAAGATCCAGCACTTTCATACCGGGACGCAGGGCGCTTAATTCAACCGTGAAGCGTTTGATCAGGCGATGAGTGCCCAGCGACATGACATCGTTCATGATGTCGTATTTGCGGGCCACGGAATGGAAAACCTGGCCAACCAGGCCGGCCTTGTCCTCAACCGGGACCTGGCGATAGCCGAAATGGGTGGTTTTACCGGTGTTTTCGTTGTTCATTGGTGCGGCGTCGGGTTTGCAGATCGAGGTCGCTATTGTACTGCATCACTCCGGTTTGGGGAGGATTATTCGCCGCTGTCGTTCAGCGGCATAATGTTGACCACCTGGACGCCGGCAGGCAGGGCTTCACGGCGGGCACCGGCTTTGGCCAGCCTGGCCAGGTAGGCATCCCACATACTGGTCTGGTTCAGACACAGTTCTCGCAGGTACTCCCAGCTATAGATTCCGGTGTCGTGGCCATCATCAAAGCGTAGACGTATGGCGTAATTGCCAATGCTTTCCAGGTTGTCGATTTTGACGTGCTTTTTACCGGTCTGCAGAACTTCCTGGCCATGGCCGTGGCCGCGGACTTCTGCCGAAGGTGAATGCACACGGAGGAATTCGGCCGGCAGTGAATAGAGCCCCCCATCCGAGTAACCCAGTTCAAGGATGCCGGATTTGCGATGCAGTTTTATGCTGGCAGGAATCATAGGGTTTACAGAATGAAACGACTCAGGTCTTCATTGTCTGCCAGGTCGCCGAGGTTGCTGTCCACGAAGGCGGCATCAACGACAACATGACCTTTGCCTTCATCCACCAGTTCGCGGGCATTGAAGGAGGTATTTTCCAGCAGGCGTTCCATGACCGTATGCAGCCGGCGGGCACCGATGTTTTCAGTGCGCTCGTTCACCTGCCAGGCAATTTCGGAAATGCGCTTGATACCATCGGCGGTGAACTCCAGTTCGATGCCTTCTGTTTTCAGCAGTTCCACATACTGTCGGCACAAAGAGGCATCCGGCTCAGTCAGGATGCGTTCAAAGTCATCAGCGCTCAGTGCATCCAGCTCCACACGAATGGGCAGGCGCCCCTGCAGTTCCGGAATGAGGTCGGATGGCTTGGACAGATGGAAGGCGCCGGACGCAATGAACAGGATGTGGTCGGTTTTGACCGAGCCATACTTGGTGGACACAGTTGAGCCTTCAATCAGGGGTAAAAGATCCCGTTGTACGCCTTCGCGGGAGACACTGCCGCCCTGTTGTTCATTCCTGGTGGCCACCTTGTCGATTTCATCAAGGAATACAATAGCTGTCTGCTCGGTAATTTCTATGGCCCGGGTTTTCAGTTCGTCTTCATTGATCAGTTTTGCCGCTTCTTCGTCCTGCAATATTTTCAGGCCGGATTTGACACTGACGCGACGGGTTTTCTTGCGGCCGCCGCCCAGGTTGGAAAACATGCTCGACAACTGGCTGCTCATATCCTCCATGCCGGGAGGGGCCATGATTTCAACGCCAATTCGCTCGGACACCTTGATTTCTATTTCCTTGTCATCGAGATTGCCTTCCCGCAGTTTTTTACGGAAAACCTGGCGGGAGCCGGCAGTATCCGGATTGTCATCAGAGGAGCCCGGCAGAAGAATATCCAGTACCTGGTCTTCGGCAGCATTGGCAGCCTGGACGGATACCTTCTGCAACTGTTCTTCGCGCAGCATTTTGACAGCGATATCCACGAGGTCGCGAATGATGGATTCCACATCACGGCCCACGTAGCCTACTTCCGTAAACTTGGTGGCTTCAATCTTGATGAAGGGGGAGCCGGCGAGCCTGGCCAGGCGACGGGCGATTTCGGTTTTACCCACACCGGTAGGGCCGATCATCAGAATATTCTTGGGGGTGACCTCATGGCGCAGCGCCTCGGGCAGCTGCATCCGGCGCCAGCGATTGCGCAGGGCAATGGCCACGGCGCGCTTGGCATCCTGCTGACCGACAATATGCTTGTCGAGTTCAGCGGCAATCTGTTTCGGGGTGAAATCCGACATAGTCTCAGTTATCCAGTACTTCTATGGTGAGGTTGTGATTGGTGTAGACGCAGATATCAGCAGCAATGTTCAGGCTTTTCTCGACAATACTGCGGGCATCAAGATCGGTGTTGTCGAGCAGAGCGCGGGCTGCAGACTGGGCAAAGCTGCCGCCGGAACCAATGGCCATCAGGCTGTCTTCCGGTTCGATGACATCACCATTACCGGTAATGATCAATGAGCTGTCCTTGTCCGCAACCACCAGCAGTGCTTCCAGACGACGAAGGGCGCGGTCACTGCGCCACAGTTTGGCCAGTTCCACGGCCGCCCGTGTCAGTTTGCCGGAATGTTTTTCCAGCTGTTCCTCAAAACGTTCGAACAGGGTGAAGGCATCTGCGGTGCCGCCAGCGAAACCGGCGATGACCTTGTCATTGTAGAGGCGTCTTACTTTGCGGGCATTGCCTTTCATGACGGTACTGCCCTGGCTGACCTGGCCATCACCACCGACCACTACCTGGCCATTTCGGCGCACCGACAGTATCGTTGTTCCTCTGTATTGCTCCATGGGGACTCCTGGAATCTGGTCAATCTAGCGGATGTGGGGGCAGGCCTGGAAAATTCAAGGCAGGCCAGTGAAATTGCGGGGTTTACTGATCAGAGATTCTCAGTCTGATGGGGTCAATATTGTTTTCCCGCAGGGTGTTCTGGGCAGATTCAACGCTGCGCCTGCCAATGAAGGGCCCGGCCTGGACGCGGTACCAGGTCCTGCCGGAAATCGGTGTTGGCTGAATACGCACATCCATATTCAGCAGGATCAGCCTGGCACGCAGCTCCTCGGCATCGTTCGGATCCAGAAACGAACCGGCCTGCAGAAGGTAGGTGACCGGATTGCTTTCTTCCTGGGACGTATTGTTGGCCACTTCAACGGGTACAACGTTCACTTCCACCTCGGCCTGGGGCAGGTATTCATAGAAATCCAGCTGGGTCTCAGTGCTTTCCTCGGCCGGTGCCCTCGCGGCGGCATTCTCCGTGATCGGGGAATTGGTGCGCAGATGATTGATGGCGTAGTACCCGATCACGCAAAGCAGCAGGCCGCTTAACAGGCCGGAGAAAAACCAGCTCCAGTGGCTGTCATTACCCGCCGGGTTGCGGGTTGCCGCACGCGGTGCTTTTTTGTTCCCGGCCTTGGCAGGAGACTTTCGGGATTTGGCAAAATCTTGGGCCATAGTTAATTAATAGTGACTTCAGGGCTGTTGTGGTGAAACGGGGGTTTGTCCGCTGGCTGGTGAAAGTCTGAATTTAGCTCAGCTACTCCAACTTTTTTTGCGGCAGTAAATACTTACTGATTTGTTCCTGGACGAATTATCCCTGAAATGGCTTCCAGTAAAAAGCCGGATCAGGTGAAATCTACCGGATCCACATCCACTGACCAGCGCAGCTTGCGGCTGTCGCCATGGCTCTCCAGGATGGGCATGAGTGTGGCAAGTACCTGTTGCAGGGCAGGTCTGTGACGGGCATCAAGCAACAACTGAAACCGAAACATCCCGCTGCGTTTTTCCATTGGCGCGGGCATGGGACCAATGACACTGGCCCCGGCAGTATACTGACTAGCCGCTGTCCTGATGGCGTTGAGGAAGCGCTCCGGCAGCGCACGGTTATTGGCTTCCGCGCGAATCAGAGCCATGTAGGCAAACGGGGGTAGGCGGCCCTGCTTTCTTTCCTCCAGTAGCCGGCGGGCAAAGGTATTGTAGCCATCCTGTACGAGGGCCTGGAGGGTGGGGTGAGTGCTGTTGTAGGTCTGGATAATCACTTCGCCGACAAGACTGCCCCGGCCGGCCCTGCCGGCTACCTGGGTTAACAATTGCCCCATATGTTCCTGTCCGCGAAAGTTGCCGCTGAACAGTCCGCCATCAGCATCCAGTACCGCAACCAGTGTGACGCCGGGGAAATGATGACCTTTGGATAACATTTGAGTGCCAACCAGAATACAGGGCTCACCACTGTCCACATTGTCCAGCAGGGCATGGAGGTTGTCCCGGTTGCGTGTGGAATCACGGTCGATCCGGTATACCGGGGTATTCGGGTAAAACTGCTTGAGCAGTTCCTCGGTTTTCTCGGTACCCATGCCCATGGGAGCCAGGTCGCTGCCACTGCAGACCGGGCATTGCCGTGTCACGGGAATTCGTGATTCACAGTGGTGGCAACTCAGGCTTGGAGGTGTGCGGTGCAGGGTATAGCTGGTATCGCAGCGGGCACAGGAGGCAATCCAGCCGCAGTGGCGGCATAGCAGGATGGGTGCAAAGCCCCGGCGATTCAGGAAAATCAGGACCTGGTTGCCCTGTTTCAGATGTGAACCAATCATGTCGAGGAGGGCTTCGGAAAATCCCTCGTTCAGCGTCTGGTCCTTGAGATCAAGCAGATGGTAATGGGGGTGGGTTGCCTCGCCGGCGCGTTCAGTCAGTTGCAGGTAGCCGTACCGGCCAGCCAGAGCATTGTTCAGGCTTTCAAGGCTTGGCGTGGCGGTACCGAGAATGACCGGGATATCCAGCTGCCTTGCCCTGTAAATGGCCAGGTCCCTGCCGGAATAGCGAAACCCGTCCTGCTGCTTGTAGGAAGGATCGTGCTCCTCATCCACGATGATCAGTCCGGGGTTGGCCATCGGGGTGAAAATGGCTGAACGGGTGCCAATGATGATATCCGCCTTGCCGCTGCGGGCATCGAGCCAGGCAGTAAAACGCTGGGTGTCGGTAAGCCCGGAATGGAATACGGCAATTTGACGCTGGAAGCGGCGGGCAAAGCGTCTGACGGTCTGCGGAGTAAGACTGATTTCCGGCACCATGACCAGCACCTGCTTGCCCTGTTCCAGAATTTCTGCGATGGCCTGCAGGTACACCTCGGTCTTGCCGCTGCCGGTTATCCCCTCCAGCAGGAAGGGACCGAATTCCCCGGATTTCTCCTGAATAGCCGAAAGGGCCCTGGCCTGTTCCGTGTTGAGTGTAAGTGGTTGGTCTTCTCCATAAAGGTTGTCACTGTCCGGTGCCTTGACGGGCGTCAGGACGACTTCTTCGACAAGCTCCTTTTCTTCCAGGGTCCTTAAAATGCTACCTGTTGAGGTATCCAGTTTTTCGTTGAGGTCTGACAGGGTCAGTGGGCCGCCCGACAATGCTGCCAGGACCTGCTGTTGCCGGGGAGCCCTGTCCAGGCTTTCTGGTGATGTTTCCAGGCCAAGGGTGCTCAGTTGCCAACCGGTCCGGGGTTTGATTTCGGCCGGCTCTCCCTTGCGAATCTGCGCAGGAACGGAGGTCTGCAGGGCCAGGCCCAGGGGGAACTGGTAATAATCGGCTGACCATTGGTAAAGGGCCAGAAGTTGGGAATCAATAATGGCCTGTGTGTCGATAAGTTTTTCCGCAGGGCGAATCTTGTCAGGGGGAAAATCGGTCTGCTCACTGGTGCCGGTGATAATCCCAACCAGGCTGCGCCGTCCAAAAGGAACCTGTATGCGCATCCCTGGTAAAAGACTTGAAATCGGGATATCGGATGGCGGCAGATAATCGAAGGTTTGCCTGAGTGGCGAGGGTACGGCGACCTGAATAAAAAGGGATTTTGGCACAGCAGGATTCTTGGTTCAGGTTACACCGGTTGTTATGGCTGAGTCTTACCAGCCAGTTGGATGGTTTCAGTCAAAGAAAAGCGGAATATAGCAAATTCCTGGAGAGTGAGGAGATTCGGTTTGGCTTGGTTTATACTTTGCAGGTTTCTGGATTAGCCCATTGGAGTAAAGTGGTTCCATGCAAAGCCAACAAGTGCCTGATGAACTGTTATCCCTGCGTGATGAAATCGACCGGATTGATGCCGAGTTGCTTGACCTTCTCGCTCAGCGTTTTACTGTCACAGCCAAGGTAGGTGAGTTGAAGGCAAAAAGTGGCCTGAACTCGGTGGATCCGGTACGGGAGCAGCAAAAGCTGGAGCGTTTGAAAGTCCTGGCCGAGGAAAGGGGCCTTAACAGTGAATTCATCCTGGATCTATTCCAGACCATCTTTGATGAGGTGGTAAAAAACCACCGTTCCTACCTGAAATAACCCCGGAATACGCTGGAGAACTGCCATAAAAGGGGAATTCCCCGGTTTGGCGGGGTTCGGGAGCGTTTCCGGGATTGGCAAGAAAATCCCTTGTGGAATCGACTGATTCTGCTAGAATGCGCGCTCTTTTTTCCATGAGTTTTTATGGATATGGTGCCAGGCAGGCCAGTGGGGTTATAAAAAGACCCATGGTGCCGGTCGCGATATCCGGAGACAGGACCAATGAAAGCAGATATTCATCCTAATTATCAGGACATTACCGTCACCTGCGGTTGCGGCAACGTCATCCAGACCCGTTCCACACTGAACGAAGATATCCGTATCGACGTGTGCTCCCAGTGTCATCCTTTTTACACTGGCAAGCAGAAGATTGTTGATACCGGTGGCCGTGTAGACCGCTTCAAGCGTCGTTTTGGCGGCAGCCGCAAGATCTGATACGCCGTTTTTAACCGGCAATCCTGTTCAGATATCCCTTTCTAGACTGGCTGAACGGCCAGGTCTAGAAGGGTGAATTGGGCCCTTCCTGGCCAGCACTGTCCTCGATGCCCTGGGCATCAGCATAATCGGGCAGATTCTCCTTCCTGAAGACCTCAAAGAACGCGCCTTCTTCATCGGGACGTGCCCGCAGTCCTGTCTGGCGATTGATTCTGACAAATTCCAGGCCATCCGGTTGTGCCATGGTGGCCAGAGGAGTGCCTTCCAATACCTCTTTCATGAAATCTATCCAGATGGGCAGAGCAACTGTGGCCGCCTGCTCGCTTTTGCCCAGGGTGTCAGGCTGGTCAAATCCCACGTATACGGTTGTGACCACATTGCCGTTATAGCCGGAAAACCAGAGGTCGTTGGCATCGTTGGAGGTTCCGGTTTTGCCGTGAATATCTTCGCGGTCAGGCATGGCTCTGTTGGCTGGTCTGCCGCTGCCATTGGTGATGACCGAGCGCAGGATGGTATTCATGATGTAGGCAGCCCTTTCCTCAATGACCCGTGGGGCGGGCGTCACAGCGGGCTCTTCCGGCACCTGGTTGCTGTCAAGCAGGGAGTCGATTTCTGCCGTGTTTTCACAGGTCGGGCACACCGTATAGGGCTGGGCCCTGAACATTTCACCATCATTGAAATTGTCGATGCGCTTAATCAGGTAAGTTTCAACCTTGTAGCCCCCATTGGCAAACACGGTATAACCGGTGGCGATTTCCAGCGGGTGCACCGCATGGGAACCGATGGCAACAGTCAGATCGTTCTGGGGAAATTCGCTGGTTTTGAAGCCGAAGCGGGAAACATAGGGCAGAACCAGGTCTGAACCCAGCGCATCATAAAGCCGCAGGGATACCAGGTTCTTGGAATTGGTCAGGGCATAGGACAGGCGAATGGGGCCCATGAATTCACCATTGAAATTCTCAGGCCGGTAATCGCTGCGTGCCAGTGGCGAGTCGTTGATCAGGGATGCAGCGGTGTAGCCATTTTCCAGGGCAGCGGTATAGAGAAAGGGTTTGAAATTCGAGCCAGGCTGACGCTCGGCCAGGGTCACCCGGTTGAACTGTCCGTTATTGGCTCTGTCATTGAAATCATATCCTCCCACCAGAGACAGAATTGCCCCGGTGTTGGGGTCAAGAGAGACAAGCCCGCCATTGGCCGCCGGGATCTGGCCAAGCTGCCACTGGCCGTTTTCGTCCTGTTTAACCCGGATCAGGTCCCCCGGTTCAACCACTTCCCCTGCTGACCTGGGCGAAGATCCCCAGGTGCTGTTGGAGATGAACCGCTTGGCCCAG
>Ga0181578_10005131_pt1 | contig 11508 bp, 10 predicted proteins | sample 071ome_21_FD_148659 | JGI IMG/M metagenome (GOLD analysis project Ga0181578, IMG submission 148659) | Coastal salt marsh microbial communities from the Groves Creek Marsh, Skidaway Island, Georgia - 071401CT metaG (spades assembly) | ecosystem: Environmental > Aquatic > Marine > Intertidal zone... | reverse complement strand
TCGAGCTCACTGGGATTCGTCCGTTTTTGCCGTTAAACCAAGCGCCGGCAGGCTGCGCCGGCAAAGCCCAACATTATAAACCGACACGGGCTGTGAAACACGCTTTTTCAAGGCGTTAAGCGCTATGTTCGGAGGGGTAATGGGCTACATTCGACGGGGTCACCGCGATCGATGGCTCACATTCGATGATTCGAGCGCGTGAAAGCGTCTCGGAGAACGGCCATTGATGTACTGGGCGATGCGAGACACTGTCAAAGCCAACACGCTTCCTGATGGCCGATCACGGCATTAGCGCACTGAATGCAGGCCGATGATATTGCCTTCGCTATCGTGAACCAAGGCTACATGCCCGTATTCGCCGATCGGGAATTTTTGCTTGATCACGATGCCCCCCGACGCGGCCGCGCGGGCGCATTCAATAGCGCAATCCTCGCAGCTGAAATACACGATCGTGCCGTTGCCGCCAGGCTCCACGCCGTCGATTCTGACCAGAGCGCCGCCAGCGCCGTAGCGATCCATATGTGCGGGAAATGCCCACATCTCAATATCGCCCGAATTCAGCCTTTCGAGTTCGACGCTGAATACGGATTGGTAGAACTGCCTCGCTCGGGTCATGTCCGCGACATAAATTTCAAACCAACCTACTGAATTTTGAGTCATTTGCTTACCTTTGCGGGTTCAAGCTTCCCAGAGCGTCCAAGTGCGATGAAATTTTTATCAGTATGGCAGGTTTGCGCCGAATGGCACGGATGACGTAAAAGCTATCCGGTCTGATTCGCAAGAACCAGGTTTCCCGTTTGAATAAGCTGCATCAACGTGTCGAGATCGTTTTTCGTCAATTCACTCCATGGCAGGCTGGGTTGTTGGGAGGCGCACAGTGCTTTTGCCAGTGAGATAGTGCATACAAACCTCTGACCAGAAACGAAAAGATCGGCGTTTGTATCGCGCTTTACCCAGGCAAAACGAGACCAAGGATTCCGGAATATTAATTCGCCTTTATGCAGGCGTTCAGTCACTTCCTGCGCACACAAGCCACCTTCCGGCGGTGCAGGCTCATGGGCAAGGCGAAAGCGGCTGAAGAAGGAGGCCGCGAAAGCTCTGAAACGGTCATCGTCCTGCAGCGGCGCGGCCATCAATGCCCGCAGGCGTTCGATGGCCCTGGTGTCGATTTCTCCCGCCGAATCTGTAACGTGCAGGTCGGCATCGGTATATCGCGGTATCGTATCACCGCTCAGTGATTCCCCCAGGGCCATCAGCAGGTCGGCCGCATCGGGTGCTCGCGCTCCAATGGACCAGGTCATGCCCGCGGTCACAGCGACCCCGTGATGGGCGACGCCGGGTGGCAGGTAGAGCATGTCGCCCGCCTCCAGGGTCCATTCCCGCTCCGGGCTGAAGCTGCGGAGCACGTTGAGTTCGCAATGCTCCAGCAGCGCCGGGTCATAGTCCCTGGCGACCTGCCATGTCCGCCGGCCCTGCGCCTGCAGCAGGAATACGTCGTATTGGTCCACGTGTGGGCCGACCGACCCACCCGGCGCCGCCCAGGAGATCATCAGGTCGTCCAGGCGCCAGGTTGGCAGGAAGTGAAATTGCTCCAGCAGCTCAAACAACGGCGGATAGTGTTTCTCGACATCCTGCACCAGCAGGGTCCAGTCGGTTTCAGGTAGACGGGCGAAATCGGCTTCCTCAAAGGGCCCCTGTTGCAGCGTCCAGTTGTGCTCAGGGTAAGCGCCGGAGATGATCCGCGCCTCGGCCATGGGCTCGCAGGCCAGGCCCGCCAGGTCGTCGCCTTCGATGTCGGGTTTGAAATCCGGAAACGCGTTACGGATCAGGCAGGGTTTCTTCTGCCAGTATTCGGCCAGGAATTCTTCAGCGCTGAGTGAGCCCAGGGGGGCAGGCACGGCTTTATTGACCGCTCTTTCGCGCCATCTCGGCGGCATTGCCGATATAGGTGGCCGGTGTCAGCGCCAGCAGCTCATTGCGGGCCGTGTCCGGGATATCCAGCTGGCGGATGAAGTCGTGCAAGGTTTCACGCGTGATGGCCTTGCCCCGGGTCAGCGCCTTCAGTTGCTCGTAGGGGTTTTCCACTCCGTAGCGGCGCATGACGGTCTGAATGGGTTCGGCCAGCACTTCCCAGGCCTGGTCGAGGTCTTCGGCGATACGCCCGGCATTGGCTTCCAGTTTGCCCAGGCCCTTGAGCAGGGACGCGTACGCAATCAGCGCGTGCCCGAAAGCGGTGCCTATGGTGCGCTGAACCGTGGAATCGGTCAGGTCCCGCTGCCAGCGGGAAATCGGTAGCTTTTCCGCCAGGTGGGCAAGCAGGGCGTTGGCGATACCCAGGTTGCCCTCCGCGTTTTCGAAATCAATCGGGTTGACCTTGTGCGGCATGGTCGATGAACCGACTTCACCCTCCACCGTCTTCTGCTTGAAGTAGCCCAGTGAAATGTAGGCCCAGGTGTCGCGACACAGGTCCAGCATGATCGTGTGATAGCGGGCCAGTGCGTTGAATAACTCCGCCATCCAGTCGTGCGGCTCGATCTGGGTGGTGTAAGGGTTGAACTGCAGGCCCAGTGATTCTACGAACGACTGCGCAAACTGCGGCCAGTCCATGTCCGCGTTGGCGCTGATGTGGGCATTGAAGTTGCCCACCGCGCCGTTGATTTTGCCCAGTGCGGGCTGCGCGATGATCTGTTGAGACTGGCGGCGCAGACGCTCGGCAACATTGGCCAACTCTTTACCCAGCGTCGTGGGCGAGGCGGTCTGGCCGTGGGTGCGTGAAAGCATCGGTAAATCGGCGTGTTCGCGCGCCAGTGCGTCCAGTTTTTCGTTGATCTCCGAAAACGCCGGGGCCAGGGCCTGCGCAACCGCGTCTTTCACCAGCAGTGCGTAGGAGAGGTTATTGATGTCCTCCGAGGTGCAGGCAAAATGCAGCCAGTTGGTCAGGCCCGAGAGCTCTTCCGATTCGGCCAGGCGCTCGCCCAGGTAGTACTCCACTGCCTTGACGTCGTGATTGGTGGCGGCCTCGATGTCTTTCACCCGGCGGGCATCTCGCTCTCCGAAACTCTCGATGATGTCATCGAGGAACCGATTGGCCTCATCACTCAGGGCCGGAAATTCCGGCATCTCCGCCTGGCCCGCCAGCGCCTGGAACCAGCGCACCTCCACCAGCACCCGGTATCGGATCAGGCCGTATTCCGAGCAGAAAGGCCGTAAAGAGGCGGTTTTGGATGCGTAGCGGCCGTCGACGGATGTGACGGCATTGAGGGGTGAAAGGTCCATGGAGCGCGGCCTGCGGCGGTTGGTCTGAAAACAGGCGTCATCATACACTGCGGCTCAGGTCATTTCCGGATTTTGTAGGGCCCCCTGCCTGCGGGAGATCGGGGCCAGGTTGTTTCCTGATCTGTTGGTCCCCGCCCCTGCGGGTCATTCGGGTCCAGAATCCCGAAACCCGCAGGAGCGGTTACGCTCCAGAAATCAGTTATCCGTCGCCCGGTGCCTCAGGTACAGGGCGGCTGCCATGCAGATCGAGGTGATCACCAGCCCGATAAACATCTGGTAAGAGAACAGACGGTCGAGCATGTTGCCGATGGTGACGGCATGGTCAAAGGTGTCCGTGATCGGGATGCCCAGAGCCGCACCCGGGCCGGAGCCTTCATGGGCGTCGCCCGAGAGGATCAGCGGGCTGTTGGCGAACCACTCGCCGATGACGCCGAACAGGTTGTCCTTGAAGGTAAAGGTCTTCAGGAAATCGATCCAGATCTGCAGTACCGCGAACACCACCGGCGGCAGCACCGCGAACAGCAGCGGGATGCGCGGGGCGAAAGCGGAGACCAGCATCAGCCAGCCATACAGCGGCAATGACCAGACACTGTTGGCCAGGTAGGACGCCAGGATCAGGCCCCATGCCTTGAACAGGTTGCCGGCGCCAAGAAATAAGGTCAGCGGATTTTCACCGACCACCAGCACGATGGCCGAGGCGATGATGGTGAGCAGGATCATGGTGGCGACAAACACCAGCCAGAAAATCAGCGGTGCGGTGACCATGGCCGAGAGCATCTTGGAGGTCAGCGTCAGCGTGTCGGAGGCCGGCAGCGACTTCCAGAACAGGATGCTGCGGTCCTTGCGGTCGTCGTACAGCGAGCCCAGCAGGTAGAAGAACACCACGAACCCCAGGGCCACGGTGAACAGCCCGGCGCTGGATAGCGCCCCCTCATACAGGATCCGGGTTCGAATACCCTCATCCTGCTCCGCGATAAAGCGGATGGCATCCTTCAGGGTGTGGAACTCATTGTCGAAATACACCGTGGTGATCACGGCCATTAACAGGCCGAGCACGTAGATAATGCCGATGACAATCGGCGTGGTGCGGAAAGCGCCCTTGTTCTCCCAGAACTCGCGCTTCATCAGGGCCAGCAGGCGCTTCATGCTTCACCTCCGCTCATGGTGGCGACGAACAGGTCGGCGACATTCGGCGTGCGCACCTCTCCGAGCGATTCCAGCTGATCCCGCGCCACGTCCTTGAACAGGAAAATGTGGCGCCCGAACATGACGCGTTCGAACAGGGGGTTCATGGCGCGTGCGGTTTCCGCTTTCTCCGGCGGCACCATCAGCTCCATGTAGCGTTCCTGGACCTCCTCCATGGTGCAATCCAGCGCGATCCGGCCCTCCTGGATGAAGATCAGATCGCTGAGGATGTGTTCCACTTCTTCCACCTGGTGGGTGGTGATCAGGATGCTGCGCTGCTCATCGAAGTAGTCGTTGAGCAGGTTGGTGTAGAACTCCTTGCGGTAGAGAATATCCAGCCCCAGCGTAGGCTCGTCCAGCACCAGCAGCCGCGCGTCAATGGCCATGACGATGGCCAGGTGCAGCTGGGCCACCATGCCCTTGGACAGTTGCTTGACCTTGTGATCCAGGGTGACCTTGGTGTGTTTGAGGTATTGCAGGCATTTCTCACGCGAGAAACGCGGGTGAATCTTCTCGGTGAATTCAATCAGCTGCCACGCGCGCGCCCAACGCGGGAGCACGGCAACGTCGGCGATGAAGCAAACATCCTCCATCAGCGCGGCGCGGTCCACGGAGGGATTCTTGCCGAGCACGCGCAGGTCGCCCTCGAAGGTGGTCAGGCCGAGAATGGCTTTCAGTGCCGACGTCTTGCCGGCGCCGTTGGGGCCAATCAGGCCTACAATGCGGCCAGCCGGGATTTCAAAATCGATATGGTCCACGGCCTTGGTGCGTCCATATCGCTTGGTCAGCCCCCGGGCTTCAATCACGTTGCTCATGATCAGGTTTTCTCCGCTGATGTCTGCTTGAGCAGTTCTTCTATGTCCAGGCCCAGTTGCTCAATGCGATTGAGCAGGGCGGGCCATTCTTTTTCCAGAAACTTGGCGCGTTCGCTTTCCATCAGCTGCGCCCGCGCGCCGGTCTTGACGAACATGCCAAGGCCGCGCTGTTTTTCGACCAGTCCATCGTCTACCAGTGCCTGGTAAGACTTGGATACGGTAATGGGGTTGAGTTGAAACTCGGCGGCCACGGTGCGCACTGAGGGCAGGGCATCCCCCTCGTCGAGGGTGCCGTCCAGGATCATGGCCATGGTGCGCTTTTTGAGTTGCCAGTAAATTGGCTGGCTGTCATTCCACTCCGCGCTCATGGATTAGTCATCCATGCCCAAACAGCATGCGGCTGATGCTGAAACGTTTGCTGCGCTCAGCCGCGGCCGCCGTATTTCCATGGCTGTGTGATTCCGTGCTTGCGCTGAGGTTGGGCTGCAAGTCCAACTGGCCGGGTTCATTCGCGCCCGTGAATAAAGTCAATGCAAGCGTGAGTGCGCCCACCAGCGCCAGCCGGTTGGAAATTCTGAATCTGCGTTTTGCTTTGAGTCTGATCATGGTTTCAGCCGCAATGTTCGGTCTCGATATGTTTAGTGTTGTAGTGAAGTATAACACTATAAATTACGATGGCAAGCTTTTTTGTATAGGTAGCACAGGCACTCATTCCCCTGGCGATCAGCAGGTCATCTTGTAATTCCGGCTGATCAATATTAATATACTGACTATTCAGTAAATAAAGGTTTCACCATGTCCCGCAGACCACGCGACGCAGAGGCCACGCGCAAGGCCATCCTCGATGCAGCGGAAGATCTATTCGTCAAACAGGGTTTTGGCAGCACGTCCATGGCCAGCATCGGCAAATGCTGTGGCTGCGCCAACAGCCTGATCGTGCACCACTTCGGCAGCAAAGAGGCGCTCTGGAATGAGGTCAAGGAACGCGCCTTTGCGGATTTCGTGGCCGAGAGCCAGCGCATCTTTCGCGATCAGCCCGTCTCGGTTGAGGGCATGCGCCACACCACGGAAACCTATTTCAACCTGCTGAAAGGCAACCCCCAGCTGGTCCGCCTGCTGTTGCGCGCGGAGATGGAGCGTGACCCGGAGCGCGCCCGCATGAACACCCGGCAGCTGGAGCCCTTTGTCGCGCGCATGGAAGAGGCCCAGGAGGCCGGTTTCCTGCGCAAGGACATACCGGCGGTGCACATCCTGTTGGCTCTGATCCACATGGTGACCCGCTGGTTCGAGGCCCGTCATCTGTTCAGCGGCTGGGAGGCTCTGGGCGCTGATGGCGCCGATGAGCGTTACCTGGAAAGCGTCCACAAGTTGATCCTGGAAGGCGCCCTGAGCCCCGAGGCCAGGGAGGCGATAGCATGAAGATTAAAGTGCTTTTAGCAGCCATTGCGCTGCTCACGCTGGCCGGCTGTAAAGAGCCGGTTAACCTGGATACCGACACCCGCCAACTGGTGAGGGTGACAGAGGCAGAGCAGGGCAGGCTGGTGCAGCGCCTGGCCTTTTCATCCACCTTGCGCCCGGTCAACCGCGCCCGGTTGGCCTTCCAGACGCCTGGCATTCTCGCCACCCGCCCCGTGGAACTGGGCCAGGTCGTGCGCCAGGGAGAGCTGCTGGCCACGCTGGATAACCCGGAGCTGGGTCCGGCCCAGAAAGCGGCCGCCGCAACGCTGCAACAGACCCTGACACGCCGTGACCAGGTGCGCCGTGACCTGCAGCGGCTGGAGTCCCTGCGCGATTCCGGCGCGGTAGGGGAGGATGCCTACGAGCAAAAAGCCTCGGAACTGGCCGCGCTCAACGCGGCGCTGAATGCCGCGGAAGCCAACCTCGCGGCCACGGGCGAGCGGCTGGAGGACGCCAGCCTGCTCGCGCCTTTTGATGGCGTGATTTATTCAATCACGGCTGAACCGGGTGAATTCGTAGCCAGCGGCCAGGTGTTGATGAGCATCGGTGGTCCGGCCAGGCTGGAACTCGAGGTGATGCTGCCGGCTTCGCTGTTGGCCCAGGTGCAGGTGGGCGCCACCACCGAGGTGCGTGTCCCGCAGCTGGCAGGCATGTCCTGGCCCGGCCAGGTGGTAGAGGTCTCCAGCATTGGTGACCCGGCCACGGGGCTGTTCCCGGCCGTGGTCGAGGTGCTGGCGGATGTCAGCGCATCACCGCTGCGTGCCGGCATGCTGGCGCAGGCCTGGTTCGATCACAGCGAGGATGAGGGCGTGATCGTCCCCCTGTCCGCCATCGTGGACCCGGTGGGTAACGATCCCCGCGTATTTCGTGTTGAAAACGGTGAAATTCACACCACCCACGTTGAGATCGTGGCGTCCTCCGAGGCCCGCGTGGCCGTTTTGCCGCGCGAGGGTGGGGCGCTGGCCAACGGCGACCTGGTGGTCACCGAAGGCCATCGATCACTGACCGACGGGCAGTCGGTACGCACCGCCTTATAAAGCGGCTGTAGAAAGGATAAGCGATGAGCTGGATTACCGGCATATTGGCCAAGCGGCGCATGATCATTGCGCTGGTGTTGCTGTTGGCCCTGTCGGGCGGCTGGTCATGGAACAACATGATCCGCCAGGAAGACCCGGCCTTTCCCTATCGCTATGGCTTTGTGCTGGTCCAGTTTCCAGGGGCTGATGTCGAACAGGTGGAGCGCCTGGTGGCCAGGCCGCTGGAGGAGGAGATCAGCGAGGTCGAACACGTGGATGAGATCCAGGCCATCATTCGGGCGGGTTTTCTGCAGCTGATCATCGGTATGAAGCAGACGGTGTACGACACCGACACCGCTTGGGACCGCCTGCGGGTGGCGGTGGAACGCGCCCGGGCCCGCTTTCCCGAGGGGGTGGGCGTGCCGCTGGTGGATGACCGTCAGGTACAAGCCCTGACAGCCGTGCTCAGCCTATCGGGGACCAACGACCTGGTGGAACTGCAAAACGCCGCCGAAAGGCTCAAGAACCGGCTATACGGGCTGGACGAGATTTCCCGGGTGCGGCTGTTTGGTGATTCCGGAGAGCAGGTCACCATTGCCCTCGACGATGCCCGCATCAGGGCGTTGGGTATCACGCCCCGACAAATCGCGGGTCACATCGAGTCGCGCAACACCATCGTGCCAGGAGGGTTCGTGGAGGTGGCCGGCCGGCAGACGCTGATCCGTCCGCAGACGGAATTCCGAAGTATCGAGGAGCTCGCCGCGACACCACTGGTGCTGGCCGATGGCAGGACAGTGCCGCTGTCGGCGGTGGCGGATGTCCGGCTGGAGGTGTCCGACCCGCCGCAGTCCACCGCGTGGGTGAACAATGACCAGGTGGTTGCCGTGGGCCTCACCGTACAGCGAGACGCGGTCAACGTGGTGGAGTTTGGCGACAAGCTGCGGGCATTTCTGGATGAGGTGCGCCCGGAGTTTGCGCCCCTGAATATCGAGGAAATGATGTTCCAGCCGGCCAGGGTCGAAGACCGGCTGGACGAGCTCGGCCGCACCCTGCTGCTGGGCGTGACGATTGTGGCCAGCCTGCTGGTTCTGTTCATGGGCCTGCGCATGGGCCTGGTCGTGGCGGTGATCGTGCCGCTGGTGACCATGTCCTCGATCGCCATTTTCGCCATGTTCGGCGGCGTGCTGCACCAGATGGCCGTGGCCGGCATGGTGATTGCCCTGGGCATGCTGGTGGACAACGCCATCGTTATGGTGGAGAACATCCAGTGGCATATGGACCAGGGTATCAAGCGTATCCGGGCCGCGGAGATCTCGGTGCGGGAGCTGGCCCGTCCGCTGGGTGCGGCCACCGGTACCACGCTGGCCGTCTTTGTGCCCATGCTGATCGCGCGCGGCGACTCGGCCGACTTCACCCGCATGATTCCGGTCACCATCATTCTCATGCTGGCCATGAGCTATCTGTATGCGCTGCTGGTCTCACCCTTGCTGAGTGAGCAGCTGCTGGTGCGCAGGCCGGAATCCGGCGAGCCCTCCGGTATCCGGCGCCTGGGTAGGACCATTGGGCGGTTTTCCGTCACCCGCGGCTACTGGATTGCCGCTGCCGCCGCCGGCCTGGTGGCGATTGCGGCTCTGGGCAGCGGCTACCTGGAACAGGACTTTTTCCCCAGCACCGATCGCAACCAGATGATCGTGGATGTCGACTTCCCCGAGGGCACGCCCATCGGGCGGACCACGGAGTTTATGCTGGGGCTCTCAGGCGAGCTGCAGCAGCAGCCCAGCGTCAACCGCGTGTTTTCTTTCACCGGCAGCAGCGGGCCGCGCTTTTTCTACAACATGGCGGAAAACCCCAACGCGCCCCAGACGGCGCGGCTGGTGATTGAAACCGGCTCGTACCGGGATATCGACCCGGTGCTTAACTGGATGCGCGAGCAAAGCCAGAATCGCTGGCCCGAAGTGCAGGTGGTGGCGCGCAAGATCGCCCAGGGGCCGCCCGCGCCGGCGCCGGTAGAGTTGCGCGTGATCGGCTCCAACCGCCAGGAGCTGGCCCAGGCGGTGGTGCAAATCACCCAGATGCTGCGGGATATTCCCGGTACCGAATTTGTCCGTAACGACCTGGGCACCGGCATACCCAGCCTGCGGGTAGAGGTGGACGACGCCCTGGCCGATGCCCGCGGGCTCAGCCGGGTGCGGGTGGCAGAAGCCCTGGCCACGCAAACCCAGGGCGTGGTGGTAGGTAGCTACCGCGCGGGCGAAGACCCGGTGCCCATTCGCCTGCGCTCACCGCAAGGCAGCCGCTACAACATCGATCAGTTATTGACCGTCAACGCCTACGGCAACGGTCAGGCCATTCCGGTGCTGGATACCGGACAGGCCACGCTGGAGTGGCAGCCCGCGGTTATCCGGCACTGGAACCTGAACCCGGTGGTCAATGTGCGCAGCGAGGTGGAAGAGGGGCTGACCTATGCCAGCATTTTCAGTGAAATCGAGCGCCGTCTGCCGGGGCTGGAATTGCCGCCCAGTGTCCGCATTGAGGCGGGCGGTTTTCAGGAGTCCTCGGGCGAGGCCAACTCGGCCATTTACCGCACCTTGCCCATTGGCTTGATACTTTTGCTGTTTTTCCTGCTGCTGCAGTTCAATTCATTCCGGCGCGTGGGCATCGTGCTGATCACCGTGCCGCTGGCCATCACGGGTGTGGTGCCCGGGCTGCTGCTCACGGGCTATCCGTTTGGGTTTATGTCCCTGCTGGGCGTCATCGCGCTGGTGGGGATCGTGGTCAACAACGCCATTGTTCTTATAGATGTGATCGACACCAATATGGCGGCCGGAGTCGAGCGGTCGCAGGCCGTGATCAACGCGGTGGAGCGCCGCACCCGGCCCATCTTGCTGACCACGGCCACCACCGTGGCCGGCCTGCTACCCCTGACTTTCACCCAGTCCACCCTGTGGCCGCCCATGGCCTGGGCCATCATTTCTGGCCTGCTGGCCTCCACCGTGCTAACGCTGGGGGTGGTGCCGGCATTGTGCAACTGGTTTTTGCAGAGCCGTGAGTCTTGATCCGTTATTCGTGATCATAGATTGCGGATCACGGGTCGCGATATAAACCCCGCTTCTTACCCGCCGTAGATTTGCAATTCAGGAAAGCATTGCAAAATGCTTAAAGATATAACATTAGTTCATTTATTAGGACTTATTCATCCGCGACTCAAAGTGGCGCAATCGCTTGGTTCTCCGGGCGCCTGACCGCTGTTCGCCTGGCTTGGCACACATCCTGCACTACACCGCCAGAACATGAATCACCAAATTGGCGCAGTGGCGCTGGCTTGGGTGGATCGAAGTCAACATAACGATATTGCCATGGAGGAAGCGGGTGAAAAAGGTTTGCGGGATTTTGAGCGTGGCGCTTGTGATGGCTGGGTGCACGACTTTGCAGCCAGAGCCTTTGGAGCTAACCGCGAAACAGTGTTTCGACCTGGGTGTCGATCCCTTCGACAATACCGGCGGGCTGGGACAAGTCGACAAGCAAGTGGTAGGCACGCTTGGCACGGTCGACAAGCACTGCTTTCGTGACCTCGGCCTGCAGGCACCGGATCGTAACGGGGAGTTCGTGACGGGCTGCGCAGTCAGGGTGGGCGGTGAACTGCACATCTACGCCTCTGATCGCGAGAGCCTGATGCATGAGTGGTGTCATGTGAAGTTCGGCGCCAGGCACAGCAGCGATTTGAACCTGGCGCGCGCGGTCGCGCAGGGTGACGTCGA
>Ga0181578_10005124_pt1 | contig 11521 bp, 10 predicted proteins | sample 071ome_21_FD_148659 | JGI IMG/M metagenome (GOLD analysis project Ga0181578, IMG submission 148659) | Coastal salt marsh microbial communities from the Groves Creek Marsh, Skidaway Island, Georgia - 071401CT metaG (spades assembly) | ecosystem: Environmental > Aquatic > Marine > Intertidal zone... | reverse complement strand
TGTGAGGCTTGATCTCCAGTTTTGCGGGATTTGCCACTCCGATCTGGTCGCGGCGAGCGATAAATTGGGCGGCGGTCTCTACCCGATGGTACCGGGGCACGAAATGGTCGGTCTCGTCGCCGAGGTCGGGTCGGAGGTGCACGGCGTGGCGGTGGGCGCGGCGATGGGGGTCGGCTGTATCGCAGATAGCTGCCGAAGCTGTGCTGCTTGTGGTTCAGGGGATGAGCACTACTGCGAGACCGGGTTCACGCTGAGCTTTAATAGCAAGGATCGAGCAGGGCGGGTCAACTACGGAGGCTACGCCTCTGATTATATCGTCGACTACGAATATCTGGTACCGATTCCCGAGGGCGCGGACCTGGCCCGCATGGCGCCGTTGCTGTGCGGTGGCATAACGGTTTACACACCACTCAAACGCTTTGGGGTCGGCCCGGGCACCACGCTGTGCGTTTTGGGGGTCGGAGGTCTCGGCCATCTCGCGATCCAGTTTGCCAGCGCCATGGGCGCACGCGTGCTGGTAGCGTCGCGTTCCGAGGCCAAGCGCGCGGACGCGCAACGTTTAGGCGCGGATGTGGTATTGAATCCCGAGTCCGACGACCTCAACGACTGGATGGGCCGGTGTGATCTCATCATCGACACCATCTCAAACCCCCATGATTTGAATCAGTGGTTCCCTCTGCTCCGCCGGGGCGGAAAACTGTGTTTGTTGGGTGTGCCCACTGAGCAGCTTGAAATCTTTCCGGCGCTGATCGTTTTCGGGGACCGCAGCCTGGAAGGTTCGCTCATCGGCGGCATTGCCGATACCCGTGAAATGATCCAGTTTGCCCACCAGAACGGCCTTGGTGCCGAGATTGAACTGATTCAGCCTGAGGAGATCGAGGCAGCCTGGCATCGCCTGCATACGGGCGATGTGCAGTACCGCTTCGTGATAGACCTGGCGTCGCTCAGTTAACACTGCGATGAGCGCGCCAATCCATACCCAATACTCGGCGGGCTACCGCTGGTATGTACTGTGTGTGCTCACGCTGGGGTACATTTTTAACTTTATTGACCGGCAGGTCATGACCATCCTGTTGGAGCCGATCAAGGCGGAGTTTGGTGCCACCGACACGCTAATGGGGCTCCTCACCGGTCTCGCTTTTGCACTGTTCTATGCCACCTTGGGCGTGCCGATGGCGCGTCTTGCAGATCGCTGGTCACGCCGCAACGTGCTCGCTATCTCCATGGCGGTGTGGAGCGGCATGACCGCGCTGTGCGCAACGGCCACAAGCTTCGGCCAGCTGGCGCTTTACCGCATTGGTGTGGGCGTGGGTGAAGCCGGTGGTACGCCGCCCTCCCAATCGCTGCTTGCCGATATTTTCCCCCCTGCCCAGCGCTCTCTCGCGCAGGGGGTGCTGGCTTCGGGCACCAATATTGCGGTGCTGGTGGGGCTCTTTGGTGGTGCGCTATTGGCCGACGCTTACGGATGGCGCAACGTGTTTTGGATCTTTGGGGTGCCGGGCGTTGCGCTGGCGGTCCTGATTCGCCTCACGGTGAGAGAGCCGGTGCGAGAAATACGGGTTGTCGAGGAAGACGGCTCCTTGTGGTCGGCTATTCAACGCATCAGTGCGTTACCCGGGTTCCCCGCTATCGCGCTGGCGGTGGGTATGACCGCGGTCTCCGGTTATGGGTTGGGCGTCTGGTCGCCGAGCTTCATGATCCGTGTGCACGGTTTGTCTTTGGTCGACGCCGGCTTGTATCTGGGTTTGATCGGCGTGTTTGGCGGGATTTTGGGTACCTTGCTCAGTGCCATTTTGGTCGATCGCCTGGCGCAACAGGATGCGAGATGGCAACTGCGACTGCCGATGATCGGTGTGCTGATCTCGATCCCCACTCAGGCGCTGTTTTTACTGTGGCCGGCAGAACACGTGTGGATGTTGGGTGACAGGCCATTTCCCGTTGCGCTGGTGTTTATGTTTTTCAGCGCCATCTTTGCCAGCTTTTGGATCGCGCCAAGCTACGCCGCGGTGCAAAACCTGGTGCCCGCCCACTGGCGCACGCAGGCTGCTGCGCTACTGCTCTTTATTCTCAACCTACTGGGCATGGGGTTAGGGCCCTTGGTGGTCGGGTGGTTGAGCGATGTGTATGGCGGGCTGGGCGATGTCTCTATCCGCTATGCGCTATTAAGTAGCCTGATATTCTGCGCGGCGGGCGCTTTCGCGTTTTCCCGCGCGAAGGATCCCTATGCCCAAGCGGTCAATGCTGCGGCGCGGTCGGTTACCTGATTTAGTGGGGTAACTTCGCTAAGGTGTCTGACCTTTCAACAGTTAGGGCGTGCACCGTGAATGCATCGGTAGAAGAGACCGTAACGACTCCGGTGGCGCACCAGAAGGCCAGCCCTGACGCGATGCAATGCAGTGTGTCGGCGGTAGCTGAAGCACCCGCCGGAAGCGCGCAGTGCGAAACACAGGACTCCCTCGCGAATTGGCCAGACTTTTCGAGCCTTCCCCCTTGGCTACAGCAGGAATTGCGCTCTGACCACGCGGGCGAATACGGCGCAGTCATGATTTACCGCGGCATTTTGGCGATCTCGAAGGATGCGCGAATCCGCGAGTTTGCAGAGCATCATCTGGTGACGGAGCAAAAGCATCTGCGCCTGATGGAGCAGATAATGGCTCCGGCTTTCCGTACCCGGTTACTGCCAATCTGGCGAGTGATGGGGTGGTTAACGGGGGCACTCCCCGCCTTGTTTGGTCGCGAGGCGGTTTTTGCCACCATCGAGGCCGTCGAAACCTTTGTGGACAGGCATTACCAGCAGCAAATCGATCGACTGGATCCGCACGGAGCCCACGGTGAATTGCGCGACACGCTATTGGCATGCCAGGCCGATGAAATCCAACACCGGGACGAGGCGGCGGCGCTTCGCATATCCCGGCGGCACGCAATACTGCGGATATGGTGTGCCATTGTTGGCTGGGGCTCCGCGGCCGCGGTGATCGCTGCGAAACGGATCTGATTCGGTTTTCGCCCGCTTACAATTAGGCGACCCGCAGTTATGAACTCCCGAGAAAACCTGTGCTAATTTAGCCTCAGTTCATCGTCATCATTCGTTAACAATGGGGAAAGCATGACGGTTTTACTGAGAGCTATAGTGAGTTGCTGTGTTGCCATGCTGTCATTGGGCGCGGTTGCAGATAATCATGCTGATGCGCCCAAGGCCTTGCCCATGGCGCTGTGGTCTACCTATGAAATTCCGGCAGGGGCCAAGCCCAGCGAGATAGAGGCCTCGCTCTAGGAGTACCTCTTGGGGGAGGAAAAGCGCGGCTTTAACAACTGCGCGATGTACAAGCACGAGTTCGGTTCGCCCAGAGCGTTCTATACCACCTGCACCTTTGACGATATCGATCACTTTGCCCGCATCATGGACGGCTCGCCTTCTGTGGCGTCTCCCGATGAGGTGCAACTGTTCGGCTCGCACATGGACCATATTGTGCTGATGACCAAGCAGGGTATGACGAAGATGCCCCAGTACGTGCTGTATGCGACCACCGCTTTTGCGCCACACCTCAATCATGTGCAGATGCAGGCCAAGGCCGAGGAGTTTTACAGTGCCTATGACGAAGGGTTTGGAGCATGCAATCGTTACGAGCATGCTTGGGGCCCGGAACTCGCGTTTTATGCTACCTGTGGTTTTGAGAGCTATGCCGAGTTTGCCGCAGGTGTGAACAAGGTGATGAAGATCTTTGAGAGCCGGTTGGCGACAGCGGATCTTAATATTCTCAGTCATCGCGATGATATTCTGATCAAGGTGATGGACTGATTTGCTGTTTGGCGGGTGAGATGCGCAGGCGTAGCCGGACACCAAAAATTCAGGTGAGCACGCCGCAGATGACCCGCTAAATTAGTTCAATCCAGCCATAAGAGGTAGGGGTTTGGCGAAGTGAAGAAGAGGTTTTAGCGATCGGATTATCGTGACGGTTTAGATTCGCTCTTATGAATCGGCGTAGCTGTTAGCAACCCAAAATTAGGTGCTATGCGGAATTTTGTTGAGCGATCTGCGTGACCTTTAGGAGCCCAATATGAGAGCGATTCGGTGTGCATGGTTAGCGTTACTCGCTGTTTTACTTTCCTCTGGCTTTGTCAGCGCCGCCGAGATCTACTCCGCTACCGTGAACCTGAGCCCAACCTACGTGGGGGTGGCTGCGCGCTGGTGTCTAACAACGGATATGGCGGCACTGACAGGCAGTTGTTTATAGCGCCCACCGACGCTTATTACAGCATCAAGGATTACAGTTCAAATAACACTGAGCCGCTCATGACGGTGGAGGATTTTGACCCGACCACCCGGTTACTGAATCAGGCACTGGGGAGCGAGCTTTATCTCACGTCGGGTACACGAGTGCTGCTGTGGGCTGTATATACCGGTGGGTATGGCACCTTCGCCGCGTGCACGGGGGATGGGGCCACAGAAAATGTCACCATGCGCATTGTCGGTGAGAATTTTAATCTGCCCGATCCGCCCACTGGCATCAGTGCAGTAGGCCTAAACGGCGGCGCAACGATCAGTTTTACCCCCGGCGCAGACAACGGCGTTGGGATTTACAACTACCAATATGGCACCTTTGACGGATCCACTTGGACATATGTAGCGCTGTCACCTGCTGATAACGCGTCTCCCATCACCGTAACGGGATTTCCAAACGGCGTGGAAGTCACGATGAGGTTAAGAGCGCTAAATGAGAATGGCGCCAGCGCTGATTCCGCTGCTTTTTTCTTTACCCCCTATGGCCCGCCCGATGCGCCAACGGGGATTTATCCTCAATCGCGAGACGGTGGTGTAGAGGTCGGTTTTACACCCGGGTCTGACAACGGCAGTCCGATTTCAAATTACGAGTACGGAATACTGGTGAATGGGGTTTGGAGTTACAGGGCTTTGAACCCACCCGATACGTCGAGTCCAGTCGTTATCAGGGGACTGTCTGCTGGGACTAATCTCACGATGCGACTCAGGGCTGTGAATGCCAATGGCGCTGGAGCGGAGTCAGCCAGCTTCAGCGTAACACCCCTCAGCTGCGCCTCTGGCTCTGGGGGTGCCTCGGATTTCATAGAAAGGCTCTACGTGAATTTGTTGGGACGGTGCAGCGATGCTAGTGGCCTTGCGCATTGGTTGACCGTGATCAATGCGCAATCAGCGGCACGGGTTGCACTGGGTTTTCTCTTCTCCGCAGAATTTCAAAGCGCTGGCCTCAGCAATGCGCTTTTTATAGACACCTTGTATGCCACCTTGTTCGACCGCCAGGGAGATACCGCAGGTCGTGAGAACTGGATCAGTGAATTGGATGAGGGCCGGCTTAGAGAGATGGTGATTTATGGCTTTTTGAAAAGCCAGGAATTCACGGCGCTCGCAGCAAGTTACGCGGCGGACGATTTCAATACTGAGTATGAGTCTGCTTATCAAGTGCGAGCATTTGTAGAGCGGTTTTACACCACTGCGCTTGAGCGTCAACCCGAGGCTGCTGGTTTTGAGGGGTGGGTGACCCGTTTGACGAATCAAGCTTATTCTGGAGGGGATGTGGCACGAGCTTTCTTGCTCGGTCCAGAGTATGAAGCTAAAAATGCGAGTGATAGCCAATTTATCAGCACCTGCTATAACACTTTTTTTGGCAGGGAGGCCGACACCGCGGGGCTTCAGGGTTGGCTAAACCATCTCGCACTCGGGAACAGCCGTTCAAGTGTGATAGACGGGTTTAGTCAGTCGGCAGAGTTTGCTGCCTTTGCGGCGCAATACGGGATCACTCCGTAATGCCGATGTTGCTTGATCGCTAAGTCTAGTTTGTATTGAGGTGTTTAAGCCTTGGGTCGTTGGGGTAAATCCAATCTGCATCAATCACCTGGCTTACAGCTAGATCTGTGGGCACCCTATCTAGCCCAATCATGCGATCGGCGTGCTGGTTCCAATGGTAGATACGCGCCTCCTGATAACTTAATGGCACGCCTTTAAAGCCCGGTGATTCCATAGACCGCTGAATCTGTGTGCCGAACTCCGTGTCCTCCCTCAGAATTTTGCAAAGCTCCTCACCGTTGTTGAGAGTCCAGTAATCCGGGCCTTCGCCATCCCCCCAATCCGGCGCAATGGTCCAGCACTCCAGGCGACATTTATTAATGCCATTGGGCCAAAACAGCAGTGGGGCCAGCACAAACTCGGTGAGCTGCGATACCCAGTTGGGAAAGATGCCATAGGACTGGATACAAGTCCGCGCAATCTCGCCAACGGTTGCGATCTCGGCGCGCGCACCCACGTCCCGGGTCGACTCGGCGTCCTGGGTATCGTTGATTCGCGGTGGTGGTGCCACCATGCGACCGTGGCCGTTGGCGTAAAGCGTATTGACGTTGCGGCGGTGGTCCAAGAGCGGCGCAACGGTCGTGGGGTGGATATTGGGCACATGGTAGACCTCGGTATTGGCCTCCATGGCGATTTTCCAGTTGCAGTCCAGATCAAAGCTATGGCGTGCTGATAAGCGGCACTGATCAAATTGAAACTCTTTCCATTCATCTGCTATCGGGCCGAGCCATTCCAATAGACTTATCGCTTCGGCGTCGAAATTGACAAAGATAAACTTGCCAAAGGTCTCGCAGCGCACACCCGCAAGGCTGCGGCAGCTGAAATCCAGATCGCGAAAATCTTCGGGATCTTTTATGGCTTTTAATTCTCCATCAAGCGAATAGCTCCAGCCATGATATTTACACGTTAATCGCAACCGTTTGCCTCTGGACTCGGTCACGACAGGCGCGCCGCGATGTGAGCACACGTTGTAAAACGCTTTGACGTCACCTTGCTCGGTGTGAACGATGACTACCGGTTCGCCCGCTTGCTCCCAGGTCATATAGCAGCCGGGCTCAGGGATCTCATCGAGATGCGCTGCGAACAGCCAGGATTTCTTGAAAATCTCTGTTTGTTCCAACTCAAAGAAACGCGGATCGGTGTAGCGTCCAGCGGGGATATCAGGCAGATGTGGAAACGTTTCAGGTGGCGCGGTCCTGGCGGCCTCGTAATCCATTAGTGCCCGTAGGGTTTGAATTTCCTGTGGTTCCATCGCGGTTAGCTCACTCTTTTCAAACTGATTACATTCATCTCGCACGCCGCGCGATATCGCCGCTGTGCTTTGGCAAGGCGCCCGCCAAGCGTCGCGGAGTCCCGATGAGACAAGTCGCCAACGTGCTCTATCGAATTCCTTAGCGGGAGTTTATCCTCGTGAGGTAGGTTTTCACAGGAAGTAAATATGTTCTCCAAAAAACCACGCCAAGTAATGAAGCCCTTCATGATCTGCCTGTATGGGCTGTTGTCCGCCGGCGCTCAGGCGCAGCCCGAGTTGGCGACAACCTCCGATATGCTGCTCAGGCAATCGGTTGAGGGGGTCCCAACCAAAGAAGTGATCGTCAATCGGGTCAGCATCCCGCCTCATACTGAACTGCCTTGGCATTGGCACCCTGGGGAAGAGATTTTTTATGTGATTGATGGAGAGGTCACGTTGGCGCAACGCGGTAAGCCGGATCTGCTCAGTAGGGTAGGGGAAGTTAATATCATTGCGCCAGGCGTGATCCACACGGGACGCACTGGCTCAGAAGGAGTCACATTGGTGATCTTCCGGGTCCACGATAAAGGCCAGCCCGAGCGGGTTGTGGTGGACTGAGCTGATGCTTGTAAGTGCTTATCCGAGAGCTCAAAAGATTGGTGAATAGGCATCAAGAGCCCGGTTTTGAATCTGTGTGTGGTTTACCGTATTTTCTCGTGAGATCACGCACTATTGGAGGGCGGCCGATGCGTTCCTTACCTCATTTACTTTTGTCTCTGGTGTTGGCGCTGTCGGCTGAGCACGCTGCTGTGGCAATGGATCGGAGTGAATACTACGCCTCCGTTCGTTCTGTGTTACATGGCCTTGACCCTGAATTCCGGCGTTTTCTTGAGCGCTGCGGGGCCCAGGCCTCGGTGATTGTTGAGCTTGAAGCAGATGCTGCCGCGCGCGGCGCATTGAGTGAAGAGGCGGTCAGCGCGTTTTTAAGTTCGGACCACTTTGGTGAGAGTGTGCTGTATTGCCTTAATGCCAAAATCGAGGCGGTTGAGCCTCCCAACGACGATCCCTGGTGATCCCGTCTGCTAATTTGGTAGCGAGCAACTCAATACCCAAGGTAAATGAATGTGCTGGAGCTAGAGAATAGAACCGTTGTCATAACGGGGGGCGCTACCGGGATTGGCCTCGGTTTGGCTCGAGCCTGTGGCTACAGGGGCGCCCACATCGTGATTGGCGAGCCCCGCCAAAATCGCTTGGATGAGGCTGTTGCGATACTGGAAAAAGATGGCATTGCCGCGCACGCCTATTCTCTGGATGTCCGCGTTGCGGCAGAGCTGGAGGCATTTGCTGATCAGGCTTTTACTGCCTTTGGTGACGTCGCTTTGGTGATCAATAACGCGGGTGTAGGGCAAAAACCAGGGTCGGTTGTAGATTGCGCTCTCGAGGAAATGCGGCGCGTGATGGCGGTTAACTTTGAGGGCGTTTGGCTGGGTTGCAAGATTTTTGGACAGCGCTTGATCAAACAGGGAACGCCCGCTGCGCTTTATAACATGGGCTCGGAAAACAGCTTTTTTGTGGCTGTGGAACAGGCGGCGGCTTATGTGGCCAGCAAGCATGCCGTATTGGGGTTGACCGACGCCCTGAGATCCGAGCTCCCAGATTTCATCAAGGTTGGCATGATCGCCCCGGGATTTGTCGGATCCGAGTTAATTCCAGAACCTATGCGGCAGTATGGTATGCCAGTGGAAGCGTTCGCGAAGACCGTGTTACCCCAGATATTAGCGGGAGAGCCTTATGTGGTTTCCCACGCGTTTAATAGCGTGCGTATCGCCGAGCGTCATCAGGAGATACAACAGGCGTTCGCTCAATACGCGCCACGTAGAGAGGGCGATGACGAGTATGATGTGAAGGCCATGCTTCCGAAATGGCTAACCGCTGACCTCTGAAAAGAGGGGGTCGGTCGATACGAAAAGCTCGTAATAAGGTGACCTTCCATAGAGGTTATTTCAGCTAAGCACCCCAGAAATGTAGCCAAGAAGGCCATGAATACCGCAGCGGAAAAAGCGAATCAGATCAATATTATGGCACTTTCGACCCCGATCTGGTGGAGTGTGACCAGGGTTGAAATGTAGACCCGAGGCCTACAGAATCCACCGGAAAGTATTATGCGATCCTTAATCAGCTCACCAAATCTCTACCCTTCTCACTTACGAATACTTCATCTGTTGAGTACGGCTGGAATGTATTGGATACCTCGGAGCTACCCAGGCAAAGCGATGAGGACGTTTTTCATATTTGGTTCTCAGAGGCGCCCAATGGTCCTTCTTTGTCTGAGCCGGGATGCGAGGCATGCCGCAGCGGGGCGCGTGGGAACTTTCATTGGAAGCAGTCCGGGCATTACAAAGAGGAAATGACTTATCTCTGACAGGCCAAGCGAACCTTGCATTTGAACTTTGAGATACGAGGCTATCCGGCTCTATATCCGGGAGAATGTAGTGACCAACTAAAACAAAAGTCGCGTCGTCCTTATGAGTTTTTCGCAAGGAAGATGATACGGAATTAAACCAGTTAGGTTGACGCATATTCAGGCGCACCGACTTCCAATTGGTGACCAATGGGCCGGCACCAAACTGTGCTGGTTGGCTTCCGAGTACCAAGGGAGTGGCGCTGACCTGTTAGCGTCCTCGCCTGCTAACCTGTAGCCGGCTAGCCCGAGGTGTTGCGAACGGAGCAGGAGGGCAGGCCGGCTAGGACCGGTCAGTGATGATTAGCGTTGGAACCCCACATGTATGCGACTTCACGGTACAGACTCGAGTGCCCGGCTTACGGCCTTCTCGGATATCAGAAGTGTTCACATTAGCGTCGATCAATCTCTGATGAGTGCTTTCAATATCCTCTGTTTTCAATGCTATTCCCCACAACTCGTCTTGCTCATGCGCAGTTTCTGATGCGATGACTTCAATACTCATCGAACTCGCGCGAAAAAAGAGCTGCGTTCCACCCCATTCGGGCACATGCTGCTCTAACGCGAGCCGAATCCCCAGCTGATCGCCATAAAATCGCTTTGCTGCGCTCGCGCTACTCGTCTTCACGACAACATGATCTACACCACAAATTGCGCCGCCTTGAGTAATAGCGGCCTCCGGCAACTCGGAGGCCGGGTCGTGTTGGACGCAGAACGAAAAAATGCCCCGAGCGGCTGTCGGGTCCCAGAACACGTTATGCCAGTGACGCGCAGCCCCTGAAATCTTGTCGATACCGGAGCCCGCCACAGGATCCGACACCGCCAAACCGCTGGCTCCGGCATGCGCAACAAAAGCCTCGACATTTGGTGTGCCAAAAACCAGGCCTCCCAGGCACTCGCCCTTGTTCTCTAGTATCTCCGTCACGATATCTGCGGCCATTCCCTGGCCCGCTGCCGCAAGTAACTCGATGTAGATGTTATCGAGTTTAAATAAGGTATTTGCCGTTCCATGATCTGGGTGCGACCCCTGCCAACTCGGACGACGACCAAGCAAAAGGGAGTAGTCGCTTGTTGCACGCTCAAGGTCTTGAACAACAATAATCACATGGTCAATTTGGGTTTGGGCCGTCACAGCTGTCTCAATCGGCTGCGAGCTGAATTTGAAGTCGGCCAGAACTCGTTCGCCAAATGGTGCCGACTTTCTCGCCCCCCCCCCCTGAGGCTCGCCGCTTCTGGGTCAGACTGTGCCAATTCTGAGTCTTGATAGGCTGCCAGGGCTGTGACGCAGGCGCGAGCCTTCATCAATTCCTCCTCAATATTTGTTTTGTGCCCACGTTTGAGGTGTTTGAGGATGCTCTCTTCGATGACGGCTTTCTTCATTGCGCGTTCCCATTAACAAAGTTGCGCCTGGCAATCGTTTAGGTATCGACAAGGATGCCACGCATCATATCTTTTTTGGAGAAACTGCCTTAGGGTAAAGAGAGACGACCCATCGCCACATTAAGGAGACGCTCATGAAATTACTGCTAATGGTATTAGTGACGGCCTTACTGGCCAACCCGATTGCCCGGGCGGGGCATCACGAAGGAGATCAAGCCGCTATTGGCGTCCAGATTTTTGACGACGGGCGGTCTGTACCGTTAGTGGCGGGTGCACAGTCGAACGTGGCGCTTTGGCAAGAATATATTCAGGCGCATAACGACCGCGACTTTGCAAAGATTGCGGCGATGAATGCAGACGATTTTTCAGCAATTGTGCCAACGGGGGAGCGTGTAACGGGCTCTGAGGGCCAGGCCGAATTCTTGAAGGCATGGATTGCCGAGTCCAATCCTGTTTGGAAAGTCATGTACGTGGTCGCCAACGATGGTGAGAACACCGAGGGAGAAATGGAGGAATGGCTTTCGACGGGGCAGATGATTACCTCAACCGATGCCGAAGGTAACCAGACCGCCGAATACCACAGCATCGATGTCAAACTGGCATCCGGTAAGGTCCAGCGGGTATATGT
>Ga0181578_10005122_pt1 | contig 11523 bp, 9 predicted proteins | sample 071ome_21_FD_148659 | JGI IMG/M metagenome (GOLD analysis project Ga0181578, IMG submission 148659) | Coastal salt marsh microbial communities from the Groves Creek Marsh, Skidaway Island, Georgia - 071401CT metaG (spades assembly) | ecosystem: Environmental > Aquatic > Marine > Intertidal zone... | reverse complement strand
ATACACGTGGAAAAAACGCGACCACTACATCATGTCGAAAACCGAAAAGACATTCAAATTGCGGCAGAGTCAGTCAGTCGAGTTCGATGTGTATAGCAAACCGGAAAGCTCCTACAAAGGTAGAGCTGACGATCACGATGGTTTGAGCAAAGCCGAGAGGAGGCAGAGTAAAGTTCGCTATCGCGGTTACGTCGTTCGAGTGACTCACGAAAAAGGAATTGCTTCCTTCACTGGAAACGATCAGCTCGCGGCTTCCTACGTCAATCCAGCAATCGAAGACATGGCAATCGAGAAACTTCCGACTTTTTGATTTCGGAATCATGCAGCCAGTAACGCGACGCCACATCCTGCAATTAGAGGCTGGAATCGCTCCTACCTCGATTCAAACGAACCACGTGCCTAGCGCGGAATTCGCTACGCCGAATTGCAAAAGGATTTCGCTCTCGCTGTAACCTGCAACTTCAAAGTCAAAACACTCGGACCGAATCGTGAACACAAGGCCTGTGGCCTGGAGGTTCGCTTTCGAATCAGACAAAAAGTAGGATTTCGCGGCCCGCGGTGTACCGAACATGGTCACCATGATCGCTTGCATGGTTGGGCGCCGGCCTATGGCCGCTGCCTGAATGCGCCTTCGGCGGCGTTGACACTTGCCTCGCATCGGGAGCATTCTCATGTTTATGAAATTTTCCTCCCTGCTCGCCACCATCCTTATCGCCTCGAGTTTTGCCTTTGCCGATGACAAGAAGCCTGCCAAGGCCAAGCCGAAGCCTCCCGTGCCGACGCATGCTAATGTTTCCTATGCGCCTCGCCCGGAGAACGTAATCGATTTCTGGAAAGCCGATGGCGAGGGGCCGCGCCCACTCCATGTCTACATTCACGGCGGAGGATGGCGCGGCGGATCGAAGAATATAAAAGCCGGCCAGATGGAGCCCTTCCTCGAAAAAGGCATTTCCTGCGCCTCCGTCGAATACCGTCTCACTCCCCAAAACCCTCTTCCCGCCCCCGTTCACGATGCTGCTCGTGCTATTCAGTTCATTCGGACCAAGGCAAAAGAGTGGAACATCAATCCCGATAAGATCGTCCTCACCGGCGGAAGTGCCGGGGCCTGCACTTCCATGTGGCTCCTGATGCACGACGACCTCGCCGATCCCGATAACGCCGATCCTGTCCTCCGCGAATCAACCCGCGTCACCGCGGCTGCCGTCGCCGGTGGACAAACATCCATAGATCCCAAACAGATCGTTCCCTGGCTCGGTGAGAAAGTGCTCGACCACCTCATGATAGCGAATGCTGTCGGCGAACCCAATGCCGAAGCCGCGCTCGCCAATTACGAAAAGCACGAGGCCCACTACAAGGAATTCTCCGCCTACAACCACGTCAGCAAAGGCGATCCGCCACTCCTCATGACCTATGGCAGCGATATGACTCTTCCTTCGAAAAATGCCGGACACGGCATTCACCATCCTGTCTACGGAGTGAAAATGAAGGAGAAGTGCGATGAAATGGGCGTCGAATGCCATCTCCTGATTCGGGGAGTATCCGAGTCTGCCGAATACAGAAACGCAAACGAATTCCTCTTCGACAAACTGCTCGGGGAATAAAGACCTCGGAGAAGCCAGCGTTCAAGCAACTCTGAATTGGCTGGGCGAACCACTAGAGACCACCCGTCGACAACCTACCAGTCGAAAGCCAGGTTCCCACGCCCTTCATTGTGCAAAAGTGATGAATTAGATTTACAATCGGCTGAGGAACAATCCACCGCACAATCTTCTCTGTCCCAGATCGGGTCCTGAAGCTGCTGTCTACCGCAAAGAGAGGCGGCTTCATCATTTTTCCTTTTCCTTACCCTTTCTGGGCTGCCGACATTCCCAGGACGGGTTTCATCTCGATTCGAACCGTAGGTGCCGAGGTCCCTTTCTTCCTCATAGTGATGAAATTGACTACCTGAACATCGGACGTCGTGAGAATTGGGCGCCCAAGTTTCAGAAGAGCCAGTCTGTTGCCCGGCCCTCGATTGATTCCACCGGGAGATTCGTTCACAAATTGCACACTTACGACCTTGTCCGCTGCATCCAGAACCAGAAACAGTCTGTTGAAGCTACCTCCAAAATTTCCATCGTAGCTCTTGTAGTGAAGGGTTTGCGCCGGAAAGCCCGGCGTTCCTGCTACCTGGCCCGCAACCATCCGTCCAAGATACAGTTTCTCTGCGGCCTCCGAGAAAGGCATGAGATAAGAAACTCCCCTGATCAACTGCAGACTTGGATAGGACCTCGAATCAAGCTTCCTTTTGTTGATCGGTTTCAACACTTTCTTCAAATCATCGATCGAATGAACCTTTCCTCTGTGAGGTTCTTTCCGGGAGGGGCTAAGTTTTAATCCGTTACCATTCTGGCAAAACACATTTCCAACCGGAGTCAGGAATCGGAAACAAAAACCAAGCAATCCTTATTGGAGCCTCACTCCTTCACTAAATCCTCGCAACGCCTTCATGGAAACCATCTTGAAGGTTTCAACAGAGGGCACGAGAAGAATCTGCAGGTCGAAATTGATTATCCTTGGGCGATTTGACCAGTTCTCTTCAGCTGAAACTTGCTCGTTAAAAAACTAATTAGCGAGGGCGGAACTCAGAGAACGCCCCGTTAGAACTTCCATCATTTCCCGATTCAATGGTTGAATTTGTTTCGGTTTTCTTAAATACTGAGAAACCTTTAACCCCGCCCCTGCCATGGCTGCCGACTACACTGAAGAGCATATTCGCTCGCTGGAACCCCGTGAACACATTCGCCTCCGCCCCGGAATGTATATCGGTAAGCTCGGGGACGGCACCTCGCCGGACGACGGAATCTACATTCTGCTGAAAGAAACGATAGATAACTGCATCGACGAATTTGTCATGGGGAACGGCAAACAGATCGATATCGAAATCGACGAGAACTTCGTACGCGTTCGGGACTACGGACGCGGAATCCCACTCGGGAAATTGAAGGATTGCGCTTCGATCATCAACACGGGCGCGAAATACGACAGCGAAGCATTCAAGAAATCCGTGGGCCTCAATGGAGTCGGTATCAAGGCGGTGAACTTCCTTTCTGAATTTTTCGAGATTACCGCCTTCCGCGATAAACAGACTAAGGGGATCACGTTTGGTCAGGGACTCATCACCGACGAGATGAAGAAGGCAGCCAAATCATCCGAGCCCAGCGGGACGATGGTTTGCTTCGAGCCAGATGGGGAAATCTTCGGAAATTATTCTTGGGACATGGAGACCGTGGAGACAATGCTCCGCAACTACGCATACTTGAATACAGGGCTCACCCTGACCCTCAACGGAAAGAAATTTAAATCCAAGAACGGCCTGCTCGATCTTCTTGAGGAAAATCTAGAGGGTGCTGAAAAGCCGATTTATCCCATCATCCACCTCGTGGACAAGGATATCGAAATCGCCTTCACTCACACGGAACAGAGTGGCGAGGAATACTACAGCTTCGTCAACGGCCAGCACACGACCATGGGTGGATCGCACCTCGCCGCGTTTCGTGAAGCGATCGTCTCGACAATTCGAACCCACTTCAAAAAGCAATACGACGCACCTGATGTTCGCTCTGGAATCGTCGCCGCTGTTAGCGTGAAGGTAGAGGATCCCGTTTTCGAGTCACAGACCAAAACCAAGCTAGGCTCCACCCACATGGCGCCCGACGGAGAAACAATCCGAACTTTCGTGGGCAACTACATCGGCCAGCAGCTCGACAACGTTCTCCACCGACGTAAGGAAACCGCTGATGCCATGCTGGAGAAAATCCAACGCTCCGAGCACGAGCGCAAGGAGATGAAGGGCATCAAGAAACTTGCTCGCGAGCGCGCCAAACAGACCAAGCTCCACAACAAGAAGCTACGCGACTGCCGCGCGCACCTAAACTCCAAGCACAAGCTCGCCGACGAATCGACGCTCTTCATCACCGAGGGTGACTCTGCGAGTGGATCCATCACGAAAGCTCGCAACGTCGATACCCAGGCCGTGTTTTCGCTTCGCGGAAAACCGCTCAACTCCTACGGGATGTCGCAGAAAGTGGTCTACCAGAACGAAGAGTTCAATCTGCTCCAGGCAGCCCTCGGAATCGAGGATGGCATTGAGGGACTCCGCTATAACAAAGTAGTTCTCGCAACCGACGCCGACGTCGACGGAATGCACATCCGCCTGCTCGCAATGACGTTTTTCCTTCAGTTCTTTCCGGACCTGATCCGCGATGGGCATCTCTACATTCTGGAGACACCCCTGTTTCGAGTCAGGAACAAAAAGGAGACGCGCTATTGCTACTCGGACGAAGAGCGCATCGCGGCGATCAATGAAATCAGCAACCCGGAGATCACCCGATTCAAGGGCCTGGGAGAAATCTCTCCTGATGAGTTCAAGTTTTTCATCGGAGACAATGTCAGACTTTCGCCCGTGGCAATGCCTCCGAAGCCAAAGATGATTCAGGATTTGCTGACGTTCTATATGGGAAAAAACACACCACAGCGGCAGGAGTTCATCATTCGGAATTTGCGTTTCGAAGCAGATCTGGTGGAAGAGGGAACGGAAGATGCTGCGTGAATTATACATCTAGATCTTGCCGCCGATAAAGAAAAGGACTAGCAAAATGCCAGACCCAGAACACACCGAACCAATCCCGACCCAGCAGCCCCTCAAGGGCATGTATTCCGATTGGTTCCTCGATTACGCGAGCTACGTCATTCTCGAACGCGCTGTCCCGCACATAAATGATGGGCTGAAACCAGTCCAGCGACGCATCCTCCATTCCCTCAAGGAAAAGGACGACGGGCGCTTCAACAAGGTCGCCAACATCATCGGCCACACGATGCAGTATCATCCGCACGGCGATCAGGCGATCGGAGACGCTCTCGTCAACATGGGGCAAAAGGAACTCGTCGTCGATACGCAGGGAAACTGGGGAAACGTTCTCACCGGCGACTCCGCCGCCGCACCTCGGTATATCGAGACGCGTCTCTCGAAGTTCGCGAACGAAATTCTCTTTAACCCCAAAACCACGACCTGGGCAGCCAGCTACGACGGGCGAAACAAGGAGCCCGTCACTCTCCCCGCCAAATTTCCTCTCGTTCTCGCCCACGGAGCCGAGGGGATCGCAGTCGGCCTCGCCTGCAAAATTCTCCCACACAATTTTAATGAACTGATCGACGCCTGTATATCTGTTCTCCGAAAAGAGGAGTTTGAGATTTTTCCCGACTTCATGCAGGGCGGGATCGCCGATGTTTCCGAATACAACGACGGACTGCGAGGAGGGAAAATTCGCGTTCGTGCAAAGATCGAGCGGGCAAAAGCCCGGCATCTCATCATACGGGAAATTCCCTATGGGACCACCGCATCGAGTCTCTGCGATTCAATTCTCAAAGCCAACGAGAAGGGAAAAGTACGCGTCTCACGACTTGAAGATTGCACCGCCGAGCACGTTGAGATTCATGTCTACCTCCCTTCCGGGGTCGACACCGATCAGATGCTGCAGGCACTCTATGCTTTCACCGATTGCGAGGTTAGCATCTCCCCCAACGCCTGCGTCATCCAGGATAACAAACCCAGGTTCCTCGGCGTCTCCGAGATTTTGCAACACAGCGCAAAGCAAACCCGTGCGCTACTCAAGCAGGAGCAGGAAATACGACTCGGTGAATTGGAAGAAAAGTGGCATTTCTCCAGCCTCGAAAAAATCTTCATTGAAAACCGCATTTATCGTCGCATCGAAGAATGCGAAACCTGGGAAGCTGTGATCGAAGAGATCTGGATCGGATTAAAGCCGTTTCTGAAGCTCCTCCAAAGAAAAGTGACCGAGGAAGACATCGTTCGGCTTACGGAGATCAAGATCAAGCGCATCTCGAAATACGACGCGTTCAAAGCTGATGAATACATCAAAGGGATCGAAGACCAGATTGCGGAAACGAAACGCAACCTTCGAAACCTGACGAAGTTCACGATCAAATACTACGAGAGCATCAAGGAGCGCTACGGAAAAGATCGAGACCGTCGCACCGAGCTCAATAGTTTCGACAAGGTTGAAGCCAAGCAAGTCGTTGTCGCCAACGACACACTCTACGTAAACCGCAAAGAGGGCATGGCTGGCTGGAGCATGAAGCGAGACGAGGCCATCGAAAAGTGTTCCCGCCTCGACGACGTCATCGCCTTCTCCCGCGACGGCACGATGCGCGTCGTCAAAATCGCCGACAAAGTCTTCATAGGGAAAGACAACATCGTCTGCAGTGTCTTTAAGCGAGACGAGCCGAAAACCTACAATATGATTTACAAGGACGGGCGCGGCGGTCGCGCCATGGTGAAACGCTTTCAAGTAAGCGGTGTCACGAGAGACAAGCTCTACGACCTCACCAAGGGAACCGCTGGCACACGAGTCCTCTGGCTGAGCGAACACGAAACCGAGGAAGACGCCAACATCATCGTCCGAGTTCATCTTCGGTCCGACCTCCGCCTGCGGAACTTTCAAATCGATTGCAACTTTGGAGAAATCGCAGTCAAAGGGCGCGGCGCAAAAGGAAACATCCTGACAAAACACCCTGTTGATCGCGTCTCACGCATTCCAAAAGCGGAGCAGGAAGAAATCGCCGGATCGTTGGCGGAGGAAGAGCCAGCTGAGGAACCGCCGAAGAAGAAGTGACGGCCCGAATGAAGACAGTAGTCATCACAGGAGTCTCCCGCGGTCTTGGCAAAGCCATGGCTCAAGGCTTTGCCAGTCGAGGCCATCGCGTGATCGGCTGCGCCCGCTCTACCGAGTCTCTCACCGAGCTTCAATCCGAACTCAGCGACTCCCACGTGCTTTCCCCTGTGGACGTGACAGATGACGAGGCCATCGCATCGTGGGCCGATGCAACACTCTCGCAATTCGGAGCGCCGGATCTACTCATCAACTGCGCAGCGGCAATCAATCGCAGTGCACCTCTTTGGGAAATATCTGCAGAGGAATTTTCCACTCTCACAAAAATCAATATCGACGGAACCGCCAGCGTCATTCGCCACTTCACCCCGGCCATGATCGAGTCCGGCCGCGGCGTCATCGTAAATTTTTCCAGCGGATGGGGTCGCTCGACCTCTCCCGATGTCGCCCCCTACTGCGCGACCAAGTGGGCGATCGAAGGATTGACCCAGTCTCTCGCCCAGGAGTTGCCGCCGGGCCTTGCCGCGGTCGCCTTCAATCCCGGTATCATTGACACCGAAATGCTACGCAGTTGTTTCGGAGAAGGAGCCGCACATCACTACGGGCCGGAAGAATGGGCCCAATCAGCCGTCCCCTTTCTCGATTCCCTTGATGCTTCGAGCAACGGCCGTGCGCTGACGTGTCCGGGGCAATAGACCTCGTTAAATCGAAAAATACGAAAAACCGGAGTCCACAAACTCTGGCTTTTTTTGTCATCACTCCTGAATTTCGGTAACGAAGTAATGTTCGTTCCGTGGAACATCAACATGCTCACTTCATTCGACCATCGCATTGTCTTGCTCAAAGGCCCCGACTGGACGGAACATGTCATCGACAAGATTGAGCAAAGCCGATCGCGAAACAAAGTTTGCAATGGCTGCATACCCGGCGAAGCACCCGACAACTCACACTACGCAGGCTTCGACGATGCCAACGGCGACGGGTGACCCCAAATCGCCTACGGTGCAAAAGGAAACGGCGATCCTCTTTCCGGCGGCTGGTTTGCCTGGGGGAACAGCCGGAAGACGCAAAATCGAGACAGTCACGATTCACATCAAGCAGGGCCAAACGCAGGTCCACGTCGGGCAGCGTATTCTCCAGCAACATCCCCGTGCCAACACCGGCCTCCAGATGATTCGTAGAGATATGCTCTCGATACAGATCGAGCAACTCGTCGGTGGGACACTTCCAGATGAGGCAATTCGCAATGCCGTGGACAAATCTATCGTAGAAGGAAAGCGTCCGCCGTGTATATACGGCATAGCCTTTTTCGGCGTCGCTGAGTTCAGCTTCCATGGATAATGCGGCGCAACAGGGTATAGTCTGTCACTGAACAGGCTTTGGTAAATGAACCAACCCTGTTTGCTCGCCTCGAGCAAGTTGCTTTTCTATAGACCTTGCTGAAAGCACTGGAATTTCAAAAATTAGGAATGGAAGACTCGGTACGACAACGCATGGCAAGACTACAGATCCTCGAAAAGGATCTGGAAGAACGCTTTGTGCTTGGCTCCGGCAGCGGCGGGCAGAAAATCAACAAAACGGCAAACTGCGTTTACTTGAAGCATCTTCCCTCCGGTGTGGAGATCAATTGTCAGGATTCCCGTTCACGGGAAAAAAACAGGGAGATCGCGCGACGTCGCCTCTGCGAGCACTTCGAAAGAATCAATCTGCAACAGCGCCAGCAGCGCGCCCGCCAACGTGCCCTGAAACGCTATCGCAAGCGTCGCCCTTCAAAATCGACCAAGGCAAAGATGCGCAAGGATAAGCAGTTTCACTCGGACAAGAAAAAGATGCGCGGGCGAGTGCGAGGCTAAGATCAGCCTATTCCAGCTTTTCTTATTCGACGCAAAAACTCACTTGGCGGAACCGTTGATAGCCCGATACTAGCGGCGAACCTGCCAATTCTCTCTATGGGATCTACTGCATCTTCCGCTCTTTCCGCACGACCTGACTCCGTCTTCATCTCGAATCTTTCACCCGTCGTTCAATGCGGACGTTACCCGACAAAACGCGTCGTCGGCGAATCTGTTGTGGTTGAGGCGGATATTTTCAAAGATGGGCACGACATTATTGTTGCGGTAGCCGGATGGCGAAAGGCGGGAAAGAGGAAGTGGCACGAAATCCCCATGCACCAAATCGAGAACGACCGCTGGTCTGCGAGTCTGGATTTTTCCGAAATCGGAAATTACGAGATCACCGTAACGGCCTGGGCCGACGACTTTCTGACATGGATTCACGACTACGAGCGAAGGCTGAATGGTGATCAGGAAGATTTCTCGACCGAAATCGAGGAAGGCCGAGTCATTCTCAATCAAACTGCGATCCGAGCCGCGGCAGCAAGGGCGAGGGAAGATGCCGAAGTGATTGAAGAACTGACTTCCAAGCTGATGAAAACGGCATCAGGCGACGTCCCCGCCCTGATGGGAGATCCGGATATAATCACACTTATCGCCCGTTGGCCGGATCGCTCGATTGCCGCCACTTTCGCCGAGCCAATCCAGCTCGTCGTCGAGACCAAGCTCTCTTCCTTTTCTGCGTGGTATGAATTTTTTCCGCGTTCTGCGGGGGGAATTGAAGGCAAACATTCCACCCTTCGGGATTGCCTCCCTCGCATCGAGGATGCGAAAGAGATGGGATTCGACATCGTCTATTTTCCTCCCATCCATCCTATCGGAGTTTCTCATCGAAAAGGCAAAAACAACACCGTTACCTGCGAGCCTGACGATGTAGGCTCCCCGTGGGCAATCGGAGCGAAGGAAGGTGGCCACCGCGAGGTTCATCCCGATCTGGGAACAATCAGCGATTTAGCCTGGCTCGTCAGTGAGGCTCGCGATCGCGGCATCGAGGTCGCACTCGACTTCGCGATTCAGTGCTCCCCCGACCACCCCTATGTTAGCGAACATCCCGAGTGGTTTTTCCATCGCCCCGATGGCTCCATCAAATACGCGGAAAACCCTCCGAAAAAGTATCAGGATATCTACCCGATCAATTTCCATTGCGATGATTGGCAGGAGCTTTGGACTGAGCTCCGCGATATCGTTCTATTCTGGATGAAACAGGGCGTTCGCGTTTTCCGCGTCGACAATCCCCATACCAAACCGGTCTCCTTCTGGGAGTGGCTCATTGCGGAGGTTCACGCGGTCGATCCCACCATCATCTTCCTGAGCGAAGCTTTCACGCGTCCGAAAATGATGCAAACTCTGGCCAAGGCTGGTTTCACCCAGAGCTATACCTACTTCACTTGGCGCCACACCAAGGAAGAGCTCACCGAGTATGTCACCGAGCTGACAAAAGGTCATATGCGGGATTACTACCGAGCGAACTTCTGGCCGAATACGCCCGACATCCTTGACTATCACCTGCAGAACGCGCTGCCCTCGGCATTCAAAATGCGGGCCGCCCTCGCCGCGACTCTCAGTTCATCCTGGGGAATCTATTCCGGATACGAGCTAATCGAAAATGCGCCCCTCCCTGGTCGCGAGGAATATCTCGACAGCGAAAAGTACCAGCTGAAAACACGCGATTGGAACGCTCCCGGCAATATCAAATCATTCCTCACCCGTCTGAATCAGGCCCGGAATCAATGCCCGGCCTTGCAGAGTTATGCGAATATTGAGTTCATCCCCGCGGATAACTGTAATATTCTTGCCTATAGAAAATGGTCAGATGACGGCAAAAACCACATCATCATAATCGTCAATCTAGACACTCTCAATCGCCATGAATCCAATATCCATCTACCTTTGGAGGCGATGGGGCTCTCTCAATCCAAGTCGTTTTTTGTAGATGACGTCATCTACGAAGAAACTTACGAATGGCGTGAATCCACCAACTTTGTCGCCCTTGACCCTAGAACGAAGCCGGTCCACATATTCCAAGTGAGAACTTCGTAGTTCTTAACTTTTTCACGCTGGAATCCCCGACTTTTAGTCATGCGACAACGTTTTGTCACTTTCGCCGTTCTCGGTCTTGTCCTCGCCTTATTGGCAGAATGGAATTTGAGATCCCGAGCTATTTCCCCTCTCGATAAACTGAACCAGTTCTGGTTGGAGTTTTGCATCGGCAATAGCGGAAACAAGCTTTCAGATCCCGCCGTCACCGTGATCCGAATCAATGATGATTACGAGCCTCTCAGCATCGGACCAGATTCCCCTTCTGCGGCAGATGGTAAGCTCTCCCGCCTCGATTTTGCCACCATCCTCGGATTCGTCGGCAAGTTGAATCCCAAGTCTGTGGCGTTTCTACCAACTCCGAGTTTTGATGAGAGCCTAACACTGAATCAAACGGATATCGTTCCACTGAAAGATGCCGCGATGCAACTGCCTCGCCTGGTCGTCGCTTCGAGTGTCTCCGATGATGGAGAGCAGGCGAAAGAGAGCTCTCCCCTCACCTACGAGGCTCTTGAGGTCGAAGGAGATGTCTCAACGCTCCTGCCATTCACCCGGACAATTCGTCGGCCTGATCCTCAAATTCTCGCCAACGGAGATCCCGCTTTCAAGGCAATCGAATCAGCTCGCAATCTTACGAGTGAGGAAGCTACGAAAATTCCGCTCGTAGGAAATTTTCGTGGCAAAGCGGCTGCTTCCATCGTGCTCTTGGCAGTCGCCAATCACGCGGGTATCGCAGCCGATCAAATCAAGGTAAACCTCACAGCCGCAAAGCCTCACATTCAACTCGGAGATGCGAGGCAGATTCCAATTGCTCTCGATGGCACCTTCACTCTGCCACGCCATGGCGGCATCACTCCCGGTATGAAAACGATGCGAGCCGGAGAAGATGGAGAGCCGGTCGAAGACTATCAGTTCGCAACGCT
>Ga0181578_10005115_pt1 | contig 11533 bp, 9 predicted proteins | sample 071ome_21_FD_148659 | JGI IMG/M metagenome (GOLD analysis project Ga0181578, IMG submission 148659) | Coastal salt marsh microbial communities from the Groves Creek Marsh, Skidaway Island, Georgia - 071401CT metaG (spades assembly) | ecosystem: Environmental > Aquatic > Marine > Intertidal zone... | reverse complement strand
GCTGATCGAGGCAGGGAGCACGCTGGCGAACCAGGGCGTCGATTATGCAGTGGTGGACAACGCCTACATCCTGACCTTCAGCATCGACGGTCAGAACTTCACCTTCGACTCGGCCACGCAGACCGGTGCCGACTTCGTGGGTGGGTTCGTGAACTTGCCCGGGTGATCGCGATGAATCGAAGAGACCAGCGTCGCAGCGGTTTTTCGCTCATCGAGCTCCTGATGGCCGTATCCATTGTCGGGATCCTGGCCGGGCTCGCGATCCCGAACCTTCGGAACGTGACGTGGCGCGCACGGGCGACCGAGGTGGCGGGTGACATCGAGGTGGTGCGCGTATCGACCAACCAGTTCAATGCGGACCGGTTCGCGTGGCCGCTCGAGGTCGGACAGGGCGTCATTCCCGCGGACCTCGACGAGTTCCTGCCGGAGGGCTTCTCGTTCCAGGGCGACGGCTACGAGCTCGATTTCGAGCGACTGTCCCCGGTCGTCGTGCCGGGTGATCCGAATACCACGCAACTCATTGCCGTTGCAGTCGTGATCGAAACGGACGAGCTGTCGAACGCCGTAGTGGAGCTGTTGGGGAACTCGATTCTGTACTCGGTGGGACGCAAGCACACGTTCATCATCGACCGCAGCTAGCCAGTTCGTTCGATCGGCGCTGCCCCGGCGCTTTCCCACGTGCTCCGGCGGCCCTCGACTCGCCGCCGCCGCACAGGTACGGCGCCTGTCGGCGCGGGGCCGTGACTTTCTGGCCAAGTCGGTGTACAACGTCTTATGCGCTACGAGAAGTCTACCAAAGGTATCCGGGTCGAGGTCTCTCCCCGATTCTCCCTCGCCGACTCCGATCCGGCAGAGGGGACCTTCGTGTTCTCGTACACGATCAGCATGGCCAACGAAGGGAACGACACGGCTCAGCTCCTCTTCCGCCACTGGCGTATCCATGATGCAGCGGGTGACGACTCGATGGTGGACGGCGAGGGGGTCGTGGGCGAACAGCCCGTGCTCGCGCCGGGTGAATCGCACGAGTACCAGAGCTACTGTGTCCTGCGTTCTCCGGTGGGGTTCATGGAGGGGCATTACACCTTCGTGCGTGACAATGGGGAGGAATTCAGAGTCGAGGTTCCCCGCTTTCACCTGAACGGCCCCCTGGTCATGCCCACGCTGACGATCGACCCGTATGACGACGAAGAAGAGCCCGGCGTGCTTCACTGAAGGCTCCCAAATCGTTACACTTGGCGGCTTTTCGAATTCTACGCAGACTCCTGAGTCCCGAACCGTGAACGATTCCGTTGCTGTCGACGCGAAGCGCATTCTGCTGCGCTACGGAGCGCCGATCACCGTGCTCGACGACGTCTCAGAAGCCCATCGCATCGAGTTTGCACGCGAGGTCGCCAAGACCGCTCTGCCCGAGCGGCAAGGGCGTCTTCGCGATCTCTTGATCGAACACGGGTACATCGTCGTCGAAGAGGCCTGAGTCCGCCGTCGTTCGAGGCGGGGTCAGTCGATCGTGAAGCCCAGCGTTCGAACATTGTCGAGAGGTAGCTGAACCGGTACGACCGTCTGGCCGGCATCGGTGCGCAGGTCCAGCTCGGCTCCTTCACCGTCGACCTCGATCGACCGCACGCTGCCCGGCACCGATGGTTCGAAGACGAGCAGGGGCGGCACGCCAATACGCTCGGGCTCGAGCGAGTAGCGGACCGTATTCCCGGCGCGCTCATACGTCAGCCGGATCGTGCCGTCCCCGATCGGGATGCCCGCCGTGACGAAGGACGTCAGGTGGGTCGGCATGCGGGGGGCGAGTCGGAGACGCCCGACCGGTGCGTCCGGCGAGAGTCCCAGCATGCCGTGCACAAAGGCCAGGAGCACTTCTGCCGTGGCTGCAGGTCTGTCCCCGCCGGCCCCGCGATCCGTCTGGAGGTCGTACAGGTCATCCCAGGTTCCGGGACCTGCGACACCCTGTGCCAGACCCTCGTCCATGAGTGCCCGCCAGTCCGCCCACGCGCGATCCGGGTCCGATCGGAACGCCGAAGCCGCGCGTCGGGCACGGGATGCCCGAACGTCCTCCACGACGCACGGCTCACCCGCATCGCCCGACAGGAGACCCTCCAGCCAGGTGGCCCGACCAGGAGTCGGCGCGTCCGGCCCGGTGGAGGCACCCGCCATGGGCAGGGAGATGCCCCCGGTCGATGGCCGGGAGGTGGCTACGGGTGAGGAGGCGCGGGACCCCAGGGTCCGGAGGGACATCAACGTGTCCGGTGATGCACCATACTGGAGTGCGTCGGCCAGGCTTCTCGCCGAGAGGCCGAGAAGATCGGACTCCAGCGAATCCGCTCTTGCGAGGATCCGCTCGGCGAGGTCGGCCGCGGGCCCTACGTCGCCCATGGTGGAACCGATCCTCGCCGCGAGCAGGCCGGCGTCTACGAGTGTCGACGTCGAAGCGCGGAGGCTGGCTACGGCTCGTGCCGCTACCTCTCCATGGCCCATCGAGGTGGCCGCGAGCCCGAGGCTGAGCGCAGCCGAAGGGCGCTCGATGATCAGCGTCCGTGCACGCGTCAGAGCCCACGAGAGTCCATCGTCGACGGCGTCGACTCCGGTGTGCGTGCGAAGCACGTCGTCCTCGGCTCGGGCCGCAGCTACGGCGTGCGCGCCGAGGTGGAGGGCGGCTCGCTGGGCGCTGACGACCTCCTCCTTCGTTCCGCTTGCGAGGACTACGGTGCTCGGCGTGTCTCCGGTCAGTCGCGCCGTCACGAGGATCCCACCATCGGAGTCGGTGACCTCCAGCGCGACGGGATCGGGAACGAGTGCCAGGTGAAGCACGACGTCCTTCGAACGCACCACGACCCCGCTCGACGTCGGTTCCACGGTCGGGTGGGTGGTCGGCGTCGCGATGTCGATGCGGACCTCCGTCTCTTCGAGCGCGGCGCCGGATAGCTGCCAGGCGAGGAAGGGAAGGGTTCGGGGTGTCACCACGGTCTCGACCATCGACCCCCGTGGACCGGTGAAGTCTCGTCGGGCGACGCCCGGGTAGAGGACGAGGTTCGCCGCGTGCCCGAGACCCTCGGCCCGCAGGCCCGCGGTCATGTCTGCGGTACCTGCCGGGCTGCGAAACAGCACCTGTCCGCCGGACCGGGTCTGGTGGCCCGCGAAGCGCACCCGATCGCCCTCCAGAAGGAAGGGCTCGGCGCGTGTGGCCTGAGCAATCGACAGACCCGGCAGGGCCGGGTCGACATGGGGGATCGTGGAGGTCATGCGCGTGCGGATGGAGCGGGCCGGGAGCTCACGGGTGCGAGCTCCCGGCCGATGGCGTCACGCACCGATCGGGTTGCGCGTATTCGCGAAATCGCCCGCCTTCACGATGGTCAGCTTCGAGAGGTCGAGTCGATCGCGGATGGCCTGGTTGACGTCCTCGAGCGTGACCGCGCGAACCTGATCCTCGAGCTCCTGATCGAACTGGAAGGTGCGGCCGAAGTAGAGATTCTGCGACAGGCCAGCGGCCAGCGTGTTGTCCTGGGCGCGCCCGAGCTGACGACGTTCGAGCCACCCGTTTCGAGCACCCTCGAGTTCCTCCGCCGTGAAGCCGTCGGCGATCACCTTCTCCAACTCTTCCATGAGGGCGGCTTCCACGCGGTCGACGTTTTCGGGCGCGAAGATCGCTACGGCCAGGAACTGGCCGGCTGCATCGACCGGGTGTCCGGAGATGATGGCCTGAACGGCGTAGCTCAGGCCGTCCTGGTTCCGGATCCGCTCGGCGAGACGGGAGTTGAGTACCCCACCCCCGATAATCTCGGACGCCAGCATCAGCGCCGGGTAATCGGGATCCGTATCGCGAAGCTCGAAGTTCTGACGGGCCCACAGGATGGCGTTGGCCTTGTCCGGTGTCTCGAGTTCGACGTTCTGAGCTTCGGGGTCGATGAACGGGGTCGCGATCCGCTCGAACGCCCTCGGGCTCTCCCAATCACCGAAGGCCTCCCCGATCGCGGCGCGGACTGCGCCTTCGTCGAAGTCACCGACCAGAACGATGTTGCCGTTTTGCGGTCCCCAGAACTCCTCGTAAAAGGCCCGTGCGTCGTCCAGCGTGACGGCGCGGAGGCTGGCAACCGCCTCTTCGATCGTCTCGGTGTAGCTCGGATGCCCCACGGGGCGCGGATCCATGATGCGCGAGAGCTCGAGCTGCGCGAGGGCCTGAGGATCGGTGCCCGACTCCTCGATTGATGCGATCCGCTGCTCGCGGATGATCTCGAACTCCTCCTCGGGGAACGATGGCTGCCGGGCGATTTCGCCCATCAGGCGGATTACGTCGACGACGTTGGCTCGAACGGTCTCGAACTGACCCGTCGCGAGCGACGGGCCGCCGCCGACGCCGCCCTGCGCCTGAAGCCGGTCGAGCTCGTCCTGGATCGCCTGGCGATCGCGAACCTCGGTCCCTCGCATGAGCATGGCTCCAGCCATGCCACCCGCGGTGCCCCGACCCATCAAAGACGATTCGTCGCCGAAGTGCAGCCTCATACGGATGGTCGCGCGATCCCCTCTCGTTTCCTTCGGCAGGAGTGCGACCTGCATCCCGTTCGGCAGTTCGTAGGTGTTCGTACGCGCGTCCACATTGGATGGAGACGGGTCGAACGCCTCACCCTCCGCGACTGCTTCACGACCCACGTATCCCTCGACCATGGCCGACACGTCGGGTTGACCCGGGATCTCGGCCCGGTCGGGGGCGTCCGTCGGAATGAAGCGACCTACGGTCCGGTTCGATGGCTTGATGTACGTCTGGGCGACTCGGTTCACGTCGTCCGCCGTGATGGCTTCGATCCGGTCCCGGTGGAGGAAGAAGAGCCTCCAGTCGCCGCGAGCCGTCCATTCCGACAGACCGAGCGCAATCCCGACCGAGTTGTCGAGCTGCTGTTGAATCCCATTCAGAAGCGCGGTTTTCGCCCGGTCGACCTCGTCACCCGTAACCGGCTGGGTCAAGACGCCCTCTACGGTCTCGTTCATCGTCCGCAACGCCGACTCGATGTCCCCATCAGGTGCGAGGCGCGCGTAGGTGAAGAACGGGGAGGCTTCCGTGTACTGGAAGGTGAGCGCACTGGCCGCCGTCGCCGCCCCCGACTCGACCAGGGCCTCGTACAGCCGTCCGGACGGCGCGTCGCCGAGGACGAACCGCAGGACGTCGATCGCCGCGAAATCCTGATGAGCGCCGGCCGGAACGTGGTACATCGCCATCGTAATGGGTACTTCGCCGACCCTGCGCAGGGTCACGGATCGCTCGCCGTCCTGTGTCGGTTCTCGCGTGTACGTCGGCCAGAGGATGTTGTCGCCCTGACGGTCCGGACGAGGGATGGGTGCGAACTCCTGGACCACGACGTCGAGTGCGTGTGCCGGGTCGAAGTCACCCGCCACCACCAGGACTGCGTTGTCCGGCTGGTAGTACTTCCGGTAGAAGGCCTGCAGGCGTTCGATGGGCACGTTCTCCACGTCGGCCCGCGCACCGATGGTCGAGTTGGCGTAGTTGTGCCAGAGGTAACCGGTCGATAGAACGCGCTGGAGAAGAATCCGCAGCGGATTGTTCTCGCCGGACTCCATTTCGTTTCGGACGACCGTCATCTCGGACTCGAGATCCTCGGCTGCGACGAACGAGTTCACCATGCGATCGGCTTCGAGATCCAGCGCCCACTCGAGGTTGTCCTCCGACGCCGGGAAGACTTCGAAGTAGTTGGTTCGGTCAGGCCCCGTGGTGCCGTTGGGCTGCGCTCCGCGTTCGCTCAACTCCTGTGTGATATCCGGGTGGTTCGGCGTGCCCTGGAAGAGCAGGTGCTCCAGCAGGTGGGCCATTCCTGTCTCTCCGTACGCTTCGTGCCGTGAGCCCACGAGGTAGGTGATGTTGACCGTGATGCGGGGCTGGCTCGGATCCGGGAAGAGCAGAACCCGGAGTCCGTTGTCGAGCCGGTACTCGGTGATGCCTTCCACGCTGGCGACGGGAGTGAGCTCCGAAGCCGAGGTCTGCGCTTCGAGGCGTGCCGTTGAGGTACACGCGAGGACGAGTGCGAGTGCGACCACGCGTGACGGGTCGACCATTCGGGAGAGTGTGCGAGGCATTTTGATCCTCTGGGCGGGTCGCTGAGTCTGCGGAGCCCTAACCTACACGAAGGGATCGCAGTCGGTTCAAGACTGCCGCGACGTCCTGCCGACGAAACGCCATCAGATCGCCGGTCCGGTACTCGTCGAAGGTGTCGAGCCCCTCCTCGAGTGCCGCCTGAACCCGATCGAGCACGTCGGTGATCCGGTCACCGGGTCGCGTACGGGCTGCCCACGCCAACGCGAGGCCGATGGCACGCATCTGCCCCTGCCCGACGAGCTGCTCCAGCGCGACCAGGTCGACGGTGTCACGCCCGAAGAGGAGCGTGCGGTGGTCCGGGGTCTTCACGTGAATCGCACGTCGACCCCGTGCCGGGTCGACCGAGGTCCAGTCGATGGCGCGCGGAGGTCCCAGCACGAGCGGTCTGCGTGCTTCGGTCGTGCGGCCGGTCGGCAACGCGGCTGCTGTCGCTCGCGCCTCGGGCGTGACGTCCGTCGGCAGATACGCATCCATGCGCAGTACGAGGTCCGCCACGTCGAGGTAGTCACCACTTCCGCCGAGGACGAGAAGCGTACTGACGGCATGTTCGTCACGAAGCTCCTCGATCCGATCCACGAACGGGGTGATCGGCTCACCCTCCGAGGGGACGAGTTCCTGCATGCGGCGGTCGCGGATCATGAAATTGGTCGCCGACGTGTCCTCGTCGACGAGCAGGAGACGTGAACCCGTCTCCAGGGCTTCGACGATGGCAGCTGCCTGGCTCGTCGACCCTGACGCATTCGGAGTCTGGAACGCGGTGGTCGTGCGACCTCCGGGGAGGCCGTCGATGAAGGACGAGATGTCGACGCCGGCGACGGATCGACCGTCCTCGGCCCGCACCTTTACGGCGTCGCTCCGCGTGACGACGAATTCCCGTCCATCGCCCGGCGCGTGGTTCCACACGCCGGCCTGAAGTGCGCGTAGCAACGTGCTCTTACCGTGGAAGCCACCACCGACGATCAGGGTGACTCCTTCCGTTACACCCATGCCGCGGATCACCCCGCGGTTTGGAACCTCGATCTCGGTCTGTAGCGAGTCCGGGCTCTGGAACAGGGTCGTTTCGGCGGGGCTGAGAGGACGATCGTCCACACCGCTGCGCCGAGGCAGTGCGCTGCCGTTGGCCACGAAGGCAACGAGGCCTCGAGGGCGGAGGGCCGATCGGAGCGCGTCCGCGTCCTCGTTCGTCGAGGCACACCGGTCGATCTCGGCGACATCGTGCGCACCGTCGAGCAGCGTGGAGGCGACGAGGCCGGGTAGGCGGGTCAGGAGAAGCTCGCGGGCGGCGTGCCCGTCGATGCGTCGTCCGCGCGCGGGAAGCCCGACCGTGAATCGGGCCTCGAGCACCCCCTCGTCGTCGAGCTGCAGTGCGGACTGACCGATGACGACCTGCCCGGGGTCCAGCATGCGGATCTCGCCGCTGTGCCCCGTTCCGGCTCGAGTACTCCCGCTCGTTCGAGCGGCCCGGGCGAAGCTGCGGGCGAGATACGCGGCCGTACCCAGGCGCCGCGATCTGGTGCGGTAGGCCGACGCGGGGAGCCCGGAGTGACCGGAGGAGAGTTTCACGCTCACGCGCGTCGGCGTGGCGAACGGGTCTCCCTGCACGTGATCGATGCTCAGTTCGAACCGGTCCAGAGACCAGAGGCCGCCGAGGTCCTTGTAGGCCTTGTATCCCCGACCGTCGAGTCGCTCCAGCTCGAGGCGTAGTCGCTCTCCGTCTCGCATCGATTCCCGTCCCCGGCGTACGTTGCCCCCAACGATACCGACCCCGCGTCTCTCCGACACCTGGCCATGAGTCATTTTCTCCGCTCGACACTGCTGCATGCATTCCTGGTGATCGCGATCGGTGGCGCACCGGTCGCCGCTGCCGCACAGGAACCGGTGACCGTCATCCGCAACGGTCGAGTACTGGACGGGTCCGGGAATCCATGGATGTACGCGGACGTCGTGATTCAGGGAGATCGGATTCTAAGAGTCGGTGACGCCTCCGACATTCGAGCCGATCGCGTGATCGACGCCACCGGGTTGTACGTGACACCGGGCTTCATCGATGTGCACTCGCACGCCGGTCCGGGCCTGACGTCACCGGAGCTCAGCCATGCCGAACCGCTGCTCGCCATGGGCCTGACCACGGTGTTCGTGAACCCTGATGGTGGTGGGCCGGTCGACCAGGCAGCTCAGCGGGAGGCCCTGCTCGCGGATGGTCTGGGCGTGAACGTCGCTCAGCTCGTTCCGCACGGGTCGGTCCGAAGTGAAGTCCTGGGCCCGGAAGACCGTCACGCGACCCCGTCCGAGCTTGAGCGCATGCGCTCGCTGGTCATCGCGGGAATGGAGCAGGGCGCCTGGGGAATGTCGTCCGGCACGTTCTACGTTCCGGGGAGCTATGCGCCGCCTGAAGAGATCGAGGAGCTGGCACGAGACGTAGCCCGCTACGGTGGCACCTACACGAGCCATTACCGGGACGAGTCGACGTACAGCGTCGGTCTGATTGCGGCGGTGGATGAGGTCATCAACGTAGGTCGCATCGCGAAGCTTCCGGTCGTTCTGACCCACGTGAAGGCGCTTGGACCGCTGGTGTGGGGCTACGGGCAGGCGATCGCCAGCCGCGTCGAGCGGGCCCGTGAGGAGGGGATCGAGGTGTTCGCGGATCAGTATCCGTATACGGCGTCGGCGACGGGACTGGAAGCCGCTCTGCTACCGAGGTGGTCGCAGGCGGGTGGTCGCGACGCGCTGCTCACCCGCATGGCGAACCCGGACACCATGGCGCGGATCCGGGAGGGGATGGAAGAGGGACTGATCCGTCGCGGTGGTGCGGACCGGATCCAGTTCCGGCGCTATCGTCCCGACCCTTCGATCGAGGGTCGGCTCCTTAGCGAGGTGGCGGCGGAGCGCGGTCAGGATCCGATCGATACCGCGGCCGACCTGATCCGGGGTGGGGGCGTCAGTATCGTCTCGTACAATATGCACGACGACGATGTCGAGACGCTGATGGTGCAGCCGTGGACGATGACGTCGTCGGACGGTGGCCTCGTCACGATGGGTGAGGGTGTTCCTCATCCGCGGACGTATGGAGCGTTTGCGCGCAAGCTGCGCCTCTATGTGAAGGAGAAGGGCACAGTCGATCTCGCGCACGCGATCCGGAGCATGACGTCTCTGCCTGCCGCGGTGTTCGACATGCCGGATCGCGGTTCGCTGCGCGAGGGGGCCGTCGCCGATATCGCCGTCTTCGATCTCGCGAGCGTGCGGGACCTCGCGGAGTACACTGACCCGCACCGCTACTCCGAGGGCATGGTCCACGTCTTCGTGAATGGTGAGTCCGTCGTGTCGGACGGCGCCTTCACCGGTCGGCGCCCGGGCCGGGTGCTGAGGCGCGCACGGTAGGCGACGCATTCGCCTGGGGGTTCGTCACCGGCCTTCGAAGCGGGGCTCGCGGCGCTCCTTCCAGGCGTTGATACCTTCGCGCAGGTCGTCCGACGTGGTGCAGCGCTCGACGATTCCATCGACGTCGAGCGCGTCTGTCGATCCGTCTGCGATTGCCCGCATGATCTGCTTCATGCCCTGCACAGCCAGCGGCGCGAGTTCCGCGAGTCGGTCCACACGGCTCTGGACGGCGGCGTGGAGCGCGTCTCGTGTCGTCAGCTCCGTCAGGAAGCCGATCCGGAAGAGCTCCGCCCCGTCCATGTCCTCGGCTGCGAGGAGAATCCGGTTCGCCGTTCCGGGCCCGAGTCGACGGACGTATCGGGTGAGCCCACCGATCGGGTAACAGACACCCAGACGTGCGGCGGGCACCGACATCCGCATTCCTTCGACGCCGATTCGGAAGTCACAGCATAGCGCGAGCTCGGCCCCACCTCCGTACACGTTTCCGTTCAAGGCACATACGGTCGGGACGCGAAGCGTCGCGAGGCGATCGGTCATCGTGTCGAAGAGTTCGCCACTCATTTGACCGGTTCTCATCTGGTCGAGCGAGGCGCCGGAGCAGAAGGTGTGGTCACCAGCACCGGTGAGAAGAAGAACCCGGATCGTCTCGTCCGACTCGACGTCGCCGAGCAGGCTCACCATCCGGTCCACGTCGGCGGCCTCGAGCGCGTTGTGTCGGTCGGGGCGGTCGAGCGTGACTCGGGCGATGTGGTCGTCCCGTTCGAAGCGGATGCCACCAGTGTCGGTATTCGTCATATGGGAAGTCTATCGCCGTGTTCGGTGATGCGTAGACTTCTCCTCCTGATCCCCCGTACAGGAGAGTCGCATTGGGTTCCATCCGTGACTTCATGGCAACGCACTATCTGCATTTCAACGCCCGAGAGGTCGTGGATGCAGCGAAGGCGTACGAGGCTCACGTCGATGCCGGTGGGAAGATGCTCGTTGCGATGGCGGGCGCGATGTCGACCGGTGAGTTCGGAATCTCCCTCGCTCGAATGATCAGAGCGGGTAAGGTGCATGCGATTTCATGCACGGGTGCCAACCTGGAAGAGGACGTCTTCAATCTGGTGGCCGGCCAGGACTATGAGATCATCCAGGCGTGGCGGGATCTATCTGCCGATGACGAGCAGGCACTGTACGAGCGCGGGATGAATCGGGTCACGGATACGTGTATCCCCGAGACGGTGATGCGCCATATCGAAACCCGGCTCCTGAGATGCTGGCAGCAGGCGGCGGCATCCGGCGAGCGGAAGCTGCCGTCGGAGTTCCTTTTCGAGGTGCTCTCGGACCCCGGTCTCGCCGAGCACATTCAGATCGATCCGGCGAACTCGTGGATGCTCGCGGCTCTGGAGGCAGGCATCCCGGTGTACGCGCCCGGATGGGAGGACTCCACGACCGGTAACATCTTTGCCGCGAATGTCATGAAGGGACGACTGCCGGATCACTCCTGCGTGAAGTCGGGCACGGAGCAATTCCAGTCGCTCATCGAATGGTACGAGGCCAATCACGGAGCAGGGCAGATGCCCTCCGTGGGGTTCTTTCAGATCGGTGGCGGCATCGCCGGTGACTTCGCGATCTGCGCCGTGCCGTGCATCACGCAGGACCTGCGCCGCGACGTTCCCCACTGGGGCTACTTCTGTCAGATCACCGATGCCCAGCCGTCGTACGGCGGCTACTCGGGCGCGCCGGCCAACGAGAAGATCACCTGGGGCAAGCTGGAGCCGACGACGCCGAAGTTCGAGATCAACTCCGACGCCGCGATCGTGGCTCCACTCATCTGCTCGTGGGTCCTCGGGGACTAGTCGCTACGAAATCGGACCCGCCAGTCCCGCCTCCGCCACGACGAGCACCAGTGCGCGCTGCACCGCGAGATATGCGTCGACGTTGACCCAGAATTCGTCCGGTGCGTGTCCGTTGGATCCCTGCCCGCCTCGACCGATCGTGACGGCGGGCACACCGAGCGCGATCGGTACGTTCGAGTCCGTCGACGATCGGGCGAGCTGAACC
>Ga0181578_10005096_pt1 | contig 11550 bp, 15 predicted proteins | sample 071ome_21_FD_148659 | JGI IMG/M metagenome (GOLD analysis project Ga0181578, IMG submission 148659) | Coastal salt marsh microbial communities from the Groves Creek Marsh, Skidaway Island, Georgia - 071401CT metaG (spades assembly) | ecosystem: Environmental > Aquatic > Marine > Intertidal zone... | reverse complement strand
GGAGGGGGAGTAAACGTGGATCAGGAACCGTAGAGAAAGCATTTAGTGTTAAATTATAATCACTGTCAAGAGTATCATCAGTAAGATTTAATGAATATGTATCTGCATTTTCATTCCTAGTCATTCTAGCAGTTATAAGTGTACTAAAGGTAATCTCCACATAGGGAATCGTTAGCGATTCTGTATGGGTACCTGTACCTTGATCATTCGTTGTAATCATAATATCTTCGGTATCACCCCGAGAATATTCCGACCATGGAACACTAGCGTTCACCTGTACACCATTCTTGTTTATACGTAATCTTCCACTAAGACTATTAGGTTCTTTTGGAACAAAAAATACTTTAATAGGACCATCTGCTTGATTCTCTTGATTTATCCAACTGTCAATGTGTGCTCCATAGTAGTGCAACTTCGACTTGATTGGAGTAAAAGTTCCTCGATATATTTTTAACCCAGCACATTTTGAGGCTCTATCATCATTAATATTAAAACCATAAGTTGCACATGTCGCAGCACAGTCATCATATACTCTATTCTGTCCTGCTGTATAATCTGGATAGAAATTAGAAGGTGTATTTGGATCACAAGCATTATAATAATATCTACTACCACGAGCAATATTATTTCGTGTTCCTACGGGATCACCGTCTCTGGTACACTTGTCACACTTCGGATTGCCAATATCATTATCCCCACAGTTTTCCCCTGTTTTTGCAGCAACTTCAGGATTATCGTCGGTTGCACATGGTCTTGCTATAGTTGGATTTGCCCACACTGCGCATTCGTAAGAAGTAGCGTTATTTATTGTATCGATACATGACATTTTTATTATTTCATAATAATAATAAAAAAATTAATTAATAAAAAGCTGTTCTAAACGATTTTCAATTTTTTTGAGTAAATTATTGGATTTAGATTTTAACTTTCTAGTAGAGTGTTTTTGTATTCTGAGAACATCCTCTTTCATATTAATAAGTTTAACTTCTTCAATAGTCCAAATAGCATTTTTTGTTGCATCTTCTAAATCCATTCCTTGTTGGATAAACATTTGAATTAAATCATCTTTTTCATCGTCTAGTAGTATATTTCTAGAAATATTTGCTAAAGAATCGGCAATAGCAGATAATGCTAAGCGAGTTGAATCATCAGGAGTATCATTAGTACGGTTTTTTCTAATTTTTGACATTGTGTTTGACATTGTGTGTATTATTACATAAAGATAAAAAATGTTTAGTATTTTCATTTTTATTTGGTACACTTTACACAATATTGTGACCATTGTTCAGGGACAGAAAAACCTTTTTCTTTGAAAAGTGTATAAATGGATTCAGATGGGACTGCTTTACCACATTTTTCACAAGGAATATATTCGGCTTTACGGCGGACGGCAAATCCAGCAGTAGTGAAGCATTCTGCGAATGCTTTTACTAGAGTGGCATCTTCTGGATAGTTGTCTAAAATCATGATTTGTTTGGGTGTGGTGGGGATTGAATTACAGATTGTTTCCCAATTTTTATTTAAATGGGGATAATCGTCACAAAAAGAGGGTAGTACAGTGATGAATAGTCCAGGAAATGTTTCATCCATAAGGTTTTTAACAACTCCCATTGTGGGGGAATTTTTGATTTTAAGTAGTAGGTCTACAGTATTTTCTGGGTCGGTATATTTTGCCATTTATATTAATTTATAAGAAGTTTTAAATTAATATATTATCTACAAATACCATCCCGGGGGCAAGGTTTCCCCCCAGGACATCTTGCGTCGGGATGAGTGGGATCACATCTTACTCTGTTATGACAATTGGTAGTATCACACACATTATCACAACCAGCTGTCCAATTGCTAGCACATCCACCTTTTGCTTGTCCACCAGCACAATATAACACAGCTCCTGATTGTGGACATTGTTCTTCATCACATTCCGTGGGATTACAAGGTCTAATTTCTGGTCCTGGTCTGGGTCCTGGTCTGGGTCCTGGTCTGGGTCCTGGTCTGGGTCCTGGTCTGGGTCCTGGTCTGGGTCCTGGTCTGGGTCCTGGTCGTGAACTACACTGGGTTCCACCGTTTTTGTATTCATCTGTTTTTCCACAATATCCGTATGGTGAACACCATTGGTCATCATTGCAACCTTGCTGTGTATCCCATTTATCATCAGCTTGTCTACATGATTTACAAGGTCTACAATCAATACCACCTGACTGTTCATTATAATTTGGTCCATCTCCACAATAATATGTATCTGTCCCCCACGCTTTATGTGCCCATTTATTACACCATACACCATCTACAAGAGCAACTCCCCCATCTCCGACGTCGCCAGCTTCCACACAAGGAGCCCAGCAACGATATTTATCACAATCACGATGTGTAGGAGTGATAGGGATATTACAACATTCTAAACTTACAACTTCTTTAGAGCTTGCACTGCCGTTATTAATAATTACGTCCATTGCGGCCTCAAAAGAACTTCCCGTGAAAAATGCGGATTGGCAAATTTCCCAAATACCTACAGAATTCATTTTACCTGGTCTTCCGAAATTACCATTCATATTCTGATATATAATAGTATTTGCCAATCTACCCATATCCCAACAATGGTACTTTTGTGGATAGCCATCGGTTAGTTTTCTAGGCCAAGTTGCGCTATTAATAGATGATGCTATTAATAAACCCTTTTTACTATCTGGAATTCCTGAAATACTGCGTAACCAAACATCATTCCCTCCGGGTGGATATGTGGGACTATTTTCTACTTGGTGTAATGTGCCATCATTATATTGTTGTGGAGAGACCAAATCGATTAATCCATCATTTGCTACTTCTAGATAAGCACTTATAGCGGGATTTTTAAATGGTGCTCCAGTAATAATTATATTTGGATTACATTTTTTCAATCCCCTAAGTAAAAATTCCCAATTTTTACGCAAAATACTGCCATTATTTCCTAATTCAGAAGGATCCCCCCATTTCGATTCATAATCAATATCGATACCATCAAAACCCCAACTAATCAAGAAATCATTCATAGTTTTTACAAAACCGCTTTTTTCTACAAAATCAGGTTCATTAAGTATTTGTTTTACAGAACCTCCGGCACCTCCACCTAAACTTGCTAATACATTTCTAGGACGGTTAGGTTTAGCATTAGATTTCCATTCTTGAATCTGTTCAATTAAATTTTGAGCATTATCATTATTAGGTACCCACTTACAACATTCTAAATTTTTATTACAAAAATCACAGTTTTCATCACAATCAGGTCCGTGTGGCACTCTATTATAATCATCTGGAAAGGTAAGACCTATACAAGTTTGTAATTCCGTAGCAACAACTTTAAGTTCGTCACCTCTTTTCTTAATTGCAAAGAAAGAAACATAAACACTTGAATAACAAGATGGAATATTTCTAAAATCACTTAGAGGTTTTCCTTTATACGAAGTATCGTAAACCCCCCAAGCACCCCAATATCCAAACACGTTTAATTCACCGTTAAAATTTGCAGCGTAGACAGGGTCTATTTTTGTTTGATATGTATAGGGTCTACACGTTCGTGGACCTTGAAAGGATTGTCTCCCATCATTGTAATAAACAACAGGTCCCATCTCAGTTTCTTCTTGGCAATTTTTCATAGTAGTACCATTAAATACAGGGGGATTTCCCGGTGGAAATCCCCATCTATCAGGACCATATTCCAAAGATCCTCCTTCATTCTTAACTAAATGATCATCACAAGGAATAGGTCCTTCTTGTGCATTTCTAGAACAAGCCCCGTAAGGCCCGAAACACTGTACCGGTAATTTAATGGTACAAAGTCCTGTAGCATCATCTCTTCCCGGAGAACCCGGGTTACATCTAACTTTTTGATCAAAAGCAAGAGGGTCGACATTTGCACAAGTCCCTATTTGTGAAAGGGTTGGGTCTCCCATATTATTTTGTGTTCTTACTTCATTTGGTAGAATAGGATCATTATATAGGGTCCAAGGGTAAACATTATATTTTATTTTTCCGTCAGGACTATAAGTATAATATAAATCATTATTATTGCATTCCATAATATTTTATTCTTAAAAATATTATTATATTTCATTCTTAAAAATATTATTATATTCCATTCTTGATTAAATTGTATTTATTTTCTAAAAATTTTTTTCCTTTTTCATTTGGTGCTGGTGAGGAACATTGCTTATATAATTCATCTAATCCATCGTGTATTTGAAAAGTTCTTTGAATCACTGCTACTTACAATATCCGCTAGTACAAGATACGTGATTACCACAATGGTCCCCATCATCTACTAACCAACGATCTTTATTTAAATTATCTCCGCATCCACAATCTTCAGGAATGCAATTGCTACCAACCCAGGAACACTTAACATAAGCTGGATACACCGTTCTTTCGTCATCTGGAAGGCCGGGAGCATTTGCACTATAAGGCACTCCATTTGCACCCACCCAACATCGTAATGCCTCGTAAGCGTCTCCCGCGTTTTCATCATATACAACTTTACCACCCTTTTCGATACTTGATGCACATGCCACGCCTGAATGTAAACAAAGCGGATCGCCCACTCTATCAAAACAAGATTTATCCAAAAAATCCACGGCTTTATTGTCAGGACCGATGTTTATATTTTTTACAAGCAGATGTTTTCCAGTTTTTGGATTAATTCGTTGGTCGACATCACATACTTGCCTCGTATTATCCCACGCACAAGGATAAGCAATTTGATTCCCATTATCGTCCGTGCATCCTTTGAGATTCCACCCGGATGCTGGGTCACAATTCCGCCAATAAATTTTACCACAAACAGATTTGTCGTACCCTCTGCAAGTTCCTTGCTTCCTTGCTAGGTTAGGACCGCTTTTATTATGAGGATTTGGAACAGTATTGGAGTCTTTACATAAATAAGTGCCAGCAAAATTTGATTTTGGTCCCATATTCTTTTTTTATCATATAAAAAAATAAATATTATTAAAAATATTAAATTTCTTTCTTGATTAAATTGTATTTTCTTTCTAAAAATTGTTTTCCATTTTCATTTGGTGCTCGTGAGGAACATTGCTTATATAATTCATCTAATCCATCGTGTATTTGATTATTAATAGTAACATCGTTCCATTTGCTCCAGTTTTTAATATAGTTTTTATCTAAGGCTGTAGAAGGAATTGCTTTACAATTAAGGGTTTTATCGTTACTTTGACCATCTCTTTTGGCAGCCGCAACATAATTAGCCCAAGCACCTAAACAAGCACAGTGGTTTTTTTCACCCCGTTCCGCCGACCATCCAGATTGACCTGTTGTCCTGGAAAAATTACGTCCTTTTCCAATACTTTTCACGCATATTTGGTGTACACCACCTCCTAATTCTGAACAAGTACCATCTTGCATTTGAGAACCACCCCTTCGTTCACCGGGTTGACATTCTTCTAAAGGTTCTCCATATATGTTTACTTTAGCCATACTGGAATACTTATGTTTACTCGGTGAACCCCTCAGTGAACCCCTCGGTGAACCTTTAGTAAAGAACTTTTGTTTAACTACATAAACAATTGTTAAAACAACTAAAGTTACTGCTACTAAAATAACCAGATGTATTATACTTTTAACAAAGAAAAGACACATCACAGCAATAATAAATACTATTATATATTCATACATTTATTTTATAGTAAAGAAATTATTTTCCGGCAACAGATAATTTAACAAAAATATCACCCATTCCTCCTTTTAATTTTGTGACAGGTGTCTTATTACGTTCTGGACAACCTTCTATTTCTTTATAATTAGGTGGTGGTTCTAAAGTAGGTTCAAATAATACCGCTATAATTATTCTACCGCTTTTACTGTATTTAGCATCTTTTACTTTACCATTTTCACATATAATAGGTGTCGCTTCTGCCGGTATAGAATCGTTAGGTATATTACACAAGTTAGCCATAGTTAATACTTTGTATGTAAATTTACCATTTCTTAGTTCTACTTCATAATCTTCTGCTAAAATATTAGGGGTTCCATTATCTTCGCGCATTAAATCACAACAACAAGGCCAACAACAACGATAATATTTACCGTAAACATCATTACCTTCCGGGTCCTTAATTTTGATTATATCAAAATTAGTAGGGTTTTCTGGATTTACAATTGCACCACTAACTCCACAATACTGTGAATTATAGATATCAAACTCTTCTTTAGTAGGTTTTAAATTACAAAAATAGTTAAACCATTTAAATCCACCAGAATTCCGTTTACCCTCTGGAAAAATTTCTTTAAATATGGGACCTTTTACTTTATTGAATAAATCTATCGTAGCATAATTTTCACTGGTAGAAAGTAAAATAAATATTAATGTTAATGCAATAAGAAATAAAACGGGTATACCAATTTTTTAGTGATCATCATTTTTATTATGGACTATTTTATATTAATGGTAAATATTTTTGTAGCTATTCATAAATGAGAAAATGTACAATAGAAGAATGCCAAGCTGAACAATGCGCTCCAAATAATCCTTATTTATGTGTTAGAAGAACCAACGGGGTTATTGACGGTGCTACTTCATCTTGTTACACCAGTATACCCCAAAATTTACCTTCAGATTGTGATTTTTGCGATATATCTGAATGTGGAATAAAACCTTTAGATAATTGTATTGTACAATGTAAAACAAATAGCGGACAATTTTGTCCTAATGGTATTAGCTGTAATGCTTTACCATTATCTAATTGTAGTACAATAAATGGAGAATTACATTGTTGTTGTGATGCCCCCGCGCCAAGACCCGCGCCAGGACCCGCGCCAAGACCCGCGCCAGGACCAAGACCAGGACTCGATAATTGCAAAGAAACATGTTCCTATACAGCAGGATATTGCATGGGCGATAGTATTTTATGTGGTTTTTACAGAGACAAAAATAAGTGTAATGCTAGTGATCATTGTGCTTGGAAAGAAAATTCGAACAACACCACATGTTCAAAAGGATATGATTGCCCAGATTCAGGTTGTTGTGACCCAACATATTTTTGCCCGGAAAAATGGTTTCCTCAAGATGGGTTACCTTATAGTAACAATTGTAAAAAGTGTACTGATTGTCCTACGTCAATAAAAACACCTGTTTGTAATTCGTATTATTTTATTGTAACAAAACCAGGCGCTTTGTATGACGATGGTGCTGCTTATATACAAACACCGGAAGGGGGGATGATAAAAGTAAAGATAAACAGTATATGTAATGCGGCGGGTCTTTGTGAACGTTTTAATCCTCGCGTGGTAGAGGGGTATGCAATAGTAAATTCGTCAGGGTTTAAATTTAATGAAGAATATGTAGTATTACAAGACGGACATGAGGAAAGATGTATAATCAACGGTCAGAACCCGGAAGTATGTCAAGGTAAAGTAAAACTAATGCCAGGAGAAGATAATCAGTGTGAAAATCCATATTTTTGTAAAGTGGGTTTTTTTCCCGAAGACGGTGTAGCTTATAGTAAAAATTGTAAAAAGTGTAATTCTTGCGACAGCAAACCTAATACAGCTACTTGTGGACCTTTTTATATGGAGGTAACAAAACCAGGCGCTTGGTATCTAATGCAAAATGCTAATATAAAAGAAGAGAATGGCTTGGTAATACCTATTAAAATAAATACAACATGTGGTAATCGGGGTCTTTGCAAAGGACCAGGTCATTACGCGCTACAATGGGACCATGGCCTTCATCCTGTAAATAGTTTACATGGTTTTGAATTCAATAAAGAATATCCAGTAGTACAAGACGGACATGAGGAAAGATGTCTAGACAAAGGTTATAATTTAGAATACTGTCAAGGTAAAGTAAAACTACTTCCAGGAAAAGATAACATATGCAAATAATTAATACTAACTTAAAAAACTTGTCTTAACTCATTAAAATAATGCCTACTGAGAAAAAAACTAAATCATCGGAATTAAAAAAATATGAGACTGTATACAATAAATTATTAAAAGAACAACAAAAACCAAACAAACAAAAATCACCTAAAACTTCACCTAAAAAATCACCTAAAAAATCACCTAAAAAATCACCTAAAACTTCACCTAAAACTTCACCTAAAAAATCACCTAAAAAATCACCTAAAAAATCACCTAAAACACAAAGTAATAAAGCGAATAAAGATACTGATTTAGTAAAAAAATCTCCACAGAAGTCTCCTAAAAGTAAAAAATTAAATAGCTATCAATTATTTGTACAACAAGAAAGTGTTAAGAGTAAATATAAAGGGTTAGAACCTAAAGAAAGAATGTATTTAATTGGTATGGAATGGAAAAAAATGAAAAATTAAAAGGTCTTTTTCTAATAAATAAAATATGAATACTGATAGAAAAAAACAATTATATGAGTTGTTTAAGAATGAATTTCCATTAGAAAAATATATTCCTATCATAAAGCGTGCAATTAATTTACATTCTAATATAGAAGCTGGAAAAGACTATAGTTTAATTAAATATTACATTTTAAGTTGGGATAATAATAAAGATAGAAGTAATTCTATAGAAAGTTTTGATTCTCACAAAATAAAATTATAAAGTTAGATAATATAACTTTATAATTTTAACAAAATATTAATTGTTTTTAGCTTTATGAATACGAATATTAATATAAACCATATAAATAATTACCGCTAAAATTAGTAGTGATATTAGATTAATAGCTAGAACACCTAAAACTCCAAATAGTGGTATTTTAGATACTATGGTGTTGATTATACCTATTAAAAACAACGCAAATATAATACATAATATTAAAATGGTAATTTGTTTTGTATTTAATTCTTTACAATATTTATAAGAATCATTAAAGCAAGTTTTTGTATCATTTTTATCGCAATTGAATTTAGCATTGGGTAGATATTTACCATCTTTCGATCCATTGGTACACATAATAGTAGACATTTTATATTATATATAATATAAAATTTATTTTTCAGGTAATGCTAAAGTTGTGCGTTGACCATTTAATCTACCTACTTGATTAACTATAAAATCTAATGGTGATCTAACTACTGAATATACTCCATGTACAAAGTTAATATGATTATCCATACCATTACAACTTTCTTCTACAATGTTAAGTTTACGTTCAATATTTTCTAATTTAATTATAATTTTATTTAATTTTTCATTAATTTCATTATTATCCATTATATGTTTTATTTTTTAGATATACCTTTAGATTTACCTTTAGATTTATATTTATAATCAGGTATAGAGCAGTTATTTTTAGCAAATATTCCTGGCCAATTTAATACACAACCTTTATAATAAGTAGTTTCAATGTGAGCACATTTTAAGTTTAATTCTTGACGTAAAATGTTCCATACTTTATTTTTAAATTCTAATGGTTCAACATTAAAAATTTTTATATAATAACCATGTTCGATTGTAGATTTTTTCTTTGGAATTATAATTGAGGAATAATTTTTATATACTTGACATTCCACATTATTAGTACTTAATTTTTTTATTATCTCTAATGAATTTGTATCAATTTTAGTAGAGATATATAACTTGATCATTATATTATATTGTCTAATTACTTTAAATTAATTACAATACACACTTTGATCCATAAAATCAAACTTATAATAAGGTATATTAGCCAACGCGCTTAAACCAATAGGTGATAAGTTAGGACAATAATCATTACATTCTTTTACGGCTATTCTAGCTTTTTCGGCATTATATGGATCTTCTTGGGCTTCTTTAATAACATTATCTACATTACAACCTTTTTCTTTTGCTTCTATTCTTAAATCGGTAACTGCTAACATATTAGCTGTATTTGGAAGAAGTCCTGTAAAGTAATTTTCTGAACTATTTATTAAACAAAGTAATATTAAAACTATTACAAAAAACACAACTACGTGCAATATTAATCCCGATAAATTAGGACAACCATTTACAGAACTTTGCCAATTTAATAAAGTAGTCATTTTATTCGTAATTTTATAAGTAAATGGCGCTGATACTATTATAAATACTATACATATTAATATAGTTATTAAAAATTTATTTGTAAATGTATACATTATTTATTCATAAGATAGAAAAAAATATTAGGAATAGATAAATAATGGAAAAAAGAATAATTATTTGTTTAATACTTACATTATTTATAATAGCTGTACTGTCTATTCTATATATTCTATACACAAAAGATAAGTATGAAAATACTATTACTTTATTCGGTAAATCAATAAATAACAATAATATGGCACCAGCGCCAATTAATAATATAGTTTTATCCATGGGACCAGGGCGTACAACATCATCCATGGGACCAGGGCGTACAACAACATCCATGGGACCAGGGCGTACAACACCATCTATGGGACCAGGAAGAAATTGGTGCGAAAATTTGGGTGGTAAATTAAAAGAAGGCCAATGTGTTTTCCCCTCTTGGGATGATTGTGTAAAAGGTCTCCAATGTAAAATAGACCCATCGGAAGTACATTTAGGTTGGTATAATGCTGATAAATCTAAGAATTATGATGATGTAGCCCAAGCTATGATTAATGGAGAAATGGAAATCGTAGATGTATGTCATCCAGTGAATACATCCTGGAACTCTAATCCAAGATGTAAAATTAAAAATGGTGTATATAAAGGTAAAACAGGAGTATGTGTGTATGACGGAGAACAAGTACAACCTTGCCAAGCAGTGGGACAAGGTTGTACTGCAAAATTAGATGAATTTTGTCCTGGACATTATGGTGATCCTTTCAATGGAAATGTTGTAAAACAACATTTAATGTGTAGAAAAACAAGAAATAAAAATGGAGAACAAGAAGTTAGCGCTGTATGTGCGTATTAGTAATCCAATAATATTTCCTGTACGGTAGAATTAAAATGATGGTTTCTATGAATAAATAACATATCAATTTGCATGTTAAAATTATTTATATAATGGTGCTCAACAATATCATACGGAATAAAATCAATACTAACCATAAATTTAATATGTTCTAAAAAATTAGGCACATTTTCATTGTATTGTCCAAAAAATGGTATTTCTACTAGAATAAAAGCTGTTTTAGATAATATATTACTACTACCTTTCAATATAGGTATTTCGGCACCTTGACAATCAATTTTAATAAATAAATCTTTAATATCATCTTGTAAAAGATTATTATTCTTCAAGAAAGTATTTAAGTCTATCGTTTTTCTTTTACTAGATATGGTATGTTCGTAAAATATAGTTTTTTCTTTGAAAAATGAATCTCCCGTATTGTGGTTTGCATACCATTCAACTTCTTCTATTTTATCATTTAAAATGATGTTTTTATAAATCTTTACATTTGATAATTTTCCAAGAGTATCCAACGTTTCATAGTCGTTTGCTTCAAATATATAATACTCACAATCATTATAAATTTCTAACATTGATTTTGTCCAAGATCCATTATGCGCACCGATATCAAGAATAACTGTGGGAGTAAATCCCATTAATTTTAACTTTTGTAGTTGCGTAAACATTTATATAAAAATATATTTTTATATAAATAAAAT
>Ga0181578_10005086_pt1 | contig 11557 bp, 8 predicted proteins | sample 071ome_21_FD_148659 | JGI IMG/M metagenome (GOLD analysis project Ga0181578, IMG submission 148659) | Coastal salt marsh microbial communities from the Groves Creek Marsh, Skidaway Island, Georgia - 071401CT metaG (spades assembly) | ecosystem: Environmental > Aquatic > Marine > Intertidal zone... | reverse complement strand
GGGGTGGCCCACGACATCTCGACGATTTCGCCGTCGTCGATGATCACGTCGTCGTCATCGACCGGAGCAGCGAAGAACCAGGTGGCGTAGCGCTTCGGTGCGATCGCCGGCGGGATCCAGTGAGCGAACACGACCATCTCGTGGGCTTCGACCCTCAAATGTGCCTCTTCGGCCGCCTCGCGGATGGCGGCGTTGCGGGCGGCGTCGACGTCCTCGTCGGCCCCGTCCCAATCCTCGTCGTCGACCTTGCCGCCGGGGAACACCCACACGCCCCCGAACGCGATCTTGGAGTTTTTGCGCAGCATCAGCGTCTCGGGGCCCTCGGGCCCGTTGCGCAACACGACAACCGTGGCGGCCGGCATGGCCGGCGTATCGCCGGTCTCCTTTGCGAACTTCGCCCAGGCGGCGTGTCGCTTTCGATCGGTTTCGACACGGTCCTCGGCGCTCATCGGTTCCGAGGATACCGGTGTCAGCGAACCAGGTTGATCGGGCAGGGGGCGCCGTCGACCCCGTCGACATGCACACCGACACCTCGGCCGAGGAGACCGCTCTTCATCACCGTCACCTCGACCGGGAGTCGGGCGAGATCATGGTCGATCAAGACGACGATGTCGCCGACCTGTGTCCGGTGGTAGACGTCGAGCCTGCGGCCGGTTGCGCGAGTGTCGACCGACACCTCGAACTTCTTGCCTCAACCGTACGGCTCGAGCAGATCGACGATGGCCGTGCCGCCCTTCCGGGCGATGTTGGCCACGGCGGTTTCGGTGACATCGAGTCGCATGACGGTGTGAACCGTTGCGGCTTCGCGGAAATTCCTCACCACCCCCTTGCCATGAGGCGAACATATGTTCGATACTCGCGCGATGGCAACGGGCCACGCTCGAAACCTCGCCGTCGAGCTCGACGAGCGGGCGGATTCGGCGACCCGTCGCGCCGAGCTTCGGCTCGTCGGCGACCGGGTCACGCCGATGGCTCTGGCGCGCGAGCAGACCCTTCCGGTGCTCGGCCCGCTCGTTCCGCTGTTCCCCGAAGGGGCGTTGCGGCGGGGAAGCATCGTCGGCATCCGGGGTTCGGGCGCCACGTCGCTGGCGATGGCCGTCGCCGCAGGTCCGTCGACCTCGGGAGCCTGGACGGCCATTGTCGGCGACCCTGATCTCGGGCTGGCCGCTGTCGGTGAACTGGGGGTGGCCCTCGAACGTCTGTTGATCGTGCGGCCCGAGCTCGGCAACTGGTCCTCGGCACTCGCCGCACTCGTCGGTGCCGTCGACATCGTCATCGCCGCCCCCCGGCACCGCATCAGCGACACCGATGCCCGGCGCATGGCGGCTCGTCTACGAGAGCGGGGCTCGGTACTGATCCATATCGGCGATCGTTGGCCGGTCGGTGCCGACGTGCAGCTCGACATCGCTGCCGGCGAATGGGAGGGGCTCGGTGACGGCCATGGGGTGCTGCGGTCACGGCGCCTCGACATTCAAGGCGGCGGTCGGGGGTCGGCGTCGCGTCCCCGTCAGCTCGAACTCCTCGTGCCTGGGCCCGGTGGGGCGGTGGCCGCACTCGCCGCGTGAGCGCGCCGGTCCGCACCCTCGTCGCCTGGTGTCCCGACTGGCCCGTCGTCGCCACCGGTGTCGATCTCGCCGAGCCGGTGGCGGTCGTGTACGCCAACCGCATCGTGGCGGCCTCGCCCGCTGCTCGGGCCCAGGGGGTCGCCCGGGGCATGCGGCGCCGGGCCGCCCAGGGTCGGTGCGCCACGCTTGCCCTCCACGAACGTGACGAGGCTCGTGAAGCCCGACTGTTCGAACCGGTCGTCGCTGCACTCGACGACATCACCCCACGGGTCGAAGTCACCCGGCCCGGCACGTGTGCGCTCGTGATGCGGGGGCCATCGCGCTATTTCGGCGGCGACGCCGCCGTCGCCGACCTCGTCCACGAACGCCTCGCCGAGGTCGTCGCCGAACGCACCGACGTTCGGGTCGGTGTGGCCGACGGCCCCTTCGCCGCCGAGCTCGCCGCGCGCGCAGCCAATCCCACCCGTCTCGTCCCGAGTGGCGAGGTCGCCGGGTTTCTCGCTCCGATGAAGGTCGATGTCCTCGAACACCCAGAGCTGGTCGACGTGCTTCGCCGTCTCGGGGTTCGCACGCTCGGAGCGTTCGCCGACCTACCGGCATCCGACGTCCTCGCTCGTTTCGGCTCCGACGGGCTCGGCGCCCATCGCCTCGCGTGCGGGCTCGACGAGCGCCCGCCCGATACCCGACGCCCGCCGGTCGACTGGACCGTGTCGGACGAGATCGATCCGCCGGCCGACCGGGTCGACCGGGTGGCGTTCCTCGCCCGCACCCTCGCCGACGAACTTCATCGTCGGCTCGGCCGCGACGGAGTCACCTGTGTGCGGGTCGGCATCGAGGCCGAGACCGAACACGGCGAGCAGCTGCTCCGCTTCTGGCGTCACGAGGGGGCGCTGTCCGACGCTGCCGTCGCCGATCGGGTGCGATGGCAGCTCGACGGCTGGCTCAACGGGTCGGCCGCCAACCGTCCGAGCGGTGGCATCACCCGGCTGGCGTTGATCCCCGACGAACTCATCGCTGCCAAGGGTCGCCAGCTTGGGTTCTGGGGCGGTGAGACCGAGGTCGACCAGCGGGCGATACGGGTCGCCGCCCGATTGCAGGGGCAGCTCGGTGCCGATGCCGTTCTCGTTCCTGAACGCGAAGGCGGCCGTCACCCTGGTTCGCAGTTCCGACTGGTGCCGGCCGCCACGGTCGAACTGACGGGTCGGTCGCTCGACCCCGAACCTGACACCGCGCCGTGGCCCGGCATGCTTCCGGCGCCGTCGCCCACCAGAGTCCTGGCCGAGCCGATCCCGATCGAGGTGCTTGACGAGTGCAACCACGCCGTCATCGTCACCGGGCGCGGGTTGCTGTCGGCGCCGCCAGTCGTGCTCGCTGCTCGTGGCAAACGGATCGGGGTGCGGCACTGGGCCGGGCCGTGGCCGGTCGACGAACGTTGGTGGGATCCCGAGGCCCACACCCGCCAGGCTCGCCTCCAGGTCCTCACTGTCGACGGTCGGGCTCATCTCATCGCCCTCGCCGATGGGGCGTGGGCGATCACTGCCCAATGGGATTAGCCGGTCGCCTCGGTCTGCTCGGCGAGAACTTCCTGGGTGGAGTCGGAGCGAGCCGTGATGGCGGAGATCGTCTCGATCAACCCGACAGCCTGATCACGATCGGTCATGATGGGCGTGTGCAGTGTGAATGCGGAACCTCGTGACCGGCATGGCCGAACGTGACCGGTGTGAGCGGTGGTTTGTCCGGCGCGGCCTTCCTCACCTGATCGATGATTACACCGCCACCGACGACATCTTCACCCGCATGGCGCCGTTCCTCGCTGGTGTTGTCTTCCTCGAGTTCTTCCTTGCCTTTGGTGACCGGTGGACGGGCTGGTCCCAGGCCGTCGCCTTCCTCGGTGGCATGGCTGCGCTCGTCGGCGGTGTTGCGGTCGTGAACCGCATCCGAGGCCGTCGCTCGTTCCAGCTACCCGACGACATCGGCGTGTGGGAACTCGCCCTCTATGTGTTGTTGCCGATCGTGCCGACGGTCATCGGCTCGCAGGGGAGTGCCGGAGAGAACGCGGTCTCGGTCGTGGCGTTCAACCTCGTGTTGTTGGCGGTTGGGTATGTCGTCACGTCATGGGCGCTGATCCCGATGATGCGCTGGTCGTTCGGGCAGGTCCGACGTCAGGTCACCGATATCGCAAACCTGGCGATGAAGTCACTGCCGACCTTGCTCATCTTCTCTGCCTTCATCTTCATCAACGCTGAGATGTGGCAGGTCTCGAACGACTTCACCCTGCCGTTGTTCGGCATGGTCATGCTGCTCCTCGCAGGGATCGGTGCCATCTTCGTCTTCGTGTCGGTTCGGCGTCTCACCGTCGATCTCGCCCGCTTCTCGGCGTGGGGCGATGTCCGCCCCCGATGTGCAAACACGCCGGTCGAGGAGATCGTCCCCGCCGACGATGAACCGGCTCCGGACACTCCGCCGCTGGTGCGCCGAGCCGAATGGAACGTCAATCTGCTGTTGTTCGTCGCCCAGGGCATCCAGGTTCTGCTGGTGTCACTCGTGATCACGGCGTTCTATGTGGTCTTCGGGTTGTTGACCGTTCGCGAGGAAACGCTGTTGCAGTGGACCACCGTCGGCGAATTGACCTACGAGCGAGATTGGGCTGTCGATATCGCGATCTTCGGCACCGACCTGATCTTCACCCGCCAGTTGTTGCTCGTCGCACTCTTCATCGGGATGTTCTCGGGCCTGAACTTCGCGGTCCAGGTGATCACCGATGACACCTACCGTGAGGAGTTCATCGCCGACATGACTGCCGAGGTGCGCGACGCCCTCGCCGTCCGCGCCGTGTACCACCGCCGCCTGGTCGCAACGACCTGATCGAGGGCGACAGTCGAGCCTCTTGTTAGGCGAACATGTGTTCGCCTAACGTGCTTGGATGGGTTTCAACAATCCCGACATCTCGTGGGGTGAACTCGAACGCCGCCTGTCCGGCCGCCCCCACGACGGGCGCCTTGTCAATCCGCTTGCCGGCGATGGCAGTGACAGCCCGGCCTGGTCGCGCAAACGGGCGCCCTACGTCGCCCCCGATACCGATCGTCGCGCCGGGCGGGTGGCCTACGCCGAACTGCACTGCCACTCGAACTTCTCGTTCCTCGACGGGGCGTCACACCCCGAGGAGTTGGCCGAAGAGGCCGCCCGACTCGGTCTGGAAGCCCTTGCCCTCACCGACCACAACGGCTTCTACGGTGTGGTGCGGTTCGCCGAGGCGGCCAGAGCGGTCGGTCTACCCACGATCTTCGGAGCCGAACTCACCCTGGCCGAGCCGGGTCGTGCGCTCGAACGTCCCGGTCCGGCCGACCCTGCCGGGCGCCACCTCGTCATCCTCGCCCGCAATCCCCGCGGCTACGCCCTGCTTGGTCGAGCGATCAGCGAAGGCCAACTGGCGGGGGAGAAGGGGGCGCCCCGGATCCCTTACGAACGGCTTGTCGAACTCGGCGGGCAGGGCACCGGCGATCACTGGGCGGTGCTCACCGCGTGCCGCAAGGGCCCGGTGCCGGCTGCGCTGATGGCCGATGGGCCGGTGGCTGCCCGGCATGAACTTGCGCGCATGGTGAGTGATTTCGGGCGGTCCAACGTGTTCGTCGAGCTGTGGGACCACGGCCTGCCGATGGACTCGGTGCGCAACGACGCTATGGCCGAGCTGGCGGTGCAGGTCGGGGTCGACATCATCGCCACCGGCAACGTCCACCACCACTCGGTTGCTCGGAAGCGGCTGGCGTCGGCAATGGCGGCGGTTCGGGCCCGTCGCAGCCTCGACGAGATCGACGGTTGGTTGCCACCCGCCGGCATGCACTTGCGTTCGGGGGAGGAGCAGGTGTTCCGGTTCCGGCGCTACCCGGGTGTGGTGCAGCGGGCATACGAGCTCGGGATGGACTGTGCGTTCGACCTCTCCCTGGTCGCTCCGAACCTGCCGCCGTACCCGTGTCCCGACGGCCTCGATGAGATGGGGTACCTCCGTCGGCTGGTCGAGGAGGGCGGTACTCGTCGCTATGGGCCTCGCAGCGTTGAACGGGTCGAGGGAGCCTGGGCACAACTCGACCGTGAACTCGACCTCATCGACGAACTCGGTTTCCCCGGGTATTTCCTTGTCGTGTGGGACATCGTCGACTTCTGCCGGCGGGCCGACATCCTCTGTCAGGGCCGGGGTTCGGCAGCGAACTCGGCGGTCTGTTTCGCCCTCGGCATCACCAACGCCGACGCGGTGTCGCTCGGGCTGTTGTTCGAGCGGTTTCTCTCGCCCGAGCGTGATGGTCCCCCCGACATCGACATCGACATCGAGTCCGACCGTCGTGAGGAAGTCATCCAGTACGTCTACGACCGCCACGGCCGTCATCACACCGCCCAGGTCGCCAATGTCGTCACCTATCGGTCGAAATCGGCGATTCGTGACATGGCCAAGGCGCTCGGGTACGCCCAAGGTCAACAAGATGCCTTCTCCACGCAGGTTGACCGGTGGCGCGATGTGTTGTCGGGGGCGATCGAGGACGACACCACCATCCCGCTTCCCGTGATCGAGTTGGCGGCCGAGATCGAACACTTCCCTCGGCATCTCGGTATTCACTCCGGCGGCATGGTCATGTGCGACCGGCCGGTGATCGAGGTGTGCCCGGTCGAGTGGGGGCGCATGGAAGACCGCAGCGTCCTGCAATGGGACAAGGACGACTGCGCGGCTGCCGGGCTGGTGAAGTTCGACCTCCTCGGCCTCGGCATGTTGTCGGTACTGCACTACGCCACCGATCTCATCGCCGAACATCACGGGGTTGAGGTCGATCTCGCCACACTGCCGCAGGAGTCGTGCGTCTACGACATGCTGCAGAAGGCCGACTCGATCGGCGTTTTCCAGATCGAGTCCCGAGCCCAGATGGCCACCCTTCCCCGGCTCAAACCCCGCACGTTCTACGACCTCGTCGTCGAGGTGGCCTTGATCCGGCCAGGCCCGATCCAGGGCGGCTCGGTGCATCCCTACATCCGCCGTCGAAACGGCCTCGAACCCGTCACCTACCTCCATCCGTTGCTCGAGAACGCGCTGGCCAAGACCCTCGGCGTGCCGCTCTTCCAGGAGCAGTTGATGCAGATCGCAATCGACGTTGCGAACTTCACCCCGGCCGACGCCGACATGCTGCGTCAGGCAATGGGTTCCAAGCGCAGCCGCGAGCGCATGGACGATCTCAAGGCCCGCTTCTTCGACGGGATGCGGACCAACGGCATCACCGACGACATCGGCGAGCAGATCTGGCTGAAACTCGCCGCCTTCTCCAACTACGGCTTCCCCGAGAGCCACTCGGTGTCGTTCTCCTATCTCGTCTATGCGTCGTCGTGGATCAAGTACCACTACCCGGCGGCGTTCTGTGCTGCGCTGTTGAAGGCCCAGCCGATGGGGTTCTGGTCGCCGCACACGCTGGTCGGCGATGCCCGTCGCCACGGGGTGGTGGTGCGCACCCCCGACCTCAACCGGTCGGCTGCCACGGCCACGTTGGAGCCGTGCGAGGGCAGCACCGGTTCGGTGAGCGTGCGGCTGGGGTTCGACGATGTGCGCGGTATCGGCCTCGATCTGGCTGAGGAGATCGACGCCGGCCGCCCGTTCGCCTCGGTCGAGGATCTCCGCCGCCGGGTGCCGTCGTTGTCGCTCGCTCATCTCGAGGCGCTCGCCACCGCCGGAGCATTCGGGTGCTTCGGCATCGACCGTCGCTCGGCGTTGTGGGCAGCCGGAGCGATGTCGCAGACCTCGGCCAGCCGTCTTCCGGGCATCGTCACCGGCGTCGCAGCGCCCACGCTGCCGGGCATGTCACTCGAGGAGTTGTCACACGCCGACCTGTGGGCCACCGGCGTCGCTCCCGACGGCCATCCCACCTCGTTCATCCGAGGCGATCTCACCGAGCGGGGTGTGGTCACCGCCACCGACCTGGCCGATATGGCGTCAGGGGAGCGGGTGCTCGTCGGTGGGGTCGTCACCCATCGTCAGCGCCCGGCCACCGCCCAGGGCACGACCTTCCTCAACCTTGAGGACGAGACCGGTCTGGTCAACGTGGTTGTCTCCAAGGGCTGTTGGCAGCGTTACAGACAGATCGCCAAGGGGGCACCGGCACTGTTGATCCGAGGTCGGCTCGAGAAAGAAGAGGGTGTGATCAACATCGTCGCCGACAAGCTTGAACCCCTGCCGATTGGCGCTGCGCCGGCGTCACGTGACTTCCGCTGAGCATCAGCAGCTGATCGCCTCGACCCTGGCCATCATGCGGTGTGACGACCTGCTCGCCCGGGCTGGCGTTGTTGATCTACGGTCGGGCTCCGCCCTTGAGGAGGCCCCGTTGAAGACCCGAATCACCGAAATGCTCGGCGTCGAGATCCCGATCGTGCAGGCGCCGATGGGGTGGATCGCCCGTAGTCCACTCGCGTCGGCCGTCTCCAATGCCGGTGGGCTCGGGATCATCGAGACCTCCTCGGGTGATCTCGACACCATCAAGGGCGAGATCGCTGCGATGCGCACGCTCACCGACAAACCGTTCGGTGTGAATCTTGCTCAGATGTTCATTCGCGACCTGCCCGGCATGGTCGACTTCGTCACCCAGAACGAGATCTCGTTCGTGACGACCTCAGCCGGCGACCCGTCGGCGCTCGCGCCGCAGTTGAAGGATCTGGGCATCACGGTGTTCCACGTCGTGCCGACGCTCCGGGGCGCGGAGAAGGCGATCGCCGCAGGGGTCGACGGTCTGGTTGTCGAAGGTGCGGAAGGCGGAGGGTTCAAGAATGCCGACGGTGCATCGACCCTTGTGCTGGTCCCCGAGATCGCCAAGCGTTTCGACGTACCGATCATCGCCGCAGGCGGCATTGTCGACGGCCCCTCGATGGCGGCGGCCTTGGCCATGGGCGCCGATGGCGTCCAGATGGGCACCCGCATGGTGGCGTCCGCCGAGTCGCCGATCCACGACAACTGGAAACAGGCGATCGTGAACGGGTCCGAGGCCGACACGGTCATGGTCAACCGCCATCACCGGCCGGCGATGCGAGTCTTCGCCTCGGACAAGGCCAAGGCGCTCGAGGCGGCAAACGAGCCGGCCGCCCTCGACATCGACGCCATGATGGGGACCTACTTCGGCGGTGACATGGAGAGTGGCTTCGCGATGAGCGGCCAGGTCCAGGGCCGGATCGATGCCGTCCGTCCGGTCGCCGATGTGCTCCGCGAAGCGTGGGACGACTGTCAATCGGTGTTGCGGACGCTCGGTGCAGCCGCCGCCGAGGGTTCAATCTCCGCGTAGCGCTGTTGCGCAAACCCGCCGAGACGCCGTGCCATGGCGCCCAATCGGTGCAGAAACGACCACACTGAAGGCGTGTCCCGGACCCGTCGACGCTCGACGCCGTGGCTCGTCACCGCAGTCGGAGGCGACGCCATTGCGTACCGCGACGCGTTCGTCGCCCTGTTCGTTGCGGTGATCGCAAGCCTGGTTGCAGGAATCACGCTCGCCACCACGACCGACACGCTCGAGGAACTACCGGGCCTGCTGCTGCTTGTCCCGGCTGCCCTCGCAGTGAAAGGCAACATCTTCGGTGCGCTCGGTAGTCGCCTCGGTACGTCGATCCACACCGGCGTGTTCCAACTCTCGCCCCGCCTCGACACCGTCGTCGGTCAGAATACGGCCGCAGCGCTGATTCTCAGCCTTGTGGTCTCGGTCGAGCTTGCCCTCCTCGCGAAGGGTGTTGCGATCGTGTTCAACGTGTCGCCGACGATGTCGACCGTCGACTTCATCACCGTGAGTGCGGTGGGCGGCGCGATCGCCTCCGTGGTCGTGCTCGGGATCACCCTCGTCATGGCGAGCGGCTCGGTCCGCTTTGGGTGGGATCTCGACAACGTTGTGGCCCCGCTCGTGACCGCAACCGGCGACGTCATCACCTTGCCGGCGCTGGTGTGGGCGGCGGCGCTCACCGGCCGAGGCGGCATCAGCGGATCCATCGCTGTGGTCGTGTCGATCGTGTCCATCATCGGTGTCGGGTGGTCGTTACGTACCGACCACACCATCCTCCGCACCGTGATGCGAGAGTCGCTTCCGATTCTCACCGTCGCCGGCATCCTCGATCTCATCGCTGGGATCACCATCGAGAAGCGGCTCGAGGACTTCATTGAATTCCCCGTGCTCTTGATCCTGCTCCCCGGATTCCTCGGTACCGCCGGTGCGCTTGGTGGTGTGCTGTCGAGTCGGCTGGCGACGAAGGTTCACCTCGGCCTCGTCCGGCCCGGCGCGCTCCCGCGTGGGCAGGCGGGCTCGGACATCGTGATGATCTTCATGCTGTGCATCCCGATTTTCGCAGTCGCCGGCGTCGTTGCCGAATTCGGCGGACTCATCACCGGCCAGGCGAGTCCTGGTCTCTGGCAGCTGATCGCCGTGGCTGTACTCGGCGGGTTGTTGGCCTCGTTGGCTGTCGTGATCGTCGCGTTCTACTCGACCGTCGTGGCGATTCGGTTCGGTCTCGACCCGGATACCTACGGCATCCCGATGGTGACCTCGTCGCTCGATTTTGTCGGCGCGTTCACCCTGATTCTCGCCCTCGTCGCTGTGGGCGTTGCATGATTGGTATAGGAGACCTCTGATGGATGACAGACCCCGAAATCTCCGGGAGATGCTCGCCGAGGCGAAGGACAGCTCCGAGCTGATGATCGACCTCGCCTACGCGGCGCTCTACTTCGGCGATCCTGACATGGCCGAGGAGGTCGGCGGGCTCGAGGAGACCCTCAGCGAGCTGATCCAGGACATGCGGGGCATCTGCATCCTTGCGGTGCGCAACCCTCGTGAAGCCGAGGGCATGTCGTCGGTTCTCCAGGTCATCTCGGCGATCGAACGGATGGCCAACGACGCCGTCGACATCGCCCGGATCGTCACCCACAAGGTCGGTATCCCGGCCGAACTGGTCGCCGACCTGTCCCAAGCCGAGGAGATCTCGCACCGGGTGCTCGTGTCGGAGGGCTCGCACCTCGCCCACCGGCCACTGTCCGCTCACGAACTGCCCGTGCAGACCGGCATGCGGGTGATGGCGGTGCGTCGAGAGCGGCAGTGGATCACCGACGTCGGCGGCGACCTGATCGTCATGCCCGGCGATGCCCTGTTCCTGCGCGGGTCGCCTGACGGCATCACCCGCCTGCGGGAGCTCGCCGCCGCCGACAAATGGACGCCGCCGGTCGTCACCGACGATCCGTTCGTCACCGATCTGGACCGGGCGGTCGACGTCCTCGTCGAGATGAAGGACATCTCCGAGGTCGCCGTCGGGCTCGCCTACTCGGCGCTCGTGCTCGGCGATCCTGGTCTGGCCGCCGAGGTGCGCCAGCTCGAGGATCGCCTAGACGAGATGAAGGACCGACTCGAGCTCTGGGTGCTGCGGGCCGCCAGCGGCAAGCCCGACCCGTCGCCGCTACGCGGCTTGCTCCAGCTCGCCCAGGCGGCCGAGGACATCGGCGATCAGGCGCAAGCGATGGTCTGGCTCATCGAGCAGGACGAGGACGTCCATCCGATCCTCGGGCTCGCCCTCGGTGATTCCGATGAGGTCGTCGTCCAGGTGCCGGTCGGTGCCGACAGCGAGGCCGACGGTCGGACACTCGCCGAACTCCAGCTCAACATCGAACCCGGTTTCACCGTGCTCGCCATTCGTCGCGGCGGCGGGTACCGCTACCGTCCGGGCGGCCGGGTGCGGCTGTTGGCCGGTGACGAGGTCATCGCAAGTGGCCCCGATGAAGGCCGCGAGTTCCTGACCCGTCGCTTCGGCTGGGTCCTCGTCGACCCCGATGGTGACGGCGAGATGGAGCTCGAACCGGTAGCCCCCCGAGGCTGAGTATCGTCCTCTGCATGACCGAGCCGCTCTGCGTCCTCACCGTGCACGCCCATCCCGACGACGAGGCGTCGAAGGGAGCCGGCACCATCGCGAAATACCGGGCAGAGGGAGTTCGCACGGTGCTGGTGTGC
>Ga0181578_10005082_pt1 | contig 11562 bp, 10 predicted proteins | sample 071ome_21_FD_148659 | JGI IMG/M metagenome (GOLD analysis project Ga0181578, IMG submission 148659) | Coastal salt marsh microbial communities from the Groves Creek Marsh, Skidaway Island, Georgia - 071401CT metaG (spades assembly) | ecosystem: Environmental > Aquatic > Marine > Intertidal zone... | reverse complement strand
GAGCGCGGTCTGCTTGATCCGGGAGCGGGTGAGAGCCCCTTCGACTACCGAGTGTGGGTCATTGCGTCGGATGGCGACCTCGAGGAGGGCATATCGGCGGAGGCGAGTTCCCTGGCCGGTCGCCAAAAACTCGGGAATCTCTGCGTGATCTGGGACGACAACCGGATCTCCATCGAGGGCGACACCGCGATCGCTTTCGATGAAGACGTCGTGGCGCGGTATCGCGCCTACGGCTGGGATGTGCACGAAGTCGACATGCTCGAGAACGGCGACATCGACGTCGCGGGCCTGGATGCCGCTCTTCGAGCATCCCTCGCTGCCGACGCAGCACCGTCGTTCATTCGACTCCGAACCACCATCGCCTGGCCCGCACCCAACGCCCGCGGGACTGCCAAGTCGCATGGTTCGGCACTCGGTGCACAAGAGGTGGCCGCGACCAAGGCTGAACTCGGGCTCGATCCCGAGATCGAGTTCGCATTCGACGACGAACTGCTCGCACGAATACGTTCGAGTCGGGCCGAACGCGGGCGTCAACACAGGGAAGCGTGGACCACTCGATACGACGCTTGGCGCTCCACCCATCCCGAGGAGTCCTCGCTCTTGGATCGGCTTGCCGAACATCGTCTTCCCGAAAATCTGCAGGAGGTGTTGCCCACCTTCGAAACAGGAACCTCGGTCGCCACTCGAAAGGCCTCGGGAGACACCATCAGCGCCATCGCAGGTGTCCTGCCCGAACTGTGGGGCGGTTCAGCAGACCTAGCCGAATCGAACAACACGACCATCGCCGGAGCCAAGAGCTTCCTTCCGGAGGAGACTGACACCGCCTCGCCGTACGGTCGAGTCATCCACTTTGGGATTCGTGAACACGCCATGGGTGCCATCGTGAATGGCATCGCGCTCGACGGCCTGACCCGTCCGTTTGCAGGCACGTTCCTCGTCTTCAGCGATTACATGCGCGGTGCAGTTCGCCTCTCGGCGCTGATGGACCTTCCCAGCACCTTCGTGTGGACGCACGACTCCATCGGCCTCGGTGAGGACGGCCCCACGCACCAGCCCATCGAGCATCTCTGGTCACTGCGCGCCATCCCAGGCTTCGCGGTATGCCGTCCGGCGGATGCCCGTGAGACCGCAGCGGCCTGGCTGGCCATCCTCGAGCAACGAGGTCCCGTCGGCCTCGTCCTGAGTCGTCAAGGGCTACCTGTCCTCGATGTGTCCGAGCAGCAGGTCCGCGACGGCGTTCGCCGCGGTGGTTACTTGATCCGCAGCGTCGCCGATCCCCAAGCCGTGATCATGGCGACCGGATCGGAAGTGTCCGTTGCCCTCGAAGCCGCCGACCGCCTTGCCGATCTGGGTATCGAGGTCGATGTCGCCAGCCTGCCCTGCCTGGAGTGGTTCGACGCTCAGGATGCCGAGTATCGACACAGCGTGCTGCGGCCCGACGTCTCCGCGCGCGTGGCCGTCGAAGCAGGATCAACAATCGGTTGGCATCGGTATGTGGGCGACGGTGGCCGGGTGATTGGCCTGGACCACTTCGGAGCCAGCGCTGACGCAGGCCGGCTCTTCGAAGAATTCGGCATCACAGCCGACGCCGTTGTGTCCACTGTCCGCTCGGCACTCTCCTCGGAGGCGTGATGACTCCCCCGGTCCTAAGCGAGCTCACCGCTTCGGGTGTCAGCCTGTGGCTCGACGACCTCAACAGATCCCGGCTCGAGGGCGGACTGCTGGAGTTGGTTTCCACCCGGGCAATCCGTGGCGTGACAACCAACCCAACTATCTTCGAGAAGGCGATCAGCGCCGGTGGCGACGCCTACGCAGAGCAACTCGCCGAGTTGCGCGCTGCCGGGATCGACGTCGACTCCGCCATTCAGGCGATCACAACCGACGATGTCCGCGCGGCATGCGATCAGCTAACCCCGGTGTGGGAGGCGTCCGGCGGCCTCGACGGTCGGGTGTCCATCGAAGTGGATCCCCGGCTCGCCCACGACGCCGCGGGGACCTCCGCTCAGGCCAGGGAACTGTGGTCGCTCGTCGACCGACCCAACGCCATGATCAAGATTCCCGCTACGAAAGCCGGACTTCCCGCCATCAGCGAGACGCTTGCCGCCGGTATCAGCGTCAACGTCACCTTGATCTTCTCCATCGACCGCTACCGCGAAGTTCTCGCGGCGCATGCGGCGGGCATTACCCAGGCGATCGATGCCGGACATGACCCCGCGCAGATCGAATCGGTGGCGTCGTTCTTCGTCAGTCGAGTCGATACGGCCGTCGATGCTCACCTCGACACGATCGATTCCGAGCAGGCGCGCGAACTGCGCGGACAGGCCGCGATAGCCAACGCCCGTCTCGCCTGGCGGGCCTACACCGACCACAGTGCCGGCGATGAATGGCGTCGGCTGTCGTCCCGTGGTGCCCGACCGCAGCGTCCATTGTGGGCAAGCACCGGAGTGAAGGACCCTGCCTACGACCCGTCGCGCTACGTGGTCGATTTGGCAGCGCCCGGGTGTGTGAACACCGTCCCCGAAGCGACACTGCATGCCGTAGCCGAGGGTGGGACATTTGCCGGTGACACCGTGAGCGGACGAGATGCCGAAGCCCAGCGGGTGATGGAAGGCCTTGCATCCGTTGGCGTCGACATCGGCGCCGTGTGCGCGGACCTGGAGTCAGCAGGCGTGGCCTCGTTCATCGACTCCTGGGAGTCGCTGCGAACTACGGTCGAGCGGGCGCTCGACGCCGACTAGTTGCCGTGGAGGCGGTCGAGCGCTTCCTGCAAGATCGCCGCGCCGTCCTTGTCCGAACGACGCTCCTTCACGTATGCGAGGTGGGTCTTGTAGGGCTCGATCTTGGGCGGTGCCGGCGGGTTGTCCTTATCGGTGCCCGCGGGAAGGCCGCAGCGCGGGCAATCCCACTCTTCGGGGATCTCGGCATCGGAGGCGAAACTCGGCCGTGACTCGTGCTCGTTGGCACACCAGAACGAGACGTGAATGCGGGGGGCTGCCTCTCCGCGCTCGGCTTCGCCCATGGGGCCTGCACCGACACGGCTCCCCCGAATAGCACTGCCACCAGCCATTGATGTCCTCCTGTAGGTCCCGCGGCATCGACACCGCGTATCCGCGGTTGCTTACGTACTGATGATGAGGCCGACCGCGACGATGCTCGCCGCCCAGACCAGGCCTATTCCCACGGTTAGTCGATCGAGGTTCTTCTCGGCCACCGAAGATCCACCGATGGACGACGAAACACCACCGCCGAACAGGTCGGACAGACCTCCACCCTTGCCACGGTGAAGCAAGATGAGGACGACGAGCAGGGCGCTGGTGATTACCAGGAGCACTGCCAAGACGATGGTGAGAACGGTGATCATCAGGGTGAACGATACCTCCGGCCCCTAGGCCAGCGGCTCGGGGTGCAGTCGGTAGCGGACTATCCCGATGAACTCGTCTGCGTCCAGGCTCGCGCCACCGACCAGACAACCATCGACGTCCGACTGCGACATGATCCCCGCAACGTTGGATGCCTTGACCGATCCCCCGTACAGGATCCGCACCGAAGCGGCACAACCCTCGCCGAGACGTTCAGCTATGTCCGCACGGATGGCCGCACAGACCTCTTGGGCGTCGTCACCTGTAGCAACCTCGCCCGTACCGATCGCCCATACCGGCTCATACGCGATGACGAGTCCGGCGACCTGTTCGGCGGATAGGCCTTCAAGCGACCCCTGCACTTGCTCGAGAACGTAGGGCACGTGTTCACCCGACTGCCGGACGTCCAAGCCTTCGCCGACGCACACGATCGGAACGAGCTCGTTCGCTAATGCAGCGTTGGCCTTCGCATTCACGAGTGCGTCGTCCTCGGCGTGATACTCCCGGCGTTCGCTGTGACCCACGGCAACGTATGTGCAGCCGAGTTTCGCCAGCATCGCGCCGGAGATCTCACCTGTGTAGGCGCCGGATGTGTGAACGGAAATGTCTTGTGCGCCGTAGGCGATGTCGTAGTGATCGCCCTCAACCAGCGTCTGAACGCTGCGAATGTCAGTGAACGGCGTGAGGACAGCTACCTCGACTGCTTCGAGGTCCTGCTCGTTAAGCCCGAACGCCAACTTTTGGACCAGTGCGATGGCCTCGAAGTGATTCAGGTTCATCTTCCAGTTGCCAGCCATCAACGGCTTGCGGTCGGTCATGCGCGCTCCTCCAAAACGGCCAGTCCCGGGAGTTTCTTGCCTTCCAGGAATTCCAAGCTCGCTCCCCCGCCGGTGCTGATGTGATCGAACTTCGATTCGTCGATACCGAGAATCCGGATGGCCGCAGCAGAGTCGCCGCCACCAACGACGGTCATCGCCGCAGCGCTAGCCATGGCTTGTGCGACGGTTCTCGTCCCGGCGGCGAAGGGTTCCATCTCGAACACACCCATGGGCCCGTTCCACACGACAGTGCCCGCATCGGCAATTCGATCGGCGTACTTCTGCGCTGTCTGCGGACCGATGTCCAGACCCATCCAGCCGTCGGGAATCTCGTGTGCCGGTACAACGCGTACCTCTGCGTCAGCGGCGAATCGATCAGCCACCACCAGGTCCACGGGTAGCGCGACTTCGATTCCTCTGCGCTCAGCCTGCTCGAGGAACCCTTCGACAGTAGGAATCTGATCCTCTTCGAGGAGTGAGCTTCCCACCGAGTATCCCTGCGCGGCCAGGAATGTGAAGGCCATTCCCCCACCGATCAACAACCGATCAACGCGGGGAATCAAATTGCCGATAACCGCGAGTTTGTCGCTGACCTTGGATCCACCGAGGATGACGACGTATGGCCTGGCCGGCTCTCCGAGCAGTTGGGTGAACACCTCCGATTCGCGCTGCACGAGGCGGCCTGCCGCGTGCGGGAGCAGCCGCGCGAGGTCCGTCACCGAAGCCTGCTCGCGGTGCACAACACCGAAACCGTCTGATACGAAGAAGTCACCGAGTTCGGCCAACTCCGAAGCCAGCGCCGCTCGCTCGGCAGGGTCCTTGCTGGTCTCCCGGGGGTCGAACCGCACGTTCTCGAAGAGAACGACGTCTCCATTGGCAGCATTTCCCAACATCTCGGCGGCCTGCTCGATATCGATGGCCAACGGAACATCCGTCCCGAGGAAACCACCGAGCGCGGTTGCCACCGGCGCCAGGCTCGACGCAGCATCGGCTACCCCCGTCGGCCGCCCGAGATGCGCTAGAAGCAGTACCTTCGCGCCTTGGTCGCGTAGGTACTCGATAGTGGGGAGCGCCGCCGTGATGCGTCCTGTGTCGGTGATTGTTCGGCCGCCGGAGCCGTCGTCAGCGAGGGGGACGTTGAAGTCCACCCGGACAATGACGACGGAGCCCGCGACCTGAAGGTCCTCCAGGCTCCTCATGCTCACAACTTCGAGCCGACGAGCCCGACGAGGTCGACGAGGCGGTTGCTGTAGCCCCACTCGTTGTCGTACCAGCCGAGCACCTTGACCATGTTGCCGTTCGCGTTGGTCATTCCAGCATCGAAGATGCACGACGACGGATCAGTGACGATGTCGCTCGAGACGATCGGATCCTCCGTGTACTGCAGGTAACCCTTCATCGGGCCTTCCGCAGCCTTCTTCACAACCTCGTTGATCTCTTCCTTCGTGGCGGGGGTCTTCAACTCCACGGTCAGGTCGGTGGCCGAACCGGTAGGAACGGGCACCCGCATGGCGTAGCCGTCTAACTTTCCCTTGAGATGGGGCAGGACCAGGGCGATGGCTTTCGCCGCGCCGGTGCTGGTCGGAATCATGTTCACCGCGGCCGCGCGGGCGCGCCGCAGGTCACTGTGCGGGAAGTCGAGAATCCGCTGATCGTTGGTGTACGCGTGGATGGTGGTCATCAGACCGCGCTCGATGCCGAAGGCGTCATCGATCGCCTTGGCCATTGGGGCAAGGCAGTTGGTGGTGCAGGAAGCGTTGGAAATGATGTTGTCGGTCTCCGGGTTGTAGTCACCGTCGTTAACGCCCATAACGATGGTGATGTCCTCACCCTTGGCCGGCGCCGAGATGATGACCTTCTTCGCTCCCGCGGTGATGTGCTTTCCAGCGTCCTCAGCGTTGGTGAAGATGCCGGTGGACTCGACCACAACGTCCGCGCCGACCTTCGCCCATGGCAGCGCAGCCGGATCGCGCTCGGCGAAGATCGGAATCTCGGTTCCGTCCACGATTATGGCCCCTTCGGTGGCCTCGACCGGCACGCCGATGCGTCCAAGAATCGAGTCGTACTTCAACAGGTGCGCAAGGGTCGTGGTGTCGGTGAGGTCATTGATGCCCACCACCTGGACGTCGGCGCCGCTCGTGAGGAGGGCACGGAAGAAGTTCCGTCCGATGCGTCCGAATCCGTTGATGCCGACCTTGATTGCCACAGGGGTCTCCTTGTGTTGACTGCGGGTTGCTTACTTGCGGGTTCGTCGTCGGGGTACGACAACGCTTACATCTTAGTGACGCAGGTTACGTTCGTATGACATCGGCGGATTCGGACAGTGAACGGCGCGCTAGTCGTCCGCGAGGTCCGCGTCGGCCAGTGCGGCCTCGGTGTCCGGGATGCCTAGTTCCGACGCCCGCTTGTCCGCGAGGGCGAGAAGACGCCTGATCCGCCCGGCGATGGCGTCCTTCGTCATCGGCGGGTCCGCGAGAGCCCCGAGTTCTTCCAAGCTCGCCTGTTGGTTATCCATCCGAAGGCGTCCGGCCACCACCAGGTGATCGGGAACGTCATCACCGAGGATCTCCAGAGCTCGTCCCACCCGGGCGCTGGCCGCCACGGCCGCCCTGGCAGACCGACGCAGGTTGGCGTCGTCGAAATTGGCGAGGCGGTTAGCCGTTGCGCGGACCTCGCGCCGCATCCGACGCTCTTCCCAGGCGAGCACGGATTCGTGGGCACCCATCCGGGTGAGCAGGGCACTGATCGCATCCCCATCTCGGATGACAACCCGATCGACGCCTCGGACCTCGCGGGACTTCGCGGAGATCCCGAGCCGACGGGCCGCACCAACGAGTGCAAGGGCAGCCTCGGGGCCGGGAGCTGTTACTTCGAGAGAACTCGACCGTCCGGGCTCGGTCAGCGAGCCGTGCACCAGGAAGGCGCCTCGCCAGGCTGCCTCGCAGTCGCACAGGCCGCCGGCAACGATGGCAGGAGGGAGCCCCCGAACCGGACGGCCGCTGCCGTCAACGATGCCGGTCTGCTTGGCAAGCGCCTCGCCACCTTGGGTTACGCGAAGGACGTACCGAGTGCCCTTGCGGATTCCACTGGCCTGGACCATGGAGATCTCGCTGTCGTGGCCATAGACATCGAAGATGTCCTTGCGGACTCGGCGGGCAATCGCACCGGCGTCGACCTCCACTTCCACCACGATCGCACCGCTCACAATGTGGAGTGCCCCGCCGAAGCGCAGCAGCGACGACACCTCAGCCTTGCGGCAGCAGGTCTTCGTTACCTCTACCCGGCTGAGTTCATCCTTGACTGCGGCGGTCATCGCCATGGTGGACTTTCCTCCCGTCATCAGGCGAGAACCGTACCGAAGGCCTTCGCGAGTTTCACGGGGTCGTGCTGGTCGCCCACTCCCGCGACATCGAAGAACCCGACTTCGGCTTTCCATCCGGCGCAGGCGGCAGCGAGATCACGCCTCGATCGATCCGAACCGACGTGAGCAGGATCGGCAATCACGGCGTCAAATCGCATCTCCGGCGCCTGCTGGGTGATGGCCTCGATGTGCTCGGCCGGCGAGAATCCGCCCGTCTCCCCCTCCTGCGGGTCCAGGTTGAGGACGAGGATCCGCCGGCCGGGAGCTCGCACCACGTGGTCGGCGAGTTCCGGCAAGACCAGGTGCGGCATCAACGACGTAAACCATGAGCCCGGACCCAGAACAAGGGCGTCGGCCTCGTCAATTGCTTGGAGTGCTTGGGGGCATGCCCTGGCTCCAACGGGGTTGAGACGAACCCGTTCCACCCTGCCGGGTGTAGTAGCGACTTCGACCTGGCCGCGAACCTGCGTCACCTGGTCGGGCGCGCTGGGGTCGTGGCCCCGAACATCCGCGACGATCTGCAGCGGATCGGTGCTACAGGGCAGCACCCTGCCAACGGCCCCCACCAACGTCCCAAGTTCCTCCAAGCCAGCAACCGGATCACCTGTGCGCTCCCACAGGGCTGCCATAAGCACGTTGCCCACGGCGTGTCCGGCCAGTTCACCATCGCCGGCGAAGCGGAACTGCAGGATGTCTGCCCAGCGCCGTTCCCGCTCGTCGTCAGCGCACAGAGCCGCGAGCGCCATCCGCAGATCGCCCGGGGGAAGGATCCCGAAGTCCCGCCGCAGCCGTCCGCTCGATCCGCCATCGTCAGCAACGCCTACGACGGCAGTTATCTGATCGGTGACCTCGCGAAGCCCGCGCAGACTCGCCGCCAGTCCGTGCCCGCCGCCCAGGGCGACAACTGAGGTGGAGGGCGACTCGGGTTGCTGCCCGTGAGCCACTCGCTATTCCTTACCCAGGTCCCGGTGCTCGACACCGACCACCACATGCGGGGAATCGAGCATTCCTGCGAGGGCCTCGGACAAGGCCACGCTTCGGTGCTTTCCACCCGTGCACCCGACCGCCACGGTCACGAACCTCTTGCCTTCCCTGAGGTAACCATCGCGGGTTGTTCGCACAAGAGCGGCGACATGATCGAGGAACTCCGCGGCGCCCTCACCCGCGAACACGGCCTCGGCCACCCGTGGGTCCTGTCCAGTGAGATCTCGCAGATTTTCGTCCCAGTACGGGTTGGGGAGGAACCTCGCGTCGACCACCATGTCCGCATCGACCGGAATCCCGTGCTTGAAGCCGAAAGACATCACGGTGATGCGCAGACGCTCATCTGGCTCAGCAAATGCTGAATCGATCGCGCGGCGCAATTCATGCACGTTCAGATCGGTTGTATCGATGACCAGATCCGCCTCGGAGCGAACATCTCCCAGCACGAGTCGTTCGCGACGTAGCCCGTCGAGGATGCGGTTGCCTTCCTGGAGCGGGTGCGGACGCCGCGACGATTCGAACCTGCGCACGAGGCATTCCTCGGATGCTTCCAAGAACAGCACCTGAAGCCGGACGCCTCGATCACGCAACGATGCCATGGCCTCGGCCAATTGCGGGAAGAACGAACCACCACGGGCATCCACCACGACGGCAACGCGGTGAACATCTGGGTTATCCACCGCCACATCGATGACCGAATCGAGGAGCATCGGCGGGATGTTGTCTATGACGAACCAGCCGGCGTCCTCCAGAGCACGGGCTGCGGTCGAGCGACCAGCACCAGACATGCCGGTTACCAGCAGGACATCAAAGTCTTCTTCGCTCATCGGCTTCCACTCACGACGACGACGCTAGCGCGTTGTGCACCGTTGCAGCCAAGGTCGGGCCGATTCCGGGCACTTTCTGCAAGTCATCGAGGCTTGCCTCGCGAATTGCTTTGACCGAGCCGAACCGTTTCAGCAGGGCCTTCGCTTTGACCTCACCGAGGCCCGCGATGCCGTCGAGCGCACTACGCCGTTGCCGATTGGATCGACGCTTGCGATGGAACGCGATAGCCGTTCGGTGGGCTTCGTCTCGAACACGCTGCAGCAGGTAGAGCGCCTCACTTGTTCGGGGCAGGATCACTGGATCGGCAGACTCCGGCGTCCAGACTTCCTCGAGCCGTTTGGCCAGCCCAATCACGGGCACATCACCCATGCCCGATTCGGTGAGTGCTTGCTGGGCCGCGGCCACCTGTGGCGCTCCTCCGTCGATGACCAACAGACCCGGCGGGTATGCGAAAGGCGACGGTCGCCCCTCGTCGGGGGCGCCATCGTCGGCTTCCCCATTCGCATCAACACGGGCAAAGCGCCGCTCCACGACTTCGCGCACCGATGCCAGATCGTCTGCACCCTCGGTGCGGATGATGAATGTCCGATAGTCCTTCTTGCGCGGGAGTCCATCCTCGAACACGACGAGTGACGCCACGGTGTCGGTGCCCTGCAGCGTTGAGACGTCGATGCACTCGATACGTAACGGCGCATCGGTCAATTCCAGGTAGTCCTGAATCTCGGCAAGCGCCTCGCTGCGCGCGGTGAGATCGCTCGACCTCTTCATCCGATGTCGCATGAGCGCCTCACCGGCATTCGTCTTCGCGGTGTCCATCAGAACACGTTTGTCGCCCCGTTTCGGGACGCGGATGTCCACCGGGCCGCCTCGGCGTTCCTGCAACCATGACTCCATTGCGTCGCCATCGGCCGGCGGCTCTGAGACGAGGATCTCGCGCGGCGGTCGGGCGCTGTCGATCTCGACACCCTCGCGCCCGGCGTACAGCCTCTGAAGCACTCGCTCTACGTACCCACCGATCGGCAGATCCTCTGCCTTCTCCACGATGAAGCTCCGCTCACCGATCAGCCGGCCCGAACGCACGTGGAATACCTGGACACCGAGTTCCAGTGCGTCGTCATGTAGGGCCACGACGTCGGCATCGGTCCCATCACCCAGGACCACTGCATTTCGCTCCATCGCCCGTGTCAGGGCACCCAGGCGGTCCCGCCAGCGCGCCGCCTCCTCGTAATCCTGTCGGTCCGCCGCACTCTTCATCGACGCTTCCATCGACTTGATGAACGACTGCGTATTCCCAGCGAGGAATCGACACATGTCATCGACACGCTCTCGGTACTGCGCTTCGTCCACACGCCCCACACAAGGAGCGGCGCACTTATCGATGTACCCGAGTAAACAAGGGCGACCCAGTTGCCCCGCTCGCTTGAAGACCCCATCACGGCATGTTCGAACTCCAAAGACTTTGGCAAGTTCATCGAGGGTCTCGCGAATCGCCCACGCGTGCGCATACGGACCGAAGTACCGGGTGCCTTTGCGACGCGGCTCGCGAACAACGGCAGCGCGTGGGAACTCTTCACCGACGGTCACCGCGAGGTACGGGTAGGACTTATCGTCCCGGTACTTGACGTTGAACCGCGGATCGTGCTCCTTGATCCAGGTGAACTCCAAAGCGAGGGCCTCGACCTCGTTTGCGACGACCACCCAGTCCACCGAAGATGCGGCGGTCAACATCGACTGGGTACGCGGATGGAGAGCAGCGAAATCCGCGAAATACGAATTCAAGCGTGAGCGAAGCGACCGGGCCTTACCCACATAGACCACACGACCGTGATCATCGCGGAATCTGTAGACCCCGGGCGCGGTCGGGATGGTTCCGGGGGCAGGCCGGTACTCGGTTGGGTCGGCCATCGAACCTCGGTCAGTCGAGGACGACCGAGTCTCCCTGCACGCTTACCGGAACTGCGGGTAGACCCTCGTTGGCCGGGCCAGCGATGACCGAGCCATCCTCTGCGGAGAACAGCGAGCCGTGACAGGGACACAGGATTTCGTTCGCCTCGACCGACGACATTAAGCAACCCTGGTGCGGACACACAGCGCTGAAGCCCTTGATATCCCCCGCTGTCGGCTGAACGACAACCACGGGTGGAACGGAGATCACCACGCCACCTTCCACCGGAACCTCGTCAACCGAGGCAAGCACCTCGCCCAGGTTTTC
>Ga0181578_10005073_pt1 | contig 11569 bp, 10 predicted proteins | sample 071ome_21_FD_148659 | JGI IMG/M metagenome (GOLD analysis project Ga0181578, IMG submission 148659) | Coastal salt marsh microbial communities from the Groves Creek Marsh, Skidaway Island, Georgia - 071401CT metaG (spades assembly) | ecosystem: Environmental > Aquatic > Marine > Intertidal zone... | reverse complement strand
TCGTAGTCCAATCCATGTATCAACAGCCCGTTCATCAAGGCTGCATCACGCAGTGAGACGGTTGCGGACTGGCCAATAATGGTCGAGATGCCCTCGCTGCCCAGCAGATTCAGCGAATCTAGCGATTTATGAGCAAAATCGTAGGCGCGCGAGGCGAAGGCAATACCCACGGCGTCTGCAAGACACAGCTTGAGGTAGTCCCATACATCCTGCGGCACCTGATCCCGCTCCAGGGCGATGACCCTGTCAGCGATCGCGCGACTTAGCGGTGCGGTTTGGTGGGTAAGCGGTGATACCTGCATCAGCGGCTCCGGAAATGTCCGGACATGATACACCAACCGCTTTCAGATGCCGACTGATCAGCCGGCTATCAAACTCTTAACTCAGCAAGCTGTCGGCCAGCGCCAGAATACGCTGACTCTTATAGACAATGGGGTAATCAATGAAGTAACCGTCCAGCTGAATGGAGGCCGAGCCCTCCGCCTCTGCGGCTTCGAACGCTGCCACGACTGCCCGGGCATGGGCAATCTCCTCGTCGGAAGGTGTGAATACCTGATGAGTTAAGGGAATCTGGGCAGGGTGGATACAGAGTTTGCCGCCAAAGCCGAACTGTTTGCCGTGGCGTGCGGACTGCAAAAACCGCTCATCATCTTTGATCTGCAACACGACTGTGTCGATCGGCGGCTCTAGATTGCCCAGACGCGCGGCATGAGACAGCTTTGCTCGCGCATAGGCCAACACCGACTCATCAGCGTTCCATTCGTAATTCAGATCCAGCGTGTAGTCCCCGCCGCCAAACGCCATGCGCTTGATGCGGCTGTCGGCAGTGGCAATCTTCCTCGCTCGCTCTACTCCTGCTGCCGTTTCAATGATCGGCATCAGGTCCAAGCTGCCCACAGCCATGCCCTGCGCCGTCTCGGCAGCGGCGAGCACGTTTTCCAGCTCGTCGAGACACGCCCGCGACTCCACCTTCGGCAACACCACACCATCGAGCCATGGCCCGACGGTGGCTTTGATGTCCTCGGCGCAATAAGGCGTATCGATGCTGTTGACGCGAACGTAGTGTCGGGTACCACTGTTGGGACGGGCGGTGAAAGCATCCACCACGCATTGCCGCGCAGCGGGTTTTTCACTGATTGCCACGGCATCTTCCAAATCCAGGATGACGGCATCGGCGCCCACCTCAAAAACCTTTTCCACGCGCCGAGGATGATTCGCGGGGGTGAACAGGAAACTCCGGATGGGCGTGAAATCTTCAGGTGTCATTTCAGTTGTTCCAGGACCAGTGATCGGCGGTCTGCCAACCGCGGGTGAATTCGAAGGTATAGCTAAAGTTGCTGGCCGGGTGCTCAGAGATCGACACCTCGAAAATGCGCCCGCCTCTGCCCTCATAAAATCGACTGACGCTCAGCGAGGGCGAGCCTGGCTCGACGCCGAGGACCGTGGCTTTCCGGTCAGACAGCACCCCAGCAGTCAGGCGAATCGTGATGTTCTCGATCGATTCCTTGAATGTCTCGGCGATCATCTCGTAAACAGGGCGTGAGCTAGCACCGAGACGCTGAGCTATAGAGCCGTACTCCGGAATCACATAAACGTCGGCCAAGCAGATCGGCATGCCCTCTTCTCCCAACGTTCTCAATCCTGAAATCTGAACCCACTCGTCTCCCACCTGACAGCCCAACTCCCTCGCCAATGGCTTGTCCGCCTTGATGCGATCGTCGGACAGCAGTCGAAAAATACTGCTGTCGGGATAACTGAAGAGCTCTGAAGGCGAGCGCACCATTTGCACGAAGGCGGGAGACGCCTCGGTAGACAGCACCAGCGTACCTCGCCCTCGCTGTCGCTTCACGAGCCCCATATCCTCCAGCACACGCAACGCCTCGCGGATCGTATGCCGACTGGCATCAAAGCGGTCTATCAGTTCCAGCTCTCCGGGTAAAAAAGTGCCGACAGGAAACTTCCCCTCGCGGATGCCCGCTAGCAGGGTGTCAGCAATCTTCCGGTATAGCGGCACTCGGGACGAGCCCTGAGGCTCGTCATTGGCCCGCTTTTTCACTTGCTCAACTTGCATGACAGGTCTGAACCCCCCAGACTTCACTTGTCCAGACATTTTAGATAGTTATCGGGTGACCACAACCCGTTCTATCGCTCTCACAAGGTATTTGATCATGTCTAAAACCTCTGCAAAGTCGCGCTACGCTCACCAAAGCGGCCGTCACTTTGAGGACTTCACGGTGGGGGACATTTATCACCACCTGCCTGGAAGAACGATCTCACAACACGACAACGCCTGGTTCACCCTGCTCACCATGAATACCCACCCACTCCATTTCGATGAGGAGTACGCCGCGGAGACCGAATTCGGTCGTCCGCTGGTCGCGAGCCCACTGACGGTGGCTGTCATCGTGGGCATGAGCGTATCGGACGTGAGTGAGGCAGCCATCGCCAATTTGGGCTGGAAAGAAATCAAATTGCCCGCCCCGGTATTTCCGGGCGATACCCTTTACGCGAACACGGAAGTGCTTGATAAACGTGAGTCACGCTCCCGACCCAACGCGGGCATCGTCAGCGTGCTCACCCGCGGCATCAACCAGGACGACATCGAAGTCTGCGTCTTTGAGCGGCAGATCCTCATTCCCAAGCGCAACCCCGCTTAAGCCCGTTTTTCAGGAGATACAGCATGAGCCACGACGCGTCGGTCGAACAACAGATGTTGGCCACCATCGACAAATGGGTCGAACAGGAGCTGCGCCCTATCGCGCGCGAGTTCGATCAGGCGGACGAGTACCCGGTTGACCTGGTCGAACAAATGAAAGAGTTGGGACTTTTTGGCGCCACGATCTCTGAGGAGTATGGCGGCCTGGGTCTGAGCGCCTCCACCTACGCACGGATTGTCTCGCGGATATGTGAGGTCTGGATGGCGCCCTCGGGCATCTTCAACTCTCACCTGATCATGGCAAGCTGTGTCGAACGCGCCGGTACGCAGGCCCAGAAGGAGCACTTTCTGCCCAAGTTCGCCACCGGAGAACTGCGTGGCGGTATTGGCCTGACCGAGCCCGACGCCGGGTCAGACCTGCAAGGTATTCGTCTGGTCGCCAAGAAAGATGGTGATCACTACATTTTGAACGGCACCAAGACCTGGATCTCCAACGGGATTAAGGGCAACTGTCTCGCCGTACTCACCAAGACCGATCCCAGCGCCTCGCCGCCGCACCGTGGCATGAGCCTCTTTATCTGCGAGAAGGGCGAGGGCTTTAGTGTCGGCAAAAAGCTCAAGAAACTGGGTTACCGTTCCATCGACAGCGCCGAACTGATCTTTGAGGACTTCCGGGTCTCTGCGGACAATTTGGTGGGCGGGGAAGAAGGCAAGGGCTTCCAGCAGGTTGCCGGTGGCCTTGAGCTGGGGCGCATTAATATTGCTGCGCGTGGCGCGGGGATGGCAAAGGGTGCGACCAATATGGCCCTCCATTACGCAATGGATCGAAAAACCTTTGGCAAGGCCATTGCCGAACATCAGGCCATCCAACTGAAACTGGCCGAAATGTCGACCCGCGCGGCTGCGGCTGAATTATTGGTGCATCAAGCCGCCGACAAATTTGATCGCCACGAGCGCTGCGATCTGGAGGCAGGACAAGCTAAATTCTTCGCCTCGGAAGCGGCGGTGCAAAACAGTCTCGATGCGATGCGGGTCTTTGGTGGTTACAGCTACTCCCCCGAGTATGAGATCGAGCGCTTCTACCGAGACGCGCCGCTGCTGTGCATTGGTGAGGGCACCAACGAGATCCAGCGCATGATCATCGCCAAACAGATGGTGGCGCGGGCCAGCTGATCAATCCAGTACCGTCATGAACTCCGCGGCATCCAGCCGTTCTGTACGGTAGGTATTGATTAGCGCTTCCGGGTCGGCGTATCCAAGAGACATGCCGCATACAAGCATCTGCTCGGCAGGTGCTTCCAGAATAGACATCACCGTATCATGGTAAGGGCAGAACGCCGCTTGAGCACAGGTCTCCAACCCCATTTCCCGGGCGGCCAACATGAAGGATTGTAAGAACATCCCGTAGTCGACCCAGCTGCCCTGCTCCATATCCCGGTCGATGGTAAAGAAAAGGCCTACTGGCGCGCCAAAAAACTGATAGTTCTGCACGCGGTAGCTTTTGACTGCCTCGGCGTCCTGCCGCTCTATTCCTAGCAGCCCGTATAACCCAAAGCCTGTTTGTCGGCGTCGACCGATATAAGGCTGTCGCCACTGGCGAGGATAGTAGTGATATTCGTATTCACCCTCATCACCATCTAGATAACGCGCCGAACAGGCGTCTGTAATGCGCTTTTTGCGATCAGAACGCACGATATAAGCGTGCCAGGGCTGAATATTGGACCCGGACGGTGCCCGCCCAGCAACATTCAAAAGTGCTTTTATCTGATCGTCAGTGACGGGTCTATCGCTCAGAAAAGCACGAATACTCTGCCGACCGACGATGGCCTCACTGACGCGCACGATTTAACTCAAGCGCACTGCTTGGACAGCCAAGTATGGGCTCTTCCGCCCTGCGGGGCGCCGATCATTTCGCTCAAGAGCGCAACCGCCTCCAGAAGCTTGGGCATATCGAGCCCGGTTTCATAACCAATTGACTCGCATAGCATCACCACGTCTTCAGTGGCCACATTCCCTTTGGCGCCGGGCGCAAAGGGACAGCCTCCCAGCCCCCCTGCCGAGGCGTCGAACTGACGGACACCCGCTTGCAACGCGGCGTAAACGTTAGCCAGACCCATGGCACGGGTATCGTGAAAGTGACACCCCAGCCGCTCGGCTCCATATCGATCAACCAGTTTGTGCATCATAGAGTGCACGGCGGCAGGATTGGCGGCACCAATGGTATCGGCAATCATCAAACGCGCTGGCTGGTGTTGCATCAAGCGGTCCACCTGCTCCAGCACCAGCGATTCCTCAACGGCTCCCTCATAGGGGCACTCAAACGCCACAGCGAGATAGGCGTGGATATCGACGCCCTCCACTGCTGCACGATCCAGAATCTCCTCCCCCATGACAAACGTGTCTTCGAGGCTCTTGCGGATATTGTTCTGGTTCATCTCTTCAGTGGCAGCGAGCGCGATGGCGTGACTGCGAATACCCGCCATGACGGCCAGTTCGTATCCCTTCATGTTGGGTACCAGCGCGCTGTAGGCAAGCTGTGCCGGCGGAAGATTCGCGGCTATTTCGTCCGTCCCTGCCATCTGGGGGACGGCTTTAGGCGACACAAACGACCCGATCTCAAGCTCGGGCACGCCGGTCTGGGCGAGAGCACCCAATAGCGCGATCCGCTGCTCTACACTAAGGTGCTTGGGCTGCGCCTGAAGCCCGTCGCGGGCTGCAACCTCTTTGATAATCACCTTCTCGGCCATGGTTATCTCCTTTTAAGGGGGCTCTGGAAGCTCCGCCACCAGAACCTGGCGGCGCCAAGTGTAGCGCCACTGGATCAGCGTCACCACTCAGGGCTCGAGCCCGCTCAGCTTACCGTCAACTTTCGGGCGGCGTCGGCAATAGAAGCGGCGTCGACCTTAAAGTGGGCGCGCAAGTCTGAACGCCGCTCACTCATCCCGAAACCATCGGTGCCCAGAGCCGTAAACGGCCCGGTTGTCCAGCTAGCAATCATACGAGGCAAGGCGCGCACATAATCCGTCGCGGCGACAGTGGGCACATCGGTCTCAGGAAAAATCGTGTCCAACCAGGCTGGCTCAGCATCGGCAGTGCCCGCCTGCTCCGCTCGCTCTGCATCGCGCGCCAACTCAACATAACTGGTGATGCTATACACCGCCACCGAGTAGCCCTCTTCCCTAAGCGTCGCGGCCGCCTGCAGCACTTCGAACAGAATCGTGCCGGATCCCAGTAGATTGACGCGTGGCCCGTCGCCCGTGGCGGGCTCCAGCAGATAACCACCCCGCACCACGCCCTCGTCGAGATCTTCATGTGCGGGTCGAGCCGGCATGGGCAGCGCTTCGTTGTACATCATCAGATAAAACAGCTCATCGTGATCCTCCACGAACATCCGCTGTATGCCGAATCGGACGAGAACCGCCAATTCCCAAGCGAAGGCACAATCATAGGTGCGCACCGACGGCACGGTGCTCGCGAGAATCGGAGAGTGCCCGTCCTGATGCTGGAGGCCCTCGCCGTTCAAGGTGGTACGGCCCGCCGTACCACCCAACAGAAAGCCCCGGGCCATCATGTCGGCAGACGCCCAGATCATGTCGCCCACGCGCTGGAAGCCAAACATCGAGTAGAAGATGTAAAACGGGATGGTGGGCACCGCAAAGGTGGCATAGGCAGTGCCCGCTGCAATGAACGAGGCAATCGCCCCCGCCTCGCAAATACCCTCCTGCAAAATCTGCCCGTCAATGGCTTCCCGATAAGTATTTAATGCCTCAGCGTCGACGGGGGTATACCGTTGACCGTCGGGCGAGTAGATGCCCGCCACCTTGAACAATGCGTCCATGCCAAAAGTGCGCGCCTCATCCGGCACGATGGGCACAATAAACTCGCCTACCTCAGGGTCTTTCAGAAGCTTGGTCAACAGGCGCACCATGGCAGTGGTCGTAGACAAGCTCCGTGACTCGCTGCCTCCGTCGAAGGTCGTGAAGATCGCCGCATCCGGCGCCTTCAGACTGGCAGCAGGTACCTCGCGTCGGGGTAGATAGCCGCCCAGTGCTTCCCTGCGCGCCCGCAAGTATCTGAGCTCGTCGCTGTCCTCCTCCGGACAATAAAAATCGGCCCGGGCAATCGCCTCATCGTCAAGCGGTATCCCCCAGCTGCGCGCGCAGGCGATCCGCTCCTCGCGGCTCAAATCTTTCTTTTGATGCGCGGTATTGCGCCCCTGCAAGGCAGAGCCCATGCCATCACCCTTGACGGTCTTCACAAGAATGACTGTCGGGCGATCCTCATTCTCACAGGCCCGGCGGTACGCGGCGTAGAGCTTTTTCGGGTCCTGCCCACCGCGCTTGATCTGCGCCACCTCAACATCGGTGAGCGTATTCATAAGCTGCTCCAGGCGGGGGTCGCCGTGCACCCAATGCTCGCGCTGCTCGTCTCCAGGGAGGATGGAGTAGCGCTGATAATCGCCGTCAAGGCACTCCTCCATGCGGTGGCGCAAAACACCCTCGTGATCCGAGGCGAGTAGCGCATCCCAGCCACTGCCCCAAATCACCTTCAGGACCTGCCAGTCGGCACCACGAAACGCCCGCTCCAGCTCTTGAATGATCTTGCCGTTACCGCGAACCGGTCCATCGAGGCGCTGCAGATTACAGTTGACCACTATCACCAAGTTGTCGAGTCGCTCTCGAGCGGCGATATTGATGGTGCCCAGCACCTCGGGCTCGTCTGCCTCACCGTCGCCGATAAAGCACCAGATCCGCGCGTCATCGGACGCCAGCAGTCCGCGATGCTGAAGATACTTGGCGAACCGCGCGATATAGATAGACATGGGCACGGACAGGCCCATGGACGCGTTGGGCACCTGCCAGAACTCGGGCATGGATCGAGGGTGCGGGTAGGAGGGCAAACCCCCGCCCTCTCCCAACTCACGTCGGAAATTACGCAGCTGCTGCTCGGTCAGTCGTCCTTCCAGATAGGCTCTGGCGTAGATACCCGGCGCGGCGTGCGGCTGGGGGAGGACGAGGTCTCCCCGGCCCTCGGCGCTGAAAACGTGATGAAAGGCCGTCTCCATAGCGGTGGCGGCAGAGGCGTAAGTCGCAATGTGCCCACCCAAACCGGCACCTTCGTCCTGCGCCCGAAGAATCATGGCGGCCGCGTTCCACCGAATGATATTTTCAATGCGCTTCTCAAGCTCGAGGTCTCCTGGATAAGGCGGCTGTTCGTCAGGAGAAAGCGTATTGATGTAAGGCGTGTTCAGTAGTGCGTCAGAGAGCGTCACACCCTGATCGATGCTGTACTCCTGTAGCCGCCTGAGTAGCGCCCGCACGCCCTCGTCACCGTATTCGCGACGGATATCTTCGAGCGCTGACCGCCATTCAGGCCAATCGGCATCGATCAATGCACTGACATCAACCGATATTGGCTGCGCATCACTCATCAGGCGAGCGTCTCACGCCATGACAGTGACGCTGCTTCTGGCACTGGTGTTTCAGATGGCTCATGATAGGAATAGTACCGAGTACGGTGAGTTGGACGCCAGTCATGACAGACCGAAAAGCATTGGACAGAATCGACGGCGGGATGGGCCAAAAACCCGCGTTGATTATTGTGGACGTAGTGGTGGGTTTTACCGATCCGGCCTGCCCGCTGGGTTCAGAGGCGGACGCCGTCGTGGCGGCCAATATCGAACTGATGAATGCCTTCCATCAGGCGGATCTGCCCGTTGCCCTGACCACAGTGGTCTATCACAACGAGGAACAAGCTTCCGTGTTTCGAGCGAGGGTCCCGGCACTCAACCTCCTGACCCCTGAGTCAGAATGGGTCAAATTTGATCCGCGGTTACCCATCGCCCCGTCAGATCTTCAGTTGGAGAAACGCCATGCCAGCGGCTTCCACGGCACTGAGCTGGATGACTGGCTGAAAGCAAAGAACGTGGACTCTGTGGTGGTCACAGGCCTCACCACCAGCGGCTGCGTGCGCGCTACTGCAGTGGATGGATTACAGAATAACTATCGCGTCTTGGTGCCACAGGAGGCCTGTGGTGATCGGGATGAACAGGCCCACGAGGCCAACCTTTATGACCTCAATGCTAAGTATGCTGACGTCGTCTCCCTCAGCGACGTGTTGGCGTCACTGTCCAGCTGAGTCCGACTGCTGCGCGGCAAATTGGGCTGCCTGTTCGGGCGTCGCCTCGGTCTGATACTGGGCCTTCCACTCGTCATACGGCATGCCGTACACGATCTCGCGGGCCGACTCTTTATCCAACGTCACTCCCTGCTCTCCAGCGGCTTCTGCGTACCACTTGGACAGGCAATTTCGGCAAAAGCCGGCCAGATTCATGAGGTCTATGTTCTGGACGTCTTTGCGACCGTCGAGGTGTGATAACAGTCGTCGAAAAACGGCTGCTTCAATCGATTCTTGACTCATATTGGGATCCATCTCCTCTCATTGTGGCGCAAATCGCTCACCACCATTACTCAGTCGGCGCCACCGAGCGCGCCAAAATCAGCTCACGGATCATCGCTCCTTGCCCGGGATATCGCCAAGTGCCATCGGGTAACGCCTCCAGCTTCCACCAGGTGACGTCTGCCACCTCCAACGGGCGGTGAATGCGCGGCTCCGCGGAGGCGGGCACCGCGCACCAGTACAGATGGAAGCCATTATCGAAAACGATAGCTAGATCGCCAGCGCGAGCGGCCAAACCCGTTTCTTCAAACACTTCTCGCTCCGCACCACATCGCGGCGATTCTGACGCGTTAACACTGCCGCCGGGCAGCGCCCATTCATCAGACCAATCTTTGACCAGTAGCGCGCCCCGCGCATCCCAGACCAGACAACCCGCGCTCGGCGCTGAGCCCGAGCTACCGGATGAACTGCAGGGCGGCGGTGCTTCTCCACAAGCCGCCACCAACATCAGGAGAAGCAGTAGCCCATTACGCCTCATACACCCAATCCACCGCGTCGTTACCCACCGCAATGCGCAGCTCGTCCAGCAACGCATCGCTCGGATGCACCTGCCAGGCGCCACCCAGACGCACGGCTACGGATCCTTTCGGCTGCACATATTCCATTACCACGGGGCACTGCCCGCCAACTGCAGAGCGAAGCGTGTTGGCTAGCAAGGTGTTAAAACGCTCGTCGACTCGATGACTGGGTACCCTGAGGCGCAGTTGCGACACTCTCGCTTTGCGGGCCTGTTCCAGCGATCGGACCGACTTAGTGCGCATCGCGAGACCGCCATTAAAGTCATCCACCTGCAGCCTGCCATCGAGCAAGACAATGCGATCCTTCTGCAATAAATCCCTGTGTTCCGTAAACACATCGTTGTAGACCGTGGCTTCGATCTGACCTGAGCCATCATCCAGAGTCAGTACCGCCATCGGCCCCCGCTGGGTTTTGATCGTGCGGATATCGAGAATCAGTCCAGCCACCACCGCTTGATTGTTGGCCTGCAGTTCGCGGATACGACGCGGTGCGAACTTCCGCACCTCGGCTTCGTAGGCCTCCATGGGATGCCCACTTAGGAAACTGCCGAGACTTTCTTTCTCAGCGTTCAACAATTCCGTCAAAGACCATGCCCGAGCGCCTCTGTGCTCATGGTAGGGGTCCTCTGCGTCATCACTGGTTGCCATCACCTCGCCGAACAAGTCATCAATACCCGCCGCGGTGTTGCTGGCCACCTGCTCGGCACCTTTAATGGCATCATCCAGCGCCGCCAACAGTACCCAACGCTCCACTCCCAATTCATCGAGCGCGCCACTCTTTATCAGCGCCTCCAGTGCCCGACGATTCACTTTTCGTGGGTCCGTCCGCGCACACAGATCGAACAAACTGGTAAACGGCCCGTCACTCCGCGCCGCCAGCAGTGAGCTGATGGGACCCTCTCCCAGCCCTTTTATCGCGCCCAGCCCATAGCGGATCTGCCCCTCATCATCGACCGAGAAAGCGTATTGCCCAGACTGAATTGACGGCGCCTGAACCGTGAGACCCATTCGTCTAGCCTCATCCCGGAAGGTCAAAAGCTTGTCGGTATTGTCGATCTCGGAGCTCATCACTGCGGCCATGAATTCAGCAGGGTGATGGGTTTTAAGCCAGGCCGTTTGATAAGACACCAGCGCATAGGCGGCTGAGTGAGATTTATTAAAGCCGTAGCCGGCAAATTTTTCGACCAGATCAAAAATCTTTATGGCCAAAGTGGGATCGATACCCTGTGCCGCCGCACCCTCCTCAAAGACGCTGCGCTGCTTGGCCATCTCCTCAGGTTTTTTCTTACCCATCGCCCGGCGGAGCAGATCGGCACCACCCAGCGTGTAGCCCGCCAGCACCTGCGCAATCTGCATGACCTGCTCCTGATACAGAATGACGCCGTAGGTGGGTTCTAGAATGGGTTTGAGCCATTCGTGCTGATACTGAGCGTCGGGATAGGCCAGCTGCTCGCGGCCGTGCTTGCGATCGATAAAGTTCTCGACCATTCCTGACTGAAGAGGCCCGGGTCGGAACAAGGCCACCAATGCAATGATGTCTTCGAAACAGTCGGGACGCAGATTTTTGATCAGCTCCTTCATGCCGCGACTTTCAAGCTGGAACACCGCCGTGGTGTCACCACTCTGAAGCATGCGAAAGACCGCGGGGTCATCAAGAGGCAGGCGATCAATATCTAGCGCCGTCTCTGCCCGCGCATCGATCATCTGGATCGCCCACTGAATAATCGTCAGCGTGCGCAGGCCCAGAAAATCAAACTTCACCAAGCCTGCTTCTTCAACATCGTTCTTATCGTACTGGGTGACGACACCGCCACCGTCTTCGTCGCAGTAAATGGGCGAGAAGTCGGTCAGCTCACTCGGCGCGATGACCACACCGCCAGCGTGTTTGCCCGCATTGCGCGTCACACCCTCGAGCTGCACCGCCATATCCCAGATT
>Ga0181578_10005058_pt1 | contig 11587 bp, 10 predicted proteins | sample 071ome_21_FD_148659 | JGI IMG/M metagenome (GOLD analysis project Ga0181578, IMG submission 148659) | Coastal salt marsh microbial communities from the Groves Creek Marsh, Skidaway Island, Georgia - 071401CT metaG (spades assembly) | ecosystem: Environmental > Aquatic > Marine > Intertidal zone... | reverse complement strand
ATTGTTTTTGATCTCCTAAGTCGCTGGAAGTTTCAGGTGCATGGCGAAGAAAGAATACTGAGGTTCAGTGGCGGTTTGCTGGGGCATTGGGCGGTCTGGACCCATCAAGCGGTTCAAATGCTGGACTCCATTCAATCCATTCGAAACAACACAGGCATACCTCAGGAATGGTTTACCTTGGCTAATGAGGTGACGGAATCGAATGCCGCCTTGTTTGATGCGGCCAATGGATTTCGTGGGTGTATTGCCGGCATCCAGCAGGTGTTGTTTGAGCAAGGCTTGCTTTCGAGTCCCAGGTGTTTGAATTCGGACGAGCGGATGTCCCCTGGCCAGGCCGAACTGTTGGAGCAGGTCAGGAAGCAATACCCGCACTTGGTGGATGACGCTTTTGTGGCCAAGCACAGGGAAGAATGGATGTCCTGAAAGAAGCATTCCAAACATCGGAGGGGCGAGTTCCACCTCGCACCCACTTCAAACCTCATTGCATAGAAACATCAATCAGGCTGCAATGGAATCGCGACAGGCGTGTGAACTTCCAGAGTTTCCCGCCTTCCATCTTCTTTGCTCAGGAATGTCGTCAGGATGAAATGAGGGAACGAGTCATGCGTCCGGATCATCCTTCCAAGGTTGGAATGTTGATCGTCGATCTGTTTGATGCAAGCGGTTGCTTTTGGTTTACGGGTTTGCTAGTAATGGTCGGCAGTGAATCATCCACAAAAAAGGGCATCGATCCCGGACAAATTGCAGGCATCAGGAGGCTTGTCGGAAGGGGTGGCTGCGAAGGTCCACCAGGACACTGCCATTCCGGAGGCTGACGTCTACGGAGTCGGGAGTTTTTTTCACCTGCTCGCCGAGCCGGATGTCAAGGTCCGCGTCTGCAACGGACTTGCCTGCCGCATGGCGGGAGCCGATGAAGTCTTGAAAGCTGCCGAGTCCGCCGGACTCCCGGTGAAAGCATGCTCCTGTTTGGCTGCCTGTGATCAGGCGCCGGCCGCTTTGCGTGATCGAAGCGTGCTTTATCAAATCTCCAGGTCGCACATTGATGCTTGTGGCGGGGACTGGAAAAAACTGGTCACGGATGCCACCAAAGCGGATCCGGACTTTCGGGGAGTTGTGGGCCCAAGCGGTTCGGATCCTGAAAAACGTGCCATCGATCTGCTGGCAGAACCCGATTTTTCGGGGCAAGCCTTTGCTAAAGCCTGTGACCTTGGGGCAGAGAAAGTGATCGAAACCATCGACGGGTCGGGGCTACAAGGACGCGGCGGTGCTGGATTCCCGGCTGGTTTCAAATGGAAAAGTGTGCGTGGTCAGGCTGATCCTGTTCGTTATGTGGTGCTCAACGCCGATGAAGGAGAACCCGGCACTTTCAAAGACCGTGAAGTCATGCTGCGACGTCCGGATAAAGTTCTGGAAGGACTCGCCATCGCAGCCTGGGCGGTGGGGGCTGAAGAGGTCTATTGCTACTTGCGGGGTGAGTTTGAAGATCCCTGGAAAGTTTTGAGCGATGCGATAAAGCGTTCCGAAGAGGCGGGCTTGTTCAATGGAATTCGGTTTCACCTGCATGCAGGGCAGGGAGCTTATATCTGTGGAGAGGAAACGGCATTGCTTGAAGCGCTGGAAGGCAAGCGCGGTTTGCCACGTCTCAAACCTCCTTTTCCCACCGAAAAAGGTTTGTGGGGCAAGCCAACCCTGATTCACAACGTCGAAACCATCGCCTGCGTGCCATCGATCATTCAGCGCGGCGGGGATTGGTTCAAGCAACTCGGACGCACCGGCGCGGGGAGCAAACTTTACTGTGTCAGTGGTCACGTGAAACATCCCGGTGTTTATGAAATGCCGCTGGGAGTGACCTTGGACGAACTGGTGGAGGAGGCCGGCGGGTATGAGGGAACCTTGAAGTCGTTTTCACCGGGCGGCGCCAGTTCAGGATTTTTGCCTGCATCAGAGCGAACACGTCCATTGGATTTTAAAACCCTGTCCGAGGTCGGTTCCATGCTGGGGTCGGCAGGAGTGACCGTGTTGAATGAAACCGTCAACATGGCCTGGGCCGCTCAATCACAGTTGATTTTTTATGAAGCGGAGAGTTGTGGCCAATGTGCGCCTTGTCGTATTGGGACCCGGTTTCTGCGCGAAAACCTGGACAAGCATCTGGCTCGTTCCAGTGATGCATCGAAAGGCAATCTTCAACCGCTGGAACACGTGGCCGATGCCGCTTGGGAAATGAACGAGGGATCCATTTGTGGATTGGGGCAGATCGCAGCGTTGCCTCTCACCAGTGCGATGAAACACTTTCCTGAAGACTTTGAGTGAACTTTTAGACCTTAGCTATGACTGAAAACACAGCCATTCTGAATGGGCAGGAAATCCGGTTCGAACCGGGAGATACGATTCTCACGGCGGCGGACCGCCTGGGAATCGACATACCCACCCTTTGCCATGATCCTCGACTGAAACCTGCCGGCGCCTGTCGCACCTGTTTGGTTGAAGTGAAAAAGCGTCCCAAACTCGCACCGGCCTGTGCCACAGCATTAACGCCCGGCATGGAAATCGTTACGCAAAATGAGCGTATTGACCGTCATGTCCGGACCTTGCTGGCGATGTATCTCACCGATCATGCCGTCAGCGGGGAAAACTCCTTGATCAGCGAGCAGGGCACCGGCAACAAATTGATCGATTTGGCGCGTGCCTATGACGCTCCTTTGGATTGGCCTTCTCTGGACAACATTCGGAAAGGGCGTCCCACCGATGTGAATCCTTATGTGGCCTTCCAACCAGAAAAGTGTATCGCCTGTGCGCGCTGCACGCGTTATTGCGCCGAGGTCGAAAGTGTTTCGGCCATCACCATGGCGGAACGTGGCAGTCGAACGACCGTCTTTACAGCCGATGGGAGATCCTTGATGGACACCACCTGTGAACTTTGCGGCGGATGCATCGATACCTGCCCAACCGGGGCCATGACCGAAAAGAAACCCCTGGTTTCTCAAGTTGATTCACTCAAGGAGTTGGAGAAGGTTCGCACTACCTGCAATTACTGCGGAGTGGGGTGTCAAATGGATTTGAATGTCGATCCGGACGGAAATAACGGTCGCGGCAAGGTTGTCAAAGTGACCAGCCCGCCTCCCGGAACCACGACCAATGACGGCAACTTGTGTGTGAAGGGTAGATTTGCTTACGATTTTATTGACCATACCGAACGCCTCACGACGCCTTTGGTGCGCGGAGAGGACGGGCAATTACACGAGGCTACCTGGGATGAAGCTTATCGCAGGGCGGCTGAAGGTCTGATCAAGGTGTCTGCCCAGCATGGACCGAATGCTCTGGGTTTTGTTTCCTCTTCACGTTGCACGATGGAAGAGAATTACCTGATGCAGAAAATGTCCAGGGCGGTGTTTCATACGAACAACGTCCATCAATGCGCGGCGACGTGACACGCTCCCACAGTGGCCGGTCTGGTCACTACATTTGGTGCGGGCGCAATGACAAATTCGATTAATGAGATCCGTGGAGCGGATTTTCTGTTCGTGATCGGCAGCAACACGACCGAGGCGCATCCCATCATTGCGATGGAAATGAAACGTGCGGTGCATCGTGGCGCGAAATTGGTGGTGGCCGATCCCCGGTCCATCGATTTAACCCGACTCGCCCATCGGCATCTTAAGCTCACGCCCGGGACGGATGTCTGGCTGTTGAACGCCATGGCGCATGTCATCCTGAGCGAAGACCTCATTGATCCCGCCTTCATCGAGCAACATACTGAGAATTTCGAAGCCATGCGTGAGGAGGCTTTGAAATACACGCCCGAAGAAGCGGAAAAGGTGACCGGGGTGCCTGCCGGGGATATTCGTGCGACGGCACGTGAATATGCGAAGACGGAAAAGGCCGGGATCTATTACACACTTGGCATCACGGAACACACCCATGGCACGGACAACGTTTACTGCCTGGCGAATCTGGTGCTGATGACCGGGCATTTGGGCAAACCTTCATCCGGCATGAATCCGTTGCGAGGGCAGAACAATGTTCAGGGTGCCAATGATGCCGGTGCGACTCCCATTTTTTATCCTGGATACCAACGTGTGGATGATCCGGAAGTTCAGGCCAAATATGAGGCTGCATGGGGTGCGAAACTTTCACCTGAACCGGGCATGAATCTCAATGTCATGATGAAAGCCCTTGGAAAGCAAATCAAGGGGATGTTGGTTATGGGAGAAGACATCGTCATGTCCGAACCCAATACCGCCAAGCTGGAGGCGGGTTTGAATGGTGTGGAGTTTTTAGTGGTGCAGGATATTTTTCTGAACGAGACGGCACGTTTTGCGGATGTTGTTTTTCCTGCTTCGTGTTTCGCCGAAAAAGACGGCACCTTCACCAACTCGGAGCGTCGTGTTCAGAGGGTTCGCAAAGCAGTTGAACCTCCGGGAGAGGCCAAGGCCGATTGGTCAATATTGCAGAATCTGGCCAATGCGTGTGGCGCGGAATGGACTTACGGGCATCCGTCGGAGATCTATGATGAATTGGCGCGTTACGCTCCCCGGTTCAGTGGCATCAGTCATGATCGCATTGAAAATGAAGGCGGGATTCAGTGGCCTTGCCCGGATCCTGAGCATCCCGGGACGACCTACTTGCACAAAGGAGGCGTGTTGAGAGGCAAGGGATTGTTCACGCCCGTCACTTATCGTCCTTCGGCTGAACTGCCCGATCGGGATTTTACCTTGATTTTATCAACAGGTCGCACGCTTTACCATTACAATGCGGCCACCCAGACACGCCGTGAACCGGGACCCAATGGCAAGCAACCCGAAGCCTTTGTTCAGATACATCCGAAAGATGCCGGGCGACGGTCCATTGATCATGGATCGAATGTCGAAGTGCGATCCAGGCGCGGGACCATTCAAGCAAAAGCTGTCGTGACAAGGGATGTGCGTCGCGGGTGTGTGTGGATGCCGTTTCATTTTGCCGAAGCCAAAGCCAATACCTTGACCAACGACGCGGGTGATGTGATTACCGGAACGGCCGAATACAAGGTCTGTGCAGTGGAGGTGGCACCGGTGGGTGAGTGAGCTTGCGACGGATGGGCTAGGGACACGTAATCGTTCCCGATTTCGCAAGTCATTCTATTTTTTTATGGCGGAAGTTTCTCATCTGACAGCCTACGCTTTTGGTAATGGAATACTGCTCGGGTATGCGGACCGTATCCAGAGCGGTGATGCTCACCGCAGTCCAGATTAGCGGTGGCGTTGTTTGATGTAGATTGGATTACGTGCAGTGATTTTTTGCTGCTTGTTTTGTCGAGGTTTTGCCTGTATGAATGGTGTCAATTCCAAATCACTCATGAAAAGACAACAAGCATTTACCTTGATCGAACTTCTCGTTGTGGTGGCCATTATTGCCATTCTGGCTTCCATGCTTTTGCCAGCTTTGGCGGGCGCCAAAGTTTCAGCCCGAAAAGTGCTTTGCATGAATAATCAGAAGCAGATCTCACTGGCGACGATCATGTATGGAGACGACTTCAACGGTTACTTTCCGCCTGCCACCAATTCGGATCATACCGACTGGATCAAAAACATGATCCGTGCGGGATACTTTGAAAGTTTGAAATCATTTGAAGATCCAGCCGAACACGAAGGGCCGCATGATCATTCCAAGCTGAGAAAGGTAAACATGCGAATGGATAACGGCGAACGCGAAGAATTCACCGCCTCCTATGGTATCAATGAACGACTCGCCGGACCGAATGGTGTCAAGATGCCCAAGTTTCAAACCGTTCCTGAGCCGACGTCCAATTTCTTTTTTGGATGTTCGACTTACTTCATCGCTCCGGACTGGGATCATGAGCGTGTTTACAACGCCGGCGGTCCGCATCCGATTGGTTCGACCATAAATCCCCCCCAAAAGGAGTATGCGCGTCATGGTTCAGGAAGTGGTTCCAAGCCTGGCAGCGTGATCACTTATGTGGACGGACATTCCAACTTCGAAAGTCAGGAGTTCATTCAGAAAGATCTGCAGTGGTTCCAGGGGGATTCACGCAGGTAGTTTTTTTGACAGGATGAACAGGATTGACTGGATGTTGCTTTCCTAGAGGGTGAGACCTGGTGTTTGATCATTGTTTTTTGGGGGATGCAGGATGAGTTGCCGTATTTTTTGGTGTGCGCTTGGCATGGGGAGATCCGGTATTCGGTTCAGGTGAATCCATTCTGCCCCGCTTCGTCTGTTTGAGTCCTTTTTTGTGACACTTCCTTCATAGCAATGGAGAGTGATGCGGTGATGGGTGATCGTGTGCTTGATGGTCTTTAGAACTCGGAGGTTTGAAACTTGGAGGTCTTCTTTTTGTAATACCTGCTGGCACAGGAGTATTGCTCCTTCAGGGTTCGTCATCACAGGCGAATCTGTGTTATAGAATTCCCACAGGCCTTCGTTGTGTTCATCGTTTCCTTTTTGCTGCATCAGATATTGGTTTCTGTATTTCAGCACGAAAACAAAACGATGTTGCTGAATGACCTCTCTACGTTTGGGTAGATTGGGTAGATTGACTACTTGAGACGTTTTGAGGGCACCGCATGTTTTCTTGATCGGGCATTTGTCGCATTGGGCGAGATTGCCCGGCAGGCAAATACATGCTCCCAGTTCCATGATGGATTGGTTGAGGTGACTGCAATTGTAGGCGGTTCTTGGGCTCATTAAATCGGCTTGATGTACCCATTGATCTGCCAGGTTCCACAACTGTTTTTGGGTGTCACGGTCTTTTGGATTGGATTTGATCGTGTAATAGCGTGTCAGCACGCGGATGACATTTCCATCCAGGATGGGCTTCGGTTGATCGAAGGCGATGCTGGTAATGGCTCCTGCGGTGTAGGGGCCGATGCCCGGTAGGGAAAGAATCGTCTCGTGATCTTGCGGGAAGTTTCCTTGATGCTGGTCGCAGATGATCTTTGCGGCTTTGTGCAGCATGCGTACCCTTCGGTAGTATCCCAGTCCTTCCCAGAGTTTCAGAATGGTTTGCTCTGATGCTTCGGCCAGTGCCTGAATCGTTGGGAGTTCTTCCATCCACCGTTCCCAGTAGGGCATGACGGTGGCCACCTGGGTTTGTTGCAGCATGATTTCCGAGATCCAGATGGAGTAAGGATCGCGCGTTTTCCGCCAGGGCAGATCGCGTGCATGGGTCCGATACCACTTTAAAAGAGGTCGAATACAGTCTTTTTGAATGGTCTTGTTTGCCTTTTGCATCCGGGGTTTCTATGCTGACCGCTTCATGACGGCCAAACCGATCACCACCTATACGTGTAAACTGACCTCCGGGCAAGCGGACAAGCTCCGCGGTGTGCTGGACGCTCAAGGTTATGTTTTTCGAGAAGTGCCTTATTCGCAATTCGCCGGGGCCAAGGACAAGCTGAATGTCGTGTTTTACACGTCAGGCAAACTGGTGGTGCAAGGGAAGGGGACAGACGAATTTGTTCGTTTTGTGTTGGAACCTGAAATCCTCGGTGAGGCACGCTTGGGATACGAAAATGTGCTGGATCCTACTCGCCTCGATCCACGAATAGGTATCGATGAAAGTGGAAAAGGTGATTATTTTGGTCCGCTTTGTGTGGCGGGGGTTTATGTGAACGGGGACATGATCGATCACTTGGAGCAGGCCGGGTTGATGGATTCCAAACGTATTGGCAGCGATAAACGGATTCAGGCACTTGCCGACGTGATCCGCAAAACGCCGGGCTGTCATTACACAGTGGTTCCCATTGGGCCGGAAGCTTATAACCGCCTCCAGAAAACCATGCGTTCTGTTAATTCCATCCTGGCATGGGGACATGCGCGCGTGATTGAAAACCTGATGAAACGGAAGGACATGATGAAGCCCGCACCGGTGCGGGCGATCAGCGATCAGTTTGCGCGTTCCAAGTCAACGGTAGCCGATGCGCTGATGGCCGGGGGACGTGAGATTGAATTGGTTCAGCGGCACAAGGCTGAATCCGACCTGGCCGTTGCGGCCGCGTCTATTTTAGCGCGTGACGCGTTTGTTCATCGCATGCGCCAGTTATCCGAAAAATATGGCATCGAAATTCCGAAAGGAGCCAGTCAGCGAGTCATTGACGTCGGCGCCGAGTTGGTGAGACGACACGGTGAAGCTGTCTTGAATGAAGTTGCCAAACGACATTTCAAAACCACCCAGAAAGTGTTGGATTCTGTCGCCTGAGTTTGACGGAGGTCGATTTTTTTTGAACCGCATCGCCGCAGAAGCGGGATCTGCGAGATTTCGCAGATTGTCGCAGATATAAACATGGGAATAAGATTTCCGATTGTTCAGATGGGCGATGGCGTTTAGGCGATTACGGTGGGTAAATCGTACATGATTTTCACTCAAAAAATCTGCGTTAATCTGCGAAATCTGCGGTTCAAAAAATCCATGCCCGCTCAGCGCAATCCCACCAGTTCCATGCGGCGGGCTGTTTCGCGATAGGCTTCTTCCACCCATTGGACGATGCGTTTGGGGTTGGGGGAATACTCAAGTTCGATCGAGACGACTCCATCAAAGTTAAGTTCTTTGATGGCCTGAAGGTAGGGTTCGAATTTTACGATGCCGCGTCCCGGGGGAAGATCTCCGTGCACCTTGCCGTCGCAGTCGCTGATGTGAACATGAATTGCGTTGCCTTTCAGTTTTTTCAATTCATCGGGCGACGTGTCGGATAACACCAGGTGACTGATATCGATGTTGGCTTTGACGCGTGGGTGATTGCAGTCCTTGATGAATTTTGCCATGGACTTCACGTCATTGAGCAGGCTCATACGGAAGGGTTCCAATTCCAAAGCAATGCTCACGCCTTTTTTGTCGGCGTAGTCGCCCAGTTCCCGGCAGGTTTCAATGGCCCAGTCCCATTGTGCCTGGGGCGGGATGACTTCGCGTTGCCAGATGTACTCTCCCAATACGAGTAGGATGTTGTCCGCTTGCCATCGGTTCGCAAGGTCGATGAATTTCTTGCAACGTTGGACATGAAAAGCGCGGACCGGATCGTTGAAATCAATCAAGCCCACCGCAACAACAGGAAGCGAGATGATGGGGAGTCCCAAGGTGCGACAGGTTTTCTGAATGGCCTTGGCCTCGCTTGCTTTCAGACTGGTGGCTTCCGTGAAAATATCGACGCAGTCGAAACCAATCCGGGCGATGTGCTCGAGTCCCGTTTGGGTGTCCATGCCTACTTGTTCGAAAGCGCTGTTAATGATGCCTAGTTTCATGATCGTTTTGTTCTGCAGGGTTGCGTTTTGAATTTAGCAAGATTTGGAAGCTTTTTAAAGAGGCCCTTCACTGAATCTTTTTTCCATGATTTCCTCCAGTTTCACCATGCGTTTGGTTTTGACGCTCAGGTAAGCAGCCTCGACCAGGGCCATGGTCTTCAAGTTGTCCCTTCCGTTGATTTCCGGTTCCTTGCCCTCTTCCAGAGCGACAAGCAGTTGGGCCATGGTCCCGATAAATGCATCCGGGAACCAGCTTTCGGTCCATGCCGGCGTTTGAAATTCTGTGTCGTCAACGGTGGCGTATCGGATGGAGGAAGGTGAGGTGTAGGGATCTTTACACCATCCGATGTCTCCCATCGCAAGTCCTTTCATGCCTTCGATGCGCCATTGGATCCGGATATCCGCAGGGCATCCTTCACGAGCCGGGCCGGTCCAGGTATCGTCAATTCCGACACATCGCATGCCATTGGCATACTCCAGAATGTAGGAGCAAATACCGTCCTGATGCGGGAAAGCCGTCCGTGGGTCGGGGCGGACGCTGCAGAAGATGCCTTCCGGATCCCCAAACCAATACCGAAAACAATCCAAATGGTGAATGGACATGATGCGTAAGGTTACCCAGCCAAGATCGGCCTGCCAGGGCATCCAGTGTGGTATGCCCCGCATGTCCAAGGTTGCCAGGATCGGTTTGCCGATGCTATCGGAATCAATGAGGGATTTGGCTGCTCGGACCGACTGGTCGTAGCGCATGTTTTGGTTCACTGCCAGGACGATTCCCGCGTCCTGGCAGAGTTGAACGATCTTTTGTGCCTCTTGAAAATCCATGCCCAGAGGTTTTTGGGCCAGCATTCCTTTGATGTGTTTCTTTTGGCAGGCTTTTTGAATGATCTCGAATTGAGCATTGGGAGGGACGGCGATATCCAGGACTTCGATACTGGTGTCTTCCAGTAGGGCGTCGGGTGTTGGGTATACCGTCTTGATGTCATGGCACTCCGCCACTTCACGAGCGCGTTGTTCCGTTCTTGATGCGATGGCGACGGGGTTGAATCCGGCCTTGCGGTACGCGGGAAGATGGCAGTCTTTTACGATAAACCCGCTGCCGATGATGCCGATGCGCTGGTCTTTGTTTTGGGGGAGCTTGGCGTGAATGTTGAGCAAGTTCGGGGTGGTCATTTGAATCCTTTGGGTAGATTGTTTTATTCGGTTTCCAAGTCAGAATCGTCTGCCTCGTCGCCCAGAACATCCTGGAGTCCCGAGAAGAAAGAGTGGTGTTGTTCCTGATTGGCCGTGGGCTTTGGATTTGGTGTAGCTGGAGCAGTGTGGGGGGTGGAGATCTCGGGAGTATCGGATTTGGCGATGATCGGTTCGGATGACGATTCTGATGTGGAAAGGGGGGCAACCTTGTCGCTCTTGCTGCCATGCTCGAACACCAAAGTGGGAATAGGTCCATCCTGTTCCGTTTGGTGGATACGGATATGTCGCGCTCCTGTTTTGTCGATTTCCTGTTGAACTGTTTTTTTGGCGAGAGCGGGGTTGTTGCAATCTCTCGACAAATGAGCCATGAAAATGTGTTGCAATTGGTCGGATACCAGATGCCTGGCCGCTTCCCCTGCGGCGAGATTGCTGAGATGTCCGTGGCGGCTTGTGATGCGCTGTTTGATGCTCCATGGGCGTTTGGTGTCTTCCTGGAGGAGCTGGAGGTCATAATTAGTCTCCAGGATCAGGGCATTGGCCGGGCGTACTCTGTCCAGTACCAATCGGGTTGCGTGGCCCAGGTCCGTCAGGAAGCCGACATTGCCGCCAGAAGTCCGTATCAGGAAACCAACCGGGTCCTGAGCGTCATGGGGAATGGAAAACGTTTCGACTTCCACATCGCCGACATCAAAAGATTGCCCTGTCTGGAAGACGTTGGCGTTGAACTTTGCCTTGGTTTGGCAGGAGACGGCGTCAAGGGTGAGCCTGTTTGCAAACACCGGGATACCAAGCTTGGCGGCAATGACCTTGAGTCCTTGAGTATGATCCGAGTGCTCGTGTGTGACCAGTATGCCGTTCAACAATTCCGGGGTGCGATCGATTTTGGCCAGCCTTTCTCGGATCTGTTTGCCGCTGAAACCTGCATCGATCAACAGGCGCACTCCATCCGTTTCCAGATAGGCGCAATTGCCTCTGGAACCGCTTCCCAAAATGGTCAATCGAAAGGACACAGCTGTAGGCTAGTAGGTGAGAGCAGAATCAGGCAACGAAATCTTACGGTGTTTTCAAAAAACGAGCTTTTAGCCTTGATCGATGCCTGGATGAAGGGGGGGGCGGAGCCATGGAAGAAGTCCCCCTGTCGACTCAATCAGGTGGAAACGCAGCG
>Ga0181578_10005052_pt1 | contig 11590 bp, 10 predicted proteins | sample 071ome_21_FD_148659 | JGI IMG/M metagenome (GOLD analysis project Ga0181578, IMG submission 148659) | Coastal salt marsh microbial communities from the Groves Creek Marsh, Skidaway Island, Georgia - 071401CT metaG (spades assembly) | ecosystem: Environmental > Aquatic > Marine > Intertidal zone... | reverse complement strand
TGCAACCAAAAGACGAAGATGAACTCGTCGACATGATGCATACTTCCCTGTCGATCAACGGCCCAACATTTATCCGCTACCCGCGAGGAGCTGGTGTCGGCGTGAAGATAAAATCAAAGCCGAAAAAGCTTGAAACTGGAGAAGCGGAGATTCTTCGGGAGGGGGACGATGTCAACATATGGGCATTAGGTCCCATGGTCCATGAAGCTCTAGAACTCAGCGATCGCCTGAAAATCGACGACGGACTTTCCATCGGGGTCGTTAATGCCCGCTTCAGCAAACCCCTGGACCATGAACTCTTGCTCCAGCAAGCCCGACAATCGCAGCTAATGATTACTATGGAGGATGGAATTCTATCAGGCGGATTTGGATCTGCTGTTCTCGAAACGCTTTCCGACGCCCATTTATCTACGCCTGTACACCGCATCGGGTGGCCTGACCGGTTTATCGATCACGGGTCCGATGTGGCTTCACTCAGAGAAGATGCAGGGCTCTCCCAAGAGAGTATGCTCTCGGGCATTCGCAGACGCTTGCGATCCCAGCGCGCGGTTTTTTCGGAAACGGATTGAAGATTTCCCCCTCTCCCGCCAAGCATTCTGGGATCAGAAACGACACGGTATCACAAGCGTTTTACGCAAATTAGCGGAACCAACGGTTTCTCAATTCCTAGTGGAAACAATGTCTTGATTTCGCGGTCAATCGCAACTCACTAGGACCAAACTCGCTCTATACACTATTACGACAAACGCTATCGCATGAGCAATTGGGCTGAACGAATCAGAAACGAAGTAGGTAAGGCCGTTATCGGCCAAGAAACGATAGTCGAACGAATGCTAGTCGCTTTGCTGGCCGACGGGCACGTATTGCTGGAAGGGATGCCGGGCTTGGCCAAGACGCTGCTCATAAGAAGCTTGGGAACCGCGTTGGGTTTGCAGTTCGAGCGCATTCAGTTCACGCCTGACCTCCTGCCAAGCGACGTTGTCGGGACCATGGTCTACCAGTCCAATGATGGGAAGTTCGTTCCCCACCGGGGACCGGTATTCGCAAACATGTTACTAGCCGACGAAATCAATCGGGCCCCCGCGAAAGTGCAAAGCGCGCTTCTCGAGGCGATGCAGGAGAAACAGGTCACCATAGGCGGCGAATCTCAAGCCCTGCCAAAACCCTTTTTCGTCATGGCAACTCAAAACCCTGTCGAGCAGGAAGGCACCTACCCGCTCCCCGAAGCTCAACGCGACCGGTTCCTGTTTAAGCTGATTGTGGACTATCCTCGAAAAGAGGACGAATTCGAAATGATGCAACGCTGGGGACAGGTTACTCGACAACCGGAGTTGGAACCCATTTCTACGGGCGAAGAGCTACTCGATATCCGCCAGCAGGTGGATCAGGTCCATGTTTCCAATGAGATCCAGGCCTACATATTGAAGCTTGTTCGAGCGACACGGCAAATGGCCTCTGGAGACAGTCAGGAAGAGCGCTTCCTGTCGTACGGGGCCTCGCCGCGAGCATCGCTAAGCCTCTATCAAGCTGGCAGAGCCCTGGCCTGGCTTCGAGGGCTGGACCACGTCACGCCATCGATCATAAAGGAAATATTCCTGGATGCAATGCGGCACCGAGTCGGCCTGACCTACGAAGCGGAAGCCGAGGAAATTACTGCTGACGATGCCTTGAAAATAATCCTAGATCGAACCTCTCTCCCGACAACGCCTTCGGCGATCTAAAGCCCTCTTTACGATATGGCAAACGCGGATCACAAGATATCGGATACTTTCGATAATCTGTCGGCTTCTTTGGCCATGCTTCGCAAGCTGGAATGGCGGGTAAGGCATGCCGTCGAGAGCGTCCTCAGCGGCGAATACAAATCCTCCTTTCGCGGCAAGGGCATGGAATTCGATCAGGTCGTAAAATACGAGTATGGAGACGACGTTCGGGATATCGACTGGAACGTAACCGCCCGACTGGGAGATCCGTATGTCAAGCGCTACGTCGAAGAACGCGAAGTCACTTTGTTGCTCCTTTTCGAAGATCGGCCTTCTTTGCAATTCGGCTCAGGAGAGCGTTCGAAACGCGAAGCCCTATTGGAACTCTCCAGCCTTCTCATGCTGTTGAGCGCCGTTAATGGCGATCGCGTATCATTGATCTACGCCTCGCCGGACGGATACCAATTCACCAAAAGCGCTTCCGGACGAGGACGGGTCCTACACACGGCTGCCACTCTATTGGGAAAGCCGCCGCCCGATCCGCTTGGCCCGCAAGAGTCCGCCGTTCCTTGGAAGTACCTAGCAAGGGCAGCTCCGCGGCATAGTGTCTTCGTCTGGCTCAGCGACTTCCCGATTCGCGGCAAGCCCGAAGGTTGGAACGCCCTCAAAAAACGCTACCAACCCGTCGGCTTTCGTATCGAGGATCCTTGGGAACGGGAACTTCCAAAAAACGGCGAGCAGTCTGTGTACGATCCGGTATCCGGGCATCTGTTTAGTCTAAGCGGCAATTCTAGCGCTCAGCGAGCTGCCCACGAGAAATGGAAGCTAGAACGCGGCAAGGTTTTCAGGGAACTTTTCCCCGTCGATTCTGATCGTCTAACCTTGCAGGCGGGTGATGACGCCCTCGATGCTATCGTTAAGCTATTCCACAAGCGAACTCTCCGCTACGGACGCAGCTAAAACAATTTCTTTATGGACGCATTCAACCTCGTAGATCCCTGGTGGCTACTGGCCTTGCTCGCTCTTCCCGCGATCGCTGCCCTACGCAATCGCCGTGCATCTGCTGCCCTCGTTCTACCATTTGCCGGCGAATGGCGTCGATCCCTTTTCGCGGGCGGATCGAGAATGGCGTCCTTGTTCGCTTTCGTCGGAGCCGCTTTAATCATCTTTTCTTTAGCGCGTCCGCAAGTACTCGATTTTGAGCGCCAGACGAAAAGTAAAGGCTATGACATCATGCTGGTTCTAGACCTTTCCAGCTCCATGCTATACGAGGACTATAAAGACGGGATGAAGCGAATAAATCGGCTGCAAGCGGTAAAACCGGTCCTCAGCGCCTTTATAAATAAGAGAGAAAACGATCGCATTGGCTTGGTAGCTTTCGCGGGCCGAGCCTACACCGTTGCCCCTCTAACGTTCGATCATAATTGGCTTTCAAGACAAACCAGCCGGCTTTCCATTGGACTCATTGAAGACGGTACAGCCATCGGGGATGCCATCGGAGTCGCCATTTCTCGGCTACAAGAGGGAGCCAAGGAACGGTCAGGCGAACGCGAAGGCGCCTTTGCCATTCTTCTGACCGATGGCGCCAATACAGCTGGATCCATCGAACCGATAGCCGCTGCCGAATTAGCCGCCGAGAATCATATACGCGTTTACACGATCGGCGCGGGCCGCGACGGAATCGTTTCCATGCCCAGGCTGAACGCTAAAGGCGAACGTATTGGCACCGTACGTGTTCCCTCCCAAACAGACGAGCCAACTTTAAAGGAAATCGCCCGCATCACAGGAGGGGAATTCCACCGAGCCGATAATTCCAACACCATCAAAGCGGCCTTCGACTCCATTGACCAGGAAAGCAAAATCGAATTCGAGTCTCACCAATACAGCATAACCACGGAGTTATTCCCCTATTTCTCCGTAGCGGCCAGCGCCATGCTGTTCCTGTCGCTTGGCCTGGGAGCCACGAATCGAAAGGAAGCCCTAGGATGACCTTCGGACAAGAGCTTTTCCTGTTTGGCCTCATTGTTCCAATCATCGGAATGCTTTGGATTATCGTATTCAAAAATAGGGTCGCTTCTACCAATCAGTTGCCAAAGGTGAAACGAGTTCGGGCCACCTTCGCAGGCGTATCCGAGATAGAGTCTCGTTTGGCCCGGCCTTCCAAGTGGCTTTTCCTAATAGGATTGATGCTCGTCATCATCGCCCTCGCCAGACCGCAATGGGGAGCGGTTTACACCGAAGTGTTTCAGCGTTCTCGCGAAGTCATCATCGCAATGGACCTATCGAAGAGCATGCTAGCCGAGGACATCAAACCCAGCCGCCTCGAGCGGGCTAAGCTGGTGGTGGAAAGTTTGCTCGATAGCCTCCAAGGCGAAAGCGTCGGCCTAGTTGTCTTCGCCGGGACAGCCTTCTTGCAAAGCCCAATGAGCCCAGATTATCAGATCCTGCGAGGATTTCTCAAAGACCTAAATCCAGACTTCATCCCCCAAGGCGGCACCAATTACGATGCTATGCTCCAAACGGCCTTGGATTCGTTTAAGCAATCAGACAGTCAAGCGGACCGCTTTCTCATCGTCATAAGCGATGGCGAAAGCCTGGACAATTCTTGGTCCCAGCACGTTGAAACTCTGAAATCGCAAAATGCCCGAGCGATTTGCCTGGGATTCGGAACCTCAGATGGCGGTCTGATCCCCGATGGGCAAGGAGGCTATCACAAAGATTCAGCGGGAGCCGTTGTGCTTACCCAGTTGGAGCCGGACACCCTTCAATCCTTGGCGAGCCAGACAGGCGGTGTTTATCGCGAAGCCAATGTATGGGTCGACCTGTCAGCCCTTATAGAAGAAACGGTCAAAAGGGGAGCGGCCGGCGAAACCGGACGCCTATCTCAATCCATACATATCGAGCGATATCAGATTTTCCTGGCTCCCGGCTTGTTGCTAATTCTAATTTCCCTGTATCGAGAATTTCCTTTTACTCCCAAGCCGCGTCTCATTCAGCAAAGAAAGGTGGTAGCTAGATGATCACCAAACGTTCAAACAACCGTGCGCATTGCGGGTGGCTCGTTTCGTTTTTCGCCATTCTCGCCATCCCGCTCAGTTCGTCCCTGGCGCAGTTGGGCCTGCAAGCTGAGTCCCCTGCCACTGGCAGAGAAGCTGAGGGACCGAGCGTTGGAGAGGCGATAGCGTCCATTGCGGAAAAATCCTCTCGAGAAGCCAGCGACTTCCAGCAATTGGCCCAAATGACTCTGCAAATCGGGCAATCAGCGTTGCAGCAAGGTCAAAGAATTCCAGACCCCTCGATCTGGGATGGAATCCACGCCGTTGATGTCGGCGAGGTAATTGCTCCCATGCACACAGATTGGAGCGCCCTTCGCTCGGAGTTGGAGAAGCTGCTTGAAGAACCACCCCAACAGGAAGACCAGGATCAGCAAGATCAGAATAAAGAACAGCAGAACGATGAGAATTCGGAGGAACAGGAATCCGAAAACAACAATCAAAACGGCTCGGACAATCAAGATTCCGAACAAGGAGAGAATCCAGATTCAAGCGACCAACCGAACTCCGAGCAATCAGGCGAGCAGGACAGTGAGCAGGAAAACGAGGAAGAACAAAACGGATCGGAGCAACAACAGCAGAATGGCAGCGAGGGCGGGCAGCAAAACCAGCAGCAGGAACGCATTGGCAATATGGATGAATCCGCAAATTCCCCTGAACTCGATCAGGAAAGAGTGCAGGAAAACAAACAAGAAACACGCGAAGTGGGTGGCGAACAATCCGAGCAGACTCCCCGTTCAGCCAAGCAGGCCATGACCTTGCAGCAACTCGAGCAACTTAAGCAGCAAGATAAGCCGGGAGCTCTTCACATGCTCCTACAGAACGCTGAGCGCTCTGACCAACCGCCCTCTTACAAATCGCAAAAAGACTGGTGATGAGGAAATGCGCTTACAGTATGGGGAACTTGTTTGCCTGCGCCCTTATCTTGGCGCTGGGGCCGACATTCGCTGCGGGACAGCAAGTCTATTGGTCACCCAATTCGGGCACTCTCCAGCAAGGAAAAGCCAATAAACTGCAATTGCACTTTGAGGGCTGTTCACCTGCTGGCAATGTTGATCTGCCGAATACGGCAAACGTCGACTTCGCCCGCGTAGGGCAGAGTAGCTCCATGAACATCTTCAACTCGCGCGTAGTACAGAAGCTGATTATCGAGTACCAAGTGTCGCCTGCGGCTCAAGGTGAACTCTCGATCCCAGAATTCTCCGTGGAAACGGATCAAGGAAGAATAGCCGTTCCGGCAGCCAAATTCGACGTCACTGAAGCCACTGTCGGAAATACGGGAATGCGGCCTGAGGATATTTTTAAAAACGAATTGAGCGCCATAGAGGACGCTATCTACGAAGGGCAGATCTTCACGCTGCGTTACGTGCTCGGGGTTCGGCAGGACTATCAAAACCGTCTCAACGAAATTTCCCAACCCCAATGGAATCCCGTAGGCGTCGTCACCAAAGGATTCGAAAATCATCGGTCTGCCAATTTCAAGTTTCGAAATCACGACTACTCCGCCGTCCTATTTGAAACTCCAGCCATGGCTACTCGCAGCGGAACGATAAAGCTGCCAAAGGTCAATCAAACCGTATCCATGGTCGTGGGACGTAGAAGAGGTTTCATTTTCGATGACCCGGTGGTAGACAACTACAATATCGCTTCGGAAACCCTGGAACTGAAAATCAAGGCGCTTCCCACAGGAGAGCCCAACTCCTTCACTGGAGCGGTTGGCGAATTCGGCTTCGAATCGACGATTGTACCCGAAATCGTCCAAGTCGGCGAACCCATCACCTGGACACTTAGATTGAGCGGCACCGGCAATTGGCCTCAAGGATTTTCTCTCAATCCCAGAAACGTGGCTACGAGTTTTCGGACGATCCAGCCCGATATCAATAAAGAGGTTTCCGAGGACTCTCCCTTTGAAGGCAGCCTGACCGAAGACATCGTACTCATCCCCACTGAAAGCGGGGATTTCCAGTTCGGTCCGGTCGAATTTAGTTTTTTCAACCCCAAGTCAGATCGCTACGAAACCATCAGCATTCCGGAGAAGACCATTGTCGTCAACCCCATCGCCTCGAGCCAAAATCTTGGCCAGTCCCAGCCCGACCCGCCTGTTTCTGGCTCCTCTACCGTTCCCGGTGGCGAGCTCGCATTCGCCTTGGATCCAGCAGGAATCAATTTGCTAAACAAGCCTGCTGCGCTTTTGAGAGCTCCTCTGGAACCCGGTTCCGCGGGATCTATCCCGCATGGAGGAACCCGGCTAGGGTATCTTGCTTACACTTTTATCGCCCCCGCTATTTTGTGGCTGGGAATTGCTCTCTTTAGATCAATAAAGATGGATCCTAACCGCTCGCGACGCCAGGCTTTTAAGCAATTGAAAGCGGCCTCCTTGTCCTTGGATGATTCCGAAACCGGGCTGAGAAGGACGCAATTAGCTTGGCGGGAGGCTGCCAAGCAGTTCTGGGGTATTCATTCGGAAGAGCCATCATCCGAGGATATTGCCCAAGCTGTATCCGAAAAAAGCACTACTGAGATTGGAAATCGCTGGAAAATCCTCTGGCAAAATTCGGACCGAATGCTCTTCGGGAAAAAAGCTCCCCCATTTAAGGAATGGCAAACGGAACTTCGCGACCTTCTTTCCCTGAATCGAGCCCCCGGGTTGTCGCTCAATCAGTTTTTCACGCAGAAAGCTTGGCTCGCGTCGATTGCCTTGCTGTGCGTAACTTTGACCATATCGGAAAGCGGCAGCAACGAAGGCATCGGCCACTACAATGCCGCCGCTTTTGCAAAGGCCGAAACTGAATGGAAACAAGCCCTCGAATCGAATAGCGTCGACTGGGCCATTCGCAACAATATTGGTCTGGCAGCAGCCCAGCAAGATAGGTGGGGCGAAGCAATCGCCCATTGGACATCCGCTTTCCTCCTCCAAACTCGCAACGGCGACATCAAGTGGAACCTCGAGGTGGGGTTAAGTAAAGGTGGTGGCTACCACCCGACTCTCGCCCGTCTGGTAAAAGGCGATGGACTCATGGCCTACGTATCGCTTTGGACTCCCGCCCAATGGGAGCGCCTCGCTTATTGGGCAATGATTCTAGCCGGTATTGCTTTTTGCGCATGGGTCGGATTCGCCTACACCTCTCATTTCCGGCGTATTCGGTTTGCTTTGGCAATCGCTGGACTTGCCGCTGTCGCCTCAGTATTCGCCTTCGAGTATGCCCGCAGTCAATACGGTCCAATGGCAAATCCGAACGCCTTGGTTGTCGTTTCCGAAGATCGGCTGAAAAGCGTGCCCACCGATCTCGAAGTGGAGCAAATCGAGACGCCACTTCCAGAAGGTTCTATCTGCCTCCCATTGAAGTCGTTTCTCGGGTGGATAAAAGTATCGCTTCCCAATGGCGAAGAAGGCTGGTCGCGTATGGAAAATTTCGCCCTTGTATACGGGACAGGCTCAGTTGATGAACGAATTTCAGCAACTCAATAGGTTTGCCAATACCCCCTGCCTATGGAAAAGGGTGGGACATTCCCCCTAAATCGCCCGCTGTTAACCGTATTTCCTGATCCATTTGAAATCACTCCTGTCAATCACGCGTTCAATCTCGGGTAGATAAAAAAGAAGTTGTTAGCTCAATGGAATTTCTCAAACGCCAATGGTCGACGCTGATTCTGATAGGAGCGCTAGCCGCCTACCTCGGCTTCAGCATGGGCACAGACAAATGCCCAGTCTGCCTAGTCAGCAATGTGATCTTCGACGGATTGCAAAATGATAGTGGTGAACAAGCTCTCGTCGTCGGCGACCACGCTTCCCCAGATTGGCAAGCTGTCAGCATCGATGGAGAGCGCATTGGCTCTGACACCTGTAAAGGGAAGGTGGCTCTGATCGTCTATTGGGCTACTTGGTGCGCCCCCTGTCTTGAGGAAATTCCCGCTCTCATTGCTTTGAGAAACGAGTTTGCCCATGACGAAGTCGAAATTGTCGGAGTTTCGCTGGATCAACCCGCCAAAAATATCAAATCTTTTGCCAGAGAATGGGACATCAACTACACAATCGTCCGAGACAACGAAAGTCTGGACCAAGCATTCGGACCGGTTAGGTATATTCCCACCCTCGTCGTTCTCGATCGAGATGGCGAAACGCGACAGCGCTACACAGGACTCGTAGGCGAAAGCGTTGTTCGAGAACAGATCGAAGCCCTACTCTCGGAAACGACCTAGCGTTTGGCTGCGCCTTCAATGAAGGCTTGAAGCCAATTTCCTGCGCCCCCGCCTCCTGGCTGATCGAGGATTTTTCTCAGCTTCTCGCTACCCCGTTGCGCCCTGGAGATACGATAGGGATTTTCCATACAGTCTAGCAGTTCCCTCTTCAAGGCGTCCGGCTGGGCCGCTCCTTGAATATACTCAGGATACAGTGGGCTATCGAGAAGAATGTTTGCTATGCCAATATAAGGAATCCTGATCAGCGCTTTTCCCAACAAATAAGTAATTGGATGTATCCGGTAAACGATTGCACCCGGAACTCCCGCTAAGGCGCAATTGAGCGACATCGTTCCTGAACTGGTCAACACGCATCGAGCTCGCGCTTTCTCCGAATTGGCAATCAGCTCAACCTTGCCCTCTATAGCCCGATGCTTGGCTAGCAATTCCATCAACAGATTTCTGTTGGCGGTACTTGAATAGATGCACTTGGCCTGCAAATCGCCCCTGTCCGTTAGGAGCCGCTCCAAGGCTGAAAACATGGTAGGCGCAATTCTGGAGATCGGTCCTTCACGGCTCCCTGGCAATAAGAGAATATCTCCTTCCGAATCATAGCTTATGGGCAATTGGTAATCCGCCTGCAAAAACGGATGCCCGACGAACTTCGTATCCAGGACCGTATCCGCAAAGGAATTCACTTCAAAGGGGAAAATCACTCCAAGTCCATCGAGCAAGCGAGCCATCTTGAAGCGGCGCCCGGCTTTCCAGACCCACACTTGCGGACTGATATAGTAGGCTAGACGTATCGATCCACCCGACTTGCTCGTGACTCTCTTGTCATGCAGAATCTCCGCGACTCGCAAGTTCAATCCCGGATAGTCAACGAAACAAACCACCTTGGGTCTGTATTCAAGTACCCAATTCACGATTGCGTCTCGTAGAGCTTTGAACGCCGAATACCGCTTTAAAGCTTCCGCGAACCCTATCACCGCATAGGGCATCATATCGAAAATCAGGTTGGCTCCAGCCGTTTTAAGCTCTGGACCTCCCAAGGCGACCACATTGGCTTCCGCATTGATGTCGAATAATGAACGGACCATGCGGGCAGCGTGCTCGTCGCCGCTATGCTCGCCAGCAATGATCAAAACATCCACCGAGGGTTTTTGCGGAGGCGGCAACGAGGAAACGGGTTCGATCTGATTCGCGCGGGACATTGAAGTAACGGCTCTTGATCCGCGACAATCAAGCCATCCTTTCTCGTATTTGATCGGTGATTTGAATGGCCAAGTCCAGAGCGGTGCGACCTAGTTCGCCTCCCACCTTAGGAACCCTGCGATTTTGAACGCTTTCCGCGAATGACTCGAGTTCCAACTTCAAAGGCTCCCCTTTTTCAATGGGCACCTCCAACTTGTCCAAGCCGCAGGCCCCGATAGCCACGTGATGCCCCGTTTGATTCATGAAATCCAGGGAAAGGTATCCACTAGATTGAAAAACGCGAATTTCTCGAACCTTCTTTGAGCTGACGCGGCTTACGTTCAAATTCGCAACGCAGCCATTTTCGAACTCGATTCGAGCATTTGCGATGTCTTCGGTCTTGGACAAAGCGGCAACCCCGACACTGCGAACGTCAATCGGGTCCGAATTCACTAGCTGCAGCACTACACCAATGTCGTGTATCATTAGATCTAGGACAACCCCCACCTCAGTGCCTCTGGGCTGGTATGGGGCTAAGCGCTCAGCCGTTATGTACTGAGGGCGATTGACCACTTCTTCTAGGTAGCTCATCACTGGATTGAAGTGCTCGACATGGCCCACCTGAACCAACGCATTGGCATCGCGGGCAGCGGCCAGAATTTTGGATGCTTCTTCCACGTTGGCGCAAATCGGTTTTTCGATCAGCAGGTGGCAACCCGCTTCCAAAAGAGGAATCGCTACCTCGAAATGCTTATCGGTCGGAACGACGACGCTAACAGCATCGCAGGCCTGAGCTAATTCCGAAAGCGAGGAGAAGACCGGGCAGCCGTAGGCTTCGCTAATTTCCTTCGCCCTCTTTTCATTGGTCTCGAATATTCCAGCTAGCTCTACCCCATCGATCTCCCTATAGAGCCGGGCATGATGTTGCCCCAGATAGCCAACTCCTGCTACACCGCACTTCAATTTCGAATTGCTCATAAACTAAAATTCCGCTCCATGAGATGCCTTATGACTGCTCTTCTAGACGACCTTGCTTTAAGCGCCACGACTGGTCCAGGCGCCTGGCGTAGGCTGGATTGTGAGTTACCAATACAAGAGCGACTTCCTTTTCTGCGCAAAGCTCCAAGAGGAGATCCATGATCGAATCGCCCGTTTCCTCGTCTAAATTACCAGTCGGTTCATCGGCTAGTAGGGCCTTGGGCTGGGTAATCAGGGCGCGGGCAATAGCTACCCGTTGCTTCTCTCCCCCCGAAAGCGTTGATGGAAGACTCGTCATTCGATCGCTCAATCCGACTCTCTCCAGTAATGCAAGAGCCCTTTCTTCAGTCTTTTCGTTCAGGATGCCGGTTATTCGAGCAGCAAGAAGAACGTTTTCCAAGGCCCTCAATTCAGGGACGAGGTAATAGGACTGAAACACCATGCCGACTAGCGATCCCCTTTTTTTTGCCAAGATTGCATTGTCGA
>Ga0181578_10005050_pt1 | contig 11591 bp, 19 predicted proteins | sample 071ome_21_FD_148659 | JGI IMG/M metagenome (GOLD analysis project Ga0181578, IMG submission 148659) | Coastal salt marsh microbial communities from the Groves Creek Marsh, Skidaway Island, Georgia - 071401CT metaG (spades assembly) | ecosystem: Environmental > Aquatic > Marine > Intertidal zone... | reverse complement strand
TGAGCAGTATGCCGAGTCCCTAAGACTCACGACTCGCATGGCTTAATCGAACTCCAAAAGCGGTCGCCTCTGGCAGGATCAACCAGATTTCTCTTGTTTCGATCCTTTGGCTACCTGTCGCAATTGAATTGTTTGTTTTACGCTGACCTAAATGAAATTGGCGAGAAAATAATGCACTTGAGCTCTTGCACAAAATACGTCATAATCTCGATCACCTACCTGACCCCAAAACCCGGGTGGGCCTCCTTGGGATCGCTACGTGCTTCGGCTCGCATCAGGGAGGATGGAGGCGGTCATTGTCCGAAGACTCTGCCCCCAACGCCGTTCCCATACGACGCAAGCAACCAAGCCACATACCTCCCCTATATCAAGATACCCGTATCAAAAAGCCACCAAAAACCGCAGACTGCGCCGCCAACAGACTCATTCTTTGACATCCTCGGCTTCAAAGTTCCAGAACCCACCGCCCTGGATGGCCTGAGAGACGTCCGTGGGTTCAGAATCAATATCCCGAGGGCGATGCTTGACATCATCGGTCGCCACATCATCCTTGACGGCCGAGAGCGCCCCGAAGACCTCGACCGGCGCCACCTGTTCGATGACCAACTGTTCATCGACCGGTGTGTTCAATGCGCCAGCGGGCGCCAGTTCCGAACTGTCGGCGGCAGGCTCCACCAATGAGGGGGCATCGCTCTCAACGAAGCTCGCATCCACCACCTGACCCCGAATCGCCGAACTCAGCTTCGCAATCAACTCGTGACGCTCACCCGTGTCGTCGTTCTCAACAAAGGCGAACGCGTGAACACCCCTTCCCGTGTTCACGATGAGATCAACACCTGGATGTTCCGTGGTGGATGAACTATATTCATCGCTATGATGTACGATTCGACGATTCGGGCGAAGCGTCAACGTTTCAACATCCACATCAAGAAGTGTTATTTTAAACAACGATTCCTCAGGATAACCGCCGTTGCCGTCACTGCCGAGAGCGAGGTGCTGTTCATCACCCAACTGCCATGAATCATCAGATTGGAACCGGTCAGGAAACATCGGGTCGATGCAATGGATGTCATCATGCCTGAGAAGGAGCGTGCTCATGCCAAGCCCAGCGCAACTTGACTGACGTTGACGTGTGAGGTCATCGGCCGAAGATGATTCGGAACGCCAAAATTCGAGTAACGCCATCGAAGGGAGCAATGAGAACATGAGGAATGCAATGCAAAGGCCAAGAACCTGAAGCCTGCGTTCAGCCGGACTCACTTGGCGATGGATCCGAAGTGTTCCTGCCTCAAGGTTGGGCACGATCTCAACATCGTGGTCGGGTTTGAACCACAACAAGGGTGGATCTGTCCATCTCCCCACAGCGCGGTTTCAACAACCGTCCTAGTTGAGGATTCACTCGGCACCAAAGAACTGGCGGATCATCGGGTGCATTTCCATGGCCTGTTCCTTTTGGATTTGCTCGTAGGTACGCAAGATGATACCGACGGCTAACAACAGACCCGTACCCGAAGCGTTTCCAACCGTACCCAACAGGTCAGCACCCGCTGCGAGCAGGCCAACAAACGCACCTGAGAAGTAGGTGACCGGTGGGATGTAATTCTCGAGGATCTTCTCCAAGACCTTGGGGTTCTTTCGGAACCCAGGAATCTGCATGCCCGTGCGTTCGATCTGCTTAGCGACGTCCTTGGTACCCATGTTGGTGGTGTCAATCCAAAACTTGGCGAAGACCATCGAACCGACGGTCATGAGCGCCACGTAGAACACCACGTGCACCATCATCTGCGTCAAGCTGTGGCCGAAAACGTCACCTTGCTGGTTGAGCAAGGGAATGAGCCAGTCATTCACACCGTTGACCATGCTCGCGTACCAGGCAAAGCCGCCCGAGGCCGTGGTTTGACCAGGATCGTACGTCCCGATGTAAGCGGACGCTGACGCCCAACCGTTTTGGCCCAAAATCGGTGTTTGGCTGAGGGTGGGGTGGCTCCAGAACAAGAGCGTAAACATGTTGATGTTGGCGAGCAGCGCAGCCATCAAAATCACCGGGATGTTCGAGGCGTAGACAAGTCGGATGGGGTACTTGCCACGGTGACCTCGGACCTTGCCGTGGGTGAGCGGCAGTTCCAACTTGCTCGATTCGGCGTAGGCCACGACAAGGAACACGACGATCGACGAAACAAGAGCCGCCACCGGGTTCACGTGCGTAAGCAATATGATTTCGAACCCGTTGGCTTGAATCATTTCGTAATTCGTGGATTCACGGAACATGTAGAAAATCATCGGTAAAGTACCCGAAGGCGGGTTCTGGATGGAGTAAGGTGCACCGGAAGTGGCTGCCAAGGGCGAAAGGGTACCAACGAAGGTGGATTGCGCCACACCGGCAGCAATGAACAGCGAGATACCGGAACCAATGCCCCACTTGCTGACAAGTTCGTCCAGCAAGAACACGAGGTAGGAGCCGGCAAACAATTGGGCCACGATCACAAAGTTGGCCCAACCCAAACCGTAAGCGTCGATGAGCCACTCGCTGGGGTCAAGGAATCCGTAGGTTTGCGGGATGGCCTCAATGGGGATCATGATGAGGACCAGGAGTTTCTGAACACCCTGGTACATGGCTTTGTCCTCGGAGTTGCTGAGGTCCAAACGAATGATCTTGGCACCGGCAAACAACTGCATGATGATGGAACCGGTAACGATGGGACCAATACCAAGGTGCATGATGGTCCCGGAAGCGCCGGCCATGATGGAGCGGAAACCGCTGAACAGGTCCAAGGCTTGACCGGAGAGGCCAAACAGCATGACGTTGGTCATGGCGAAGTAAATGATGAGCACGAAGGTGGTCGTCCACATCTTCTCGTTGAAGCGAACGTGGCGTTCTGGTTTGGTGATGGTGGGGTAGACGTCCACGAACCGTCGCAGAGCATACAATCGACTGCTCTCGTCACCCTCCCACATGAAACACGTCAGGATAGCGGATGCACCGTAGCCAAGCAGAATGATCCCGACCAAGAAGAAGCCGACACCGTCGTCGTAGCCACCCCAAGCATCGGGACGGACGTACCAGGCAGCGATGAAGAGGAACACCAACCAACCGGCCAGTTTACCGAACTTGCCAACAAAAGGCATCTCCTTGATGGCAGACGGAAGGTCCCGCTGGAAACACCACATGCAGTACGCGATGTAGGCGACTGAAAACAGGAGACCGAAGACCGCTGCATCGAAGGCTTCGCCGCTTCCGGACAGTTCATCGGACTGCCAGTAAATGAGCAAACCGTAGTAGAGCACACCGGTCAACGCGATGGCCCATGGAATTGGCTTGTGTTTCATGTTGCTCACACCTCGGTATTGTCACGTTCGTGAAGACCGTTTTCAGTCTTCCTCAAAGTCGTCCCAGTCGTCGCCAAGTTCCACGCTGCCACCGGCCTCTTCGACCTTCTCAACAGCGCGTGCACTGGCTTCGTCCACGATGACCTTCAGGCCGCTGCGGACTTGCCCCGACCCGAGCAGTTTGTCGATGCCCATTTCGGTGAGGTCAACGGTGTCGGCACCGTTGGCGATCTCGTCGAGCTGGCCCACGTTGGCCGTGACGTGCACGGTGCGAAGGGAGGGATGTCGGTTGAAGCCGTGCATGCCCCAGTGCTTGGGCATGTACTTGATTCGGGTCATCACGCGGTGCTTGTTCATACCTGCGTTGCCTCGGCCACCGCGCTTTCCAGCACCGCGACCGGCTTTCTTTCCTCGACCGTGGTATCGGTTTCGTCCACGGTGCTTGTTTGCTTTCGTACCCATCTCAATCACCTCAAATCATTCGGTCAACCAGAGCGCCGATGTCGTTGCCTCGGGAACCGAGGGCGCCACCGACCACGTAACTTCGCTTGATGCCGCCCCATCCCTTGGTCCCTCGTGGAGGGTGAAGGCGGAACACGCGCTTCAGGTTTGGAACGTCCTTGACGTTCGCTTCACCTGCGACGATGGCCTGCGCAAAGTCGGCAATCGAATCGTGAGCCGTGTGTTCGGCCACGATGGCGTCGGTCAACGGTACGTCGCCCATCATGCGGCCACGCTCGGCGAGCATGCGCTCCACCAAACCTGCGTCGGCCTCGCCCCACGTGATGTAGTCCTTGGCCTTCTGGAGCATCCCACGGTATTGTGGGTTGTCAGGAATGATGACGGCGTGGTTCACACGGGTCAAGTTCATGTAATGCATGGTCTCCTTGATGGAACGTTCAACGCCCACATCGCTTCGTGCTCGAACAACAACAAACGCCATCAGAGTTTCCTCCCGGTGTGAATGTACAGTTTCTCACGCTGACCTTGGGTCACGCGGGTGGCGTTCACGCCTTTGAGGGCGTTGAAGGTGGCCGCTGCGTAGTTGATCGTGGTGCGGGTCTGGCCCTTGGTGCGGGAAAGCACGTCCTCAATGCCAGCGAGTTCCAAGACACGCTTGCCGGTCTCACCGATGACCAAGCCCTTGCCCTTGGCGGCGGGCATGAGGGTCACACGGGTCGAGGCGGCTCGACCGTTGACCTTGAAGGGGACGGTGTTGCCGGGTCCAGGCGAAGATTCCCAAGAGCCGTTGCCACGCTGGACCGGAATGAGGTTCAACTTGGCGGCGACGATGGCTTTGCGGATGGCTGCGGAAGCGTCCTTGGCCTTGGCCATGCCCAAGCCGACGTAACCGTCTCGGTTGCCAACGCATGCCATGACGTTGAACCGGGGTCGGCGACCGCTGTCGGTCATGCGCTGCACCATGTTCACGGAAATGACCTGGTCTTCGAGGTTGGGAATCAACGCGTCAACGATTTGCACTTCACGGAGCGGCAAACCCGAGGCGAGTGCGGCTTCGTACGTCACGATCTTGCCGGCCATGACGGCGGCACCAAGGCGGGTGCGTGGCTCCCACTTGCGAAGTGCAGCGATGGGGTCGTCCTGGTTGCGTCGTCGACGACGGGGATCAGGTTGCTCCTCAGCTTCTTCGGGGGCGTAGGCTTGGAGGAGCCCAGGGGCCATGGTGGGCGTGGTTTCATCTTCAGTCATCAGTAAGCCTCCTCAATGGATTTTTTCGTGGATTCAACGGCAGCCGCAACGGCATCGCCAATGTGAGCACCGCTCAGGCGGTCCTCGGAGGGGAACACGTCCTCGCTGTGGGGGACGTCAAGGCCGGCATCGACCATGCCCTTGAGCGCGGCGTACACGCGACCACCACGGGTGCTGGCGGACAAGCCAATGTCCAACACGGCTTCATCGGAGCCTGCGGCCATGGCGGCTTTGCCCATGGCAAAGCCGACCAAGTACGAGGCAGGCACGGATTTGGTGGATGCCTCGGCGGGCCACCCGTGCTTCTTGACCAGGTCCGAGCCGGTCATGGACACGGTGACAAGGTCACCGTCAGCAGCCCAGGAAACGAGCTGGCAGGTCGTGCGGGTGTTCGAGACTCGAACGACGGCGCGTGGCTTGCGGCCTCGAAGCAGCTTCAATCGGCGACGGTAGTCGGTCAGACCGGCTTTGCGGCGACGGAAGATCGATCGGCGGTTGTTGCCAGCCATCACTGGTCACCTCCACCGAAGTTGACACCCTCAAGCGTCATTTGCGAGCGCATGTGGGCAATGGACCGGTAAGAACCGCCTTTGGCCTTCAGGTAGTACCGTCGGTACTGCGATGGCGTGATGGTTGAATCCTCGCGAAGCTCCTTCAGCACACGGCGTTGACTGCGGATGGTGCGCATCCATCGGTTCTTCTTTGGGTTGCGGGCGTTGGCCGTACCGGCACGTGTACCTTGTCCCTTGCGGCGACCCTTGCGCTTTTGCTCGAGACGGGCCCGGGCGCGAACACGGGAAGTCCCCTTCACGGGCTTGGCCTTGATCCAGCCTTCTTCGATGAATTCACGGATGTCGTCCGTTTGAACGGCGGAAGCCACCTGGTCAACGAAGGATGGATGAATCCAGACACGGTTCACGCCGCATCCGAGCAGGCGAGCAGCGAGGCGCTTTTGGTTGGTGATTTGCATCAGACATCCCTCCTTCGGTTCAAGACACGGATACCGAGTTCATCGGCCCGGGAGTAGATGTGCTCTCGCTTTCGACCACCAACCGTGCCGCCGACACGGGCAGCTTGCGTTTCAGGGTCAATGGCTTCGAGGTCGGCCACGTTCTGGACCATGACCTCTTGGAAACCCGAGGGGTGGAGGAAACGTGCGGCGGCCACTTTACCATGGCCAACCCGGACAAGGGAGCCTCGGTACTTGAAGTTCCGTCGTTGCTTGTTGTCCATTCCGTGTGGCGCACGCCATCCCGAGCGGGACAGTCGCTTGTAGCGGAACCATTCGGTTCGGCGGAAGGAAGGCGTTTTCTTCTTTTGAGCGGCTCGAAGGGCCAAGGCTTCCTTGGTCGCTTCGTCGAGCACGGGCTTCTGCTTGACCACATAGACGTCGTCTTCGTCGTCATCCCAGTCCTCGTCATCCCAACTGTCGTCGTCGTCAGCGGCAGCAGGAGCATCCTCTGCCACGGGGGCTGCGCCGCCCTCGGAATCGAGAAGACGGGCCACCAGCTCGCCTTTCTTGCCGGAAACGGGGAGATCCCGCTCCTTCAGCAACTCCTTGAGTTGCGCCACGGTCATTGATTCGTAATCTTCAGCCATCCATCATCACTCCTTGTTCAACAGGTAAATGCCGTCCTGGAAGACACGTCGGTCCCGCTTCTTGACGGTCGTGCAACGCTCGATGTTGGCGGCTGTTTGACCGACCAACTCTTTGTCGATGCCCGACACGGTGATTTCGACCTTGTTGGAAACCTTGACGTCCACGTTGCTCAAGATCTTGGCAGTGCGTGGAACCCGCTCTCCAAAGTAGTTGTTGACGGTGAAGGTGTTGCCGTTCACAGCCAAGGTCATGGGGAAGTGAGAGTAGAACGCCTTCAGGTTGTAGGTGAACCCGTCGGTCACGCCCTTCACCATGTTGTTGAGGTGCGCGTTCCAGGTGCCGGCCAACGCTCGTTGCTTGCGACGTGGCAGGTCAATCCGGACCACAAGGTCGTTGCCTTCCTTGAAGAGATGAATGAAACTGCTCATGAAGGTTCGGGAAAGGGAGCCCTTGGGCCCGCTGATGGTGACGGTCCCGTCGTCAGCCAAGCTGGCGGTGACGCCTTCAGGAACGGTCACGGTGTGTTCAATTCTGTCGAGTTTTGCCATGGTTTCACCTCAGTACACGTATGCGAGCAATTTCCCGCCAATTCGGGCGTCCTTAGCATCGTAGTGGTGCATCACGCCGGAGTTCGTCGTCAGGATGAGGAGGCCGAAGTCACGGGCGGGGAGGTATCGAGTCTCCCACTTCTCGTATTCCTGACGGCGGACGCTGTGGCGTGGCTTGACCGTACCGCAGCGGTTGATCGTTCCCCGGAGTTCCACGACAAAGGCATCGCCTCGACCGTTTTCTTCTCGAGTGATTTCGCCGACGTAGCCGGATGCTTGCATGATGTTGAGCACGTTTCCAAGCAGCTTGGAAGCGGGGGTCAACTCCACGTTGAATTTACCGGCCTGTTCGGCGTTGAAGATTTTGACAAGTGCGTCGTTCAATGGATCAAATTGCATGCTTCTCTCCTCCTCAATTCATCTTCTTGAACCCGATTTCCGGGGCCACATCGCGGAAGCACTGGCGACACAGGCGAAGGCCGTGTCGGCGGATCATGCCTCGCTTTCGGTTGCATCGGCGGCAGCCGACCGTTCGTCCGATTCTAATTCCGTGATCTCGTGCCATGTTCATTCCTCCAAGATGCTGATGCCAAAGTGTTCCACAAACCAAGCGCGAGACTCATCAGCGGTCACGCGGTGGTGCATGCCGACCTTGCTCTTCGCACGGCGGCGTCGACTGACACGGTGGCCGGGTCGCTCGAGGACCACGGTGATGTCCATGCCGAAAATTCCGATTTCAGGATCGTACTTCTGACCGGGGAAGTCCGTGTAATCACGGACGCCGAAGGACAGGTTGCCCTCGCGGTCGAAGTTCCAGGCGGGGATGGTCTTGTCGCGGCAATCGAAGGCGTTGGTCAAGAACGTCTTGATGGCCTCCTGGTCACGCATCGTGGCTTTGCAACCGATGGGTGCACCAACACGGACCTTGAGGTCACGGTTCTGGATGCGGCCGAGGGTGCGCTGAGGGTTGACACCGGTCACCAGCTTCAGCACGTTTTCGGCGTTGACCAAGCGCTCGCCGCCTTCACCGACACCGATGTTGACGCACACCTTGGTGACGCGAAGTTGAGCCATGGGGTTGACAGTGGCGCTCACTCATTCACCTCCGAGAGAGGGAGGGGGGCGGAACCGATGGCGAAGACGTTGCGAGCCACGGTGCCGAAGCCGTCGAAGTTGACTTCGTTGGGCATGCTCGACCGCTTCACCACGTATTCCTTCACGTCGGCCGTGGAACCCACGTGGCCACCACCGATGAGGTAGCACCGGGTGCCTTCTCCGAATCGGATGTGCTCCAGCACGTTCTGCTCGGGCAGCCCCACCTTGAGGGAATCGCCGGTGCTGTAGGCTTGGGCGTCGTCAACGATGATGTTGCGACCATCATGGAGATTAAGTTGGGTCTTTCCACCCTTGATGGTGGTTTTCCCTTCGATGCGGCAGATCTTCCAGGCAGCCTCTTCGGCGGAGATGGCACGGTAGCGCAGCCGACCTCGGTGGTCGAGGACACAGCGGTAGTGGTCATCGCCCAACGACAGCACGTCCATCAGACCCACGCCGCGGCGGGTGTCCTTGACGATGCGACCGTCGATCTTGGCCATCTCGTTGTGCAGGATGAACCGAACCTCACGAGCGGTCTGTGCCAGACCCAAGACGTCACGAACAACGAGGGTGATGGGCATACAGTGCTCCAAGCTGTGGGCTCCGGGCGTTGGGCGGGTGACCCAAACGGTGGTCTTGCGGGGCAACGGCCAACTTCGAGGCATGGCCAGGCGCTTCAAGTGTTTGCTGCTCATGGTGTTCAACTCCTGTTCCCGGTCAACTTGGCGATGCGGAAGCGATCGGACTCGTCGAGTTGAGTCACCACCACATTGGAGACGTGAACGGGCACCGCCTCCTCTTTGTTGTCGGCCTTGCTGGCCTTGACACCTTCAATGTACAAGCGACCCTTTTCCGCGTCGACACGCAGAACGGCACCGGTCAAGGGGTCGCCCTTGCGCTTGCCGCCGTGGCGCTTGCCGCCGTGGGCGTGGTCGCCTCGCGTGACTTGCACGACGTCGCCCACGCGAACCGTCACGGTGCGGACACCGTCGAACCGGGCGTCGGGCTTGGCGAGTTGAAGGCGTGCTGCGACGCGCTTGCGCTTCTCATGCATGGGCGCATTGAAGTGCGCTTTGCGTTGTTTTCCGGGTTTCATGCTCTTGACCATCTTCATCCCTCACACAATTTGCTTGGCGTTCGCCGCAATACGGGGCCAGCGTTCTGCGGCCTCACGGGCCACGGGGCCCTTGATGTCGGAACCCTGCACGTCGCCCTTTTCGTTGACGATGACGCAGGCGTTGTCTTCGAATTGGACCCAGGTGCCATCGACACGACGGAACGGACGACGCTGACGAATCACCACGGCGTTGAACATCTGGCGACGGGTTTCGGGGGTTCCTTTCTTGACGGACACTTTGGTCATGTCGCCCACACCTGCCGCAGGATAGCGGCGCATGGTGTTGCCCAACTTCAGGACGTTCAGAATCTGAACGACTTTCGCCCCGGTGTTGTCGGCCACATGCAGGCGAGCCGCGGTGGGCAGGCCACGGGTTTGCTTACCGGCGATGCCCTTCATCAAGCAACACCTCCGCTGTTCTCAATGACACAGAACGAGACCGTCTTCGAGAGAGGACGGCATTCCATGATCTTGACCGTGTCGCCGATGGCCACGTCACCGATGCACGAAGGGAGGTGAGCGGAAATCGAACTGGTTCGCTTTTCAAAACGCTCGTACTTCTTCATGTATCGAACGTTGTTGCGCTCAATCGTGATCGTCTTCTGCATGCCGAGGCTGGCCACCGTTCCTTCGAGGACCTGCCCGCGGAGTCGCAAACTGCCGTAGAACGGGCAGTTCACATCGCCATCCCACTCACCGGTGGGGTTCTTCACGTCTACACCAATGTCTCGCATCGTATCATGCCTTCCTGTATGTTCGGTGAATCCGATCTTCAGGGCGTTGATTCACCATGGCCCCGTTCACGACAACGGTTGAGTTATCGATGTTGAATTGAATGCTGTTCTTGTTGAGAACAACGGTTTGCTCGCCCTCCATGAGGGTGAGGGTGTTTTTGGACTCGTCGAGGACCACGCCGCTTCGGCCTTGGAGGGTGGGGTCGGTGGACGACGTCACGGTCAACGTTCGACCGATCCATGTTTCGTTCCATCCTTCCATTTCATCGCACCTCCACATTGAATCCGTTGTTCCGAAGCACATCTGCGGCTTTCTTCTTGTGATCTCCTTGAAGTTCAATCAATCGTCCTTTGACCGTTCCGCCCGCTGCACATTTATTTTTGAGGAGTTTTGCAAGTTGGTTGATGTCAATCGCTGCGTCATCGATGCCTTCCACTTTGGTGACAATTTTTCCGTAGCGTCGTCGGTCGGTTGAGATGACGGCTTTTTGCTGCTCTTTGGCAATCTCCTGACAAATGCACAATTCGTCAGGAAGACCGCAAACGTTGCAGATGGCCGCCATTGTTCTTCATCACCCCTCTCGTGTTCATGCGTTGTTGTTCATGTGCGTCTTGAGCCGAGCGATGCTGCGGCGGGTGGCCTTGTATGCGCCCATGTTGGACGGCGTACCGCCCAGGGCCTTCTCGGCGCGAAGCTGCAGCAGTTCCTCTTGAAGTTCGAGCAGACGGGCTTCGCGTGCCTCGGCGCTCATGGACGCGATTTCACGGTTGGACACGTGGCTCACTCGGAACCCTCCTCGTCCATTTCAGCCTGAGCGGCTTGAATCTTCAGTTCTTCATCGGAGAAGATGCTGATCTCGTGCGGGAGTTTGGTACCGGGCCGCATGATTTCAACCGTCACGCCGATGGTGCCGAGTTTCTTGACGGCCACGGAGTAACCCTTGTCCATGTGGCGCAAAGCGGTTTCACCGCAGTACTTCACGTGACCCAGAATGAACTTCTGGGTTCGGTTGCGGGAGCCGGTCAACTTGCCTGCGACGGTGACAATCACGCCGCGTGCGCCAGCTTCCATGATGGATTGTGCTGCACTGCCGCCTGCGCGGCGGTAGTACCAGCCACGCTCGAGGGCAGAGGCGATTTTTTCGGCCATGACCTGAGCGTTCAGCGTGGATTGCTTGACTTCCTCCACCTTGAGTTTGGGGTTGTAAAGGTCAAATTCTTGATCCAGGCGCTTTTGGAGGTCGTTGATGATCTTCCCTTTGCGCCCGATCACCATGCCCGGGCGTTCGGCGTGAACCGTCACTTCGGTGCCCCCGGGGGTTCGACGAATCTCGAGACCGCCAAAGCCGGATTTCTGGGTGTTGTTCATGAGGAACTCACGGACGAGCAATCGCTCGACGTTGCGGTTCACAATGGTTCGGAGAGTGCTTTGTTTGCTCATGATGTCCACCTCAGAATTC
>Ga0181578_10005030_pt1 | contig 11622 bp, 3 predicted proteins | sample 071ome_21_FD_148659 | JGI IMG/M metagenome (GOLD analysis project Ga0181578, IMG submission 148659) | Coastal salt marsh microbial communities from the Groves Creek Marsh, Skidaway Island, Georgia - 071401CT metaG (spades assembly) | ecosystem: Environmental > Aquatic > Marine > Intertidal zone... | reverse complement strand
GTTGAAGGAATCGTTGTCCCGGCCGAGTCCGGCTCCGGTGAAATTCATGACGAACCGTTCTGCATCCAGCCACTTGGTAGGAAAAGCGGCGAAAAAGACGTTGTTTTCCCAAGGAAGATCGCTGGCCGGGCGGTCATGTCCAAAAGGCCTCGCTTCCTCGAAGTATTCAATGGTGGACCAAGGCCCCCAAGGTGTTGGGGAGTCGAATACGCCGAGCAGACCAACGGAGGTTTGCCGATGCTGCGTGACGAGAATAACGCGATCGAGGTGGGGGTTGTAAGAAGCGCTAAGACACCAGCCGACCCCGTTCGCATCTTCGAACACCGGTTGCTTTGCCTCGAGCGGACCCCAGCGAGGTTCGCCAGATGGTTCACGGCCAACGAAGAATTCATAGGCGTCCTTCGAGGCCATCAGACGGTCATTTCTGACGCGGGCGAGATGGATGCGCCCGGGCCGGTGCACGATCAGATTTACTCCCTTTGGCCCCTCCTGCTCCATGGTCGGGCTTTGAGGAGCCAGAAAGTAGGAGTACACATAGTCGCCAAACTCCTCGGGTACACCGGCGTTGTCTTTACCGAAATTGAGAAAGGTAGGGATGGTCAGCTCTTCGCTTTGCTCGAATCGCCAAGGAGCCTTGGTCCAGCTGGCCCCTTTATCCGTCGACTTGGCTAGCTCCACGTATTCGTAGTGGTTTCGGTAGTTCTTGCCTTCAGGATGATCGGGAATGACCCACATATAGAGATCGCCTTCGATGCTGATGGTGGCCCAGCTTTTGCCGTCGAAGGTGGCTGGATTTTCCGGCTCGTGGCCGCCCCAGACATTGAAGCCTCGGTAGTTGCGGGGGTCGCCCTCGATTCGAGCGAAACCGAGGCCGACCCGGCCTTGGGAATTGGTGCCGTGGAAACCGCCGCCATCGCCCCAAGCCCCGTACAGGTGGTCGTCATCGGACCAGGCAAGCTGGAAGTTGTCGCTTCCCGGGGCGTGTCGTTGATGGGTGGACCAATCGAAGAAGAGGCCCTCCGCCGCTGGACTATCCGGATAGGGTTGGCCGAAATAGCCGATGGCCAAGGCCCAATCGGAGGCGTAGGGCGCCTGCCAGGACTGATGGGAATTCTGAAAATTGCCTAGATTGATTTCCTCATAAGGTCGCCTGGTGTCCACAGCGACGACGGGTAGGGGACGGGACATGGAGGATAGGTCTACTTCGACGGTTGCAGTATCCTCGACGTAGACCAGCAAGCGGTCAGCGTCTTCCTTACTTAGAACCAGGCCTTGCAATGGATCATCTACGGGGCGCGTTCCGATCTCGAAGCGGTTTTGGAAGAAGCGCGACCAGGTCTTGATCCAGTGCGGGTTGTCGTAGGGCATTGAAGCGCCGAAGCCCATATTGATGCTCAGGTCGCCATCCAGTTTCCCCCAAATGTTGGCCACCCCTCCAACCATAGTGGAGTGCCACAAGCCGCGGCGGGTCATTTCTTCCGTGTAGTCTTTGTCGCGATACCGATCCGATTGGCGGATACGAAAGCGGTCCTCGGAAAATACCGGTTTGCCGGGTATCGCTTTCAGGGCCGCGGCATACACTTCCGGGTTTGGCTGATGGTGCTCGTAACTGGCGTAGTCCAGGGCTTGGTTCCAGGCTATCGCCGAAGAGTGATCGGTCCCGCGGTTGGGATCACCGTGCCGGCCTCCCAGCATGTGGGGCCAGGCCATATGGGCATGCATGTAGTCGCGCCAGGTCTTGATCTGCTCATCTGTCACCCACTCGTCCAGATCGAAACCGTAACCCATCGTCCAACCTGGGATCGGCCCCAAGCGAGCGGCGATATAGCGCTGTAGTCTTTGATCCGCCGGTCCGTTTAAACCCCACTTGTGGGGCGTTTGCGTACGGGCTTCATCCCCCCAAGCCCAGAGGTGCACGACCCCGCCGGCTGCGTGAACTCGGCTGATGAAGTCTTCCAGGATCTCAAACGTCTGGAGATCCGGATTCGGGTCCTCCAGATCGATGTCGCTCGCCCGGTCATGCTCCAGGTCAAACCAGCGACAATAAACGGGAACGTGGAATCCGGTGAATCCATGGTCGACGAGAAAGGTCTGAATGTCCTCGGAAACGCGATCCGCCTCCTGCTGGATTCCCAGAGGGTTTTTGTACATGACGAATTGCGGCAGGAAGGCTTCCGGAATTGCCGCTCGTCCTTTGGGACGGGCCCATTGTTGGCCGCTGGCAGTGACGAATCCATAGTCACTCATATTTTTGTCGATGCGCACGGCGCCTGTGTGACCGTTCAGATCTTCGTCTTCGCTTTGCGTTGCAAACGTCCAGCGTCCGATCCGCGTTCCGCAAAAGCGCATTTTCCAGGTGTTGTTGCCGGAGTAGAACAGTTGGGTGGTTCGCCTTTCACCCGAACCGCCGTGCACAAAGGTGGCCGTGGCGATGAGGTCGAAGGGATTCCCTTCGTAGGACGTATTCTCGATCTCCCACTCCAGAAAAGGAGCCCATTGGGTCGTTTTCGCCGCCTCGAATTCTCGGGAATCAGCCGTTACGGTCGACAGTGCAATCAGGGAGAGGGAATAAATTGAGCGAAGCATGATTCTTGCAAGCATTGAGGACTTCAGAGAATGCCCAATAAGTAGATGATGTCGGTTTCTCAGTGTAGGGGCGCCGCTAGCGGAGACCGCAGAAGCTGCGGGCACTCTTCTTATGCGGTCGCTGAAAGCGGCGACCCCACAATTTAGATTTTATTGGACACTCTCCTAGAGGCTGGGCTGGGGTTAGAAAAATACGTCTGTGTGATGCTTCGAGTGATAGCGGTCCAGTGATTATGGGCAATTGTGAATGTGAATCGACCGTCGTTGGCCAGCGGCTATCTGTTGATGGGGCTCTCCGAGTTGCGGTTCCGGTGTCACGTTTATGGATTGTCTAAAAGTGGAGGGCCTGATTATGTGCCTTCATGATTTCCGGCTCCGCATGTGGCAGTTGTCAGCGTCCGTTCTTCTTGTTGTTGAGGACGATCCCATGTCTCGCGACTCTGGGCTTTAGTTTTTTAGCGACAGCAAGTTTGAATTATCCGGACAGTTTGAAAGTGAAACACGTTGACGAATATTTCGGAATCCAGGTTGAAGATCCTTATCGATGGCTCGAAGAGGACGTGCGCGAGTCGCCTCGCGTTAAGGAATGGGTTGAGGCTCAGAACGACGTGACCTTCGCCTATTTGAAGTCGATACCGGGCCGAGATGAGATCGAAAAACGTCTCACCGACATCTGGGACTACGAAAAAGTCGGAACGCCCTTTCGGCGAGGAGAGTGGTACTACTACTACAAGAACGATGGCTTGCAGAACCAAGACGTTCTTTATCGAAAGCGGAGTTTGGACGGCGCGTCGGAGATCGTATTCGATCCAAATACTTGGTCTAAAGACGGCACGGTAGCGTTGGCTGGCGCCTCATTTAGCAAAGATGGCCGCTATGTGGCCTATGGCGTGCAGGAGTCGGGTTCGGACTGGAGAACTTGGAAAGTCCGAGATTTGGATACAGGCGAGGATTTAAGCGACACGCTGGAATATTTGAAATTCACGGGAGTGTCATGGGATGGCGATGGAGATGGATTCTTCTACGCGAAGTACCCCGACCCAGATGAGGAGAATCAGTTTCAGTCGCTGAACCAGGAAATGAAAGTGATGTACCATCGTCTGGGAACTGATCAGGTGGAGGATTTCGTGGTCTATTACCGACCCGATCATCCAGAATGGGGTTATGGTACGCATGTAACCGATGACGGTCGTTACCTAGTCCTCTCAGTCTGGTGGGGGACGGACAACAAGTACCGCATTCTGGTCAAGGATCTGAGCGAGCCGCTGGCGGCTCCGATCGAGTTGATAGACCGGTTCGAGAACGACTACTCGTATATCCACAACGATGGGAAGACGTTTTACTTCTTTACGGACAACGAAGCCCCGCGGGGCCGGATCATCGCCATTGATCTTGATCGCCCTGAGCGAACGAATTGGAGGGAGATTATTCCCGAGCAAGACGAGCCGCTGCAACGGGTTAACGTCATTCACAACCAGTTCGTAGCGACCTATTTGAAGGACGTGCTTGCCCAAGTTCGCCTTTATCGAAAATCGGGCGAAGCGATCGGAGAGATTGAGTTGCCGGGCATAGGGACTGCCAGCGGCTTTGGTGGCAAGCCATCGGAAACGGAAACCTTCTTCCAATTCCAGTCCTACGCGACACCGCCCTCCAACTACCGTTATGATTTCATTTCGGGCGAGACCGAATTGCTCGATCGGGCAGGTATCGATTTCGATCCCGATGAATACGTTAGCGAGCAGGTTTTCTACTCATCCAAGGACGGGACGCGTATTCCCCTTTTTGTGACCAGAAAAAAGGGTGTCGCCCTGGACGGAAATCAGCCGGCATTGCTTTACGGATACGGAGGCTTCAACATTACGCTCGCTCCCCGATTCAGCGCGAGCCGAGCAGCCTGGCTAGAGATGGGGGGCATCTACGCGGTGGCCAACATTCGCGGAGGTGGAGAGTATGGGAAAAGGTGGCACCAAGCCGGACAGAAGCAGAACAAGCAAAACGTTTTCGACGACTTCATCGCGGCTGCGGAATACCTGATTTCCGAGGGTTACACCAACAGCGAAAAGCTGGCCATTATGGGCGGGTCCAACGGGGGCCTATTGGTCGGCGCGGTGGTCAACCAAAGGCCGGATTTATTCGGGGCAGCAGTCCCGGCAGTGGGAGTGATGGATATGCTCCGTTTCGACCAATTCACCGCCGGCCGCTTTTGGACCGATGACTATGGATCCTCTTCTGAATCGAAAAAGATATTTGAATATCTCTTAGGGTATTCTCCGTATCACAATCTTAAAGACGGTGCAGATTATCCCGCCATTCTCGTGACCACCGCGGATACGGATGATCGCGTGGTCCCTGGCCACTCCTTCAAGTATGCCGCCCGCCTGCAGGAAGCTAGCGCTGGCGGCAGGCCAGCGCTGATCCGGATCGAAACCAAGGCGGGCCATGGTTCGGGCAAGCCGACCTCAAAAATCATAGAGGAGTACGCCGATGTCTACGCGTTTCTGGCCAAGAATCTCGGACTTGAGATAGGGGAGTGACCAGCGGCGTATACGCCGTGTTCTTCGTGGCACAGGAGAATGGATAGCGACTCACGTCACTGTAGCGGATGTCTGACCACATCGATATCGTTATGCTGTGCGGGTCCTTTCGAGCTGCGTCCAAATTGTATGTAGGATTCCAGCACAGCTGTCATATCGGCAACCCGCTCTGGATGCTGTTCGGCGAGGTTGCGGGTTTCTCCAAGGTCGTCAGCTAGATTGTAAAGCTGAACGGCTTCATTTTCGCTGCCATCGGTCCAGCCGCCCGAACCGGGTCCCACGATAAGCTTCCATTGCCCATCGCGGATACTCGGGAGCCCTCGTATGGAGCAACTGACTGCGTGTTGGCGAATGGGTTGGTCGCTGCCTTGCAGCAAGGACAAGAAGCTGAAACTATCTTCACCCGCATTGGCCGGCAGTTCCTGATCGACTATGTCCGCAATGGTCGCCAGTAAATCGGCTTGATGGACGAGCTGGCGGTTGATGGTGTTCCTGGAAATGACCTTGGGCCAACGAGCGATAAAAGCGACTCGGTGACCGCCTTCCCAAGCGTCTGATTTGTATCCACGAAGTGGGCCGCTGGGGTAGTGTCCTTGTTTTTCTAAGCTCTCGACATCGATGTAAGGTGCGCAGCCATTGTCGCTGGTGAAAAGAACGAAGGTGTTTTCTGCCTCGCCACTATCGTCGATAGCTTGGAGGACTTGGCCAACTACTGCGTCCGTTTCCATGACGAAGTCCGCGTAAAGTCCGAGACCGCTTTTGCCTTCCCACTCGCTGTTGACGGACAAAGGAGTATGGGGCGAGGTCAGTGGCAGGTAAATAAGATAGGGGTCATCTTTGGGAGCGGATTCGCGAATGTATTCCGATGCTCGCTTTCTTAGTTCGGGAAGGATGGTCTCCAGGGTCCAATCATTTAAAGCGGGCCCTTGGATGCTCGCTTGGTTTTTCTCGAACAGGGACACATCGGCGTACTCCGTAGGGATTCCAATCGTTCGCTCATTCTCGATATAGCAGTAGGGCGGCCAATTGGGGACATCAGTCCCAAAGTAGGTGTCGAAGCCGTTGGCGGTGGGGCCACCTTTAATCGGTTGGGTAAATGCCCGTTTCCAGGCTTCTCGGTGGACAGCTGTAGCCGTGAGATCTTTCTCGCCGCCGTAGCCGCCGGTCAGAAACCATTCCTTGTCCTCTTCTTCTATTGGCCAATTCCAGCCGAGGTGCCACTTGCCGATACAGGTGGTTTGATATCCCGCTTGCTTGGCTAGTCCTGCTATGGTGAGCCGGTCTGGCGGAATCACTGGTGGCCCCCAGAGGCTAACAATTCCTCGCTGCAGTCGCGTGCGCCAATGGTAGCGACCCGTAAGCAAGGTGTATCGAGATGGCGAGCACACGCCGGAAGAAGAGTGGGCGTCGGTGAAACGCATGCCCTCGCGAGCCATGCGATCGATATGGGGTGTGGGAATCTTGCCGCGTTCGGGATTGTAGATATGGACGTCCCCGTAGCCCAGATCGTCGGCGTAGATGATGACTATATTGGGGGTTTCGCTAGCTTGGCTAGCGAAAAGGAGTGAGGAGAGAATGGTGAAGAGCGAAAGGAGGCGGGAGTATTTCATTTGCAAAGTATCGCGAATGTAGGAGCGGGTTTATCCCGCGATGATAAAGGTAGGTATCGCGGCAGAAAGCCGCTCCTACGTAGGCAAAAACGGTTTTCGAGACAATCTGTTTACCGGCCCTTGGTGGCCACTTCCCCCTTATAGATCTCCCTCAATTCATTCAGTGCGTTGGATCGCTCCGCGGTCTTGCGTCGCAAGGTCGCGAGGATTTCGCTGTTGGCCATACTCTCGGCCAGGTTGTTCATTTCCCCGGGGTCCGCTTCGAGGTCGAAAAGCATTTCGAATTCGGGAGGTCGGTTGCTGAAGTCGACGTCGCCTTCAGCGTATTTTTCGACGCCATCGTATAGGCGGATGTATTTCCATTTCCCCTGGCGAATGCCTTCCTGAAAGGGGTTGTCTCGACCCGTGTAGAGGCTTTCCAGGAAGAGCTCTTCGCGCCATTCGGTCGGCTCGTCGTAAACCAGTGGCCGCAAGCTGGATCCATCCATGAATTTCAAAGGCTCGACGCCTGCGTAATCGAGGATGGTGCTGGTAATGTCCAAACTGGATACCAGTTGATCAAGCTCACGCCCTCGCTTGTCAGCTGGCAGGCGCCCATCGTAAACGAAGCAGGGAATCTTGGAGGCGAGATCGTATAGAAGCGACTTGCCGCCCATGCCGTATTCGCCCATGAGCAAGCCGTGGTCGCTTCCGTAGATAATGACGGTGTTGTCCATGAGGTCGCGAGCCTCGAGATTAGCCAGCAAGTCGCCGATCACCTTGTCCAGCCCGGAAATGGTTTGGTAGTAGCGAATATGATGCTCGGTATTGGTTTCACGCGTGTAGTTGTATGGGTAAGTTTGCGTTTTCCGACCCTTGTCTTGGTCGAGCATTCGTTTGGGAATAAAGCGGTAGGGATCGGTGGCGGTTTCCGCGGGAATCTCGATCTCCAGATCGCGATAGAGCGTGTCGTAGAATTCCGTTCCCTGCAGTTCTGGATTCTCGTTGGCTGGACGCGTCATCTTGCGCCAGTCCTCATAATCCTCATACATGCTGGTGGTTTGAGATCCGTGGGGCACGTTTAAGCTAACCGATAGGCAGAAAGGCTTGTCGCCAGGAATATTCTCCAGGAAGTCGCCCATGGCCTCGCCCATGATCGGAGTGATGATGTCGTTCTCGGCATGGTGGTAAGGGCGAGTGCTGGCAGAGTCGGAATTCTTGGGCAAGAAACGGGTCCAGCCGTCGTGGCCCCACCAGTAGTCGAATTTCTCGGCGGCGTTGCCTTTGAACGTATAGTATTCGATGCCGATCTTGCCAACGAATCCCGTGAAGTATCCAGATTCACGCAACAAGTGAGGATAGGATCGTTCCCATTGATCTTCGGTCAATTCGTAGGAAGAGGTGAAGCCGATTCCGTGAACACGTTCGTGCATCCCTTTTAGCAAGGATACCCGGCTCGGGGAGCATACCGGTTCGGCGGTATAGGTGTTGGTAAAGCGAACGGATTGGGCCAGTAAGCGGTCGAAGTTGGGCGTCTTTACCCAGGGGTGACCCATGGCCCCGAAGGTGTCGTCCCGTTGATCATCGGTTAACAAGAAGATGATGTTCGGCTTGGACCTCGGGTCGTTTTGCGATTTTGGAGCGCAACCGATTGTCGCAATAAGGAATATAGCAACAAATAGTGTTCCGAAGAGCGGAGCGACGACATGACCGGATCTAAAGGAGACCGGACCATTGAGAGTGGCGAGGAGTGAATGTAGTGGGCGGTTCATTGGAGATTGTTGTTTCTTGGATGGATGAGCGGGTTAACGCCGCGAAAGGTAGAACAGGCATCCTGCCTGTTTGGGACACAGGCTGGAAGACTGTGCTACTCCCCTACCTTTGGTGTGGATGAGTAGTAGTGAATTGGCAGGTTGAAAAACTGTAACTGGGTTTGGCATTGCGGGCATTTCGACAGATCAAAATTGTCAGCGATCTGTTTTTGAACAATAACTCATTTTGCCCGAAACGAGTCGCTAACTACCAGAGCGACGATAAGATCCTGGAATCCATTGCCTCCATTTTTGGCTTGAGCAACAATGTGATCAATTACTTTGCGATCGCCAAAGCTGGGAGGGCGGCCAGTCGCGTATACCATCAGTTTCTCGGTCAGACACAGTGAGAAGATGTCGATATTCTCGACCAAATAGCGTTTCAGATCCTGGACGTCGTCAATAGGGGTTCCGTCAGGAAGCTGGCCGACGGCATCAACCAGTTGCCCTTTCACGGTTACTGTTTTGTCGCCCTTTTTCTCATACAATGGATAGTGGGTACGCCAACGTCCGACCGGATCAAAATTTTCCAGAGCGAAACCGGGAGGGTCGATTTTGCGGTGGCAGCTAGCGCAACTGGCATCCGCCTGATGGCGTTCCAGTAGTTCGCGAATCGTCTTGGCGCCGCTCGTGTCAGGCTCGATGGCTGGAACGTTGGGTGGAGGCTCGGAGGGAGGGTCGCCCAGGACATTCTCTAGCAACCAAACTCCGCGAAGGACCGGTTGGGTGTCCACTCCGTTAGCGGTAGCCATCATTACGCTGGCCTGTCCCAGTATGCCTCCGTATCTGGAGCCTCGATCGATAGGCACTCGCTTCATGGCATTGTTTCCATCAAAGGGATGGTCGTACAAACGGGCATTGAAGCGATTCATGTAGGTGAAATCTGGATCGATGAATGTATCCAAAGTATGATTCTCGCGCAGGATCTCGGCGATGAACATCTTGGTTTCCTCAGTGATCGCGTTAAGATAGTTGTCGTTCCAGTTTATTAGCCGAGGATCGGGCATAATATCCGGCAAAACGCGGAGATCTAGCCATTGGCCAGCGAAGGAATCGATGAAGTTGTTCACTCGCCGGCTGGCGAGCAGTCTACGTGTTTCGGTGGCGAGCGTGTTAGGATCTGACAAGGATCCGGCTGATGCCAGTTTTAGGAGTTTTTTATCCGGGGGCGAGCTCGTCAGAAAATAGCTCAATCGGCTCGCCAGGTCGTAGTCATCCAGCTCGCCCGCCTGCAAGCCGCGATAAATGAACTTTGGCGAACACAAGGCCGCCCGTATGGCCAGGTGGATACCATCCTCAAAACGATTTCCCTCAGAGGTATGTTGGAGAGCCACTTTGACGTATTTGGATATTTGTTCATCCGTGGCTGGGCGTCTGAAAGCCTTGTCTAGAAAAGGCTGCAAAATAGCCGTTGCGTATGCCTCGTCGTCGCGACTTTGACGATGACCCATGAATCGGGCGGTACGCAGGCGCTGCTCCCTCATTTCATTGTCCTCTACCAGTCGAACGGGACCTACGATTTCAGCACTCCCAATATCCAATGCAGGTCCATGGCGAATCATGTCCTGACGGGCTATACGAGCGAACTGATTGTGAATAGCTGGGGCGCTTAGATCTGGCATTTCCTGCCCAACGGCTTCCGCCGTATCCAGAGAATCGCTATTCGCAAGATCCATAACCGCTTCGTAATACTGCGAAGGCGTCAGCTCCCGAGCTCTTCCTAGTTTTCTGTAAGCGGCTAGAATACGTTCGTCTTCCGCGAGCTTGCCCAAAGCATCCGGCGAATATAACCGGTTGCCTGAATCCGAATAGAGTGGGCTGTTCCCCCAGCGAAAAGCGATCGTCTCGCCCTTTTCCAGAACGACTTCCGTTTCGTAGACCTGGGCTTGTTCAAGTTGGGGCAGCAGGCTGAATTCGTCCAGCTTCCTCATCGTGTCGACCAACTCATATGGGTCCGCCGAGTTCTTGCGGGCAAAGAGCTCGATCTGGAACGGTTCAGCGCCCAAGTTGTAAATAGCTTTGGCATCCTGGAAAGTTGTCGCATCGAATCGGATACGGTAAACGCCACTAATTTTGGCTTCAAACCGGGATGGCCAGACAGCGCTTCCGGCGATCGTGCTTCGGGAGGAGATTAATCGATAGAGCCGCTCTTGCGTCAAGGTGCCGGAGGCATCTAAGGAAGTGAAATCCGAAGGAGTCAGTTCGATCGTTCTTTGTTCCGCCGGCAAGGGGCCAGACACCGATAGCTCGTGAATATCCAGACCGGGCCCTGCGAAGAAGCGATAGCAGCACATGGTCTCGAAGAGGTTGACCCCAGTGCGGGCCATTTTGAGGGCGAATTCTCTGGTCTCTTCGGATTCGGGATCGAAGTTTTCGCTAGAGAATCCAGGCTGATTCTTGATTTTCTGGATACGATCCCACCAGGACCAGCCTCGATCGGATCGTTGGTAGCCAGCTATTTTCCAAGCGGCTCCTAGCTCAGGGTCGGCTCGGAAAATTTCCAGCAAGTGTCTGGCCAGCTGTCCGGCGCTTTGATCTGCGCTTAGCGTGGCATTGTCGTAGTGAACGACTATGGTTTCCCCTTTTTGCAGATCGACTTCGGCGTTATAGGCAGCGGGAGTTTCGCCTCCAACGCGGATCTCGGCCAGCTCACGAAGCGTTGACGTTCGAGTGAAGCTGTTTCCATTCGCTGTGAAGGCCAAAAGTTTGACGATGGGGAAATGTCCATCCTCGGGTCGGTATGAGGACAGTTCCAACCTCACGGCGTAGCGACCGGTCGTTTTCGCTGCAAAGCGATTGGGCCAAACGGAACCCCGAGCCAAAGGGTCGGAAGAACTGGTCATACGCAGAATGCCATCGATGGGATGGCCAGTTGTGAAATTGAGGGTGAAATCATTGGGGCCGATGATAGACGTTTCGCTGGGAACGGTTTTTTCCTCTTTCAGTGGCGGGATGAGGAGATCTGCCGCGGTGGTCGCGATCTCGAAGTACTGGGCCATGAGTGGAGGTGAAAGCGCCAGCCCTTCGCCGACATTGTCGAATCCATGGAATTCGAGGTCGGACGGAAAGCTCTCTGGAGCGGTGAACGGTATTCCGAGCGCG
>Ga0181578_10005025_pt1 | contig 11624 bp, 10 predicted proteins | sample 071ome_21_FD_148659 | JGI IMG/M metagenome (GOLD analysis project Ga0181578, IMG submission 148659) | Coastal salt marsh microbial communities from the Groves Creek Marsh, Skidaway Island, Georgia - 071401CT metaG (spades assembly) | ecosystem: Environmental > Aquatic > Marine > Intertidal zone... | reverse complement strand
CTCACCGAGCTCCGCGCCGAGGTCGATCCGCTCCTCGATCCCCATGGTCATGGGCAGGTCGAGCGCGTCGCCGATCGCGACGGCCTCACGCATCATTTCGGCGGCGATGGGCCGGACGTCCATGTCGTGCGCCATTTTTACCAGCGTGGCGCCTGTCAGTGTGCAGATCGGCCCCATGCCCATATTGCCGATCAGCTTCATCCAGATTTCACCATGGATGTCAACGGTCGCGACGCTGTTGAGCCCGCTGCGCGCAATGGCTGCGGCGAGCTTGTCCGCGCGCGCTGACGGGGCCCTGTCCGCGCTGCCGACAATGAACCGGTCTCCGGCCATGTGGTCGATCAGGCCGGGTTCCGGCACCGATGCGCCCGCATGGACGACACAGCCGAGCGCATGTTCGCGGGGCAGGGTCGCGGCGAGCATGCCGCCGGGATCGACCGTTTCCAGAGATCGGCCTTTCAGGGGCTCCGGCAAGGCATCGCAGAACCACCAGGGAATGCCGTTCATGGCCGCGACCACCGATGTCTCGGGGCCGATCAGCGGTGCCAGCGCGGGCGCGATCCCGGGCAGCGACGGCGCCTTGACCGTGAGGATCACGAAATCCTGCGGGCCGAAGTCGTCCGGATTGTCCGAGGCAGCAGGATGGGTCGTGAACGCGGTCTCCGGCGTGCGGTAGCGCAGGCCGCTCTCGTGGATGGCGGCGAGATGCGGTCCGCGCGCGATGACGCTGACCTCCTCTCCCGCCTGCTCGAGACGCGCGGCCAGGGTTCCGCCGATGGCGCCCGCGCCGACGATACAGATTTTCATCGCGTTGATCCGTGTATCGCGGCGGGCGGTGTCAGAGAATCTCCAGCACCGATTCCGGAGGCCGTCCGATGCGCGCCTTGCCGTTGGCGATCACGATGGGACGTTCCATCAGGATCGGGAACTTCAGGATCGCCTCGATGATCTGGTCCTCGCTGAGGGAAGGGTTCTGGAGCCCGAGCTGCTTGTAGGGGGCTTCGCCTGTGCGCAGGAGTTCGCGGGCAGATATGCCCAGCAGGTCCAGGATCTGGCGCAATTCGATGTCGTCCGGTGGTTCCTTGAGGTACTCGATCACCGACGGTTCGACCCCGCGCGCCTCCAGAAGCTCAAGCGTCGCGCGCGACTTGCTGCAGCGGGGGTTGTGGTAGATATCGACGCTCATTTCCTGCATGGGACATTCCTCTCCGGTTCGTTGTCCGGGCGCTGGAGCCTGGACCGGGCCATGGGCCGCGGATGCGCTCATGTACCCGAAATCATTCATTAACTAAATGTGCCGATAGTTTAACGGTACTTTGCTGCTGATTCCCGCTTTCGATGTCACGGGTTGCGGCGGGAATGAGGACAGGCAGTTTCATGCTCAGGGACAAATTTTCCGAACTTCGCGTGCTGATCGTTGATGACAACGATCATATGCGCCGGCTTATACGCAGCATTATCGAATCCCTCGGGGTCCGGCAGGTGCGCGATGTCGAAAACGGCATGATCGCGCTCAATGACAGCCGTCTGAATGTCCCCGATGTCATCATCACCGACATGATGATGAGCCCGATCGATGGGCTCGAATTTTCGCGCCTGCTGCGGGACGACGTCACGCATCCGGCTACGCATGTCCCCGTCATGATGGTGACGGGGCACGCTGAAAAGCAGCTCGTCGTCGCGGCGCGCGACGCGGGTGTTACGGAGTTTCTCGCCAAGCCCGTCACGGTGGACGGTGTCGAAGCCCGGCTTCGCAGCGTGATCGAGAATCCCCGGCGGTTTATCCGGTCGGAATCGTTTGCCGGACCGGACCGCCGCCGCCGGCAGCTTCCGGTCGCGGCTGAGGATCGCCGCCGTGCGGAAGACCGTCCGGCCAATGACACCGCCCAGGCAGACGACAGCCTTGGTGTCGGCGCGACCGTCGAGATTCGAAATGCCGTCGCGCGCCCGGCGTTCAATCCCGGGGCCTCGCCCCGTCCGCGTGAACGCGCCCTGCGTTAGTCCACCATTCCGGCGGCGCGCGGCAGCAGCAGCGCGATGTCCGGGACCAGCGTGATCGCGGCCACCAGTGCCAGCGTGAAGATGAAGAACGGCGCCACGCCCCTGAAGATTTTCGTCAGGGGCACGTCTGGCGCCATTTTCGCCATCACATAGACATTGATGCCGACCGGTGGCGTGATCAGGGCCAGCTCCGCCATGATCACCGCATAGACCCCGTACCAGACCGGGTCGTAGCCGAGATTGATGATGATCGGCAGGGTGAACGGGATGGTCAGGATCAGCATGCCCCAGACATCGAGCACCATCCCCAGTACGATGTAGAGCAGGCTGATCAGCAGCATGATCGTCAGCGGGCTGAGGTCCGAGCCGGTGATTCCGTCGATGACACCCTCGGTCAGACCGGTCAGGACAACGAACTTGCCCATCATGTGGCCGCCGATGATGATGATGAAGATCATCGCAGAGGTGTGCATCGCCTTGACCAGCGATTCTTTCATGTTCTCCATCGTCAGACGCCGCATGACGGCCGCAATGATGATGAGCGCAAGCACACCGACGCCGGCTGCCTCCGTGGGGGTGAAGATGCCGGCGTAGATGCCGCCGATGACAACCATGAAGGTCAGAAAGACCGGGAGCACCTTCGTTAGCGAGGTGACCTTCTCCATCATAGTGAACTTTTCACCCACCGGCCCGAGTTCCGGATTGATCATGCACTTGATGGCAATCGTGACCGAGTAGCCGATCGTCATCAGGATGCCCGGGATGATGCCGGCGATGAACAGGGCACCGATGGAGGTTTCGGTGAGGATGCCGTAGCCGACCATGATGATGGACGGCGGAATCAGGATGCCGAGCGTGCCGGCTGCCGAAATACAGCCTGTCGCGAGCGCATCGTCATAATTGTAGCGGCGCATGGCTGGAATACACATCGGGCCCATGGTCGCGACGGCGGTCACACTACCGCCGGACACGGCGCCGAAACCGCCGCATGCGACAACCGACGAAATCGCCAGGCCTCCGGGCAGGCGCCCCAGCCAGCGATAGATACATTCATAGAGGTCGAAGGCGATATTCGTGCGCTGCACGATCTGGCCCATCAGGAAGTACAGCGGCACGGCGACGAACACGAAGGCGGTGCCCTGGTCCGCAAACGTCAGGGACAACTGGCTTTCCGCAAAATTCGATCGCCCGACGATGAAGTAGCCGACCGAGGCCGTCATGAGCATGGCGAAACCGATGGGCACGCCGACGACGATCAGGCCCAGCATCGCTACAAAGGAGAGGATGCCGATGAGTCCCTTGTCCACCTGCTTAAGGTTTTCGAACCCGATGCCCGAGTTGGCAGCCACGAAGAGCGCCGCAAATGCAATCAGAACGCCCAGCGCGACCATGTTGATGGATTTCGCGTTCATGGACTTATTCCCCCATATCCAGAGCGTCGGTGCGTGAGAACTGTTCATAGCCGAACAGCGCGCAGACCAACCTCAGCAGGTAGTAGATCTCGAGAATGACGCACATGATAAACATTGCGAGGTGATGGCCCCAGATGGGGAGCCGGACATACTCGGTGATGCGGTTGAGTTCGTAGTCGAAAAGGAATTCTTCCCAGGCGTGGGAGCCGAGAAGGTAGAACAGCCACATCGCGGAGCAGATGTAGATCACATCGAACGCGTCCTGGAGCTTGCGGGGAAGGTTGCCCACCAGAAGTTCCATACGGATATGGCCGTTCTGTCGGGTGCACTCCGGGATCGCGAACGCAAAGATCAGAAGGAGCATCCATTCATTGAATTCGAGGCTCCAGATCCAGGGATCGTTCATTACATAGCGGCGGAACACATCGACGATCACGATGATGGAAATACCTGGCAACACGATCAGTGCCGCGATCTTGTCGAGACTTTCCGACAGCCACCGGAAGATGTTTTCGATCTTTTCCATGAGCACTTACCTCCCCCCAAAAAACAGTTCAGCCGGGGCCTGGAGGCCCCGGCTGACTGGACTTACTTCATGTCGTACATGCCCTGGACGGGATTGTTGATCGCATCTAGCATGACTTCATTCGGGCTCATCGCCTGGTACTTCTTGGCCGTCTCCTTCACGGCGGCGATGAACTCGCCACCCGGAAGACCCTTGGCGTTGGTGTCGTCGATCCACTTCTGCTCGACACTTGCGACAGCTTCTTTCCAGCGATCGATATCGGTGAGCTTCACGGTCTCCAGACCGGTCAGTTCGCCCATTTTCTCGACAGCTTCCACGCCGCCATAGTCATAGAAGCCGACGGCTTCGGCGATCGCCATCTGGCGGCCCCAGTTGTTGACCACCACCTGCAGATCGGCCGGAAGGTCGTCGAAGAAGTCCTTGCTGAGGCAGTACTCGACGGTCAGGACGTTGAAGCCGTTGAGCGTACGGTACTTGGCCACTTCGTTGAGGCGGAAGGTCAGCGCCGCCGCGTCGTTGAAGTGGATGCCGTCGATCGTCTTGCGCTGCATGGCCGGATAGATGTCCGGAGCCGGCATGCCGACCTGGGTGGCGCCCAGGGCGTTGACGATGGCGGAGTGCGTGCCGCCGCCGGCGCGGACCTTCATGCCCTGAACGTCGTCGAGCGTGCGGACCGGCTTGTTGTTGTACAGGTTGTACGGCGAGGTGTGGGCCTCGCGCATGATCAGCACCTGATACTTCTCGAACTCTTCCTTGAGATACTTCGGATAGAGATGCTCGGCCGTGGCGACCGCTTCGTGCGAGTTGTTGAACAGGAACGGCAGGCCCAGGCCGCCGACCATGTCATAGTCGCGTGCGGTATAGAGCGAGAAGCACGGCGCATGATCGGACAGGCCCGTGCGGACGGCCTTACGGCCTTCACGCGCGCTGTGAACGGTCTGCGACCAGGTCGTCTCGACCTTGATCTTGCCGCCGGACATTTTCTCCAGCTGGTTCCAGCCGTCGATCTGCAGCTTGGCCAGGCCGGACACTGCCGGGACATGGCTGGAGGAGCGAAGCGTGAAGACGGGCCCGTCATAGGACACATCGTTCTTGCCGTAGCTTTCGGCCGTACCGGCGAGCCAGTCGAGGACGACCTGCGAGTTCTTTTTCGCTTCCGCGAGCGTCTCGCCGACTTCGCCTGCCGATGCTGAACCGAACGCGAGTGCGGTTCCGAGCAGCAGGCCCGTGGTTGTCAGAAGTGTTTTGCGCATAGATACCTCCCTAGGTTCGTGAAGCGCGAAGCTCCCGCTTTTCATTTGAACTGTGCGGGCCGCCCTGAAGCGGGTCAAGGCGGCCCCTACGCACACATCCGTGACTTCCAATTGTGATCACATCGCGACGGATGCGGTTTCTACCGGAAGTCCCGTGATTTCAGGACAAATACTTCTTTGTCCCACTATTTGATCGCGAGCGGATTGACCGGCGAGCCCACAGCGCCCGTGATCGGCAGCGCCGGGGCCACGAACATGAACTCGTACACCTTGTCCTCTTCGCAATCGTCGGCGATGTCCTTCAGGTAGAAGATCTCGCCCATGGTCAGCCCCAGGATCGGAATGGCGATCCAGTGCCAGGGCTGGTTGATGTTCTCGTCCGTCTCACACGGACGCACCTCGTTGCCCCAGGTGTCCGACGCGTAGCCGGCGATTTCCTTTTCGTAGATCCATTCCAGGGTCTCGAACGCCATGCCCGGGGCGTCGCCGCCCGCATAGCCGTCCCAGCTGCCGTCGTTCAGGCAGCGTTCCATCATTCCGGTGCGCAGCACGACGAAATCGCCCTTGCGGACCTCGACGCCCTGCTTCTCGCACGCTTCGTCGAGATCGGCGCAGGTGATCGGGTAGCCATCGTCGAGGGCGTCAACACCCTTCACGCGCGCCATGTCGAGGAAGACGCCGCGGCCGGTCATCTTGGCCTTTGTCTTCTCGATGCCGGCCTTCTGCGCACCGGCCGTCGTGACCTCCCGGCAATCATAGCCGTTCCACATGAAGTCCTTGTAGAAGACGTGGCCCAGACCGTCCCACTGGGTACCGCACTGCAGCGGCATCATGATGAGGTCGTCCGCGCCACGGATACCGCGGTGATCCAGCACGCCGGAATAGGCGTCGGTGCCGGTGCGCGTCATCATGTGGATCGGATTGAAACGGCCCATGGCGGGGTAGGGGGTCTTCGCGCCCTGCGGGCCGAACTGGTCATAGTTCAGGCCCATGGACATGACCTTGCCCTTCTTGACGAGCTGGGCGGCACCGACGATGTCGTCGGCGGTCGTGTAGTTGAGGGTGCCGATCTCGTCGTCGTCACCCCACTTGCCCCAGTTCTTGCATTTCTCCGCCCACTCTTCGAGGACTTCGAGGGTGACGCGCATGTCGCTGTTGGGATTGGCCATCGTGCAAATTCCTTCTTGGCTCAGGCTTGGTTTGTATTGAGGTTTTGCGCCGGCATTGCCGGATTCTTGAACAGCTGCGCCATCATCGGCACCAGATGGTCGAGCGCTTCGTCGATATCCGACGGATCGCACGCGCCACTGCTGAGGATCTGGATGCGGCCCGGGTTGGCCAGCGTGTAGATCATCGAACCCAGCACGACGTGGAAACGCCAGTAGAGGTCGGTCTCCGGCAGGTCCGGCACTGCTTTGTGCAGCGCCCTGAGGAAGCTGCCGGTCGAATCGTTGAAATGCCGGGCATAGAGCTCACGGGTGTGTTCGGTGTTTTCGGCCAGCATGCGACCGCGAAACCGGGCGAATCCCGTTCCACCGTGTTGGCCGCGCATGCCCGGCTCCAGGAACGCGCGAATGATCTGGTCGAGGAGGGGCGGGCGGCCGGGTTCCTCCCGGCAATCGCTCAGAAGCTTCTCACGTTCTTCCGCGATGGCCATCGCGTGCCGTGCGAACACGGCTTCGAGAAGCCCCAATTTTGAGCCGAAATGATAGTTCGCGGCTGCCGAGTTGGCGCCCGCCTCGGCTGTGATGGCGCGCAGGGAGACCCCGGTGCTGCCGTGCTCGGAGAACAGTTTTTGCGCAGCATCAAGAATGCGCTGGCGGGTCGCTTCCCCGCGCGCATCGCCCGAGACACCGGACGCGTGATCGCTTTCGTCCAACGAAAGTGCGCTCACATTTCCTCCCTTGGCGTCCGTTGGCCGGACGCTCATTCAGGGATACTCAATCAAGCGTTTGATTGAGTCAAACGGAGAGTCGCCTGATCAGGATTTTCGTGCGCCCAGCACCTCCGCCGCCCAGTCCGCCATGTATTCGACGGCCAGCGCACCGTGATCGACCTGGCAGTGTTCGATGCCGCCGTCATTAGCTGTGAACACCTTCAATTCCGCGCGAGGGCTTTTCACGGCCTCTCGGATGGTCTTCTGCGCCATCTCCAGCGGGATCTGGCGGTCGCCCTCGCCATGGACCACCAGGAGCGGGCACTCGATATTGGGCACCGCCTCGTCGAGGTTCATCCGGTCGGTCTGCTCCAGGATTTCCTCGGCGGAATTGGTCCCGAACACCCAGTTCATGTGCTCTTCCCAGTGGGACACGGACAGTTTCGTGCCGGTCCCGGCGAGCCGCCCGCGGGTGATCTTGCCGTAGTCGTTGATGGCGCCCCAGGCGATGGCGCATTTCAGACGGTGCTCGAAGCCGGCCGCACGCGGCACGTAGTAGCCGCCCAGGCTGATGCCCGCCATGCCGATACGGTTCGAATCCACGTCGGCGCGCCCTTCCAGGTAATCGACCGCGGCGCCGGCCGGAATCTCGGTCTCGGGGAACAGCTTCAGGTCACGCAGCCGCAGCGCCTCGCCGACGCCCGGGTGGTCGATCAGCAGGGTGGAGACTCCCCGCGCGGCGTAGGCGCGTGCGACGCCGGCCAGGTAGAGGAACTCCTTCATCACGTCGAGGCCGTCAAAGTGGATGATACAGGGGGCGGGTCCGTCCCCGGTCACGGCCTTCGGGTTCGCAGGGAAGAACAGTGCGGGCAGGCTCGTGTCCTGTCCGTTGTGGCTGTAGGGCACCTCGACCCATTCGACCGGGCCGTTCTCTCGCTCCACGCCTTTCCGGAAGACCTCGAGCATATGCTTATAGGTCTCGATCCGGACCGGATCGTTCGACTTGCACATGCGTTCCGCGGTCATGAAGTACACAGCGGCGCGCTTGTACTTGGCACTGGCGCTGATGCGCCGTCCGGCCGCGTCGTCCTCGTCCGCGAGCCGCTCGCTGCGCTCGCCCAGCATCATCCAGCGCTTGTGCCATGCGTCGTTGGCCGCGTCGTCATTAGCGCCCGCCACGTCCTTCAGCGGGGCCAGCGCTTCATGCACCTCGGACATCACGGCGCCCGCGTTCACGGCCATCATGGCGGCCATCGACCAGGGGTAGTTGTCGGGGAAATACTCGAACATCATGGCGGCGGTCTCCTCATATGTTGCGGGGGTTTGTCCCCGCTTTTATGTCTCGTCAGGCGTCGGACAGTTCCTTCATCACCTTGTAAAGCTCGGCCTGTGCCTCGAAGCCGATCCCCGGGCGTTCCTCATCCAGGGTCAGGTAACCGTCGATCACCTCGGCGTCGTCCGCGAAGTCGGAGAACATGCCGAAGGTGTTCGGATAGGATTCGCACAGCAGCATGCCCAGCCCCGCCGCGATATGCAGCGACATCTGGTTGCCGCCGTGCGGCATCAGGGAATTGGCGTCCCAGCCGTGCTGCCGGAGCATGTCGATCGTGCGGGTCACGGCGACGACGCCGTAGCTCTGGGGCGGGTCGGTCTGCAGCACGTCGTGGCCGGGCCGCATGCCGCCGAACCGCGCGAGGTTCTGCACGTCCTGGGTGGAGAACAGGTTCTCACCGGTCGCGAGCGGCGGTTCATACACCTCGGCGATCTCGGCCATCAGCGCGTAGTCGAGGGGGTCTGTCGCTTCCTCGTACCAGCGCAGCTTGTAGGGCGACATGGCCCTGGCGTACTCGAAGGCCGCCTCGCGGGTCAGGCCGCAATTGGCGTCCACCGCGAGGTTCCAGCCGTCGTCCCCGACCAGCTTCAACACCGCTTCCAACCGCTTCATGTCGTCGGGCACCGACATGCCGCCGATCTTCATTTTCAGCTGGGTGTAGCCGGAATCCAGATAACCCTGCATCTCGTCGAGCAGTTCCGGGATGCCCTTGCCCGGTGCGTACCAGCCGCCGCCGACATAGACGAACATCTTCGGCTTCGCGCCGCCGGGGTTGTATCGCGCCTCGATGGAGCGGAAGGCCGGCTTTTCCTCGATCTTCGCGATCGCGTCCCAGACGGCGAACTCGATCGTGCCGATGCCGACGGAGCGGTCGGAATGTCCGCCCGGCTTCTCGCCCTGCATCATGGCGGCGAGGATCGCCTCGGGATCGAGGTTGTCGCGGTCCTCGTCGATCAGGCTGTCCGGATCGGCGTCGAGGATGCGCGGGATGAACCGCGCGCGCATCTGCGCGCCGCAGGCATAGCGGCCCGTCGAGTTGAAGGCGTAGCCGACGACCGGCTTGCCGTCACGCACGACGTCGGTGATGACGGCGACCACCGAGGTGGTCATCTGGCTGAAATTGAACACCGCGTTGCGCAGGTTCAGGTTCAGGGGAATCGCGATCTCGCGGATGTCGGTAATTCGCATGGTGCGGGAGTCTTACGCTGTCAGTGGGCGCCGGCCAATGGGTCAGGTTTTGGCGCCGCCCGAAAACTTCTCCTTCACCTCACGCCGCTGGACCTTGCCGACGGCGCTGCGCGGCAGGTCATCGACGATGTGGATCGCCTTGGGGGCTTTCACCGAACCGAGTTCGGCCTTGGCGTGGGCGATGATGTCCTCGGGCGAGGCGGACATGCCTTCGCGAAGTTGGACGGCGGCCTCGACCCGCTCGCCCCAGTGATCGTCCTCCGCGCCGAAGACCACGCATTCATAGATCGCCGGGTGCCGGACCAGTGCGCCTTCCACATCGCCGGGATAGACGTTGAACCCGCCCGAGATGATGACGTCGCGTAGCCGGTCCTTCAGGAACAGGTAGCCGCGCTCGTCGATGACGCCGCCGTCGCCCGTATGCAGCCAGCCGTCCTTTATGGTGGCCGCCGTGGCTTCCGGGTTCTTGTAGTAGCCGGTCATGGTCAGCCCGCCGCGCACCACGACCTCGCCGGTCTCGCCCGGCGGCAGGATGTTGCCGTCCGGGTCCATGATCTCGACCCGCATCATCGGTGAAGCCCGTCCGACCGAGCCGTTGTTGGCGTCGTCCTCAAGCTCGGCGGCGGTCATCGCCGTGCAGATCGAGGAGGCTTCGGTCTGGCCGTAGAAGGTCTCGACCGTATGGGGGAAGGCCGCCTGGGCCTGATGCACCTTTTCCGGTGGCATCGGGGCGGCGGCATACATCAGGTGGCGCATATGCGGGAAGGAGCGCTTCTCGAAATCCGGGTCGGCCATCACCTTGTAGATCATGGTCGGCGGCATGAAGATCGTGCTGACGCCGCGCTTCTCGAAGGAGTGCAGGATGCGGTCCGGGTCGGGCGAGGGGAGCACGAGGTTGCGCCCGCCCACCGCGAAGATCGGCAGCATGATGATGAAGGCCGCGTGGCTGACGGGTGCGGCGGCGGCCTGGCAGTCGCTGGTCTCGAAGCGGAAGACGGACTGGAAGTTCGCGATCAGCGTGAGGCCGGTCCGGCAGGGTTGCATCACGGCCTTGGGCAGGCCGGTGGTGCCGCCCGTGAACTTGATGGCCTGCAAGGCCGTGTTCGGGTCCAGCAGGTGCCGGACAGGGCGCTTGCCGCGCCACGCCTCGGCCATGCCCGCGATGCTGTCACGCGTGCCGGTCTCGCCATCCGGCTGCGCCACGATCATCGGCGTGCCGCCGATATCGAAGGCGTCGCGCGCGGCATCGTCGGCGATCATCAGGTCCGGTTCCACCAGATCCATCAGCGCCGTGTTCTCGGCCTTGCCGCTGCGCGGGTTCACCGCCACCCAGACATGGCCCGCGAGCTGGGTCGCGAGAATGCCGACCACATGATCCAGATTGTTGAAGCCGCAGGCGGCGATCTTGGCCTGCGGATGGGGCAGGCGTTCCTGCAGCGCGGTGGCCACAGCCTCCACCCGCGCAACCAGTTCGCGATAGGTCAGCCGGGTGTTGTCGTCTTCCAGCGCGATGCCGTCGGGATTGATCTGGCGGCCACGGTAGAGCGTGTCGATGGGGAGCATGGGGCGTTTCTTGTCGTTGGGGAACCGGGTAGATAAATCGGGTGTCGTGCAGGCCAAGCCGCTTCGCGTAACATGAGGGTGAACGGACGGGTGGAACACCGCACGATACGCGGTGGCTCGGTCTCACATTCTGGGAGAAAACAATGGCAAAGCAGATCGAACATATCCACTGGCCGGATGCGCCGGATATCTGGATGCCCTATGCGCCGGCCATAAAGGTCACGGGCGGCACCACGGTCTATCTGGCGGGTGTAACGGCGGCGCCGGTGTATCACAGCCACCCGCACATCCCGGAAGAGTTCGCTTCCATGCCCGACGACATGGAAGGCCAGGCGCGCGCCGCGCTGGAGAATTTGAAAAAGGGCCTGGAGGCGGTCGGCGCCACCTTCGACGATGTGGTGGTCGCGGACCGGTTCCTGACCGATATGGAAGGCCAGGACGATCTGAATCGTGTCTGGGCCGAGTATTTCGG
>Ga0181578_10005018_pt1 | contig 11633 bp, 12 predicted proteins | sample 071ome_21_FD_148659 | JGI IMG/M metagenome (GOLD analysis project Ga0181578, IMG submission 148659) | Coastal salt marsh microbial communities from the Groves Creek Marsh, Skidaway Island, Georgia - 071401CT metaG (spades assembly) | ecosystem: Environmental > Aquatic > Marine > Intertidal zone... | reverse complement strand
GGGCACCCCCACGGCGTCGGCATTGCGCAGCACGTCGGCCTCGATCTCCATGTCGGCCTCCGACTGGTCTCGTGCTACCTGGATGACGAGTCGTCGTGAAGCATCGCTGATGGACTCTGCAGTGAACGACACCCTAGAGGCGCCGCCTGTCAACGCGCGCAGGTTGCCCCAATCGACGCTCGCGTCGCACATCTGTACAGCACGTTGCGCGATTGACCGCTCCTGATCGTCCACCACCGACTCAGTCTTTCATTCTTCGTTGCTCGTGTTCATGCTTGCAGTCAGTCACCACCACTCTGGGCAGCGTGGTCGGCTGCATGTGATGATGCTCGCATGCAGAACAATGCAACGGCCGTTTGGATGGCCTCGATGACCGTTGAACGAGGCCTCAGCCGCATCTGTGGGCCAATCGACCTCACCGTCGGACGCGGTGAATTCTGGATCGTGCTCGGCCCTAACGGATCGGGTAAATCCACCCTTGCCGCCGTTGCAGCCATGCGCGCACATCCAACACGCGGCAGCGTCGAGGTGCTGGGGGCCGAACTGGGACGAATTGACCTTCGGGTGCATCGACGCCGAGTTGGATATCTCTCGGCAGGGCTGATCGACCAGATTCGCCCCAGCGCTGTTGCCAGCGATGTTGTGATGACGGCACTGAACGATGCACTCGATCCGTGGTGGCACACCTACACCGCGAGCGATCGCGAGGCCGCCGTCGCCGCGTTGGCCATATTCGGTGTGAGGGACCGGGCGGATCGAACCATCGGAACAATGTCCTCAGGTGAGATCCAAAGGTGCCTACTTGCCCGCTCAATCGTGACATCGCCTGGATTGGTTGTTCTAGATGAGCCGTCGGCGCGCCTCGACCTCGGCGGACGTGAAGCTCTCATCAGTGCACTGTGTGACCTCCACGCCCACGACCCCAGCCGATCAGTAATCGAGGTGACTCACCACGTCGATGAGATTCCGCCCATCGCAACCCACGCCCTGGTCATGCACAGCGGCATCGCAGTGGCATCGGGCCCGATTGAGGAGGTGCTTACGGCCGAGGTGCTCAGTAGCGCATTTGATGTCCGACTGAAGGTGACGCGCGATGAATATGGTCGCTTCAGCGCCCGTCGCGACGAGCGACCTCACTGATGAGGCCATGGCGGGTGTCGGCGACCACCGCATCGAGTACACGGCCGAGTTGCTCTGGAATCCACCACCGTCCGTCGTAGTCCAGAGTCGCGAGCACACTGGTCCCCTCAGAGTCGGGGGTCACCTTCCACTCCAGAGTCCAATTCCCATGCCCTGGGCCTTCGTCCCGGCTCACGGTTACCGTGCGCTCCTCACCGGTCGATGCCACAGTGGTGCGCATCACCAGACGCTTCGACCGGGTGAACGGGCCAAGCCGACCCGAGATCACGACCGCGGTACGTTCCTCGTCAATCGGCGTTGCTTCGGTGACAGCGGAAATCCATGACGGATACGTCGCGACATCAGCCACAACCTTGGTCACCGTGTCCACTGATGCGGCCACCAACTGCTCAATCTGTCGCTGCATCAGCGACCGTCCAGTCCGAAGGCGCGACCGAGCAGCGATCCTGGTGAGGGTCGACGCCGCTGCCCGACACGATCATCGTCGCCTCGAGCGACCGGGTCACCTGGTACATCCACCACGTTGTCAACTTCTGGCGCGGGGTCCGGACCGTCGGTGGGCGTCACCCCCGGTAGTTCTGTTTGTGTCGCGCGCTCTGATGCTCGTCGCCGTCCACGCGGACGCGACCTCAAAGCCGACGTGCTGGTGTCATCTCGTATTGCCTCCGCGGCAGCAATGTCGTCGGGACCGGGACGGAACAGACGCCATGTCGGGTCACGTCGGTCGTCGATCACCCAGCCAGCCGGAACAGTGAGCCCGTCTGCGTGCCTCTGGCACAGGACACCCTCGGTCGCCTCGGGCTCCCCATCGAGCGGCGTCATCCAGAAAATCAGATCTTCTGGCACCATCCGGTAGCGCATCGTGCCAATGGCAGCGCACCCTGGACGATCGCAGCGACGTGACACGCAATCAGAGTATCCGAGTGGGCGATACGGGCCTCGATCCCATGACCTCCACGGTGTGAACGTGGCGCTCTTCCAACTGAGCTAATCGCCCTCAGGAAGGCCACGATATCGACTTGATCGTCATGCACCACCGCTCACGGCCAGGCATAGCCCTCGACCCGATTCCTTGTCCCATGCGTAGCGACTGGGAGCCACTGGCAATACGTCAGCACGGTCAGCAAATGAAGAACACGCGGTATCGGCAAGGGCTTCAACAGCTTCAGGCCCGGGGTACTCGGCATCATCAGGATTCATCAATACGACACCGAGAACAAGAGCTGCTGGACGTGTCGGTAACGCCTCGCGAAGAACGTCATCACATTCGGCTACATCGACACTGTCGATATCGCCGGGCCCATCCAAGATGAAACAGTCTCCTTCCACGATGTCGCGGTAGGACGTCCCATCACTTGATGCAGCAACAGCGGCGATCCCGGCAATGACAGCGACCGCACCGATTCCGATTCCGATTCGTAACCCGCGCCCCGTCGTCATGGCACTTGGTTAACGCACACGCGGCCGAGGCCGAGCCGGTCGAGGTATCCGTTGTCGCCCGCGCCGCAGCCAGAGTCTGTCGGCACGATTGCCCGGACGACAAAACGGGCTCCATCACTGGTACACGGTTCCTCTATCGCGAATCCCGCGCCATCAACTCGAACGCAACTTCCGATCTGCAACACCCCATCAGGACGCTCGGGATCCTCGGGCGTGGCGAACAAAGCACCCGCGATGACGACCAACGAACCCACCACTGCGATACCTGCAACGAGACGCCACGGGAACCGAGCTGCAACGACTGGAGCGACTGGCCGTGCTGGCGGTGGGTCCGCAGGTGTTGCCGACATGGGCATGCGACTCGTGCGCTGTTGCAGCGCGGCATAGGCAGCATTGAGCTCGGCCATGTGGTCGGCTGCACGCGGATCATCTCCCGCACGATCCGGATGAAGACGTCGTGCCGCGGAACGGTAGGCCGTTCGAATCTCGTCCTGGCTGGCCCCTGGTGCTACTCCGAGCACGTGATACGGGTCGCGCCCCATCAGTAGCCACCGACCGGGTCAACGACTCCCAGCAGATCTTCACCCCGCCGCCACCGACGAACGTTCTCGCTGACTAGGGGCCCAACGAGTGGGGGGATCATGGCGGCTGTGTTCCCTGTGTGGGGTGTGATGATGACATTGTCACGAGACCACAACGGATGGCCGTCAACCAATGGTTCTGGATCTGTGACGTCCAGTCCAGCTCCACCGACATGGCCGGAATCGAGTGCTGCCAGTAGATCTGAGGTCACCACATGTGCCCCTCTGCCAACGTTGATAACAAGGGCTCCCGGTGCAAGAAGCGCAAGAATTCGCGCATTCACTAGACCGATCGTCGATGGCGTCAGCGGACATGCGACGACCAACACATCGGCACCGGCAACAGCCAGCTCGAGTTCCGACGTGGGATATGTGTTGTCCACGCTGTCAACTGCGCGGCCGGTCGTGTTGACAACGGCGGTTACACAATTGAAGGGTTGCAGCAGCCGAAGAAGCGATTGTGCGATCCCTCCACCACCAATCACTGTCACCGACGCGCGATGAAGAGTCTGGCCCTCGCGAACGCTCCAGCGATCTCGTCGCGCATAACTCACCAGGCGACGGCGAAGAGCAAGAACCATGCCGAGAGCAAGCTCGGCCACCGGTTCAGCGAAGACACCCCGCGCGCATGTCCACAATCGCTTGTCGTCGATGAGGTGCAGATATGCATCCACACCCGTCGATGTCAACTGAATCCACGACGCACCCGTGTTCTCGAGAAGCAGCGACAACTGTTCAGGCTCATCACCGCACCAGATCACACCATCGAGGCCACTGGATGCGGCAAACAGGTCGCCTCCGCCAGCACGAACCGCCAGTTCGGCCCACTCCACCGACGGAGCGACGTGAACTCGAGGCGCTGACACTCGAGCGAAACTACCCGTCGTGCTGAGGGTCTGCGTTGTGCGGCGAGAGCACTCTCTCAGTCGCAGCAGGAGTCACGCCAGCCGCACCCCGCACATTTGAAGTGCGCGTGCTCGGCATGTAGCGCTCCCCCGCAGAGTGGACACTCGCTGAAAGGGGCGAACCGGGTGCGGCACGACTCCGTCGCTTCCGAAGTGGACGCCGCGCGTACCACCCGAGTGTGTTGCTCGCTCATCTATCCAGACTCGCATAACCGTTATCTCGTTCGATGGACCCCGATAGGTTCGGACGCGTGCCCGACACCACCCCCCGTCGCGGTTCTTCGGATGGCGCGCGCGCTGTGTTGAAGAATCGCGGCTTCCGCGCCATTTTCATTGGGGCAACCGTGTCGAATATCGGTACATGGATGCAAAACTTCACTCTGCCGGCCTATGTCGACGAGCGAACAGGGTCTGCAGGGCTGGTTGGGCTGCTCGTCTTCGCGCAACTCGGGCCGCTCCTGCTGTTGTCGGTGCCGGCGGGTGTTGTGGCGGACCGGGTGAACCGCACCCGGTTGGTGGTCACCATGCAATGCACCATGCTCGTCCTGTCGCTGGTTCTCGCAGCATTGGTTCGAGCGGAGTCAACCCTGGCGTGGGTGTTCATGGTGCAGTTGGGAATCGGTATCGCGAACACGGTTCAAGCTCCCGCGTTCTCATCGAGTCTTCCAATGTTGGTCACACCCCAGCAGTTGCCCGCGGCCGTGAGTCTGAACTCTGCGATGATCAACGGCAGTCGCATCATGGGGCCAGCACTCGCAGCTCTGGCCGCGGTCCTAGGCGCGCAGCTCTGGCAATTGTTCGCAATGAACGCGGCCACCTACCTCGTGTTCATCGCGGCTCTTCGCTCCGTGGGCCTTCCGGCTCCACCGTCGCGACGATCAGCGGGGCTGCGGGCCTTGACCGATGGGGTTCGACTCGCTGCGCAGCGGGCCATTCTCGGACGGATCCTGATCACGATGTTCTCGTTTTCGCTGCTGTGCCTGCCCTTCATCGGGTTGTTTCCGTCGGTGGCTCGTCTCAATTTCGGACTTGAACCAGACGGAACGGCATATCGGCTGTTGTATGTCGTGTGGGGTATTGGTGCCTTTGTGGGGTCGCTCGCCGTCGGGTCGATTCTCCACGGGCGCGAGCGCCGGGATTTGATCCGCAGCGGGTTTGCAGTATTCGCACTGTGCCTCGCGATATTTGGGCTGACGTCCTCACCCGTGATCGCCTTCGCGATTGCCGGTGTGCTCGGTGCGTCGTATTTCATGACGGCGACGTTGCTCGTCACGGAGTTGCAGGTCAACCTGGCTGATACAGAGCGCGCATCGGTGATGCCGTTGTGGTTCATGGTCTTCGGTGGAACGGTCCCTCTGGGCAATGTCATCGCCGGGCCGATCATGGATCACGTCGGGGCCCGCCCGGTGCTCGTTTTTGGTGCTCTCGCCGCGGTGGGAATTGGCTACGTCGGCGACATTGGGCGCAGCGAACGCCTCGGACAGATCACCACGACGCCCACCACTGGACCATCTAGGCAGATTTAGCGACGGAACGCCGAGATGATCTCGGCAGCCACGGTCTCAAGTCGCGCACTTCGCGACGCCTTCACGACAATGGCGACTCGGCGTGATTCAGTCGTTAGTTGCCGTAGTGCGTCAATGACATCATCCGCAGGGGCCTGCCCATACGCAGATGTTCCAACGGCGATCACATCGATTCCGCGCTCTGCAGCTTCGGCTGCGATCTTGCGATGCTGCTCCTCGCTGTCGGCAATCTCTGCCATGGCACCAAGCACCGCGATCCGTCGGTCCACATCCATGACCTCCAACGCGTCAAGTGCCGCCACCATCGATGTCGGATTGGCGTTGTAGGAGTCATCCACGACGATGCAGTGTCCAAGGTCGATCGTTCGCATCCGATGCGATGACAACGAGACTTCCTCAATCGCACCAAGACCGTCCAAGGACCCGGTGACGACGCCACACACGGCAGCGGCGGCAAGGGAGTTCGACACCATATGGGCACCGGGAACCGGAATGCGCACCTCGATGCTCCCCCATGGCGAGCGCACGGTGACCCTGTGGCGGCCGAGGGCATCGATATCGAGGGTCTCGGCCCACACCTCCCCGTTACGCCCATACGTCACCACCCCGGCGGTCGTGAGAATGGCCATGGCCGCCACCCGATCGTCATCGGCGTTCAGCACGGCGGTACCGGACGCGGGAAGTGCCTGCACGAGTTCTGCTTTAGCGGTCGCCACATGGTCGAGTCCGCCGAGCAGTTGGGTGTGCGCCGCACCGACCCGGGTCACCACCCCGATATCGGGATGAGCCACATCACAGAGCCGCGAGATCTGCCCGGGACCACGCATGCCCATCTCGCAGACGATCACGGGAATCCGATCCGGGGCGTTGACAATTGTTGAGGGCACACCGAGGTCGTTGTTCAAGCTGGCAACCGCCGCATGCACGCCATGGGATACCAAGGCAGACGCGACCAAGTCCTTCGTCGTGGTCTTGCCAACACTGCCCGTCACGCCAACTACAGCCTGCGGGGCATGGTCGTCGGTTGATCGCAACCAGCGAGCGAGTGCCCCGAATGCGTCGGTGGTCGATGTGACGTCGATTGCGGTCAGAGAGTCATAGCCGTGGCCGCGCTCGGTCAGGGTTGCCGCCGCACCACTCGACACCGCATCGGCGATGAACTCATGGCCATCGCGTTCGGCTACGACGGGCACAAAGAGCATCCCGGTTACTAGATCACGGGTGTCGAAAGATGCGCCAACGATGTCGGTATCAGGGCCGATCAGTCGCCCACCGGTGGCACGAGCGACATCGGATGCACGAAAGCGCATGGCTGTGAAAGGTACCGTGCGGCGATGAGCTCTGACATGGCATCGGGCGTTTTCGGCGCTGATGGGATCGCCGGTTCCGAGCTCATCATCGTTGCTGGGGGCCGGTCCGCGGAGCACGACGTATCTCTCGTCAGCGGTGCTTATCTCTGGAACGCCGCCATCGAAGGTGGCGCCAATGTCACCGGCATTGGCATTTCACGCGATGGTGTGTGGCATCACATTGCCTCTGACCAAAGGCCAAAAACAGAAGACGCCCTAGCCATCGATGGACCCGAGGTTGCCATTGATTCACTGGCGGCGGCGGCGCAGCGAGGTGCAGTGGTGGTCCCCGCCCTCCATGGACCACTCGGCGAGGATGGCACCTTTCAGGGAGCCTGCGAGGTGGCTGGAGTTGCCTATACGGGAGCGGGCGTTCTCGCTTCGGCACTGTGCATGAACAAGGCTGTCGCGAAACGGTTCTTGGCAGGAGCCGGAATACCCCAGACACCCTTTGTCGTCATTGCCAGCAGCGACAGCATCGATACGGTTCGCGAACGGTCGCAGCACCTCGGATTTCCGCTGTTTGTGAAACCGTCGAGTATGGGATCCTCAATCGGCGTATCCAAGGTTGATGACGAAAATGCATTGTCCACATCTGTGGCTCGTGCAGGGGCATATGACACCTGCATCGTGATCGAACAGGCTGTGGTTGGACGTGAAATAGAGATCGCGGTCCTGGGCCGGCGCGACACCATCGTCTCACGTCCCGGTGAGATTCACGTCGGGGCCGAGTTCTACGACTACCACGACAAGTACGAAGATGACCGAGCAACGGTCAGCGTGCCAGCAGATCTTCCAGTGATGGTCGCACAACAGGTGCACGACCTCGCCCTACAGGTCACCAGTGTTCTCGGTTGCCGAGAGATGGCTCGCTGCGACATGTTCGTGACGGCAGACGGCGCTGTCCTGCTCAACGAGGTCAATACGATCCCCGGTTTCACACCGATCTCCATGTACCCAAAGATGCTGAACGACGTCGGCGTGACCACGGTGCAGATCTTGGATCGCCTCGTGGCCGACGCCCGCGCACGGCATGCACGGTCCCTACAGCGATCAACCGACCACGGCTGAATTCATCACCGCTGCGCGAACGAAGGCGCGTACTTCACGTCGCAGGCGTCGGAGTCCGGCGATTCCCCCGCCCGGGGTTGTCACGTCACGCGCTACCGGGTCGGCGGCAATTCCCCCGATGCAGGCATACAACAGCCCCACCATGACCGCAGGGTCGCCACGGCGAATTCGCCCCTGACCCATCTCGTGTTCCAGCACACCCACCGCAGCATCGACGAGAGGACGCAACCGACTCGTCACCACATCGGATCTATCGGACGGAAGGTGACGAAGGTCTCGCAGGACACCAAGAAGGTGTGGGCGTCGAACGGCCGCATCAAACACCGTCACAACGATTGTGTCCACCTGCGCCAGCGCGTCCGTTGGACCGCCAGCTAGGGCGGCGAGGACCTCGGCGACGAGCTCATCGACCGTCACATCGATCACGGTGTCCACCAGTGCAGCGCGGGAGCCGAACCAATACAACACCGTCTGTTTGCGCACGCCCGCAGCGACGGCGATCTCATCGAGTGACACATGTTCGATTCCCCGGGTGCCAAGAAGCCGTGCGGTTACGGCGATGATCTGCTGCGCTGTTGGGCTCGTACGTCGCCCCGATCGCATCACCGTGGCCTCGGTCATCCCCTGATGTGTAGCAGGTTCTCTACCAACTGGTAGAGAACCTGCTAGAACACTCATGTGATCCCCGATCGATTGGGTGGCTCGACCATCGCCATCACCGGTGCAACCGGCTTTGTTGGTACCGCATTGGTCGAGCGTCTCCTGCGTTGTGTTCCCGACTGCAGCCTGGTACTCATCGTGCGTGATGGGCGACGCACGAATGCCCAGCGGCGCACCGCTCGAGAAATTCTGTCCAACGACGCCTTCGATCGGCTTCGCGCTGAGCTTGCCGACGGCCCCGAGTCGTTCGATGACATGTGTGCCCGACGCATCACCACAATTTCCGGTGATGTCGGCAGCGACGGCCTCGGCCTCGACGCCGATGCTCGCGCCGTTTTTGCTCGCTGCGACATCATCATCCACTCCGCCGCAACGGTGTCGTTCGATTCACCGCTCGACTCTGCGGTGGAGATCAATCTCTTGGGACCAACCCGGATCGCCACGCTGTGCCGGGACCTCGGGGTCACGCCCCACCTGGTGGCGGTATCAACGTGCTACGTGGCGGGCAACCGACGCGGTACCGCACCCGAGGATTTGGTGTCGGCAGGGCCATTCGGTATCGGCCTCGACTGGCGAGCTGAGGTCACCGCCGCACGCCGCCTGAGGTCGGACACCGAAGCTGCGAGCCGCGAACCAGACCGCCTCGCCGAAATCAGACGACGCGCACATCGAGAACTCGGCCCCGCAGGTGCGCCAGCCCTCGCCGCCAAGGTCGAGCAACTTCGAGAACGTTGGGTTCGTGATCGCCTGGTAGAGGCCGGCCGCGCCCGCGCCGCCAGTGTCGGTTGGCCCGATGCCTACGCCTTCACGAAAGCACTCGGCGAGCAGGCTCTTGTGGAGTCGTGTGGAGATCAGCCCGTTTCGATTGTGCGCCCCTCCATCATCGAGTCGGCCTGGGCCGAACCACGACCCGGATGGATTCGCGGCTTCCGGATGGCGGAGCCGGTCATCATCTCCTACGCGCGCGGCCTACTGCGCGAATTCCCCGGCGTCCCTGAGGGCACAATTGACGTCATTCCGGTCGACATCGTGGTGGCCGCCATCATCGCCGTCGCCGCCCGCGGGCCCGACGGGCCATTGGTCACCCAGGTCGCATCAGGAGGAATCAACCCGCTGCGTTATCGCGCGATGGTCGATGAGGTGGCGGCCTGGTTCGGTGAGCACCCCCTTTATGACCAAAAAGGTCAACCCATCGTGGTTCCGGAGTGGCGCTTTCCCGGTCGCGGCAGAGTGCAAGGTCAATTACGTCGGGCGCAGCGCGCCCTCGGCATCGCCGAGCGCGGATTACATGCACTTCCCCTGCGAGGCCGACAGGCGGAGTGGTCCGCGGCGGTGGAAGCCCGTCGGGCGGATATCGACCGAGCGCTCGAATATGTCGAGCTGTACGGCCTGTACACCGAATGTGAGGCGATCTACCAGGTCGACAATTTGATGTCGCTGTGGGACTCCCTTGATCATGCCGATCAGGATGCATTTTGTTTCGACCCCACTGTCGTTGATTGGCCTCACTACATCAGCGAAATTCACCTTCCATCGGTCATCCAACATGCGCGCGTGCGCACGACCCCTGGACGTTCTCGCTCAACCGATCGGTCGGCGCGGCTGCGCTCACAGGTTCTTGACCCATCCCGCCATGTGGCGGCCTTCGATCTGGAGAACACGCTCATTGCATCGAACGTCGTGACCAGCTACAGCTGGCTCGCCACTCGTCGCCTCGATCCGGTCGATCGCGTTCGTTACGTCGCCAAGACCTTGGCCGAGGCCCCCGGTCTTCTTCGACTGGACCGGCGTGACCGCACTGACTTTCTTCGACACTTCTACCGTCGCTATCGCGATGCCCCAGTGGAACAGGTGTCCAACGACACCGAGGAGATGCTCGGTCATCTCATCTTGGCGAATTGTTTTCCCGACGGCCTACGACGCGTGCGCGAGCATCGGGCCGCAGGCCACCGCACGGTGTTGATCACGGGTGCGCTTGATTTCCACGTCGCCGGCCTCGCACCTCTCTTCGACGAAATCATCGCCGCGGAGATGACTGTTGACGGCGACCGGTACACCGGCGAGATGGTGACCGTTCCCCCAACTGGAGAGGCCCGAGCGCAACTTCTCGACGAGTACTGCCAACGCGAGGGACTCGACCTTGCGGAGTGTGTTGCTTATGCCGACTCTTCGTCAGATCTACCACTTCTCGAAGCCGTTGGATTTCCCGTGGCGGTCAACCCAGAGACACGATTGGCGGCGATTGCCCGAACCCGTGGCTGGCTCGTCGAGGATTGGCGTCGAGTGAAAGGCGCACGTCGGCCTCCCCTACCGTTGGGCCCGCTCAGCGCACCCATCAACACGAAGGTGCGACGATGAAGGCACTGCGCATCCTCAACCGCGATCGGCGTTTCGCAGCGTCACGGCTTGGTTCTGTACTCGGCTCGCCTAACGCCCGTGGACGTGGTCCCCTCAGTTTCGATAATTCCGCGAATCAACAGGCTCCAGCGCCGGAGTGGCAGGAACTCGAGGTGCTGTTGTCGGGTATCTGCGGCTCCGACCTCGCGCTCATCGAGGGCCGAGCATCGGCCTACTTCGATCCCTGGGTGTCCATGCCGTTCATTCCTGGCCACGAGGTACTTGCTCGGACCGCCGAGGGAAAGCGTGTCGTCATCGATCCTGTCCTCGGACACCGATGCCGTGGTCTACCGGTGCCCGACGACGTCAGCGCCCCAGCCGATGGTCATGACTACAGCCACATCGTGGCCGGGCATCTCGAGCCTGGTATCCAGACCGGTTTCTGCTGCTCTGCAGGAGGGGGCTGGGCGGAGCGAATGTGGGCTCATCCGTCCCAGATACATTCCGTACCCGAATCGCTCAGTGACGAGCAGGCCGTACTGATCGAGCCCGTGGCAGGGTCGGTTCATGCCGCGCTCATCGCCCTGCGGTCGCGTGACGAGGCTCCGCTTATCAGCGTCATTG
>Ga0181578_10005009_pt1 | contig 11645 bp, 12 predicted proteins | sample 071ome_21_FD_148659 | JGI IMG/M metagenome (GOLD analysis project Ga0181578, IMG submission 148659) | Coastal salt marsh microbial communities from the Groves Creek Marsh, Skidaway Island, Georgia - 071401CT metaG (spades assembly) | ecosystem: Environmental > Aquatic > Marine > Intertidal zone... | reverse complement strand
GATGGCCTGCTTGACCATCTGGAGCGTCTTCTGTGGGTTGCCTGACTCGTTGATGGTCAGGTTGTTGATCGTCACACCACGACCACCACGGAGAGCCTTGTCGATGGCACCTCCCGGCTTGGCTCCGTAGAAGTCATCTGCTGTGTTGATGGGGTGAATCGTCCCTCTCCCAGAACCGTCGCCCCGGTAGATGAAGTCGTCCAGAGAGATTCCCGCAGCCGCCGCCCGCTCACGCTCATACGCGGTGAGACCGTCCTTTTTCAGAATCCGCCTGATTGCAGCGGCATTGTCTTGACTGATCTCCCCCGTGTACTCCTCACCAAGCATCTTGGCGAGATCGGCCCTGCCCGCAGTCAGGAAAGCATCGTGAAGGTCGTCCACAGCCTTTGTGGTCTTGTCCGTGGCCTTGACCTGTTGCTTTGCATCCTTCCCTGCGCGATCTGCCTCGATCTTTGCGGCCTCCATGAGCATCCCGCCCATCTGGTCTTCTGACATCGTGTAGATGGATTTGTCCTTTGTCACGACCTCTTGGTTCTTGAGTGCAGCATCAGGGTCAAGCATCATGTCGAGGAGGCTGGCGGAAGATTGCACGGTTGTGTACTCGACGCCCAGTTCACGCTTTTTCCCTCGTGACACCTCTTTGGTCGCTTCCTCAAACACCTCTTTCCGAGAGAGGCCCTTCAAGGCTCCTTGGTAAGCCTTCTCCTCAAAGGCAACCATCTGAGTCAGACGGGCGATTGCTTTGCTTTGCTCTGCTGTCGGGCCTTCTTCTCCAATCTTCGATCGGTACAGGTCGAGCGCAGCCTTCTGATCCTCTTTCCTCTTTCGTGCATCCCGAATGCTGATCCCACTCCCTTCACCCCCTGCCATCTTGTTGAGAACATCGTAGATGCCTTCAAGTAGCACGACGACGCCGTTCTTCATCGTGTCAAGCATACTGCGCGTCTCAAGCAACTGCTGTTTGGCGACCTCTTCCATATCCATGGCAGCATCCCGCTGGGCCTTCGCCAGTTTCTCCTGCTCCTCCTCTGTGAGGATGCCGCCTTCCATGATTGCCTGACCAACGGAGGTTGCCGTCGCCTTCTGACCCTCCTTGGCAAGTCGGGCCGCAACAGAGGTCTGAACCTCCTCGTATGCCTTCAACATGGACCCTGAGATGCCCTGATTCTGTTCAAGGGCCATCTTCTGGAACTCACTCATGTCCCCGATGAGCGTGTCTCCGAGGTAGCCTACCGCACCCATCAAATCTGCTGCAAAGGCACTCTCAGCACCCATCTCCCCCATCATGGACCCGCCGCCCATCCCGACACGCCGCAAGTTGCCCAACTGCACCGCCAGTTCTTCGGCCTGCTTGTCCCCCGACTCGCGCAAGGTCGTCTGCAACTGACCGATTTCAACGGCGGACATCTTGCCAAGGGCTCTGGTTCCGGCCACGCCAAGCACACCTCCTGCACCAATCGCGCCCCCGCTCTCCCCGGCAACCTGCCTCCGAATCTGCTCAGGCAACGCACTGAATAGGCGGTTGAACTCCGTGGTGGCCTTCTTCTGTTCGGATGCCTCCACCGCACGGAACGCCCGGCTGCCCATCTTCATGCGGAAGCCGAGCCGGTCTTGGTACCCCATCTCCTTGAACTTGTCACGAGCACCCATGAGCACATCCTTGCCCATGTCCTCGCCAAGAATCTTCTCCAGCCCGACGAACAACTCCAGCGTGTCCTCCAACCGGAAGTTGTAGAGGGCCATGCCGCTCGTGGCTTCCGAGATCGCGGTAAAGAAGTTCTTGATGCCAAGGCCCGACATCTGGGCGGCACCGAAAATGTCTTGGAACCCCCCCGCGATCTGGTCCTGACCATAGGCGAAGTCCTCGACCATGGAGTTCACCATCATGGCGACCTCGCCACCACCTACGCCGAACGCTTGGGTGGCCACGAGAGCCTGTCTCATCGCACGAGCCTGTGACCCAAATACCTTGCGCTGCTCCTCAAAGGTGAGGTTGGCGTCGTTCATCGCCGTGGCAAGACCCAGCACTTCATCGGTCGTAGCGCGAAACTCAAGGGCCAAACTCGACGCATCGCCACGAAGTTCACTGAGAGCACGGCCCAGTTCGGCACTGCTGCCCACCGCGTCCGAAGCCAACAGGTCTACTGCACTCGACCCCTCCAAGATCGCTTTGTTGAACTCCTTGGCCTGCCCATAGGCGGCCATGAAGATGGCGACAATCCCCGCTACGGCGGCACCAACACCGGCAAGGATCGGAAGCAGTTTGCCAATGCCCATGATCAACTTGCCCACACCGGCCATCTTGCCGCCGCCCGCAGCCATCTTCGCACCGAAAGTAAATACTCCAGACGACGATTCCTTGGCGGATGCACTCAACTTCTTGATGAAGTCAGACGGGTCGCCCATCGCGGACGAGAGCAGGTCTTGGAACCCCTCTACGGTGCCTTCCAACTTCTCACCGAAGTTCTTGGCTACCTTCTCCATGCCCTTGTCGAGCATTTCAAGGGCTTCACGCTGGTAGTCCTGCTGCTTCTCAGCCATCTCCCTGAGAGCCTTCTGCTCCTCTTTGATGAGTGCCCGTGACCCCTCGATGCGCTCACGCAACTTCTTCTTCGCGAACTCGGACTTGGTGCGCTCCAGAAGACCCTCACGACGCCGAATCTCACGAGCCTCGTTCTCAATCCGCTTGGACCGTTCCTTGAACTCCCGCTCCATGTTCAGCGCGGCTTCCTTGTTGGAAATCCGCAACGCACCCACCAGAGCCTTGCCGTAGGACTCCGTGATCTTCTTCTGGTTGTCCGCCAACGAGCCCTTGAGCCCCTTGTCAACACCGGAACCAACCGCCTTCTCGATCCGCTTCACGGTCTCGGTCGGGTTGGCAATGCCAAGCATCATATCGACGCCGATCTCGGTGGTGATGCTCATGGGAACATGCTCCTCTGCCGTAGAGCCGCCATAGGCTGACTACTGCTTCAATGTCGGGGCTCGACGGCTGATCTTGTCTTGTAAGGACTCGCCGCCACCCTTCCTCTGTGGTGCAGGGTTCGCAGCCTCGGGCGTGCCGCCCATGCCAATCCACCCCACCTTGACTTCAGTGTCAAGGTACTCGGTGAACCGCTCTTGCTCTGGGGACACCGCCGCCCGCTGGGTGTTCGGCTTCTTCTTGAGCATGTCGGGGTTGATCTCAGCCAACTGTTCAGGCGTGTAGCCCACCATGCGCGTCTCACCGCGCAAGCCACCCTCGTCATCTCCCCACGCGGCTGCCAGTGCAGCCTGCTGCTTCTGGCGTGCTTCCTCCAGACGCCGCCTGTGCCCTTCCTTGTACTGCTCGACAAGCAGATCGTGGTAGTCCTTCTCTCCCCGGACAGCCCGCATCATCTCAGACTCCATCTCCTCAATCGTCTGAGCCGCGTGAACCTTCGGAACCTCGTAGGTCTGACCGTTCACCGTCACCAGCATCGGCTTCTGGTCCTCCTTTTCACCAGAGATCAACCAGTTGACCGCATCCTCGATGGTACGCTGCGCCCGACGCTGCCGCTTCTCCTCCCACTTGTTCTCGGCCTCCAGAAGCGACTTCGCACCCTTCCCCGACATCGAACCTACGACAGACCGCGTGTGCTGCCACTGGCGAATGTCCGCGTCGTACCGGTCCTCCGACTCGTTGTATGCCGCCCACAACCGCTGAATGATGTTTCGCTCGCCTACAGGCGTGCCACTCATGCGCCACAAGGACCGCGAGTACCGCTCGTGGCAGAAGGCGTCTACGATACGGGTCGCTCGACCCACACGGTTCCGAAGACCCGTAATGTAGGCGTAGACCACGAGAACCTGTTCGTAGTGGAGGTCTTTCACCCACTCGTTGTAGACATACCACGCCTGATTGGAGGCGTACTGAGGCTCGATCGCATACCCGTTGATCATGTAGACCGAGGCTGCGATGTGATGCCGCATCCAGTTGATTTCGTTCGACTGGACCGACCGCAGCAACAGGTCGGACACCTCACGAGGATTGAGGGTGCGGAGCACAACAGGCACACCCTCCACCATGAAGTGCTGGGTCAAGAACCCCCTCTGAATCATCTCCTCTACATCCGAGTAGAGAAACCGACGCGCATCGGCCTCCCTCCGCAGGGTGTCCTCTGCGGCCTCTCGGAGTAGGGCCTCTTGGTCCATTGACCCCCCTTATCGGGTGGGCTTGAAGTTGGGGTTCGTTGTCCCACGAACATCCGGGTTGAGCCCTCGCGACGGGGCAGATGCTTCCTTACGGCCTCTCGGAGAGATGTTCTCCGAAGGAAGCCTGTATGCCTCAACACCACCAATCTCGCCCGACGGCTGGGCCGCACTCAGCGTGCCAATGTCGTCATCCGACTCTGAGGCCAGACGCGCAGCGGCAGCCGCACGACGCGCTGCCATGATCCGACTCTCCTCTGCCGCCGCCACATCAGGGTCATCCCCATCACCAAATGACGACTGGAAAGATGAAGCGGCAGGGGCCGGGGCAGTTGGGGGCGTTGTCTTGTACACGGGGGGGCCAGAGGTCGGGGGCGGCGACGACGGAGGCGTGACAGGCTGGCGCTTGGTCACCTTCTGCTGAGACTCTGCCGCCTTGCGGGCCATGATCTCCGCTTCCGCACGCATCACAGCCGTCTCCGCTTCTCGCTCCAACGCCTCACCCGCACGCACCAACTTCGTGATCTGCTCCGTGGTGACACTGGGGTCACCCTTCGCTCGTGTCTCGCGCTCGTCCTTGAGCCGCTTCAACCGAGCCTCGACACGATCGATCTCGGCATCGAGGTCGGGAAGTGTCGTCTGAGCGATCTTGTCCGCTTGGTCTGCGATTCGCTGAACAAGGTCGCCGTACCGCTGGAAGCACACGGTGATGAGGGCTCGACTCCAACCCTGCACGATCTCACGCATGGCGAGGTTCTTGGGCACCTGAACCGCTACACCGTTGTCCAGTATCTCGCCTGTCGGAAGCGTCTTGATTTCGCGAAGATCGAGATCACCCACCTGCACGATGCTGTTGGCGACGATCTCCATGCGGAACCGGTCGAAGTAGTCCAACGCCGCCGCACGGCTCATCTGATCCTCGTTCGACAACCCTTCCTGTGCCTGAATGTCGTCAAGCACCGACGCAGCGTACCGCTGGACGGCCACTTCCTCGACAGGAAGGAGTGGTCGAATCGTGATCTGCATCCCCCCAGCCTCAAAGGTCAGTTCATCGCGTCCGAACTTGGACAGCGGGGCGAGGGCTTGCTTGAGTGCGTTGAGGTCGATCATGGGTCAGTCTCCGTCGGAGCACTGTACCCATACGGCTACCTTCTGTACCCCAGAGCATTCCGCAGTTCCTTGAGTGCCCGTGTGTACTTGCGCTTTGCAGAAGGCACCTTGCGGAGCGCATCAAAGAAGGGGTGTAGTGCGATGTTCCTCAAGGCTTCGTACCCGCCCAGAGCATTGTAGGCTGCTGCCCACTCCCCGGTGTTCCGGTAGTTGTAGGTCTCGGGCCGCTCGATGATGCCTGTCCAGATGTCGATGGCGTTGTCGCGGACTTCGCCCGACAGGCCGCTCACCGCTCTCTTGGCCTCGTCAATGGAGTCTTGGAGGCGGGTGAAGAACTCGATGTCGTCCAGCGCGTGGAAGTCCACCTTCTGCGGCTTGGTGCGAATCCGCTGACCTCGGATGGTTGGGTCGATGGCACCCTCGTCCCGAAGCATCTGCATCGCCTTGCCCCGCTCCTTCCGGTAGTAGGGGGGAGCCGCGCCGAACCATTCCTCGGGGTTCTTCATCCACTGTTTGAAGTCAGGGGTTCGCACATCAGCGCCGGGCAGGCCAGCGGTCATGACCCCCAGCGACTTTTGCAGGAGCGTCTGAGCCATGTGCTGGAGTTCGTGTCGAACCGACTTGACCAGATTACCCATCTGGGACTCGATGCCCCGAAAACCCATGCTCCGGTGCGGATAGTAGATGGTCACCAACCGCTTCTCGCGTGTCCACGAGGCCATCGCAGTCGCGCTCCGGTCGAGGGTCAGAAACACAGTTACATCATCGAAAGCCATTTCGCGGCCCTTCGCGTTCAACTGCTCGACCTCATCTTGGTAGTCTTCCAGTGCTCTCCTGAGTTTCCGCTTTATTCGCTTGCGAATCTCGGCTTCATTCTCAGGCTGCATGGCTACTATTTCCTCGGCCATACTTTTGATGTCCGCGACCTCGTTCTTGTAGCCGTTGATCAACTGGAGTCCCGCAGAGTGAGCGAGGCGGGAAGGGTCCTGCAAGATGTCCTTGTAGCGCCATCCCTTCATGTACTCGGAGATGGGGAACACCTTCGTCAAACCCCCGGCTTTGATGGGGGTCTTGCCCCCACGGACGAGGTATCCCTTCAACTTCTCTACCAGCGTTTGCGTGTCCTTCCGGCTATTGACCGTGCGGAAGTCACGACCCGCTACGAAGTCGGCCATAGAGTCCAACTTGCCCGTAAGCCACGCATTTCCCGCCTTGTACTGCTTGGAGAACGCGGTGTACTTCGGCCTGCTCCCGTAAGCAGAATCTTCTCCGTACCAGCCCAGAATCATGGCTTGCTCCCACAACCCGCCGTCTCCAGCCACCATGTTGTACAAGGCGCGAACCTTGACCCCGTTGGAGATAGCGTTGCGAACCTCTCGGATGACTGGCTTGAGGGAAGCCCGCGCACGGACTTCATCACGCGACTCCTTGGCCCGCTCCTCGACCTCCACCAACTGAGTGGCGGCTACGGAACTCATGACCCATTCAGAAATCGCCTCCACCATCGCGGGCGGGGCTTGGATGAGCCCACCGTGCTTCGTGTAGCGGGCGGCGACTCGGCTGGGACTGGGGAACATCGTGATCTCCTACATCCGTGAGTGGTGGATAGCCACGCTACCGGGTGCCCTCAACGAGAGAGGCCGGAAGGGGGCAAATCCCCTTCCGGCCCCTGACCCTCGCTTCACTCTGGGATCATGTTCCCGAGAAGGTGTTTCCGTAGATGATGGAGGAGGTTTCACCGCGAGTGGGGTCGCCCCCCGTTGCGATGAACTCACCCATCTGAACGCTGGAGAAGTCGTGGACATCGGTGATGGTCACCGTGCCTGACTCCAAGACCATCGCGGAGTCCTTGGCGAAGGAAGTAGACCAGTCACCCCACCAGCATCCCTCATAGTAGGTGATCAGGATGTTGTGGCTGCCGGGGTTGGAGCCGTCCCCGAGAGGTCCGCCACCACCGATGGCACCTTGGTACTGGAGCGATCCGTAGGCTCCGAATCCGGTGTTGGTTCCAGTACCGTCGCCGCTGATCTCACGGTCAGCGATGGTGCTGAACACGATCTGCTGCTCGATGTCGAACGGCCAGCGGTGGTGACGGAGGCTGCGAATGGGGCCGCTCACTCCCGCTGCGTACCCGGTGCTTTGCCAGAGGTTCGACAGGTAGAGCATCGTGCGCTCGATGGAAGCCGTCATGGGCTCAGTGTTGCCGGGTACGAGTTCCGCCACGATGTCACCGAAGCCGATGCCTCGGACATTCTCGATGGTGCGGGATTCAGATGGCCCGAAGTTTGACAGGACGCCGATCTGGAGGAGCCCCTGCCCACCGTAGCCGGGAGCAAGGACACGCACCTTCTGGGTGACGACGCTCCGGGTGTTCGGGCTGGTGCCGAACTTGTACATCTGGCTGGTTCCCTGAAGGCCGTTCTCGGCTCCGGGGTTGTGATCACTGTTGGGCATGGCGAAGCCTCCGTAGAGTTACCTGTGCGAGCGTATAGGGAGGGTATTGAGAAGGAGGTCAAGTCCAAGAGGCCCAAGACACCTTGGTGCCTCCGTCGTAGGGGATGGCGTGATGCTCCTCGATGAGAAGGTCGTTGATGCAGTGTCCGTTTTCGTCCCAGACCTTGACCAGCAGCCGACCGTACTTGTCGGGCTTGGACATGGACTGAAGGGTGACCCACTGGTCGAGGATGAGTCCCCGCACGCGATCTCTGGCGGCGTAGGCTGCTTCCTTCTCCCCGGCGACCTTGGTTCGGATTTCAGGGGTGTCGATCCCAACCAGACGGCAGGAAGCCTTGCGGGTGATGCTCATGCCGAGATCGAGCATCACGGTGATGGTGTCTCCGTCGTAGACGCTCAGAACATGAGCCCGGTACACATATGCAGGAGGTTTCATCGAACCAAATCTCCATCGACAATCCGATAGCCTTGCACGAACCCCAACTTGCACCAATCAAACTGGGGCATCGTCACAATCTTCTGTTTCGGAAATCTGCCTGTGTGGCGGAAATACGAAACCTGACCGATGATCTCGGTAAACAGGGCTCCAGATGCCTTCGACCCACAACCGATGAGTTGAAGGTGCTTGTTGTAGGACTGGTATTCACCTTTGAGGGTGAACGCCCGGATACGCCCCCGACCCATCGCGCCCAAATGTGCCGCGAAGTCGTGTACGGCTCTGAGCATCAGATTGATCTCGGGACGGTCCCATGCCGCAGCCTGATTGTCCCCCGAGTAAATCTTGAGCACCCCGGTCTCCTTGACCTCGCGCTCCATCTGGGCGGCGCTCTGGTAGGGGTCGTCCTCCACGAACTCGACCTGCACCCTCGACTGCATCCGGGTGAACATCCGAATGATGTGCTCTTGGAGGGTCTTGAAGGACTTGACCCCCTCCCCGCTCCGCATTGGAGCCGCGTCATATGCCTCGGTGACCAGTTGGGCGTACTTGTCCCAACCATGGAGTTCGCCACCCTGAGACACGATCTTGGCACCCTCACCCACCTCAGTGACAGAGGGAATCAAGGTTCCGCCGTACCCACTGCCAGCCCATCCTGCGTCCTTCGGCAAGGACGCCAGATACCAACTGGCCGCAACTTTCACTCTGGGGTCGAACATGGATACCTCTACCTAAGCCCTCCGATAGACACACCACCGAGCCCCGCAGGGGGGTTCATTCAGGTTTCTGCGGGTACAGTGCGGCATGGCTGACAAGACCAACATCGTTGACCTCGACCGTTACCGCATCCGGCTCGCCGCCGAAGGCAAGCCGGGCGTGCCCGACCTCGACACCGACCCCGTGGCGTACTTTGAAGCCGTCTGGGGCACCGATGCCGTCGGATGGAACGCCATCATCGTGGACATCGAGAAGATGCGTGTGCAAGGCAAGGAAGGCTTGCCACTCCGACCGCCCGAGACGACCTACGAAGTCGAGTTGGTTGTACGCCACCTTCGGGCACTCGCCAATGACATCTGCCGCCAACACCGCCTCAACCATATCATCAAGCCAGAGGACGACATTTGACCCCCGTTTATGTCATCATCTGGAACACGGAAGACGAGTCTGGCGTATTGCCTGTCTCGCACGCCACCTTGGAAGCCGCCATCCAAGCAGCCCGCGAATGGGAAGCAGAGATGCTGGCAACTGACACTACCGATGCCCCCCGCACCTACAGTTGGGAGGTCACTCGGACCAAACCCCCACTGCCTCATGCAGAGGCTTGATGAAGGAGACCCCCATGTCCATCGAAGCAAAGATCGACGCAATCATCGCTGACCTCACCGCCGCCAAAGAAGACGCCGCCAAGTGCGACAAGGGACAGCCCGGTGCTCCCGGCACCCGGCTCCGCAAGGCTGCATCTCTGGCGGCCAAGGATCTCAAGGAGGTCCGTCAGGCGGTCTTGGACGCACGCGAGGGCTGATCGAAGCGTCGGGGGTGGTGGTCACCAAGACCTCCACCGACAAGCCTCTGAGGGTTTTTGCCCCCAGAGGCTTTTTCGTTGTCCGTGTACGACTCCCTTCAGCGTCTACCTGTCTGACAAGGAGAGAAATCATGGATGTTTTCAACTTCACCAACCACCCCGTGCTGGACACCCCTGAGCGAGTGGAGGTCCAAACCACCAACCACTACACCGGGCAGGAGCAGACCATCATGGTTCTCGCCGGGGTGTGGCTCCGGTACTCTGCTGGAATAGACAGCCTGATCGACCGTGCCGATCTCCGTGTCAAAGTCGTGGAGATCGGCGCAGTCGAGGAGTGTTCCCACTACGGGGACACCGACCGGAAGATCAAGGTCATCGTCGGCAATCCGATGGAGGACTTCGCCTTCGATCGGAAGGATAACTTCGCGTTGGGGCGAGTCGCCCGGTTTGAGGGGGACCTGATTCTCCACCGCACGGTAGGCGGAAGGGCCGATTGGAGACTTCAGGGGGTCGTCGCCGTCAGGTCATCCCAGAAGGATGAGATCACGGTCTTTGCCTACCAGTGCGAGGATCGGATCCATTTCGCGGAGCGGGTTGTAGAAGAACTCGCTGCCACGATGATCGAGTCCTCTCTGGCTACCCCCTTGTAGCAGCCGCCTGTTCTGACGGCTCACCGGGGTGTTGCCGTTTCGGGCTACCTCTTCTTCGCCTTCTCCACCGCCTTCAACACCTGCTGCGCGGTGTCAACACGGTTCGCGGCCTCACCGTGCCGCAACTTGCGGAGCAGAGCCTTGTCCCTTGCTCCCATGCGGGTGTTGCCCAGCATGGTGATTTCGCCTGTGTCCTTGTCGATCCACCGTGAGGTCAGACCCGTGGCTCCGGGCTTCAATGCCTTGACCAACTTCGGGTCCATGTGCTTGATGGCGATGTCCCACACCATCTGGAGTGATGTGCCTGCCCCGATCATCAAGGGGGCGTTGTTGTAGACGGTGCTCTGCCGCTCCTTGAACAGGAGAATGCCAGTTCCCGTGCGGAGTTCCAGATCAAAGTAGTAGACGGGAACCGGCACCACGGGCTGATCGAAGTTCAGCGTGAGTGGGATGGAGATGCGAAGGTCACCCGTCTTGCCTGCCTGCACACCGCGAATGTGACCCCACCCCTTGATGGACACATCCAGATCACGAGAGGTCACCAGACGGTCAAGGACTTCTTGCTCGTCCTCCGACATCGGGGTGTACAGCGAGCCAGCACGCCCACCAAACGGGTTCTTGTTCATCATTGCCTCCGCTTCAGCCACTTTACCCGGTGTGGGGCGTGACATAGCACGCACGAGGCTTGCCTCTTCGCATCCCCGCGTAGAAGGTGATGTGTGATCCAATGATGGGGGTGAAGGGCGTTGTGAGGTCGCTCTTGTGGAGGAAGTAGTTTCTGTTGTCGTGCTCCACGAACCCCCACCCCTTGCCTGAGTCGAAGGATTTGACCTGACCTACGAGTTTCGTAGGGGTGTCCAGACGACATATGGACATCGCTTGCGGACTCTTGCCTCCCTGCACAATCCGGCCCACGACCACACGCTCCCCACAGATGGGGAGGGGAGCCTCGACACCACCCCGTCCAAAGTCCTCGACCCGGAAGAAGTATCGTTCTGTTTCGTTCACGCAGAAGCCGTAGCCGTGGTCAACCGCGTAGAGGTCTACGACCATATTGACCACGGTGCCACCTATTCGCTCAGGGCGGCGAGGATTTCGGCCTTCTTCCAAGTGCTCTTGAACTCGACTCCTGCGGCCTCTGCTGCTGCAATCAGTTCGGCCTTGGTGTTCATCAGCGACCATTCGGCTTCAGGTGCGGGATCCTCTTCGACCACGGGCTCAGGAGCCGGGGCGGGATCCTCTTCGACCACGGGCTCAGGAGCCGGGGCGGGATCCTCTTCGACCACGGGCTCAGGAGCCGGGG
>Ga0181578_10004998_pt1 | contig 11665 bp, 10 predicted proteins | sample 071ome_21_FD_148659 | JGI IMG/M metagenome (GOLD analysis project Ga0181578, IMG submission 148659) | Coastal salt marsh microbial communities from the Groves Creek Marsh, Skidaway Island, Georgia - 071401CT metaG (spades assembly) | ecosystem: Environmental > Aquatic > Marine > Intertidal zone... | reverse complement strand
AACAGACGAAGGCGCGATAAAACTGAGCCTTCATGGTTACGATTTGCCGATTATTAAAGAAGATTATCCGCGCAAGATTCACCAGCCCAGGCCGGGAGAAATTATTTTGTTTCCGTCTTCAGTTTTCCACGGAACCATTCCCTTCGATGAAGACACAGAGAGAAGCGTCATCGCCTTTGATTTGCTGCCGTCCTGAGAGAGGCCTTCTATGTGGGCAACCGGATCCGGCATATACCTTGAATCTCAGCCGCGAGGCGTGGCGTTTAGCCGTAGCTGATCATGTGCCCAGATAAAAAAGTACAAGGGCAACGACAAACAAGGCTACTCTGAATCCCGCAACAAATCGCTGGAAGTGATTTTCGAGTATATTGACCGCCCATTGCCAGCCCAGCCATCTGAAAAGCCTGATCCTGATTCGCACCAGGGCAGGCAGAAAAGGAATCAGGATCAAACAAAATATCGCGAAGCCGTAGTACCAACCTGGAAACATGGCGGGATCTCCAATCAGGCGCCAGTTGGCGGGAAGTGCATCCAGCCCGTTATGATGTACTTGACGCCCGAATTCAGGACCTCTCCTGCATGGGCATGGGTCCATTCAGCCGGCCAGATCAATGTTTTCCCCTTCTGCGGTTGAACGCTGATTTCCTGATGCGCAAATCGGGTGGCACCGCCATCTTCGACGTCATTCAGATAAGTCATCCATGCCAGTACCCGATGAGAGTTGCCCACAGTGGTTCGTTCTGAGTGCAGCTTCTGGAAGTGGCCGCCCGGATCGTAGCGCTGAATATTGAACGATTCCATCTCCACCCTGGGCGCGACATTCTTCAGGAACGGCCACTGCTCGAGATAATCCTTGTGGCAGGCAAAAAGCAGGTCCAGATAATCGCGAATGGGCTTGTGGTCAGCCTGTTCCAGCTCCCTTGGTCGGATCGCCAAATCAATGGAGTTTTTTGCTTCAAGATTTACGCCGCCGGCAGTCTGGCCCTGAGTCTGATTTTTCTGGTGACTTTCAAAGAATGCAATTAATTCGTCGCAAAGCGAAATGGGTTCTATGGACCAGCAGCCTATGAAGTGGGGAATCGGAAGGGTTGATTCGATATCAATACGTTTCATACATTGTCTGCCTATTGAATTGAGATTCCATTTTCGACATCGAAACTCACCACGCCAAAACCTTTTTGTTCCATGGCCAGTCCTTCTTCCAGTTTACCGAGCGATAACAAAACAGATCCGAGAGATCCTGCTGCCTCTCTATAGTCTGGCTGAATTTCCAGCGCTCTTCGATAACTGGCGACTGCCTCTTCCAGTCTGCCCTGTTGTTCCAGCACGTTACCAAGGTTGCTGCAGGCAATCGCGAAATCAGGATGAATGCCCAGAGCGTTGCGATAGCATTGCTCGGCATCTGTCAGATTGCCCCTTTTCTGTAAGATTGTGCCGAGAGTGTTGTGTGCATCGACGAAACTGGAATTGATTTCCAGTGACCGCCACAGGCATTTTTCAGCTTCTTCAAGATTTCCCTGGTTTTTTAACACCGTCCCCAGATTAAAATGCGCGATGGCAAATTCCGGCGCGGCTCTTGCCGCATTACGGTAGCAGGTTTCTGCCTCGCCGACCCGGCCCAGCCCGGAAAGGGCATTACCCAAATTGTTGTGCGCATCGGCAAAATCAGGGTTGATGGCCAGAGCCCGCTCGTACGAATCAATGGATTCCTCCGTCCTGCCCTGCATCTGCAGGATCATTCCCAGGTTGCCGTGGGCTTCAAAATAGTCTGGCTTCGCAGCCAATGCCTGACGATAACTGGCAGCCGCTTCATCCAGTCTGCCAAGCTCACGAAACACATTGCCCAGATTGTTATGTGCGCTGAAATAGTCAGGCGCGTTTTCCAGAGCCATCTGTATGAGATTGATAGCGTGTTCGCGCTGTCCGGCAAGGTGTGCGAGCAATCCCAGGCGATGCAATGCGTCAGGTTGGGATCGGTCGACCTCGAGTATCTGCCGGTAAATCTGCTCGGCTTCAGCGAATTGTCCCTGATTAAAGAACTGCGCTGCGCGGGTAAGCGACTGTTCAAAATCCATATAGCCAGGCCTAGTCTGTGAAATATTCTTTCTTGGTCTTGTACCAGCCAAACAGGCTGTAGCGGGCACCCTGGGCATAGGGCTTGACCTGGGACACCAGGTGCAGGCGAGGCACTTTGAACAAAACCAGTTGATTGAAAGCGGGAGGCACGACGTCCACGGGTTTACCCTTGCTATTGCAGAATGCGAAGTTCCCTCCCCATTCTTTTTGCCAGCCCCGACTCAGGGCCAGAACATGTGCCGCAATTCGACCCTGACCAAAATCCTCGTCCATGTGAATAGAAAGATGATGATGGCGATCATAGCGGGAAGCCCAGGCACTGACTTCTCTGCCCTCGTGGTTACCGGTGATATCGGCCATTAAATTGAGGTACTCGGAGCTGTTGAAATACTGATATATCCTGGTCAGTATCAGCAGTTCCTCCGGTGTCTGCTCCACAGTGACCGGTATCGTGTAGCGGCAGTAGGCAAACGTAAAATCGTTATCCTTGAGTTTCACCATTCTGGGGACCAGCTTCTCGATGTCCCGGTCCGACATACCCTGAAGCTCTTGATGCCTGATGATGCCGACTTCGTTATTGCGGGGTTTGCGGTAGTGAAATTCCCACGGTGCCCGGTTTTTGAGACACTCGAATGCAGCTTCGGCGACCTCCTCGCGGAGCAGATTCTTGATAATGACTGCCCCGGTCTCCGAAAATTCCTTTCGCAGCGCGTCGACATCGAGCGTGTTTATTATTTCCATGGAATTAGCGCTGCCATCGCGGGTCTCGTTGATAGCGGGAATACTGTGGCCAATGTGGTCAGGCAGTTTATCAAATTTTTAGCAATTGCGATCAATTACAGAGATCTCGTCAGGAACCGGGCATATTGCGGTCAATTAAATGCCCTCAACAAATGGTAAACTGGGCTCATCGCTGAAAGTTTTCGTCGGCCATACGATTAATGGCCTGACAGGTAGCAGTTATGGCCGAATCAATTTCCAGAACCTTTACCGAGCTGGTAGCCCTCAAGTACCAGCTCTACAACGGGTTGTTTCTCACCTTGCCACTCGATGCCGTGGAGCAGACGGGACTTTTGCTGCCATTGCTGGAAGTCGCCTGCCAGGATGGACTGGAGGCCGGCAGGGATCCGGCCGCCATTGTTGAAGACTTTTTCAGCGCCCATAAGCCGCACTTTACCGAACCGGATAAGCTTGGGTTTCTGTTCAAGGTTATCCAGTATGTGGAACGGCAGGTAGTCCTGGTGGATGCGCTGGAGGATGCCGCGTACAGCAGAATGCACCAGCTCGATAGTCACGACATGCTGCAGCGTACACTTGACCGCGTCGAGGTGGAGGATCAGGAACAGCTGCTATCCCCGATTCTGGCGCGATTCGGCATTCGGGTTACCCTCACGGCACATCCCACCCAGTTTTACACCGGACCGGTACTGGCCATTATCAGTGATCTCAGTCGGGCTATTGGCGAGGGTGACATTTCGACGGTGCGTGAATTGTTACTGCAGCTGGGCAATACGCCTTTTTATCGCAAGGACAAACCTTCTCCGTACGACGAGGCTGTGCTGCTCACCTGGTATCTCGGTAATATCTTCTATCCAGTCATGGGAGGACTGGTTGATCGTCTGGCAGACAGCTATTGGCAGGAAATCGGGCAAAATCCACGCATCATGGCAATCGGTTTCTGGCCAGGCGGCGACCGGGATGGCAATCCTTTTGTTACTGTCGAAACAACCCGTAGAGTGGCAGCCAAATTGCGTTACTCGATTGCTGCCTGCTATCACCGGGACATCAGGGAATTGAAGCGTCGCCTGACGTTCTCCGGGATTTATGAATCACTCGAGGCGATCGAAAAGCTGCTTCACGGCGAACTGTCTGAGACCGCGCCGGAGTGTGCACTAACAGAGTCCGATCTGGTCGCGAGGCTTGATCAGATAGAAGAGCGGCTGCTTGAGAATAACCAGGGTCTCTATCTCGAGCGCGTGAAATCCTTCAGACGCAAGGTCAAATTGTTCGGCTTTCATTTCGCCAGCCTCGATATCCGGCAGGACAGCACGGTGCTTGCCCGCACCCTCGGGGAAGTACGCAAGCTCTACCCGCTATTGAACGCCGATGAGCTCGATGCCAATGAGGAGGCGCGTCAGCTGGATGGAATGTTTCGCGTCACCGGCAGCATAGACATTGAATCGGTCGCGGAGCCGGTATTGAAAGATACTTTGAAATCATTCGGCGTAATCCGCGAGATTCAGCAGGCAAACGGCGAACAGGGCTGTCATCGCTATATCATCAGTAACTGCCATGGGCCATTGGATGTCGCCAGGGCCTTTGCGCTGTTCCAGCTATGCGGCTGGAAAGATTTGCCCTTGACCGTCGATATTGTGCCTTTGTTCGAGTCTGTCAGAGATCTTGCTTGTGCCGGCGACTCTATGCGCCGTCTGTATGCCAATTCCACTTACCGTGAACATCTGCGCAGTCGCGGCAATCGACAGACCGTTATGCTGGGCTTTTCTGACGGCACCAAGGATGGGGGCTACCTGATGGCCAACTGGGCGATTTTCCGTGCCAAGGAGGATCTGACAAGCGTATCGCGGGCAGCTGGCGTTGAAATTATCTTCTTTGATGGGCGTGGTGGGCCAACTGCCCGGGGTGGCGGCAATACCTATCTTTTCTATGCTGCTCAGGGCAAGAATATAGAAAGTAATCAGATTCAGATGACAGTGCAGGGGCAGACGGTGAGTTCCCACTTTGGCATCAGGCAGGCTGCGGAGCTGAACCTCAGCCAGTTACTTGCCGCGGGACTGGAAAATAACCTCTATGATCGCCCGGAAAGAGAACTCAACACAGATCAGCGTCAGCTGATTCAATCTCTGGCCCAGAGCAGCTTTGAAAAATACCAGGCATTCAAGAACCATGAGCTGTTTCTTCCCTATTTGGAGGAGATGAGCACCCTGAAATACTACAACATGGCCAATATCGGTAGTCGACCGGCACGTCGCGGCAGCACTGAAGAACTTCGTTTCGAAGACTTGCGGGCCATTCCGTTCGTGGGAGCCTGGTCGCAACTCAAGCAAAATGTACCCGGTTACTTCGGGTTGGGTAGTTCTCTGAAAGAGCAGGAACAGATGGGCAATCTTGGGGACTGTAAGGCGCTGTATCACGCGTCAGGATTTTTTCGCGCACTGATTGCCAATGCCATGCAGAATCTCGCCAAGTCAAATTTTGAACTGACCCGCTATATGGAAAAGGACTCCAGGTTTGGACAATTCTGGCGCATGATCTTTGATGAGTATCGGTTAAGCCTTGAAATGGTCCTGAAAGTTTCCGGGCAGCATATGCTGCTGGAAGACAATCCCAGGGCGCGACTCAGCATTGAGTTGCGGGAGAAAGTAGTGTTGCCGTTACTGATAATACAGCAGGCAGCGCTGATGCGCTGTCAGCAACTGCGGGATGGGGGAGGCGACGAGCAGCTGGAGCCCTACGAAAAAATGATTGTCCGCTCGCTCTACGGCAATATCAACGCATCGCGAAATTCTGCGTAGGTCAAGGTATCTCTGATGTCTGACATAAAGTTTGGCAAAGACGAAAAGCAGCAACTTACCGCACGGATACGCGACTATTTTGCAACGGAGCTTAATCAGGAGCTGGGCCAATTCGATGCCGAATTTCTGCTGGATTTTCTCAGTAAAGAATTGGGTCCACGCTATTACAATCGAGGTCTGCACGATGCGCAGGCGATAATGCAAAGTCGTATTGACGCGGTAATCGAGTCCGTCTACGAGCTCGAAAAGCCCTCTTGATTCGTGTCCCTGACTGCGGCGGTCCGGGTTGGTTTTGCTAATAGCCAAAGATGCCCGGACACCTAACTAACGTATAATACGCGTCATGAAGCTATCAGTTCTGGACCAGTCTCCAATTCGCAGCGGCAGCACGGCACATGCGGCCTTGCAGGAAACTGTGGCGCTGGCCCGACAATGCGATGAACAGGGGTATTTGCGCTACTGGCTGGCGGAACACCATGCCTCCGACGCCCTGGCAGGATGCTCGCCTGAAGTCCTGCTGGGCCGATTGGGCGCGGAGACTCGCCGCATCCGCATCGGTTCCGGTGGCGTTATGTTGCCGCACTATAGTCCCTACAAAGTGGCGGAGAATTTCAAACTGCTGCAGACCCTGTATCCTGACCGGGTTGATCTCGGTATTGGCAGAGCGCCAGGGACTGACCCGTTTACTGCCGCGGCCCTGCGTTACGGCTCCACGGTAGGTCCCCAGCACTTTCCCCAGATGGTGGCGGATTTGCAGGCGCTGTTGAACGACAGTGAACCGCCAACCCGGGGGATGGAAGGGGCCCGGGCTTTTCCCCTGGTCGATCATCCGCCGGAGATGTGGATGCTGGGGTCCAGTGAGGACAGCGCCGGATTTGCGGCTGATGCCGGGTTGCCATACAGTTTCGCCTATTTCATCAACCCCGCTATCCGTAGCGATATCTTCGAGCTGTACAGAGAACAGTTCAAACCGGGACCCAATCAGGCCGAACCGCACACCAGCCTTTGCGTTTTTTGTATCTGTGCCGAGAGTGAAGAGGAGGCCTGGCGCCTGTCACGCAGTCGCGACCTCTGGTTCGTCCGCCTACTGCAGGGGGCTCCCGGGCCTGTGCCAACGGTACAAGAGGCGACTGAATATCCCTACGCCGACGCCGAGCGTCGAGCGATTGAAGCCAATCGAGACAAGCGGGCCGTAGGCACGCCGGCGCAAGTGAAAGCCAGGCTATTGGCAATGGCGGAAGAATTCGGTGCCGATGAGCTGATGATTCTGACTATCACCCATGACCCGGCTGCGAGAGCCAGATCCTACGCCCTCCTCGCGGAGGAATTCGGGCTTTAGCTGTGCGATCAGGACTGAGACTTAGTTGCCTCGCGAGTCTTGCTACGCCGGCTGGATATTAATTTCCGAACTGCTTTTGTCGCTCCTGCTCTAGCAGCGCTTTCAATTCGGCTACCTGCATGAGGGCCTGCAGATATTGAGGATTTTCGGTGGCGATGCGCAGCATTTCCTCCTGCAGTTCCTCGAAAGTTGTTGCGGCCAGATCCTGCAGTTCGCGCTCTTCGGGAATAAGATCCATGGCGCGATCGAGCAGCGCAAGATCGATACCCTCGTCAGACCAGGCCTGGCGCAGTTCTGACTGGGCAAACTGGGAACTGTTTCGGCGCAGCTCGGTGAAAAAGACTGGTTCACAGCTGCGGCGAGGAATCCTGGAGTTGGTGATGCGAATGACGCGGCACACAATATCAAAATCGTCGCGGCTGTTGAGCTCGTTGAACAGTCCGTAGAGATTCTCTTCAGCCCGCTCTATACGGTTTCTGATCGAGATAAAATTCTGTTCGCCAACTACCGTGATCTCTTCCAATAGTTCAGGCTCGGGGAGCTGGATTTCCGTCGCTGATTCTTTGACGTCCTGAATCGGCGGGTTGTTGTCCGCATCCAGCGCTGATCCGCTACCCAGCAGAAAAAACAGCATGCAGCCCAGCCAGGCTGACGCGCGCGAATTGACCGCAGATCTGCTGATTGAGGTGCTGTTCATGAGTCTCACAATCACCTGCTGGCGAGCTGCCTGGTCATGGATGGGACGGCTCCTGTGTCCTGACGCTGTCGGCGGTCGGTTGCCAGACATGTTCCGTGATTTCCGGGACCACTTTTACCCCGGTGCTGAATTTCAGTGGAACTGACAGGCCACTGGGAAAAGCCATTTCTACAAAGTACGCCGTGTATCCCTGAGCGGGAGCATCAACTTTTGCAACGTACCGACCTGGCTCCACTTCCCGCAGCGGAGTGCTGCTGTAGGCACGCCCAATCACATCCTGCATGAAGTTGCGACCATCCGGGTTGGAGGCTTGCCATAATAGCACCTCCAGCGGTTCGTCCAGCGTCAATACCGTAATGGTTCCGTCGTCGTCGACGTCCCATGAGTATCTTGGCATGGAGACGTTGTGCACAACGGCATGGTACCAGGCATCGACACTTTCGATGACGTCTGTTCCGCCCATACTGTGGTCGGAGTTGGGTACGTATCGGACGTGCTTCTCTCCGCTCAGCTCATCCCAGTAGAATTTCCAGGAATCCGGCAGGAAAAACTGGTCGCCGGTGGAATTCAACAGGAACTTGGGCAGTTGCAGGCGATCGCGGTACTCGTAGGGTTCCACGATGTCCATCAGGGCAGCGAATTCCGGTGTGCCCAGCCAGTTCATAATACCCATGTCCTCATAGTCACCGATTGCCGGGGCATACCCGCCATAGACCTGATAATGGTGCTTGAATGACTCCTCGACGTTCAGTAAATCAATCACGATAGGCATGATTGCAACCACCCGATTGTCGACCGCTGCGGTGGTCCAGGTAGTCCAGCCCCGCTTTGATCCGCCCGCAACTACAAACTGGTCGACTTCGGCCCCGCCACCCTGGCCACTCGCCAGCAAATGGGTGACGGTATCCATGGCACGGACTGCGCTCTTGGTCATCGGCAATCGCAGGGGCCACTTCTCGTCGCCGCTGCGCAGGTACTTGTCCCAGGTGTAGGCGATGGTCTGGTCCTCGTAGCGATCGCGGGTTTCATCGGCGATAAATACCAGTGGCTGGTTGGGAACCATGTAGAGGGTAGTCACGACGGTGCCCGATTGAATCGCCCGATTTATGTCGGTTGGAGGAGCACCGACCGGCACTTCGTCCTGTTTGTCGCCCCCGGTAATGTAAAGAAAGCCGATATCGCTGAGAATCGTCTCCGGCCGGGTGATGGTCATGTAATGTTCCCAGATAGGCAGGTTGACCTCGGCTTCGGTCAGCCACTGCTGGCTGATCATGTGGACTATAAAAGTGGTGTAACCTTCTCCGTTGACGGTATTTACCACCCGATAACTGTAATTAGGGTCAGGTGCCCTTACATATTCATCCAGTGCGGTCAGTTCCAGTCCGGCAGAATCAGCTGCCAGCTGCCCGGTACCCAGGCACAGAAAAACGACCAGCACCGCTGTTAGTTTCCTGGCCCACAGAGATACAAGATCTGTCATAGCATCACCCGTTTAATCTTCTATCCTCGATGTACTGCAAACTAACATTAATGGTTATGTCCGGGGCCAAACCGGGCTGCGACGGCATCGTAGTGCAGCCTGATCAGGTCGCGGCCAAAGTCACCGTTGAAATCCCGCCACACCAGGTGGATGTGGTTGGCGTTGTTCTGTGTCTTGTCATACTCGATCAGAAAATCTTCGCCCTGTACGCGCCAATAGTGGGCATCGGCGTTTCCTGTGCCGCCAATCCAGGTAAACCGGATGGCGTCGCGACCACTTCTCACCTGGGCCATGCGGGCCGCGGTCACCGCATCGGGCTGCGCGTTTGCCACTTCCTCGATCAGGTTCATCAGGTTTAGCTGCTGCGCGGAGTTAAGATTACCGTATGCAATACCGGTCGACTCAAAGGGTTCGATCTCGACCTCGGCCGCGGTGAAGATGTCCCGGGGCACCTCCACGCTCAGCACCGCCTGATCTCTCTGGGACGCATCCAGGGACACCGCCAGCTGGCGCGCCAGGTCCTCCTCCGCCGCCAGCACCCGCAGACCTGCCCGCGGACCGCTGCGTACCTCGGCCGGATTGCTGCCAAAGAACTGTGGTGAGCTGGCGATACCGCTGCCTTCGACAAAAGTCCAGTTCAGGGCAATGTGGTGCCCTTCGAAGCGAAATGCCCAGGTGCCGTTGAGGGACGGTTCGCCGAATACCGTGAAAAAGTAAGCATCGGGATCGCGGACAAACCGGCCGTTGACTTCAATTTCCGCGAGCACCGATTCGAGGCTCCTGATCTGGCTTACCTTCTGGTAGCCACGGGCGCTTAGAAATGTCGCCAAGACCTGACGGGCCAGCTCCCTCTGGGAATCACTCATGTCGTTGATGGAAAGGCCGTTACGGCTGCGGGGAATGAAGTGCCAGTTAAGCCTTTCTTGGTCGTCGAAACTGTAGTTAGCCGTGGTGCGCTGGTCTGCCGACAGGCCGTTCAAAAACGCGCTCACCGAGCTGACCATGTCTCCGGTAAGTGAGATGGTTGCTTGTTGCGCGGCAGCATCCCTTGGACTGAATCCCATTCCCGCAACAACCACTAGCGTGAGCAGTAGCTTGGTTGTGTTCATAATTAGAACCCTCAATTAGAACCATCAACGAGCTAGTTTGGCTCGTAATCATTCTCTGGTTTTATATGCTGAGCCGGTGTTGGTTTGCGCAATAATTCGATTCCATACCAGCGCCGCGGCATGAAAATCAGTATACCGATGTCCAATCCGGCGAGGTAGTTCCTAACCGAAAGAAAATTCGGCAATTTTTCAGGATTGTCAGGTGCGCGGTTAACCCCATTTGAGCAGGTTGAGAAACTCGCGCCGGTTCTTCGGACCGTAAGTCAGGAAAGTCGGCTGCGGGTCGTTCAGGTAATTGGCTTTATCCCGCGACAACGAATCGACCGAGGTCAGTAACTGGATTTCCTGCTGGTCGATCTGGTAGGGGACCGCGGCGTTAAGTCCGAACACCTTGCGGCGCAGCTGCGGGGTGATCTCAGGGTATCCGTACCGGTCACGAAATTCCGCTGAGATCTGGAAGGTTCGGAAAGCCTGAATCTGGTCCTGGGGTGAGCCGTACCAGATGGAATCGGTGCCCCACAGCACGTTGTCTTCCCCGACATACTTGAACAGCTTGCCCAGCGCGTGCGCGGCGTTGTCCGGATCGCGCATCAGGAAACGCCAGGTACTGCCGAGCTCGGCGTAGACGTTGGAGTTGGGAGCAACCTCGTTGTCGATCAGCGACTGAATGAGTGTATCGATGCCGTCCCGTCCGGCGCCGTTGACGAACTCCCGCTCCTGCACATTGGCAACGAAGCCGGAGTGGTAGATTAGAAAGTTCATGTCCGGAAACTGTCTGGCCACTATGCCTATATCCGAACACTGGCTGTGCTGATAAGACTGCGGTCCAAATGGCAGGCCCTTGTGCACGCAGATATTGCGGACACCCAGGCGTTGGGCCCGCTCGATCATGGCTATTCCTGGCTCATCGTGAAGGAAGAAGCCGACGCCGCCCGGGCCATACTGGGTATAGGTTTTGAAGGCGCTGATATTCCAGTTCTCAGCCAGCTCATCCATGCCTTCCAGGTCGCCGTCCTGGTTGGGATTGACCCGGCCATGGATCATCAGGCGCTTGCTGCCTTCCAGTTCGGCCACGATACGCCGGGTCTCGTCGGCGTCCTCGATAGTGACCGGTTCAGTCTCGCGGGTCGATGGCACGAAGGACAGCACCATGATGTCGGTGTCGCTGTCCAAAAACACGTCCTTGATGAACTCGCCGGCCGACAGGCAGTTCAGGTAACTCCTGTCGTCGCCGTCAGCCGCCTCGCAACTGGCCTTTTCCATTTGCGCATAGGGTCGGGCCGATTCCGGCAGCCGGCTAAGCCAGTCACCCTCCGGATTCACGTAGTGGCCCTGGACGTCGAAGATGAATTCCTGGCCGTCGACCTGCTCGGCCGCGGCAAAGCGATCCAGCGCACTTTCCTCGCTCAGCTCGAAAAAGCCTCCGCGCTT
>Ga0181578_10004995_pt1 | contig 11669 bp, 11 predicted proteins | sample 071ome_21_FD_148659 | JGI IMG/M metagenome (GOLD analysis project Ga0181578, IMG submission 148659) | Coastal salt marsh microbial communities from the Groves Creek Marsh, Skidaway Island, Georgia - 071401CT metaG (spades assembly) | ecosystem: Environmental > Aquatic > Marine > Intertidal zone... | reverse complement strand
CGAAGTCGCCGACTACGACACCCGCCCACAAGCCGCCCTCGGGATCGACATGAAGAACCAGCGGCAACTCGCCCCCACACTCAAACAACCCATCACCCCCAACCAGTTCATGGGGCGATGCGACGAACTCGTCACCGCCTGCGAAACCGTCGGAGCGAAACTCGGCGGATTCGCCGGAATCGACAACCCGCTGTTCCGCGACCGCCATTGGAAGTTCAACGTCCTCGCCGACGGAAGATGCTGGGTCGTACAGAAATCAACCCTCAGATTCGACACCGGCGCACAAATGATCGACGACCTCTGCTGGTGCGCCCAGAACATCCAACGCTTCGGCACCATCGTCGTCAACCAATGGGTACTCCCCGACTGCGCCCGCTACACCGCCGGATCATTCGGCTCCATCGAACAACGCCTCCCACAGAAACTCGCCGAAGCCAAACACCTCGTCACCACCTACCCCGGCCTCGTCCGCTACAAAGCGAAAGCCGGATGGCCCGACGGAAGCCACGTTGTCCTCCGCCGCACCCTCAAAGACACCGACCGCCGCGCCCTCGAAACCGCTGTCCTTCAAGCCACAGCCAAACCCTGAACCCCGCTGAACGCTATCCTCTGAACATGCCAGCGAAGGGAACCACGCCCGCACTCGACCCGGAAACCGCGCAGAAGTACCGGCAAGTCGTCCAGTATCGGGCGGCAGGTTTGACGTTCGATGAGATCGCGGAGCGTGTCGGCTACCGGTCCCGTTCAGGTGCGAAGGAGGCGTATGACGCGGCTCTGCGCTGGTGGGGACGGGAAGCGGTTGATGATCTGCGAACGATCGAGGGTGAGCGTCTGGAGTCGTTGTGGCGGAAGGTGTTCACGGAGATTCTGTCGAACCCGGAGATGGAGACCGGGGAGATGGTTCAGTTGGTGAACGCCGCGGTGCGCGTGTCGGCGCGTAAGAGTGCGCTGTTCGGGTTGGATGCTCCACGGCAGGTGGAGGTCGCGGGTGCGGGCGGCGGTCCGGTTGTGACGGATGTCGGCCAGATTCTGTTGGAGCGCCTTGATGCGTTAGAGAAAGCGCAGGATGAGTGACCGTTCCGTGTTCGAGCGGCTCGCCCGGCAACCGGCGGAGGAACGGGAACGCCTGATCGCTTCGTTGACGCAGGAGCAGAGACGGTCGCTCCTGTTCGACTGGTCGGTGTGGCGCAGGCCGAAGCAGGCGACACCGCACGGCGACTGGCGTGTCTGGCTGATTCTCGCCGGTCGAGGGTTCGGTAAGACCCGGACCGGTGCCGAGTTCATCCGTGAGCAGGTTGACCGCGGCACCTACAAGAGGATCGCGCTTGTCGGCGCTACCGCCGCTGATGTCCGTGACACGATGATCGAGGGTGAGTCCGGCCTGCTAGCCGTGTTCCCCCCGGAACAACGCCCGCGCTATGAGCCGTCGAAGCGGCGCATCACGTTCCACAACGGGGCGACTGCTGTCGCGTTCTCCGCAGATGAACCTGACCGGCTCCGCGGACCGAACCATGATCTCGCATGGGCGGACGAGTTAGCGGCATGGCGTTACGACGACGCATGGGACCAGTTGATGTTGGGCCTTCGCCTCGGTGACCATCCGCGTGTCGTAGTCACGACAACACCGCGCCCGGTCCCGATCATCCGCCGCCTCGCCCGCTCCACCGACGGAACCGTTCATGTGACGACCGGCTCCACCTATGAGAACGCCGGGAACCTCGCCGCCGACTTCATCGCCGAGATGAAACGCCGCTATGAAGGCACCCGCCTCGGACGGCAGGAGTTGGAAGCACAGATTCTTGATGACGTCGAGGGCGCACTCTGGGAACGCGACATGATCGACGCCTGCCGCGTCACGGACACCCCGCCGCTGAAACGCATCGTCGTCGCGATCGACCCTGCCGTCACTTCCGGTGAGGACGCGGACGAGACCGGCATCATCGTCGCCGGAGTCGGCACGGACGGGGACGCCTACATCCTCGATGACCGCACGATGCGAGCGTCACCGAATGACTGGGCGTCCGCCGCTGTCGCCGCCTATCACCGGCACCGTGCCGACCTGATCGTCGCTGAGGCCAACAACGGAGGCGATCTCGTGGAGTCCGTCCTGAAGGCGGTGGACCCGCGTGTCCCTGTCCGCCTCGTCCGTGCTTCCCGCGGGAAACGCACCCGCGCCGAACCGGTCGCCGCGCTGTACGAGCAGGCCCGAGCGCACCACGCCGGGTTCTTCCCTGATCTGGAGGACCAACTCTGCTCATGGGTTCCGGACATCGGTTCGTCCCCTGACCGGCTGGACGCGCTGGTGTGGGCGTTGACTGAGTTGGTGATCGACCGGGCGCGGGCCGCGCCGGTGGTGGTGCCTGCGTCGCTGGAGCAGGCCAGCCCTTGGCGGCTGTAACCCGACAGAAACCTGACTGATCCGCCCGCTAACGCCCGCCGCGCCGAATAGAGTTGCTTTTAGCGGGCAGACGCGCTAACCTGACTGCCGTGGGATACAACACCGACCGTCAGGAGAACCGCATGAACACCGTCATCACCCGCCGCTACACCCCGGCAGGCCTCTCAGCCGTCCGCGGCAAGGTCAACGCCCTGCTCCGCAAGGCGCAGAAGAAAGGCTGGAACGCAGACATCACGATCGAGGCCGGAGAGCCGTTCCTCTACACCATCGACGACGAGGTCCGCGGCAAGGTCACCGTCTACTACGTCGACGCGACGATCACCTTCAGCGGACACTTCGCGATCGAGGGTGACTGGGCGCTCGTCGCAGTCGCCGACGCCCGCGCCACCGACGAGCCGCTCATCTTCCTCCTCGACGAGGACTTCCAGACCGGCGACCTCGACCTCAAGCGTTGCGATCATTGCGGACGCCGCGCCGCCCGGAAGCGTGCCTACTTCATCCGGTCCGCCACAGGCGAGGTCAAGCAGGTCGGCGGCTCATGCGCCCGCGACTTCCTCGGCGTCAACCTGTTCTCCGCTGTCAACCTCCACGAGGCGGTCGCCTACGACGAGGAGGAGGAGTTCTCGACCGGCGGGCTTTACCTGAACGAGTTCGACACGGGCATCGTTCTCGACGCCGCGATCCACGCCTACACCGCGTTCGGTTACGCGAAGCGTGACGCCGAGCACGCGATCCCCACGAAGCAGATCGTGACCGCGATGCTGGAGGGCTGGTTCTGGCGCGACGAGAAGTTCGCCGAGTACCGCACCGCGCTCGCGAACTCCCCCGCGCCGCGCATCACCCGCGAGGAACTCCGCGAGTGGATGCTCGAACAGACCGGGTCGTTTGGAAGCAACCTCGCGATCATCGCCCGCTCCGAGAACATCAAGGACGGCGCGCTCGGCATCGCCGCTTACGCGCCTGCCGGGTTCGACGACTGGCGCGGCAAGATGGCCGAGGCCGCGAAGCGTCGCGAGGAGGAGGAGGCGCGCCGCGCTAACGCCGAGTCGGTGCCGGTCGGCAGGGTCACGGTCGAGGGAACGGTCAAGACGGTCCGGTTCGTCGAGAGCGAGTACTGGTGCGGGCTGAAGATGCGGGTCGTGACCGACGCTGGTTGGGCGGTTTGGGGAACGGTCCCCCGCGGCCTGAGCGGTGTGGAGGTCGGCGACCGGGTCCGGTTCGACGCCGAGATCACTCCCTCCGAGGACGACCGCTCGTTCGGGTTCTACAAGCGCCCGACGAAGGTTGACTTCGTCGAGCACGCTGTCGCCTGATAGCCTGAGCCTCCGACACACAGCAGGCCCGTCCCGGCAGGAGAGTCATGGCTCCCCGGGACGGGCCGTGTGGCATCCTGAGAAGGTGAACGCAACACCGCCGCCGACCTGTGACCTGTCCACCGTCTGCGGCTGGTGCGGCGGACCGATGCGCCCCGAACACGCCCACTACCGCTGTACCCGGTGCGGGGCGCGCGACTCGTGTTGCGACGGTCCGTACTGACCGCCGTTCAACCGCGCCGCGGATGCGCTACTCTGTCCGCTCGTGGACACCGTGCCGACTGACCCGCTGATCAAGGCTCGCCCTACATCCACGGACTTCATGGAGATCGGCTCGTCCGGCCTTCACCAGTTCGGCGGCGAGATTCAGCAGGACTTCCTCCGGCAACTCCGAGGTAAGCAGGCTTACGCCAACTACCGGGAGATGGCTGACAACGATCCCGTAGTCGGGGCGATGCTCCACGCTATCGAGATGCTCATTCGGGCGGTTGACTGGTCGGTGGAACCCTCCGACGACGCCGACGAACGCGCTGTCGCAGAAGCCGAGTTCGTGTCCTCGTGCCTGACGGACATGAGTACGTCGTGGGCGGACACGCTCGCCGCGATCCTCGGCTTCCTCGTGTACGGCTACTCGTATCACGAGATCGTTTACAAGCGGCGACAGGGTTACACGAAGGATGCCCGCACCCGCTCGAAGTATTCCGACGGGCGCGTCGGCTGGCGGAAACTCCCGACCCGCTCACAAGAGACCATCGACCGGTGGGACCTCGATACGAACGGCGGCATCCGTGGCGCATACCAGATGGACCCGAACTCCCCGAAGAAGGGCGTGACGTTCCTCCCGATCGAGAAGTGCCTCCTGTTCCGCACCACCTCGAAACTGAACAACCCGCAAGGCCGCTCCATCCTCCGTAACGCCTTCATTCCGTGGTATTACAAGCGCCGCATCCAAGAGATCGAAGCGATCGGTATTGAGCGTGACCTCGCCGGTCTCCCCGTCGCCCTCGTCCCGCCGCAACTCCTTTCCAACGCCGCGACCGCGGAGGAGCGTGCCGCGCTCGACGCGATCAAGCAGATCGTCCGGAACGTCAAGCGGGATGAGCAGGAAGGCATCGTGTTCCCGCTCGCCTATGACCCGGAAACCGGGAACCCGGCGTACGACCTGAAACTCCTGTCAACCGGCGGACGTCGCCAGTTCGACACGGACGCGATCATCGGACGGTACGACCAGCGGATCGCGATGACCGTCCTCGCGGACTTCCTCCTCCTCGGACATGAGGCCGTCGGCACGCAGGCGCTCTCAGTCTCGAAGGTTGATCTGTTCGTCCGGTCGTTGGATGCGTTCCTGTCGGAGATCGCTGAGGTGTTCAACAACCATGCGATCCCGCGCCTGATGCGCCTGAACGGTGTCGATGAGGCGCTGTCACCGACGTTGACATGGTCGACACCGAAGTCCGTTGACCTCGGCTCGATCGGTTCGTTCATCACCTCGCTCGCTCAGGCCGGTGCGCCGCTGTTCCCGGATGAGAACCTCGAAGGCTACCTGCGCGGCATCGCCGGTCTCCCTGTCGGCGAGGCTGAGGCGGTCTAACCCATGCCCGGCTCGATCCGGGCGCTCCGCCGTCGAGCGGACCCGGTGCGCGGCGGCGGGCGGATACCGCTGGTCAAGAAGCGCACCGCCGGGCGACCTCAGTTCCGTACGGCAGGCACGGACACCCTGTCAGCGCAGGAGGAACGCATCGCGGACACCGTTGAGGCCGCTTTCACCGCTGTCCCCCAGCAGACCCTCCTAGATTCTCTTGAGCGGAGAGATGAGGCCGGTTACGCCCTTGCGGTGCTGAAAGCCCTCAGCGACGCGCAGGGGAGACTACAGGACGCTCTGCTGGCATCGTTCGTGTCATCAGGGGAAACGTCCGCGGTGGACCTCGGGCGTGAGTTGAGCCGCCAATACCGGCAGGTCGGCAAGGCGGAAACGCCGTCACCGTCGGAGGTGGCGCTCCGGTTCCGGTTCAACGCGACCGATCCGCGGGCGACCGCATGGGCGCAGAACGAAGCCGGTCGGCTCATCACGAACATGGCGGCAAGCGAACGGGAGATGTTCCGCGCCCTCGTCGAGCAGTCGTTCGTCGAGTCCCGGACGATGGGGACAACCGCGTCGTCGATCTTCCAACAACTCCAGACCGTCACCCCGACACCTAGCGCTCGTGACTTCGGTCAGTCGATCGGTGCGAACCTGAACGGGTTGACGACACGGTACGAACGCGCCGTAATGAACCGGGTCGCTTCCGTTGCGGATGACCTCGCGGCCCGCGGCATCACCGGTGAGAAAGCGCTCGAACGGATGCGGAAGGAGGGCGACAAGTACGCGTCGAAACTCCGCCGGACACGCTCCCGCACTATCGCCCGCACCGAACGCATGATGGCGCACAATCAGGCACGCCTCCTCTCCTACCAGCAGGCGATCGACTCCGGCCTCATGTCCCGCGAATACTCCCGGAAGGTGTGGTCCACCGGACCGTTCGACGTCTGCCCGATCTGCGTCGCGATGTCCGGCGTCGAAGCGAAGGTCGCCGACCCGTTCACCCTGCCGAACGGCGCTCAGGTTCAGGCACCTCCCGGCCATCCGAACTGCCGCTGTACCCTCCAGACCCGCACCGACACCACGCTGTATGACCCGCCGCGTGCGCTCGGCACCGGCGAACCGGGCGACCCATTCCGCATTGGACGTCCCGGTCTTACAACCGAAGGTCAGATCTTCTCGACAGGACCGCTCCCGGGTGGAGTTGTCGCCCCTGTGGTATCCCCGACACCGCTCGAACAGACTAACAACGCTTCTCTTGATGAGGTGGTGAGAATCGGAGAGCGGCAACGTCGAGCCGGTGCCGCGAATGGGCTATCTGACGCGGCGGATGACGCTGTACGCCGTTATGAGAATGGCTCCGGCGATTACGGTCTCGTGAACTGGCGTCTCCGCGAACCTGAACGCTTCGAGGCGCTCGGCAGGAAGGCAGACAAGAAAGCCGCTCAAGAGGTGCTGGACGGTCTCGATGAAGCGATGGAACTCGCTCCCGACCTTGATCAACCCATCATGCTGTATCGAGGTGTCACCGACGAGGGTGTAGATGCGCTCGCTGGACTTCGTGTCGGCGACACCTTCGAGGACGCGGGATTCGTATCGACGTCGTTCAGACGGCAGACGGCGGAAGTGTTCGCTCGTCCGCGTCGCACCGGCGGTACAGGACGACTCGTTGAGATCGAAGCAGGGCCGGGTACACGAGGTTTGATGCCGCGCGCCTACCGGAACGAGAATGTTCGTGAGGCGCTCACCGGACGCTATGACGAGGCGGAGTTCCTGTTGAATCGCGGGACCCGCTTCGAGGTCGTGGAGGTGAGCGACGATGTCCTGCGCGTTCGCGTTGTCACAGAGCCACGGCCCACCGTCGCCCCGAAACCTCCTCCGCCCGCGCCTACGCCGCCCGCGTCGAGCGTGACGGCGAACCCGGCTGGGCCACGCGCTGATGATCTCGCATCCTTTGATTCGTATGGACTGAACGGTTCAGCGATCCGGCCGAGCGATGAAGTAGCAGAACTGTTCGAGGCTCAATACCGGCAATACGCCGACATTGATACTTCTGACCTTCAGTTCTTAGAGCAACGCGAGATCGAACAACTCGCCGACAAGTTCGAGGAAGAGGACGCAGTCACCCGATGGCTTGCCGAAGCGGACCGGCGAGCAGGGGAGGCAGGGTTCAGCCGCGTCGCGGATGACCTGCTCCGAGACTGGGAACGCCATCAGTACCTCGTATCAGAACAACGCTCACCTAGCGGCCTAGCGAAGTTCCTCAAGGACGCCCCTAAAGATGTACCCGAAGACGAAGTGAGAGCGGCGTGGTTACGACTCGAACAAGACTTCTTGACGAAGATGGAAGAAGCCAAAGTGTCCATTCAAGTGCGACCGACGGACCTCTTGAAGATTCTCGATGACGGCAGATTCAAGACTCAGTTTGAGACTGGAACTTCCGGTGGCGTCAAAGACATCGCACTTCGCCAGAAGGAAGAATACCGGCGGTTCGGTTTGAGGCGCGACGCTCCGGTGGAACAGCGCCCGATCTACGGCCACCTCGAACGCCCCGAGACGCCTAACTTCGCCGTCGATCAGTACGGCTCCGCCCGTGTCGTGTTGCGCGATGAAGTGAGGGAAAGAACTACCTACACAAACGGTGATTCGCTTGGCGGCGGTTACTTCGCGAACCCTGTCAACGCTCCCGCTACCGACTACATCCCGACTGCTATCCGCAGGTGGCCTCCAGACTTCGGTAAAGGCTTTCTGGAAGCACAAGTTCACGGTGGCGTCGGAGTCGATGACATAGCAGAAGTCATCTTCGACACCTCCGCTCTCACCTACACCGAACCGAGCAAGAAACTCCTGAAACAACTTGATGAGCGTGGAATCCCGTATCGCTTCGTCGAGAGGGAGGGCGCGTGGAAGCGCGACACTTACCGGACGATCGCTAACCCAGTAACCTGATGCCGATGGCGACCCACATCGCAACGCACGATTCAGGCGACCGGTTATTCTTCGACCGGCAGACCAGAGACGGTTATGCGCGTGGACATATCAAGACCGACGATGGCAGGCGGATCGATGTTGACAACATCGCTTCCGTCATCTACCGCGGATTTGGTTGGCGGCTCAACCGGGCAGGGCGTGAAGTCCAGTTGATGCCGTCCGAGAACAACGACTGAACGGCGAAGGATAACCTCGCGGCATGGCGATCAACGTGCCTGCCTACGTTCGCTCTAACGCCCGCCGCGGACTTGACCTCCTCGAATACGCCGGTGACGGCCTCCGTCCGCGCACGATCCGCGAAGCGCGAGCAATGGCCCGAGGCGAGATGACAGCCGACAAGGTGCGCCGCATGGCCGCATGGCTCGCCCGACACGAAGGCGACCTCCGCTCACCCCGCGCTAACGCCTACCTTGACGGAGACGCGGAACGTCCGACCGCCGGGCAGGTCGCATGGCTCCTGTGGGGCGGAGACCTCGGCAGGGCTAACCGCGGCAGGGCGAAAGAGTGGGCTGACCGCACCCGCGACCGCCTCATCCGTGAAGGCGAACTCTCCAAAGAAGGCCACCCGCTGTCCACACGAGACTGAATACGGCGGAGCCGCCGACCCCGAGAGGAGGTGGAGTCGACGGCCCAGCCAGCCCCGACGCTCCGGGGGGAAGGAGCCTCGCCGGGGAGATCAGTATGTCAGCAGGAAGCCAACCCGCAGAACCCGTACACCTTCGTTCCGCGGACAACGGCATCGTAGCGGTCCAGCAGGTTCTTCGTTTCAGTCGGACCGAGTTTCACGGCGACCGCCGGTCCCCACTTGTCACGGTAGATCGTGACCAGCCGCTCCGCCTTCAGTTGGCCGAACCGCTCAACAAGAAGCCGACCCGCCGCATCCCTGCGCCGCGCCTGCGATGAGTTCTCCTCAAACCACATGGTCGACGCTTCGTTCACGGTGGCGACGAACTTCTCGAACGTCCAGCGCGGCGGCAGGGTGAACTCCACGAAACCGGGCTTCTCAGCGATCGTGCCGGTGTAGCCGCCGTGACCGCACACCCAGAACGCCTGATCCTTGAGCCGCGCGAAAGCGTCCTCGACGGTCTTTCCGGTGCCGATGTTAGTGAATGTTGTTGCGCCCATGCGGGCCTCCTTCGGTGATTGGTTCTGCCCGAGCGATCTGCCCGGGATGGATGTAGAGGTCAAGACCGGGATGCTCGTCCCGGTGGAAGATGAGGTGATGCTTCTGCCTGCCGACCATGAGCGCTTCGCACTCGATGCCGGAGAACAGGAACAGGAGCCGGTACCGCTCTCCTGCTTTCAGCCGTCCGATCATGCCGGGACCGCCTCAGCCTGACGCTCAGCGACGAGCGCCTCGACGTACTGGACCGCCTTAGAAGCGGCGGACGCGGCGTTCCACAGGAGCCGGTAATCGTCGCGCAGGCGACCGACCCAGAACTTGAGGTACTGGGCGTGATCCGGGCGCGGGTTCTCGCTGATGCCGAGCGTCGCGCAGAGCATCGCCGAACCGAGTTCCGCGACCAGTTCCTCACCGGCGTATGAGTCGTCGCCCCACTTGCCTTCCATGTCCCGGTTGAGCCGTGACTCAGCGCCGGTCCAATGGATCAGTTCGTGGGCGGCGGTCGCGTAGTACGCCTCCGCGTTGGTGAACGACTCGAACCGGGGGAGTGTGATGCTGTCGGTGGAAGGCCGGTAGTAGGCGCGTCCCTCGTCGGAATGCTCGATCGCGGCACCGGTCGCCTTGATGAAGTCCTCGGCGTCAGCGAGCCGCTCGTCCTCGTTGCGGATGTTCTCAGGGTTGCCGTCCCATCCGTCGACCTGCGCCGCGTTGAACACCGTGAAGACGTTCGGCACCATCTTCCCGCAGGACTGGCACCGCTCGTCCGGTCCGTGATCCTTACACGGGATCGGGGACCACTTGATGAGCCGGATGCCGGTCTCGCCCTTGCGGACCTGCGCCCCGATGGACTGCCATTGCCGGTAGGTCGCCCAGTAGCCGGACTTGAAGTCCTCGCCGAACACCCACAGCGCGATCAGGTTGCCGCCGCGGTACTGGTTGCCGGTGACCGCGTTCATCGCGATCGCGCCGCCAGCCCATGACTTCTGCCATGTGCCGGTGACGATGCCTGCCTCGATGGAGGCGATGATGCGGGAGGCGACGGCCTCCATGACCTCGTTGGACTTGGTGCTCATCACTTGACCTCCATCGCGTCGAGCGCCTTGAGCGCCTCGTCCCGATCCTCGAAGCAGTCGATGATACGGTGGGTCGCCGCGTCCTTGATCCACCAGACGATCGAAGCGGAGGGCGAACCGATGCGAACACCCTTCAGGTAGAAGGCGTAACCCTTGTCGGCGGCGAGCGCGGCGTGATACCGGTTGTAGTCCACGAGCCACTCGTTCTCCTGATCGATCGTCGCCATGCGCGGCAGGCGAGCGGGCGGGTTGAGGGTGATGTTGTTGTCCATGTGGGTCTCCTTCCGGTTGTTGTTGACGTATCCCACGAGAGTTACTTTAGCGCGGCCTGCGGAAGAAAGCAACTCTTACCGCCCGCGAATGTTGATAGCGCCCGCGTTTCCTGCGTTTAGTCGGGTTTCAGCGCCCCACATCGAGCGGCGTGGCAGGCGTGCTACCCTCCGAACGATGGACGAGCGGGAGAACAGCGCCGCACCGGTCGAGGCCGGTTACGGGTACGAGATGAAGGACGACGACGAGTACGGCGACGACGGCGCTATCGACCCGCTCGACGAGTTGCTCGACGCCTACCAGTCGTTCGTGCGGATGGGCATGGAGGAGATGGCGAACGAAGCGATGGCGCTCGTTCACGAACTCCAATCCATCATGCTCGGCAAGGCACGCGACGAGTACGCGAAGGGTCACGGCATGGGCCACTCGAACCCGGTCGCGTGTCTGTCGCAGGCGTACCTCGCGCTCGTGATGTTCCCCGACGCTCGGGAACTCGCCGGGAAGATTCTCGCGCTGATGGATCGCGCCGCTACTGCGATGATGCCGCCGCAGGAGGGCGGTGGTGAGGAGGCCGACGATGGTGAGATGGCATCGAGTGACGGGATGGATCGCGCTGGCTATGGCGGAGGCGCTGGCGGTGACGGCGGTCGTCGTCGGGTTCGCCGCGAGATCCGTGCGGAGGACGGCCAGTTCTGCGTCTACTCCGAGACCGGCAGGTCGTTCGGGTGTTATGCCGAGCGTGATGCCGCTCAGGAGCGCCTCGCTCAGATCGAGTCGTTCTCAGAGTCGCTGATCTCGAAGGCGACGCTCCCTGAGTTGATCGACCAGCATGACCTCGCGCACCGCGTCCCGGTCGTGACCGCCGCGATCAAGGCGGTTCACGATCTGATCTCCGACGAGATCGAGGTCGTGTTCGAGGTTG
>Ga0181578_10004991_pt1 | contig 11671 bp, 8 predicted proteins | sample 071ome_21_FD_148659 | JGI IMG/M metagenome (GOLD analysis project Ga0181578, IMG submission 148659) | Coastal salt marsh microbial communities from the Groves Creek Marsh, Skidaway Island, Georgia - 071401CT metaG (spades assembly) | ecosystem: Environmental > Aquatic > Marine > Intertidal zone... | reverse complement strand
GCAGGGTGCCTAGGACGTTGTTTACGCACGCGTAAAAGTTGAATTAAAAGAATGTTTTAAGCCTCGAGTTTGGCTTGTTCGTCGGAAAGCTCCGCTTTGAGGTCGAGGAGAATCTTTACCGCCGCTTTGACGTCGTCATCCGCGTTGGTGCCGCCGTTATCCTTAAGTTCACGCACCGCGTTGGCTTGCGTCTCCACAAGCGCCGCAAGCTCTTCGATTCTCGCGCGAATCGCATCCATATCCACAGGTTCGGGCTCCGGCTCCGGAACGTACTCGACCCAGTTTCCGTTATCATCGACGACGATGACTTGCCCATCCGTACCGTCGGCGTTGAGACGAACAACCTTATCAAAGCGCACCGCCTGCCCCGTCTTATCGCCGTCAGCATTCGTCATCGTCCACACCGTCGCGTTTTCGATTCTAAACTTCTTCCCAGTCGAGCTCATTCTCACCCCACTGTAATTTGTAATCAAGCCCTCGCTCGCCGCCTTATCCAAGAGCGCCCGACGCTCCTCTTGCGTCGCCGAGTCCTCCTCATCCGCGCTCCTCGTGCTCTTCATACCCACAAACTCTTCCCATTCGAGTTCCCACAACGCCAACGCAGCCTTGTTCCCATAATTGAACGTATCCTCTGCGTCGTGACTCGCGCAACAAAACGGCGCGTTGAACAACGCCTTGGCCGCGTCGTGCACCATGACGTCACCGGTGAGCAACTTTTCCCCGGTGCGCTTTTTAAAAGACCCTCCGAGAGTCAACGCGTGAAACACCATGTCCGTGCTCTCGTACGCCGCCGCGTTCCCGCTCGGCGCCGAAGAACCCTCCGAACGCGTCGCATCATTTTTATCGTCTCCATCTTCGCCCTCGTCGTCGTCACCGTTCGCCGCGCGCTTCGCCGCGAGGTCCGCCATCTGTTGCTTATTTTTTTGCGCGCGTTCCGCCTTGCGCGCCTTGGCCTTGGCGCTCTTCGCCTTTGCGCGCGCGCGAACGTCCCGCGGCGTCGCGCGCGACGTCGTCATCATCGTCACCGTCGTCGGTGTCATCGCCACGCGCGTCATCGGGATTACACTCGTCGTCGCGTGCGCGCGCGTGCGTGTGGGGGAGCGCGAGACGTCACCACGCGCGTGCAATCGCGAGAAAGAGTTCATTTCACCATTCCGTCGACGGCACACCCTGCGCAACGCGCGAACGACGGTACGCGCGCGCGGAAACGAACGATGATAAATTACATCATCGCGTCGCGCGCTCGCGCGGGTCGTCTGCCCGCGGGACGTCCGCGTGAGACGACCGCGACGGTTCGACGATGCGCGGTTCGAAGGCGAAGGCGAATCGAAGCGACCGCGATGTCGATGGATTGGTCGGACGCCGCGCGCGTTCTCGGGTGCGCGTGAACGGGCGTCGCGCTCGATCGCTCGGAGGTAGGTTCCCGTGCCGAAGCCGCTGGTTGCGCTCGACGGACCGGCGAGGGCGATGTTGTTCGGGGCGTTGGCGAGAAATGTTGGATTGTTGCCGCACGAGGCGTCGGGGGGTTGTTGGATATTCAGAACGCTCTCGCGAGCGTAGAGCCATGCCGATGCTGTTGTTCGGGGCGGACTTGAGAGAGGTGAGTCGAAGGACCGGGTCTCGCCGTCGCTCGAGCGCTGTGACAGAGAGGGCAGGGAGAGGGAGAGAGAGAGAGAGAGAGAAATATCCTGCGAGACCAAAAGATCTTCTGTGTACTGTGGGTGTTTTAAGGGTATGTATGTAGACGCGTCGTAGCGTCCGACCGAACGAATCGGCTTTCACCTGAACACCGCGCGCGCGGACGACAGAGGGCGACGCCCGCTCCGTGTGCGCGCGCGGACGACAGAGGGCGACGCCCGCTCCGTGTGCGCGCGCGGACGAACGATATGCGTTCGTTGCGAGCGAGGAAGGCGGAATCGGCCCAGAAGGATGCGCGACGTGGACGGCGCAAAGGTGACGAGGGAGACGCGGATACGGGTTCAAACGCACAGGAACAAATTGCGCAAACGAAACGGACAAGGAACCGAGTCGAAACGAGGTCCCTCGCGGCTGCGAGCGCAGTGAAGAAGGATGTCGACGCGAAAGAACGATCGTCGCGAAGCTCGTTCGTATCGGTCGCGGAAGCGATGACGCGGCGGCCGGAGGAAGTTAAAAAACGGGTGGTTGCCACGACGTCTTCGCCGGAGGGGTCAGAGATATCCGTCGAGCACTGGAACGAGCTCGAAGATCTCAATCCGCGGTCTTTCAACGGGATATTGTCGAGTCCAGATCGGTTAGTGGAGATGTGCGCGCCGCACCAGTTATCGCTGCCGAAGGCGTCCCCACCGACGTCGAGCCACGCTTTGCCCTTTCCAGCGCGCGACCACGTCGCCGTCGTGGCGATGTTGGCTTACGATGTGTACGTCGACCCGACGTCGCTCACAATCGGTTCAGCACCGCATGGCGATTGTGAAGAAGATGTTCCATCAACATCGATAGCTCGTGATCGTGGAAACGATCCCCCATCCACGGCGCTATTGCCAACGACGACGAACACGACAACGACGACGACGACGAAGCCGCTTGGAGACGTCCGCGCCGCCCGTCGCGAGTTTGAACGCCTCCGAAGCGTCAAACGTAGACAGAGACAAACCCCGAATCAGCGGGAACGCGAGAGAATCCGCTCTCGAGAGCGTCGCGCGCGCATGACGGATGAACAAAAACGCACCGCCGCGGATGCCAAATGGCGCAAGCGCGCCGCTCGCAAAGCTTCAAAGATTATCGAGGACTGAGAACGTCTTCGCTGATCAACACGTAACATCATCAGTATACATTACTTCGAGTAGCATTGTATCACCATGCACGCTCAACATCGCATGATCCATTGGACATGGTTAGGGGAGTTGACGCTCCGCCGCCGCCTCACTCCTCAACCACGCGCCCTCGCCGACCACCGACATCTGCCGACCGACGATGACGAAATTCGACCCGGTGGCCAAGGGCGAACGATCCCGCGGTCGCGTCAATCCATCCGCGAGCGAACGCAGGCGCAATATGGAACACTTCCGGCTCACGGGTGAGCACCCCGAAGTGAAAGCGTTGGAAGACGAAGCCCGTCGAGCTGCCACGGTTTCAGCGAGAAATCCAACCGCGTCGACGTCGTCCGCGAACCGCGCCAAGTGTTTCTTCGACCTCGTGGCGAACGACGACGCGTATTTGGGATCGATCGTGATTGAAATGTTTGAAACCGAGGCTCCGGTGGGGTGCAAGAGGTTTGAAAAGAGATGCTCAAGCGTCGAGGGCGACGAGGACGGAGTGTCGTACGCGCGCGGGTGCGCGGTTTTTAAAGTTGTGGATGAGATCCGAGTCGTCGTCGGACGGTGCCGGCCGGATTGCAAAGAGGTCAAATTGAAGACACCGATTGTGAAAGAAGGGCGGTTGACGCACGATGAGGCTGGGGTGCTCGGGATGGATCGGTACAATGGGGATTTTACGATAACGACGGAGCGCGCAGAGGCTTTGGACTCTTCGGCGCAACCGATCGGGCGCGTGGTGAGTGGTTTGGAGATTTTGAAGCGATTGACGCATCGAGGGAAAGGAGAAAAGGTACCGGAGAGGATTGATGTCGTGGCGTGCGGGGTGATTCGAGGTGGGGCGGATGTAGAGACGCTTGTCGGCGTGGCGGCGAGAGGACGCGCGGAAGCTGCGAAAAGAGCGGCGGCTGAAGCGGAGGCGCTTCGAAACGAGACGCAGGCGGACACGCTGAAGCGTTTGCGCGCAGAGTCGGCGCAAAAAGGGGTCGACTTGAAGGAGATGATTGCGTCGGGGATCTCGTCGCGTACGGGGAAGGAGGATGGCAAAGAGCCGCCGGCGTCGAAGAAGATTAAGAAATCCATGCTCGATTCCGTCCTGTTGGGAGACGACGACGATTCGTCCGATTCGGATTAAGATTAGCGGGAAACGCGAGGAATAGCATTTATAACAAACGTCAACAAATATAGAAATAAGCAACCTGATGATGAATAGCGCGCGTGCGTGTACAAAAAGAATCACAATTGCGCGAGCAACGCGTCGATGGCATCCGAGGCAATGGCCGCCGGCGCCTTACCCTTAGCCATGTCGTATCCCTTGCGACGCTCTCGGTCCGTCGGTGGCGTGATCGACTGCTCACCAAACATGTTGGTCTTACAAACGACGCTGAGAACTTCCACGTCTTCCGGCGCGTCATCGATTCGATCCGTCGCCACGTGCGACAAAAACGCCGCCAAATTCAATCGCTTGGTGTACCCCTCAGAGACGTCCCCTCTTTGCACGTACAAGTCTTGAAACTTGACATCGTACATGTTATCCACCAAACGAGCCGAATAATCAGCCATGAGAAGTGGCCCGTTCCCTCTCAACTGTCCGGATCGAACGATCGAGAGCTCAAAACTGCAGTTGCTTCGCGCCGCTCGAAGCGATTCCTCAGCTCGCGCAAACGCGTCCAACTGCCCCAACGCACCCGGAACGTCTCCGCCGATCGGCAAAGACAACTGCCCAACCTGCACACGCTTTTGCGTCGGTTTATTCTGTTCATTAAATGGTCTTTCATCCCGTCGATTGATACCCACTCGAGACAAGGCGACGACTCGTTTCGCCTTTCTAGCCGCTTGCACCTCTGCAGCCACAGCCGCGGCAGCCGGTCCTCCTTCGTGCGCGATGATCACCACGTCCGCCGTTTCCATCGCGCTTCGAAGCGCATCGGCGTTCGTTTCATCGACGATAGCGCACTTTTTCACCTCTGCCGCCGGCGCCCCGAACCGCTGTTCAAAGATGTCGTCTGGCATATCCTCTGGAACGTAATTCGTCGCATCCAGCCCAAACTCCCCCGGACGCACCGTCAGCGTGAGTCCATCGCCACCGAAACGCTTCGCGAGCATCCCTGCAATCAATCGCCCCGTGGACGTGTTGGCACCGGCGATTAGCGTGCGCTGAGACGACGACGACGACGCTCGAACGACGGTGGACGACCTCTTTAGCATCGCTGACGCGTTTCTCAACGGACCGCGCGCGGCGGACGCGGAGACGACGACGGAAGACGACGACATGCTCGGATCGTTTTCGGTATCTGCGCGATGTGCGGTCGAGTTCAATCGAGCGTGACGCGCGGCAGTCGGTGGTGTGACGCGTACGTTTGCACTTTTGGTTGAGAAGATTACTTCCATCTTTCAAAAAAGAAATGATTAATTTTGTTGCATTGTCGACAAAACCCGACGCGCGTACCCTCGATTGACGGATCGAACGGCGCGTTCGCGCGACGCAAGAGATCGCTCGCGTAAATTCCGACGGATCGGATTTGAAAGAGGGGACAGGCAGACGCGCGACGTCCGAGGAGGATGTCTACCGGTGGGAGCAGGTGAGAATTTTCGACACTCGCTCGGCTCGTTGACGACAACGCGTCATCGTCGTCGTCGCGTGGGCGGTTTACCCGTCGTCATGACACGTGGAAAGTATCGAGAGTACGCGTGCGAACGCTCTTCGCGCGGTCGATGTCGGGTTAGGGGAGAGTTTCGGGAGGGCACGCGCACGAGGAGTTTGTTTGAAAGCGGTGTCGAGCGAGCAAAACTCGCTCGAGATATGGGTGAACCCGAGGCGAAGAGTGGAAGACTGACGGAAGATTCCAATTTTTTATTTATGTTTCTTTGTAGGACGAATGCGTCCAATGGTCCGCGATTGGGCCGGTTCGTGTCGTTAGGAAAGGTTTCGACTCCGGTCAATTCACTGAGTCAGCGTTTTGGAGACGAGGATTCCAACGCGGATTTGGTGCCGAAGAACGTCTCTGGTGGGGGTTGTTACGCTGAGCGGGATGAGAATCGGTCGAATGTACGATCGTCGTTCGGAGATCGCCCGTGGAGGGATGATTACGACAGAGGGAGGGATCGGAACTCGTATCGAAGAAGTCACGAATTCGAGAATCGAGACTACGGAGGGAATTGGAGATCGTCCGAGAGAGGATACGGGGGTGGTCACGGTCGCGGATACGGAGATCGAGGTGGGTGGCGAGATCACGACGACGGGTTCGGGCGGAGCGAGCGTTTGAGTCCCGATAGGGAAAAGAGTTGGCGTCGCCGAGAGGAGCCAGAACTACCACCAAAGCGCGTTGAACCGAAAGAGCCACCGGTTCGACGAAGCCTAGATGTCAATCACACGGCGGAGGGTGCGTTAGATAAGTTACATATACCTCATGGTGGACATGAGTGGGGCCAAGAGGATGACGACCTTGATGATCTCGCCGCGCCGGCGTGGTTGATGCAGGAAGCCGCTTCTTCGCCCAACAAGCGAGACTCTTCCGGTGATATTCCTGAACCTCGTCAATCGACGGGTTATAGAGTGGTACCTGCTCCCGTGCCGCGAGCGAGGCCAGTTAAGGCGCTTTCTCGGCCAAAGGCTGACAGTCCAACGACTGGAGGCCACTTCAACAGTGCCAAGTTGCCAGAGCATCTGAGAAGTCTTCGACGCGAGCCCGGAGAGGAGAAAAAGCTGTGGACTCCGCCTGAACCCATCGGTGGAACGGATAAGAAGCGTGCGAGTAAAGCGTCTCCCGTTGGGAGACTTTTACCGAAGCCAAAAGATAATGTACCCGAGCCGAAGGTGCGGAAAGGGCGTGAGACAGTAAAGCATCAAAATGCCGAGGCGGATCGTAATTTCAGTGTGCGAAAGAGTGTAGATAAGAGCTCGAACGCGAGCAGTCGAAGAGAATCATTCGATGTACACGTGACCAAGACACTTCCAACGCCTCGTACCCCAACGAGTGCGACGAAAGCGCACGCTGTACCACCTCCACATCCGCCTCCGCCGCTTCCATCCAATCCGCCGCCGACGCCTCCCGGTGCTCCGCCGCCCGTGCCGCCTGGATTACCACCAGGGGCTAGACCCCCTTTACCACCCACGCCACCACCACCCTTACCTCCGGGTGCGCCACCGGGTCAGCCAGCACTGTCTTCGACGCCTCCAATTGAGGCGGAACTGAAGAGCAAGCTCAATGTCACAAAGCTTGAAGACAAGCCTAAAGCGAAGAAGAAGGCGCAGAAAAAGGTGCCGAGCAATAAGAAAAAGACGAAAATCGGCGCCAAGAGCGAATCCCAAACCGTCTCTTCTCGTTCTGCATCCGTCTCGGAAAATTTGGATGAAAAAGGTGGGGGGAAGAAATCCAAACCGAAACGCAAGACAAAGAATACGAAATCTTCCAACGCTTTTCAAAATGGCTCGAGCAACGCAAACTCCGTCCAAACTCTGACATCAGATTCAAAGTTGAGTCAAAAACAAGGTTCATCAAAAGAGAATTCGGAACATGCGGGCGCCACGGAACACAAGCACTCCACTGTCCAGTCTAAGACAACTTTCTGACTCAAAACTGTATCAACATTAACATTACGATTACTTAGCAGCGCGTCCGCGCACACGTACTTGCTACCGTAATATCAAAGTACACAACTATGGATGCAACACTTCTACGCTATACCTAAAGCTACAAGTCTAATAAACAGCGAACACGTCCTCCAAATCGACGGCGTCAGAACCCACCGACCCATCAAGCGACGCGAATTTCAGGCACTCTATCCCACTGCCAGACGATCTGCACGGTCTTGCACCGCACTTACACGAGCAACAATTGTTCAATGGAACGTAAAACGCGCTCGCGGGTATAACCTCAGCCGTATTCAACCGTCCCGGATACGCCCAATACAAAACCATCTTAAAATTTGCCGTTTGTCCGTTGTATCCCATCACCTCAATCTCCACGTCCTCGTTGGCGAGTAAATACTTTCTTCCCGTCGCGTTTCCAGCGCGTTCCAACGAGCACACGACGCCACCGTCGATAGAAACGACTCCGCCCGCACTCGTTTCGAGGATGAATGAAAAAGTACCGCTCAACGGCGCCCGCAACCGACCTCTCACTCTCCCTAGACAGTTTTGCGTCAGCGTCGTCCCTACGACCGATGTCGGAAGCTCGGAAAAGTCCACGACGGAGGCGTTTTGGCTGTGTTCGGGCGTCATGCCTCGCACGTCCGGAATGGACGTCGGGGGCGCGGGGAACGCGAAGACGTCGAGAGTGAAATTGTTGCCGTTCAGTTGGTCTTCGGACACGACCGTTGACACGACGTCCGCCATGTTGGTGACGCCGAAAGTTGGACGCGGGACGAAGATGACCATCACGAACGCGAAAGCGAGCGCTAGATGCGGAAGAACGGCGCGTGAATCGACCCGAAGATGCCGCATCTTGCGCGCGCGCACATCGAAGAGTGAGGAGACTTTGCTCTGGATGTTATTACTACATTTCTTCTAAAGGCGATACCGACCTTGAGGTTGCGCAGCTCCCGGTAGAGCCTGCTTGGCGACTATATTTTCAATGATATTCTTGACGTAGCTTTTCCCTTCCTTGACGACGCGCTCGGTGGGACCTTCGATCAAGAGATACAGTTTTCTATCGCCCGGCGCCAATGGACGACCAGGCGCCGAATATTGACCCTTCGCCGTGACGGCGGCGCCGGTGTGCTCCATGATTTGCGCAATGGTGTCCTTGTGTGTGATTTTGTAACGAGCGTTTTGAGGGAAGTCGTTAATCTCAAGTTCCGTCTCAAAGTGCGAGCCCGAAGCTGTCGTGGCAGAGTTTGGCTTTCCGTGCTGCGCGTTCAGCGCAGCAGCCAAAGCGGCAGCCTTGGCTGCTCCGGCGGATGCGCCGTGGGCGAGCGCGTAGCTTTGAGCAGCAATTGTGATAGCGTTCGAGGTGCTCGCTTGTCCACCGATGGAACTGTTGATTTTGCCAGCAGCAGCGCGAGCGGCGAGCATCTGTTGACTTTGCCCAGCCATCGGCGGCTTCACTCCGCCTTGGGACTGCAATTTCGCAAACATGGACTGCGCTGCAGCTTGTGCAATTTGTGCTGGTGTCATACCAGTCTTTGGTCCCGCGCCGGTGGCTGTCGACGCCGCTTGAGCAGTCGCATCCGTTGGGGGAACTGCTGTTTGCTGCGCGGTGGCGGCTGCTTGAGCGGCTGCATGCGCGGCAGCTTGACCAGACGGACCGACCGACGCATAAATCGGTCCTTCGTCCTCTCCTTCTTTGCTTCCAAAGACGGGTTCCTCTTCGCTATCGCTTTCGCCGTCGTCAACCTGCAATCCTGCAGCGCGAGCGGCGTCGCGCTTTTGCTTGCGAAGAGCGTCTTGTTCCGCTTGGTTAAACTTGAAGCCAGAGCCTCCGAAACCAGATCCAGCAGCACCGACGAGTCCCTCCTTTCGCTTGCGCGTGAATTCATCTGCCATGGCTTGAACATCTTTCGGGACAGGTTGCTTTGAGTCTTTCAAAGCTTTGACGAGATCTGGCGCAAACTTTTCTTCATCTTCGGAGATGAATGTCACCGCCGTACCCTTCTGTCCCGCTCTTCCGGTCCGTCCAACGCGATGCACGTAATCTTCCAAGTGGTTTGGAGTGTCATAGTTGATGACAAGCCTGAGGTCTTTCACATCCAACCCACGAGCCGCGACGGAAGTCGCCACGAGGACGTTACAAACATCAGACTTGAAATCCGCGATGGTGCTCTGACGGTCACTCTGTTCCTTGCCGCCATGCAGACTCAAGCACGGATAACCACTCTTCAAGAGGTCTTTAAACATGGTATCAGCCTTGTCTTGACTCGCGACGAAAATGATAATTTTGCCTCGTTCGTACCAATCCCCGAGCAACTCGAGAATGCGCAAGAAGCGATCCTCCTCCGCTCGAAGCTCGACAAGCTGTTCAATATCAGAGTTGACGACAGACTTTCCACCAATCTGAATTTCAACCGGGTTTTCAAGAGCAGCGCGCGCCAACGCCTCCATGGTGTGAGGAAACGTCGCGCTAAACATGACTGTTTGTCGGTCCGGACGAAGGTTTGCAAGAATGCGCGTGATTTGCGGTTCAAAGCCCATGTCAAACATGCGATCGGCTTCGTCGAGTACCATGTACGTGACTCGACGCAGGTTGGTGATTTTGCCTGCTCCCGTCGTGAGCAGGTCAATCATCCGCCCAGGGGTACACGCTACAATCTCAGCACCGCGCTTGAGGTCTCCAATCTGCGCCGCAACGCCGGAACCACCGTAGACTGAAACCGTGTTGAAACCCATCGCCTTGCCGAATCGTTTGCACTCCTTTCCAATCTGCGTGACCAACTCTCTCGTGGGACCCATGATCATGGCTATCGGTCCATCTCCCGGACGGATGGGATCTTGGGCGTTGATGTGTCTCAACATCGGCAGCACGTACGCCAGTGTCTTGCCGCTCCCCGTTTTCGCGACGCCTATACAATCTCGGCCAGACATGATGACGGGCAGCGCCTGAGCCTGAATCGGAGTTGGCTTTTCAAATCCACAGCGTCGAATCAGTTCGTGGATTCTGCCGCTCAACCCAGCTTGCGCCCAAGTCTTGATTGGTTTCGGTACTCCCTTACCGCGACATTTGATGCCATCCAGCTGAGCGCGCAATTCGCGTGTCTCTGCCTTTGTCATGGAGGCGATTTCTCTCGATTCAATGTAAAAGTCCTTTTTAATAGGATCGTAATCGATTTCGTCGTGATTAACGGTACCGAGACGCTCTGTCTTGCTCAACCTCGCCGTCTGTTTCTTCACCCACGCTTCGTCGTCCTCTTCCTCGTCAGCATTCGCCACGCCAGCTTTGTTCTTCTCATTCGCCAAGTCCTCTTCGCCGCCGCTACCGTCGTCTTCATCCTCATCGCTCACATCGAAAACTTCATTCATGATTCGCGACTGCTTTGAAACCTTCTTCGTGCGCTTCACGGGAACGTACGCCGCACCAGCGCTCGGTATCGCTCGTCTCAACTCCACGACGGGTTTCTTAACCCCTAAAACCAACGGACGCCGTTCCGACGTCGACGCCGCGCCACCCTTGGACATTTTCGGCGCCACCGCCGCAGCCTTCTTCGCCGCAGCGGCAAACATGCTCATCAACGCATCTTCCGTCGTCTCCATCGGCTCCGCTCCTCCTCCTTCTCCTCCTTCTCCTCCTTCCAAAGCCGCCGCCCTCTCGCTTTCTAACTTTTCCAGTTCCGCCCGCGCCTCGTCCTCCCGTTTCGCCCTCTCTTCAGCCGCCGCCCGATCCGCATCCATCGCCGTATCATTCTCCGCCATGAACGCATCCAACGGATCCTCCTCTTCATCCGTCGTCTCCCCTCGGCTCCTCGACCGGCTCCTCCCGCTTCGACGCGCCGGCGACGACGCTACTCCGCTCCCCGCTCTTCGACTTTTCCGCTCCGCCTTCGTCCGTTCCCCGTCCTCATCCTCGCTCTCCAACCGTCGTCGCATCTCCGCCTCGAACGCCGCCGCGTCGTCCCCGCCCGTCGTCATCGGACCCTCCTCCTCGTCCTCTTCGTCGTCCGCGCCGAAGACGCCGTCGACGACCCGTCGTCGTCCTCGAGTCGTCTTTTTCAATCCAATGGACACACCATTGAACGCCGACGACGACGCGCGCCCACCCGAGGCGGCGGCGCCGCCATCGCCCTTCGTCTTCGTCTTCTTCCCCGATGGTCCGGGTGACCCCGCGGCGGGGCGTCGTCGCTTCGGCGCCATCGACCGTCGGCGTCTGAAGGATGATTGATGCGCGCGCATTGAAATCAATCCTTCTTAAGTGTGTGTGTGTGTGTGCGTTTTTGACGAGTCATGA
>Ga0181578_10004987_pt1 | contig 11675 bp, 14 predicted proteins | sample 071ome_21_FD_148659 | JGI IMG/M metagenome (GOLD analysis project Ga0181578, IMG submission 148659) | Coastal salt marsh microbial communities from the Groves Creek Marsh, Skidaway Island, Georgia - 071401CT metaG (spades assembly) | ecosystem: Environmental > Aquatic > Marine > Intertidal zone... | reverse complement strand
AAACCTGCAGCTGCTGTTATTAAATCTAATGCTGGAGCAGCATCGTCTTTATTAGCTCTTTGTTTTCCTACAATATAATGATCAGGAAGTCCAATTCTACTAATCTCATTATCCTCACACCATTTAGATAAATCTAAAAGAGTATCGTAACTACCTCTTGCTTGTAAGTATATTTTCATTATGCTGACTTTTTTTTATCTTTATATTCATCTTCTAAAAATCTCAATGCAAGTGTAGCTAATTCATTTGCATCTATATTGAAATCTCGACAATAATTTTTAATAGCTAAATATGCTGGGTCTTCATCTCTATAAGGAACATCTTTGAAATACATTTGGTTAAAACCTTTTGCTATATCGTTTATTTCTTTAAATGAAATATCTTCTCCATTTCTTAACTTTTCTATACCCCTATCTAAAGCAAGGTGGGCAAATATCGCATATTTTGCAGCATAGGTATCGAATAATTGATTTCTTCGAAAGTTAATTTCAGCAATCAACAAATTATTATGTAATCGACGGTTAATTGTAGATTTATTTTTCTCTAATTTCTTTGCTACCTCAGCACCATTTAAACCAAACGTTGTAAAAAAAGATATCTGATAATCTAACGCATCAAGTTCTCTATCATATTTATCCATATAGTAATTTTAGCAACTCAAAACGTCACTATAAACGTAATGATTATGGGGTCTCTGATTGTGGCCAGAGGCAGAATCGAACTGCCGACCCCTTGTTTTTCAGTCAAGGTATCTACCAAAAAATAAAAAGTAGCTAAATTAATAATTTAATTTTTCTTAAATTTATTAATATATAACTACATGAAAAAACTTGTTTTATTCATAATCTTTTTTATAAGCTGCACAGGTAGTTCGTATGAAACATTAGATCAATCAATAGCTTATGAAGAACTTTTAAATGATAACAGTATTAACTTAATAGATGTAAGAGAACCATCAGAGTTTGCTACAGGATATATTTTTGGTGCTCAGTTAATTCCATTAAACACAATCGAGAGCACAATAGAAAATACCATACCAGAAAAAGATACAAAAATATTTGTTTATTGTCGAAGTGGGAATAGAAGTGCTCAAGCAGCAAAAATTCTAGCCGATTTAGGATATACAAATGTATATGATATTGGTGGAATTATTGACTGGGAGTATGGAATAGTAAATAATTAATCATTTATTGATTTACTAGCAATGCTTTTTATTCTTTCATAGCTTTCAGTAGTACCAAAAAAAGTTAAAACATCTCCAGATTTGAGCACAAGTGAACCATTAGCTATAAGTTCTTCGTCTCGTCTAGAAACCGATACTAAAACTGATTGGCTTGGTAGTTTTATACTTGCCAACTGTTTGTCTTGTATAGGTGAGTTATCAGGTAAAACAACTTCGAAAAATTTATTCGATGTTGTTTTTAATTTTGTAGAATTCAATTTCTCAGTGTCAGTTAGTAAGTAGGCTGAAGACACATGTGATTTAGAAAATATAGCAACAAATTTTTCATTCGATGAAAATACAGGAACTCGATCAAAACCAAACTTAACCATTTGGGAGACAACACTAGAAACGGTATCTTCTTCATACACTTTAAATGGAATCGTTATCAAATACTCATCAAGTGATGAAGAACGTTCTCCAGATTGAAGTGAGCGTAAAGACACCATACCTTTATATGAACCTTCATCAAGTACAGCAGTACCTAAAATTTTTAAATTTTGTAGGGTATTTATAGCTTCTGAACTTGATATATCAATATTTAAAGTATCTATGTTATAAGCAGCAACTTGCTTAACCATTACACTATCTAATACATCTACAGTTTGAAAAGATTTTAATTGTTTACCTTTTTGTAATATTGGCCATTCGTACATACCATATTTCACTACTCTCTCTGAGACAATAGTTGATATTATTGCTCCAAACATTAGTGGTACAACTAAACCATAATCTCCAGTAATTTCAAAAACCATGATGATTGACGTCATTGGAGCTCTAGATATTCCTGCAAATAACGAAGCCATACCAACTATTGCTAACGCGCCAGGTGTTATAGAAGAAAATATCGATGTAGTAGAGAAGATATTGAACATTATTGAACCTAGCAAAGCACCTATTAATAAAGAAGGCATCATTGCACCAACTGATAAATTAGAACCTATCGATAGCGTAGTAAGTAAAAATCTAGTGACTAATAGTATTACTAAAGAAAGAAGGGTAAAATTTAAACTTTCACCATTTATAAGATTGCTTAATAACTCCTCCCCAGTACCAAAACTTTCTGGAATGAAGTAAATGCTTACTGCGAAAATAATTCCTAGAAGTAGTGAGTAATAAGGTCTTATGATTTGTTGTTTAAAATATTTAGAACTTTGTGAAGTTAGTTGAATAAAGAAACCAGCAAGTAAACCAGTAAGTACTGCTAAAAGCATGTAACCAATTAACTCTACTGCTTGACCTAATTGATATTCGGGAGCAGATAAAATATCAACATTAAAACCAAAACTTTTTGCAACAACTGCTGCTGATACAGAAGAAACGACGACGACACTCAAATGTTTAATGGATAATTGTTTAAAAATAACTTCCATTGCAAATAAAATTCCTGCTAAAGGTGCATTGAAACTAGCTCCTATTGCTGCACTAACACCAGCACCAGTAAATGATTTTCTTTCATCTTCATTTAAATTAAATATTTTTGATATTTTAGAACCAACAGATCCTCCAATGTGAACTAACGGACCTTCTTTACCTCCTGGAACTCCAACACCTAGTAGAAGTGAAGTGATAAGTGTTTTAACTAATGAAACTCTCCCCTTTAAATTTGCATCTTCAATATTCACTAACTCAATGACTTCAGAAGTACCATCTCCCTTAGCTTCTGGAAAACGTTTAAGTACTAAATTAGAAAGAAATAAAGCAAAAGGAATGACAACAAATAAGAACGTAGTTTCTAATGTTGTAGAAATTTCTTCCCAAAAAATAATTAGATTGTCTAATGCTATAACAAATATACCGACGGTTAATCCAATGAACAATGCAATTAAGACAAGTGAAATCTGAGTTGGTATTAGCGAAAAATATTTTTTAATATTATTAAACATTAAGCAAAGAATAACCTTTAATACTTCTTAAAGCACCAAATAAACTTTTCAAGAAAGAACTACCTTTCGTTAAAACCTTTGCCTTTAAAAACATTTTCCTTTGATTTGATGATTCTATTAACTTTAGTTTCACTTTGTTTTGCACCATTGAAATGTAATAAGTAGCTTCTTTTTCTACCAGGAGTTAGTTTCTCAAATGCTTCAGCAAATTTTTTATCCTTTTTAAATTCCGAAGTTAGTTCTAATGGGACCTCATAATCTTCTAACTTTTTTAAGACAATTTTTTGTCCAGATTCTTCAATTTCAATTGCTTCTTTAATGTAATCAATTAATAGTTGCTTACTCTTTTTGGCTTCTTCAATAGTTTCAAATTTTAAATATCTACTTGATTGTGAATTTTCTGTACGTTGAATTAACTTTTTTTGAGTATCTTTAAATAATTTGCCTTTCATAAATTCAATACTGACGTAATCTTTAAACGCACTCAAAATAAATATATTTTTACCTTTATGTGTGTAACAAGGAACATGCCATTTTATTTCTTCTATAACATCTGTTTTTTGTATCGTAGATCTTAATTCTTTAATAATCGGAACCCAATTGTGCACTTTACAATCCGGAGTACTTCCTTTTGGACATCGACCACATCCTATTTCTAAATACTCTGTTACGGTTAAAGGATTTTTTGGCATAATCGGATAATAACAAACATAAATTTAAAACATCCTTTAAATAAATTAACTAGTCTATAGTCATGGAGACACCGAAATATCCAAATCCAACTTCTGAAATGAGAACTGATTTATTAAATCATTTTAAGTACGCAAGAGATTATGTAATTCACAAAATTGAAGGAACATCTTATGAGAGCGGAATTAAAAAATTAGGACATTCAAATACATCAATGTTTGGTGTTGTAAAACATATTATGTATACAGACGATTACTGGATTAAAAATATTTTTAATGGTGAAGAAGTATGGGGACCTTGGACTGATGATATTCCAGATGCTGACTATATGATTGAAGAACATGAAACAGCCGAAACCATTCTTGTAGCTTATAAAAAAGTTATTAAAGAAACAAATGAGATAATCGAAAAAAATGAATTAGATACTCTTGCAGCAAGTAAACGTGAAAATGGAACACATCCAACGTTATATTGGATTATTCTTCATTTAATTGATCACACAGCAAGTCACAACGGACAATTAGAGATTTACAAGGAAATCATTGATAAAAAAACATATTAAACACTCATAAATAATTTACAAACATAATCTTTGTTCATGGATTTTTTTGATATAGCATTACTACTTTTAACGTTTGAATTAATTTTTCATAAGTTTATATCTGAAAAAGTATTTTTATACTCTCTATATTTAGCTGTTTTAACTGTACTGGCTCAATTTTTTGCTGTTGGATATAAATGGCAATACATGCCTCTATATTTCATAATCATAGTTTTTTCGATCAAATACACTTTTCAATTTGCACTTTCAAATAGATTTTTAAGATTTTTTAGTATGACACTTTTGCTACTGCTTTTTGTTTTATCAGGTTTGTTTATTTATTTCCTCCCAGTACCTGAATTTTCTAATGAAAATGGTGATTATTCTGTGGGGATTCAACAAATTGTAATTGATCTTGATAAAGTAAACCCGGATGCATTTGTTGAAATTAGTACACTTGAACCTAATACAAAACGAAGCCTTCCTGTTGATATTTATTATCCTTCTAATGAGTCAACTAAACCAGTTCAGCTAGTACGTAGCAGTCAGAGCAACTGGGGTCAATCTGTAGTCAAATATCTTAACCGTACATGGGAGATTGCAATTCCAGAGTTTATTTTAAACCACTTGCAACTTTCCTCATTTAACGTAGGTGTTGAAATAGAACCAATTAATAATACCCTACCCGTACTTGTGTATTCACATGGATGGGCTGGTGAGAAAATATTTGCAGCAGATCAATTGATGAATTTAGCTGCTAATGGATATTATGTTGTTGCCATTGACCACACAGGTCTTGCAATGTTTAGTGACTTACCTAGTGGTACGGTATTTAACACTGGCTCATCAGAACAATCATCTGATGTAGTTGGAGTGATGGCAGCAATGGCAACAGATATTGTAGATACACTTGATTATCTAAAGAATAATGAATTCTTTGCTGATTTTAATAACATATCCGTGATGGGTCACTCTACTGGTGCTGGAGCTATACATCTTTACTGTCTTGAACATAGTTGTAAAACGATTATCTTCCAGGATCCATTTTTAACTCCGATTTTTGAAAAGTATGGTTCGTTTGAAGTGCTAAATAACTCATATTTTATTTATAGTGAGGATTGGTACTCAGGATATCTAGATTCTGATGAATTAACTGAGATAGAGGTCTTTACTAGTATCAACTCAAATAATAATTATGTTGGATATTACTTAAGTGATTCTAAACATTATGATTTTGTCGCTTTTGGCTCTGTTAGTCCTCTAACAAGTTACACCTTTTTAAAAGGAGCTATAAAATATGGAGACTCTGTAACAACTAATAATTATTTTAATTTACAAGCGATAGCAAATAAACCAATCCAAGAAACATCTTTCCTACATAAAATTAACAAGTAATGAATTTAGAAGGTACTGCATTTCAAATACTTGTTTGGAAAGAAATAGCAAAAATTCCTTATGGTGAAACTAAAACTTATAAAGAGTTAGCTATTGCAATTGGAAAACCAAAAAGTGCAAGAGCTGTAGCGAATGCATGTGGAAAAAATCCTTATGCTCCAACGATCCCATGCCATAGAGTTATTAGATCTGATGGTAAATTAGGTGGGTACAGTGGAAAAGGTGGAATAAATACAAAAATTAAGCTACTAAAGCAAGAAGGTATAAATTTTAAAAATTAAGTTTTAACGTTTAAATTTGATTTTCTTAACCGAATAGATTGAGGAGTAACTTCAACAAATTCATCATCACTAATAAATTCTAAACATTGATCCAAAGACATTAACTGCGGTGGTCTTAATGGAATCGTTTCATCAGAACCTGAAGCTCTATGGTTAGTTAACTTCTTTTCCTTAGTTATATTAACTACTAAGTCTCCTTCATTGTTTCTTTCACCTACAATCATTCCTTTATAAACCATAGTTCCTGGAGGAACAAATAAAACACCTCTATCTGCCATAGCTAGGCTGGCATAGGAAGTTACTTTACCATCTCTGTCAGAAACCAAAACTCCATTAGAACGTTGAGGAATATCACCTTTCCATGGTTCGTAACCTTCAAATAAAGTATTCATAATTCCAGAGCCTCTTGTTTCGGTTAGAAATTGATTTCTAAATCCTATCAAGCCTCTTGAAGGTATTTTGAATTCTAAAGTTGCTCTACCAAAACCATTATTCAACAAAGTAACCATTTTGCCTTTTCGTTGTGAAAGGTTCTTGGTAACAGTACCAACATATTCTTCAGGTACATCTATAAAAACATGTTCTATTGGTTCATTTTTTACACCATCAAGCTCTTTTATTATGACTTCTGGTCTAGAAACCATTAATTCAAAACCCTCTCTTCTCATAGTTTCAATTAATACTGCCATTTGTAATTCCCCACGACCACGGACTTCAAACACATCAGTTTTTGGTGTAGGAAGAACTTGAAGTGAAACATTACTCAATATCTCTTTATCAAGCCTGTCTTTTAAATTTCTTGAAGTTATAAATTTTCCTTCTTTACCAGCGAATGGTGAATTATTTACATGAAAAAATACAGAAACAGTTGGTTGGTCTATTTGAATTCGAGGTAGAGGCTCAGGGTTATCATTGCTAGAAATAGTATCGCCAATTTTTATATTTTCCACACCAGCTACTGCTATTATGTCACCTGACTCTAATCGATCTACTTTAACTTTTTCTAAACCTCTAAATGTATAAATAGCTGAAAATTTAATACCTTTAACTACTAAGTTTTCTTGACAAAGAGAATAATTTTTATTCATTTCTAAATATCCACTATCAAGTCTTCCTATAGCAATTTGACCAACATAGGAATCGTAACCTAAATTTGTGACCAAAAACTGTGGTACACCTTCATCATCGGTTTCAGGACCATTGAAATAATTTAATATAAGTTCAAATAATGGTTCTAAATTGTTTGAAGAATCATTCACTTCATTATGAGCTATGCCTTCTTTTGCATTGGTATAAATTATTGGAAACTCAATTTGATTGTCGTTAGCATCTAAATCAATAAACAAATCATATGTTTCTTGTACAACTTCATCTATTCGAGCATCAGCTTTGTCGATTTTATTGATTACTAGAATCACTGGCAGATTTTTTTCTAAAGCTTTTTTAAGCACAAATCGAGTTTGAGGAAGAGGACCCTCACTTGAATCTACTAATAATAAAACACCGTCAACAAGATTTAAACTACGCTCTACCTCTCCACCAAAATCTGCGTGACCTGGTGTATCAACTATATTTATTTTTATATCTTTATACAATATTGCTGTATTTTTAGATGTGATTGTGATGCCTCGCTCTTTTTCTAAATCACCAGAGTCCATCACTCTTTCTTCTAAAACTTCATGGTCACTAAATGTACCACTTTGTTTTAACAATCCATCAACTAATGTTGTTTTGCCATGATCAACGTGAGCAATAATTGCAATATTTCTAATGTTATTTTTTGGCATAAGTAATAATTATATTGAAATTTTATATTATTTATTTATTCGATTTATTAACTAATTTATAGAATCTTATATAAATAGAAAATTATAGATAAAAAAAAGAGTCCAGTTTCCTGAACTCTTTTTTGAGGTAACAGGCTTATTACCTAACTAGAAATTTAACATAAAATAAATAATATGGAAGATATTTCTTTAACTGAACAAAGAAGACAAGCTCGTAAAAAGAAACATATGCAAAAGAGACGTGGTAAGCTCGATTTACGAACTAATAAAACTGGTAAAAGGAAATAAATCTAAATTAACAAGACCCCATAGAGCTTGTAGCAAGATCAAAATAAGTTGTTGCATCTAATAAATATTCAGTACCTAGTTCGATATAGCTAGCGTTGACAGTTTCTACCCCAAGAATTGCCCAGTCTAAACCATCAATTATGTATTCCATGCCAGTTAGAAAATAATCATGTGAATTTTGGTTTGAAGAGTTTGGAGTTAGTGAAAGTTGATTATAATAGATGTTTTCTACTTTACTTAAGTCAGATTTAAGATAAGTTTCAAATTCTGAAAATGTAATAATTCCATATGCTGCATCAGTAGCATTTTCAGAAATATTATTTGAGATATTTGCCATCTTATCTGCATTTGTTCCAGTATTTGATAACCATTTAACACAAGATGAACTACTAGAACTGTTGCTAGATGAACTACTAGAACTGTTGCTAGATGAACTACTAGAACTGTTGCTAGATGAACTACTAGAACTGTTGCTAGATGAACTACTAGAACTGTTATAATCGTTATTATCCGAAGCAGAACCTATTGCATACAAAATTAGAAAAATACCAATTCCTATAAACCACTTTTTTTTACTTTTTTTATTTGAGCTAGAAATTGGATTAGAAATGCTCGATGATATATCTAATAATTTATTTTTTTCGTTATTAAATTCATCTTCAGATATAACACCACTATCTAATAGTTCTTTTAGTTTTTTAATTTCATCTGCATTAGACATTTAATTAAATTTTAATTAAAAAATTTAATAATTCAAAGTTCATCTAAATAAATAATTAAACTCAAATTAATGAAAAGAATCTATACGTTCGCTCATGAACAGGTTGAAAGAAACATAACTGTTGCTGACATGATTGAAAATAAAAAAAATAACATCAAAATGACACAAGTAACAGCAGCTAATCAAGAAGAAGCTGAAGTTTTAGCAGAATCTGATATTGACATGATCATAACTGGAAGTGACTGGTATAAAGATGTAAGAAAAGGAGCTCCAAACACTTTTATAACAGCGGCATTGTTTGCTGGAAGATTTATAACTCATGAAGAAATACTTCGAGGTGCGTTTGATGCCGTGATGGCTGGAGCAGATTCCGTACTTACACCAAGAAGTTATGATGTAGTTGAAATGTTGGCTAAAGAAGGAATGCAAGTACAAGGACATGTAGGTATGGTTCCTTCATTAGCAACAAAATATGGTGGTATTAGAACAGTTGGCAAAACTGCAGATGAAGCCTTGTCAATACTTAAAGATTTAAAAAGGCTTGAAAATGCAGGTGCATTTGGTGCTGAAGTTGAATGTGTGGCTGAAGATGCTTTAGAGGAAATCAAGAAACATACAAACTTAGTATTAAACTCATTAGGTTCTGGAACAGGAGGAGATGTAATATTTTTATTTTTTGAAGATATTTGTGGTGAAACAAAAGGTATTAGAAAACCTAGACATGCTAAAAGCTACGGAGATGGCAACTCAATAAAATTAGAACTTAAAAACGAAAGATTACGTTCTATTCAAGCTTTCAAAAACGATGTAACTGAATCAAATTTTCCTTCTAATGAGTACACAATCAAAATGAATAAAGGTGAAAAAGAATTACTGGTAGAAAAACTAGATAGTTTTAACTAAATAGTTTAGGAATCAATACTGGGGTATTTCTTTTATATTCTTCGTAAGCTTCTTGACCGCCCCATTTTTTATCAGCATTTTTTTCTAATATTGGTATCCCACTAGCTCTAGTTAACAGTAAATAAACAAATACGGGAGAAGAAAGAGCAAAATATTGATAACCAGATAAAACTGGAAAAGCAATAATAGCAACGCCTAACCAAATCATAATTTCGCCAAAATAGTTTGGGTGTCTTGATAGTGACCAAAGTCCAGATGAAATGAATTTACCATTATTACTTTCATCCATTTTAAATTTCATTTTTTGGGAGTCTGAAATAACTTCAAAATAAAATCCAATGATCCAAATAACAACGCCTATAAAATAATAAATATCTACATTTTGATCGGTATTTGATGTAATCACAACTAATGCAGCAATAGAAGTAAAAGTTATCCACAATGCTTGAAGATTCCAAAAACCAAAAAAACGAATAAATGATTTTTTTGCTTCATCAAAACGAACATCTTTACCTACAACGTGAACTCTCTTAAATAAAAATGCACCTAGTCTTGATGCCCAAATTAAAACCATGACTGCAATAGTTAATGATTTTATAGATTGAAATATGCTTGAAAAAGAAGCGAATATTGTTATGAATATATAAGTTAACGATGCAGTAATGTCAAAATATTTTTCTGTTTGAAAAATATATGAAGGAATAAAAACTATATATTGAATCAAGTATGTAATTAAAACAATAAATAAATAGAGATCAATTCCAAAAATTTGATTTTCTGAGCTACTACCAACTATTCCTAATAAATAACCTAATAAAATAACAATAGGAGTAACAATTAATGTTGATTTTTCGTATTTATTCATTTGCTTTGTGGGAGATACAAGATTTGAACTTGTGACCCCTTGCGTGTCGAGCAAGTGCTCTGCCAGACTGAGCTAATCTCCCGTAGTAAAAATATACCATCTAAAAAATATTTATAGTAATTATTTCTCAACAGTTAATAGTCTTTTATCAAATTTTAAAAACACTCTCTCTGTTACTTCAACTAATAAATTTAACAACCATAATCCTAGATAAATTGATAGAGCTAAGTGTAAAAATTTACTCATAATAAAAACGATTCCAATATAAATAACTATCCAAGAAATTGTAAATTTAAAAGAGTAAATTGGTGATTGAGTTTTCATTAAAAAGGTAACTCTTCAAATTCTTCAATGAGAGAAGGATTGTTATTGCTTGGGTTGTTTACTGCTTTATTTACTTTATAAAATTCTATACTTTCATATTCCTGATTGGACAATGTTGAATACAATTCATCAGGATTAACATCTGAAGACCATAAGGACTTTGTCTCTGAATTTAAAATAAATGGAGTTCTGTGATGAATTTCAGTTAAAGGTGTTTGTGCTTCTCTTGTTATAATAGAAACTTCACTTCGTCCATCTGACCTATTCCAAAATAAACCTGCTGCTAACATGACTTTATTCTTATTGCTCTTAAAAAAATATGGTTGCTTAGCATCATTTTCATTCTTCCATTCATACCAACCAGATATAGGTATCAAACACCTTGAATTTTGAAAAGCAGATTTAAAAGTTTTTTTCTCGAGTACTGTTTCAAATCGTGTGTTAAATAATGGTCTAGAGTTACTTTGTTGTTTTAGCCAGTCAGGTAAGTATCCCCAAGTAGATAATTGAATACTACTATTTATGATCACAGGTACTTCAGCTTGAGGAGGTATGTTGTAATTTGTTTCATAGTTAAAGTTTTCAATATTTTTAAGATATGAAAACTCATTTTGAGAGATTTCAACGTAATATCTTCCACACATTATATATCCAGTATATTAAGGTTTAATATTTCGCCATTTGAAAATGTTTGATGAGAATCTTTGTAAATTATGTGAATATTATTTTCTCCAACAATTTCAATATTTTCATCGTTTATACAAAAGTAAGT
>Ga0181578_10004983_pt1 | contig 11684 bp, 11 predicted proteins | sample 071ome_21_FD_148659 | JGI IMG/M metagenome (GOLD analysis project Ga0181578, IMG submission 148659) | Coastal salt marsh microbial communities from the Groves Creek Marsh, Skidaway Island, Georgia - 071401CT metaG (spades assembly) | ecosystem: Environmental > Aquatic > Marine > Intertidal zone... | reverse complement strand
CGGGACTGGATGCCTCGAACATCCTCGTCAATGCGCGCATCGCCACCGTCCGCTAGGAGGGGTGAACGTGGGATACGACATCGAAGTGGTCCTGCGGCATCGCGCACCGTGACCGGCAAGCTCGCGGAGCTGGCGGTGACGGACATCGTCAATGGCGATCCCGTTCGCAACACGAGTGGATTGGCCGATGCGACGGCACTGCGTCCGTACGAGATGTGGGCCGGGCGTTCGACTAACGACGCGGTGGGGCCGTTGTTCCCCGGGTGAGGAGTTCGGGCTCGAGCATGATCGTGCTGTCGGCGATCTCCTTGCCGTCCATGCGATCGAAGAGTCGCTCCGCAGCCATCGCGCCCATGTTCGTCAGTGGCTGCGCGATGGTGGTGAGGCTCAGCGTGCGCAATGCGCCGAGAGCGACGCCGTCGTAGCCGATGATGGATACGTCATCGGGAACCGAGAGCCCACATTCCTGGCAGGCCGCCATGACGCCGATCGCGGAGATGTCGTTGCTGGCAAAGATCGCGGTCGGAGCGGGTCCATCGGAAAGCAGCGAACGCGCAGCCTCGAGTCCACCGAGGTTTGTGAGATCTGCCTCGGCAATCCGGATTCGGTCGGCGAATCCGGCCTTCTCCATCTCCTGCCGGTAGATCCGCTCGCGAACCACAGCGGGTTCAAGGGTGCCCCCGGACACGTGGGCGATGTCCTCGTGTCCTAGGTCGAACAGGTGTTGCATGGCCATCCGCGCACCGGCTTCGTCGTCGCTCACGACGGCGTCGATGCCCGGTCCCGCAATCTCCCGCAAGGTCAAGACGACGGTGGGAACTTCCGCGGCGAGGGCTCGAACTGTTTCGGCCGGCAATCGGTGCGAAATCAGCATGAGACCTTCCACTTGAAACTCGAGCAACTTCGCCAACTCGGTGCTCTCCACCGCTGGGTCGCGTTCGCCCGACACCAGCATGGTGTTGTAGTTGCGGGACCGAATCACGGCGTGTGCTCCGCTGAGCATTTGCGGGAAAATCGGGTTGTCCAGCTCGGCCATGTTGACGCCGATCGTGCGACTTCTACGGTCGGCGAGGCTCCGTGCCGTCGCATTAGGCCGGTAGCCGAGTTCCGCCGCAGCCTTCTCGATGGCGGTGCGGCTAGCACTACTGACTTTCGGTGAGCCCCGCATTGCCAGCGAGACCAGAGACTTCGACACCCCGGCACGAGACGCAACATCGTGGATTGTTGGTCGCCGCTCACTCATCGCTGACGTCCCTAACGAGAATTCTTTGGCCGGTGGCAACCGCGCGCTCGCAGGCGATCGCCGCACGGAGCGCATCAAGTGCTGCGCTGGGTGGGCACGGGTTCGGTGCTCCCGCGATGACGTCGACGAACGCAGTGGTCTCTGCACGGAATGCTTCGCGGAAGCGATCGATGAAGCCGGAGTAGACATCGTTGTCGATGCCCACATCGGCGCCGTCGAGAGTGAGTAGCGGGGTCCGGGAAGTGATCCCGGCGCTAAGGGAATCCTGCGAACCGAATACCTCGAGTCGAACATCGTGGCCGCGGGCGTCGTGACGGGTACCAGTGATCGATATCGGCACACCGGACTCCGTGGTGGCGATGATCTTGGTGACGTCGGCGTCGTCGAACTCCGCGTAGTCGCCCTCTCCGCGGATCGCGCGGGTGGCCTGGACCGTCTCAATGGGAGAGCCGACGATCCATGAAGCGATGTCGAAGTCGTGCACATGGAGGTCACGGAAGATGCCACCGCTCCCAGGCAGGAAATCCCGACCCGGGGGAGTGTGGTCACGCGACGCCAGCACGAGGTCGTAGACCGTCCCGATGGATCCCGACTCAACTGATTCGCGAGCCTTGGCCATGCCGGCGTCGAAGCGTCGCTGGAAGCCGATCTGCATCGCGACCCCGGCCTGCGCTGCCTTGTCGCATATGCGCTGGGTGTCGGCGATGGTCAGCGCGATTGGCTTCTCGCACAATGTTGGCTTCCCGTGCTCCAGCAGGCGGTCGAGCATGTCGCCGTGGGCGTCGGTAGCCAGTGCCATCACGTACGCATCCGCGGTCGTCTCGGCGGCGGTATCCCAATCGATGGCCTCCCCGCCAACGCGCTCGGCGAGTGCCTCCGCCCGCTCGCGGGTGCGATTTGCGATCAGGATCCGGGACACTCGAGGGTCGGCAGCGAGGTCCGTGGCGCGAATATCACCCATGCGACCGGCGCCGATCACGACTACGGTGAAACCTTCGTTGGTCACGTGATGTCCCATCTCTTCGGATCTCGACTGTTGCCGGCTGGGCCCTAAGTGTGACACGATCACTACGAATTTTGGACCGTTCCAAGGAGTCGTAGTGGCCGCACCGGATTTCTCCGGCATCCCCGAGGTGATCACCGTCGGGCGGGTGAGTGTTGATCTCTATGCCCAGGAGGTCAACGCGGCCTTCACCGACCCACAAACCTTTCGCAAGTCCGTCGGCGGCAGCCCTACCAATGTTGCGGTAGCTGCCGCCCAACATGGTCACCATGCAGCGCTCGTAACCAAGGTTGGCGAGGACGCCCTCGGTGACTACGTCATCACTCGCTTGGCGGAGTGGGGAGTGGACACCCGCTTCATCGGTCGGGACCCCAGTGCGATGACGCCCGTCGTGCTCGCTGCATTAGCTCCGCCGGAGGAGCCACAGATCGTCTTCTATCGAGGGGAAGCGGCTCCGGACACCACGGTTGTCGCCTCCGATGTTCCCGAGACCGACATCCGTGATTGTCGGATTCTGTGGATGAGTCAGGGCGCCCTCGCCCAGGGGACCACCGCGCAGGCGTCATTCGAGTGGCTCGAGACGCGCGGCCGTCACGAGGGCCGCGACACCATCGTGGACCTGGACTACCGCCCATCCATGTGGCCGAACATCGAGGTTGCCCGGGAAGCTGCTCAGCGGGCCATCGCGCTTAGCAGCGTCGTCGTCGGCAATCGAACCGAGTGCCACATGGCCTTGGGAATCGACGACCCCGACGCCATCGCAGATGATCTGTTGGCGCGCGGCGTGCGCGTCGCGATCATCAAGCTCGGAGGCGGCGGAGTAATGCTGGCCGACGCCGACAGGCGCATTCAGATCGCGCCACTGGATATCGACGTCCTCTGTGGCCTCGGTGCTGGTGATGCGTTCGGAGGGGCGCTGGTCCATGGCTTGCTGTCCGGTTGGGATCTCGAGCGAATTGGCGCCTTTGCCAACGGAGCAGGTGCATATGTCGCAACCAAGTTGACGTGCGCAGATGCCATGCCGTCCACCGAAACCGTCGAAGAAGTTCTCGCGCGTGGCGGAACACGCGGAATGCAGGAGTAGGGGAGTACTGGGTGAATCAGTTGGATCGTGCCGACTACGCGGCGCTCATCGAAGCGCGAGTTCGCGAGCCGCACTCGCTTCAGACGGCGCTCAAGGGTCGTCGCCGGCGAGACCTCGTGGGTCCCGATGGCAACCTCCTGATCGTTGCGGTGGATCACACCGCTCGAGGCATGCTCGCCGCCGGATCGGATCCGCTCGCCGTGGCCGATCGGTACACCCTTCTTGATCGAGTGATGCGTGCACTAAAGGTCCCGGGTGTGGACGGGGTCATGGCCAGTGCGGACATCCTTGAGGAACTCGCGTGGCTCGGAGAACTCGATCGAGTGGTGGCCATCGGAACCATGAATCGCGGCGGAATTATCGGCGCGCGTTGGGAACTCGATGATCGGCTCACGGCCTACGACGCCGACCACATCGAGGAATTCGGACTCGACGGTGGCAAGACCCTCGTGCGCATCGAAGACACCGACGCTGGAGTCGCTCGGACTCTGGAGATGGTTGCGGCCCTCTCGACCGAGCTCGCCGACCGCAAGCTCATGAACATGATCGAGCCGCTGCCGTACCTCATCGACGAGAACGGGCGAGCTCGCCTGGACTCCTCCACGGAACGCCTGATCAAGGTGGTGGCCATCGCATCGGGTTTGGGTTCTTCTTCGGCCTACACCTGGTTGAAACTGCCGGCCTCGCCGGACATGGACAAGGTGGCCGGTGCAACCACGATGCCTATCGTGATGCTCGGCGGCGATCCGGGGGCCGACGCCGCCCGGACATTCGCTGGCTGGCAGGCTGCGATGGCTGAGCCGAACGTGCGCGGACTTGTTGCTGGCCGCGCACTCGTCTACCCAGAAGATGGCGATGTAGAAGGTGCCGTATCCGCGGCAGCAGCGATCGTCCACCCGACCAAAGGAGCAAGCGCATGAGTAGCGAGCGCACCTGGTTTATTCCCGCAGGGAGTTCGCCCGAGGGTCGAGCCGACCTTCGCATCACGCCCGAATCCGCCGGCTGGACCTACTGCGGCATGTACGTCTTCACGATGCGCAGCGACGAGCCGGCGGAATTCACCCTCGACGGTGAGGAGGGCGTGCTCGTTTCGCTTTCGGCGCGCGACTTCACCGTGACCGTCGATGGGACGGACTATCTGATGAAGGGTCGCGAGGGAGTCTTCGCCGCCGTCTCCGACTGGATGTACCTGCCGGTGGGGTCAGCGGTGTCCATCTCAGGTAATTCGGGTGAAGTCGCGATCGTCACAGCACGTGCTTCGGAGCCCTTCCCGGTTCACTATGGCCCGGCCGAATCGGTGCCGGTCGAGGTGCGTGGTGCCGGTCGGTCCACGCGTCAGGTCACCAACTACGCCACCCCGGACTCCTTCCACGCGGCGCACAAGATCAACGTGTGTGAGGTCATCACGCCGGGTGGCAACTGGTCTTCGTGGCCGCCGCACCGTCACGACGGCATCGGCGACTGCGTCACGATGAACGAAGAGATCTATTACTTCCGGATTGGCCGCGAGGATGGACCGCACGGTGATCCCACGGGCACCGGGCTCTTCCGCCTCTACACGGTCGATGGAAGCCACGACGAAACGCTGAGCATTGCCGACCAGGACACCTATCTGGTGCCTGAGGGCTACCACGGGCCTACCGTCGCGAACCCGGAGTATCCGATGTACTTCCTCAACGTGCTCGCGGGGCCGGGCGAGGACCGCACCATGGCTTTCTGCGACGACCCCAATCAGCACTGGATCCGTGAATCCTGGGCGAATCAGGAACAGGACCCACGGCTGCCGATGACGTCAGCTGCAGGACGAGTGAAGAAGTAGGCGGGAGTTGTCATGAAGAAGCGCGTTGGTGTTGCCGTCTTGGGCCTTGGGTGGATGGGACAGGCGCACAGTCGTTCCATGTTGCGTATCCCGTCGTTGTTCGAGGACCGCACGGTCGATCCGAAACTCGTCGTCTGCGCGGACACCGAAGAGTCACGTCGCACTCGTGCGGTCGAGGACTTCGGCTTCGAACGCGCTGTCGCCGATTGGCAGGAGGCCGTCACGGCAGACGACGTCGATGCCGTGTGGGTCACCGCCCCGAACATGCTGCACATTCCGATGATCGAAGCCGCCACCGCTGCCGGCAAAGCCGTCTTCAGCGAGAAGCCGATCGGTGGCAAGCCGGAACAGGCCGTCCAGGCCTACCGCGCTGCGCAGGCGGCTGGTGTTGCCACGGGTGTTGGCTATAACTACCTCTGGGCTCCGCTAGTACTCCACGCAAAGTCCATCATTGAGTCCGGACAACTGGGTGAGATCACCCATTACCGCGGCCACTTCCTGTCGATGTATGGAAGCGATGAGCTGGGTCTTTTGACCTGGCGCTTCTTCTTGGATCAGGCCGGCTATGGCGTCACGAGCGACATCCTCAGTCACTCCGTGTCGATGGCGCAGTTCCTTGTGGGGCCGATCTCCGAGGTGATCGGGATGAAGAACAACACCATCACCCATCGTCCGATTGCGACGGGTGCAGCTGGCCACTATGGCCGCGGAAAGCCCGAGGATCCCAAGGGCGAGGTCGAGAACGAGGACTTCGCCTCGATGCTGTGCACGTTCGCCAATGGCGCTACCGGGACCTTCGAGTCCAGCCGCACCATGGTCGGCCCGGAGAGCCAGAACTCCTTCGCGGTCTACGGCACTAAGGGGGCCCTCGAGTGGAACCTTGAGACCATGAACGAGTTGCGGTACTACCGGCTCACCGATGATCCGAGCTCGGGATACACCACGATTTATGGCGGGGACCGATTCCCCTTCCACGGCGCGTTCGTTCCGGGTAAGGCCAATGCCATCGGATTCGAGGACCTGGTGGCGATCGAGGACCATGTCTTCCTCGAGTCCCTGGCGGGCGGGGACCGATTCCCGGTCAGCTTCCGCGAGGCGGTCGATGTCGTCAGCGTGCAGCAGGCGCTCATCGACTCCTGGACCTCACGGCGCTGGGAGCCCGTGGTCGACCTCGCTCCGTAACGACTTGGTAACGCCTCGGCGAGAGGGCTTCCCATCGGCGGTGTGAGCCACGACACTAACTGTATTGGAGCGTTCCAAATCTCCAGTGCGACGGGGTTTATACCTTGGCACCGAAGCCGCGGATCGCTGCGTAACGACGACACGACGCGCCCTCGAGGCGCCTAGGAGGTCATTCATGAAGGTTGGCAAGCTCGCCATCGCCGCCGTTGCGGCATCGGCACTTGTGCTGGCGGGGTGCTCAAGCTCCGACAGCGACAGCGCGGCGGAGTCCACAGAGGACACCGCGGCTAGCGAAGACTCGGGCGATTCCGGAGATTCCGGAGATTCCGGTGGCACCGGTCCCAAGATCTGCATGGTCACCCACGGTGACGGTGGCGGGTTCTGGTCGGTCGCCAAGGCCGGAGCGGACAAGGCCGGCGAGGATCTCCCGGTCCAGTTCACCTACCAGGAGACCACCAACGACGCCCAGCTGCAGGCGCAGTTGATCGAGTCCTTCATTTCCGAGGGCTGCGACGGCATCGCGGTTTCCGCTCCGAACCCCGATGCGATTTCGGACGCGCTCGCCAAGGCTGACGAAGCGGGCATCCCGATCGTCACCATGAACTCCGGATCCAAGGTCTTCAAGGACCTCGGCGCCTTCACCCACGTGGGTCAAGACGAGTTCATCGCGGGTCAGGAAGCTGGCATCAAGTTCAAGGAAGCCGGTGTGAGCAAGGTTCTGTGCCCGATCCAGGAGCAGAACAACATCGGTCTGCAGGAGCGCTGCGACGGAGCTGCTGACACGTTCGGCAACGTCGAGAACCTTCAGCTCTCCGCTGGACTCGCCGACATCGCCCAGAGCCAGGCCGAGATTCAGGCCAAGCTCGAAGCCGATCCCGATATCGACGCCGTGTTCGCGCTGAACGCCGACATCGCCACACAGGCAGCCAAGCCGGCCGCCGAGGCCGTTGGCCGCGACGTCATGATCGGAACCGTCGACCTGTCCGGCGAGGCCGTGCAGGCGATTGCCGATGGCGAACTCGCCTTCGCGATCGACCAGCAGCAGTACGCACAGGGCTACATGTCCGTTGTGTTGCTGTACCTGAACCTGATCAACGGGCACGAGCTCGGTGGTGGCCAGCCGGTCTACACCGGTCCCGGCTTTGTTCTCCAAGAGAACGCCGAGTTGGTCCAGGAACTGGCAGCCAACGGCACTCGTTAGCGTTGGCATGGAGGGGTGGGGCGAATGCCCCACCCCTCCATCACATCCGGGGATGAATTTCCCCCGACAATCCGCGTTTTCCCAACTTTCGGAACTCGCGCCAGTACTTTCTCTTTGAGCACCCACCACTGAATGAGAGGCCAGATGTCGACAGCAATGGCAGTGGATGAGCGGGTAAACAAGGTCAGCCCCTTAACGCGCATCATGCGTCGTCCAGAGATCGGTGCCCTCATGGGTGCCCTCGTGGTGTACATATTCTTCGCCGTCGCGGACCAAACGGGCACCTTCTTCTCACTCGATGGCACTGCTCGGTGGACCGATGTCGCCTCGACCTACGGCATCATCGCGGTGGCTGTTGCGCTGTTGATGATTGGCGGCGAATTCGATCTCTCCAGCGGTGTGATGATCGGATCTTCCGGCCTTTTCGCAGGTCTCCTCATCACGGAATACGACCTCGGCGTGTGGCCATCGATTCTTCTAACATTCGTTTTCGCCGCCGGGATTGGCTTCACCAACGGTTGGCTGGTCGTCACAACGGGGCTTCCATCCTTCATCGTCACCCTCGCGATGTTCTTCTCGCTTCGAGGGATCAACCTCGGTGTCACCAAGTTGTTGACCGACACCGTGCGAGTCGCCGGCGTGGATGAGAATCCCGATGGAACACCCCGGGCTGGATACGAAAGCGCCAAGGCCGTTTTCGCCTCGGACTTCTCGCCTTACAGTTTCCGAATAGCGGTGGTGTGGTGGCTGGCCCTCACGGTGGTGGCCACGTTGGTGCTCACGCGAACTCGGTTCGGCAACTGGATCTACGCGGTGGGCGGCGACGCCAACGCTGCTCGCAATGTCGGTGTTCCCGTGCGCCGCACCAAAATCATGCTCTTCATGTACGTCTCGATGTCTTCCTGCCTGGTGGGAATCATCAGCCTGATGCGACTGAAATCGATGCAGGCTGGACAGGGTGTAACACAGGAGTTCATCTTCATCATCGCCGCGGTTGTCGGTGGGTGTTTGCTCACTGGCGGCTATGGCTCAGCTATCGGTGGAACGATCGGTGCCGCGATCATCGGTATGGCATTCATCGGTATCGCCTACGCCCAGTGGAACACCGACTGGACGTGGCTGTTCTTGGGCTTGATCCTCTTCGTCGCAGTTTTGACTAACTCGCTCATCCGACGCCGATTCCAGGGAGCTCGAAAATGACCGAGATGGCCATCAATGAACCCGCAGCCCTCGCGCTCGAGAATGTCGGCAAGCGCTTCGGCAGTGTCATCGCACTCTCCGACGTGTCGATGCGCGTGCCCAAGAACCAGGTCACCTGCGTCCTTGGGGACAACGGCGCGGGCAAATCGACCCTGATCAAGATTCTCAGCGGCGTTCATACGCCCAGCGAGGGTGAGTTGTTCGTCAATGGCCAGGCCACGACGTTCCATTCGCCTCGTGAGGCCTTGGACATGGGCATCGCCACCGTGTTCCAGGATTTGGCGACAGTTCCCCTCATGGCGGTCTGGCGGAACTTCTACCTCGGCAACGAGCCGACCCGGGGTGTGTGGCCCTTCAAGGGCCTACGGACCAAGTACGCAAAGGAATCATGCAAGGCCGAGCTCGCCGAGATGGGAATCGATATTCGCGATACCGAGCAGCCCGTCGGCACGCTCTCGGGTGGCGAACGACAGGCAGTTTCGATTGCGCGGGCGGTTCACTTCGGCGCCAACGTGCTCATCCTCGATGAGCCGACAAGCGCCCTGGGTGTGAAGCAGTCTGGCGTGGTGCTCAAGCACATCCGCAACGCGGCCGAGTCGGGTGTTTCGGTTGTCTTCATCACCCACAACCCGCACCATGCATACCTGGTGGGTGACAACTTCTATCTGCTCAATCGTGGGCAGATGATGGCCGAATACACCAAGGACAACGTCTCGCGAGAAGAACTCGTCAAGGCGATGGCCGGAGGCGCCGAACTTGATGCGCTGGCTCACGAGCTCGGAGCCAAGGGCTAGAAACCGCTAGATAACGGGGGCGAGCAGTACGATTTTCATTCGCTAGCCACCCCACCACATCTAGGCAGGAGTCCCCGTGACAGTGCGTATTGGCGTTCTCGGTGTCGGTCGTATCGGACGAATGCATGCAGAGATCATCGCGAATGAAATCGACGGCGCATCGGTGGCCGGAGTCTTTGACGTAAATAACGAGGCTGCATCGTCGGTTGCGGATGCTCTCCGAGTTGCGGTCATGACCGTGGACGAGATGCTGGCGTCAGATGAGGTGGACGCCGTCGCGGTCTGCAGCAGTACTGACACTCACGTTGACCTCATCGAGCGTGCTGCCGCTGCCGGTAAGGCGATCTTCTGCGAGAAGCCGGTGAGCTTGGATCTCACCGAGGTGGATAAGGCTCTTGCTGCCGTCGAGCAGTACCCGGTGCCTTTCATGGTCGGATTCAACCGGCGGTTCGATCCCACCCATGCTGCGGTGCAGGAGGCGGTCGCCTCCGGTCGGGTGGGAGATCCGCACATTGCGCGCATGTCCAGCCGCGATCCGGCTCCGCCGCCTGTTGAATACATCAAGGTCAGTGGCGGCATTTTCGTGGACATGATGATTCACGATTTCGACATGGCGCGCTTTGTTGTCGGTTCGCCGGTGACCACTGTCTACGCGACCGGTGCCGTCCGTATCGACCCAGCCATCGGTGAGGCAGGTGACCTCGACACCGCGGTGGTCACTTTGACCCACGAGAACGGTTGCATCACGGTTATCGACAACTCCCGGCAGGCGGTCTATGGATACGACCAACGATTAGAGGTCCTCGGATCCACCGGAATGGCGATGTCGGAGAACCCGATGAAGAACTCCGCGATGGTCTACACCGCTACCGAACGCGAGGGAAGTGTCCTGCCCTACTTCTTCCTGGACCGCTACACCGACAGCTACCGCATCGAGTGGGAGGCCTTCGTGCGTTACGTGCGCGACGGAGGCCCGTCGCCGGCGAGCGGGGCTGACGGTCGGGCACCCGTCGCGATCGGCATCGCAGCGTGGGAGTCCTACCGCACGGGCGTACCCGTCGCGGTGGATCAGGGCTGAAAACGATCGGCACCAAAATCAACTCTGCGAGATAGTTCCTCCATGGCCTCGAAGTTCGATATCGGCGCTTCGGTTCGCCAAGCCTGGTCCGAACAGCAAGACGCGCGCCGCTGGGTGATTGCGGCGATGCCCGCAGCGGGCCTGATCGTGGGCTTCGCCCTTGCGAACGCGGGAGTTGAACGGGCGATCGCGCGGGCGGTGCTCGTCGCATTCGGTGTTGTCGCTGCGGTCTTGATGGGCCGCACGGGCTGGCCCTGGCGCATCCCCGTTGCCGGAGCGGTCTACGGCGTCGCGTTCGCGATGGCGCACCCGCTCGGATTGATCATGGGCACCTGGCCCGCCGTGATCCTCGCTGCGATCGTCTCCGGCGCCGCGACCTACGAGGTCACTCCTCCTCGCCGGTAGCGCCAAAACCTGCAGTTGCCATCACAAAAACCGTTGGTTTGTGACTACAACTGCAGGTTTCGGTGCGAGGGACTACGGCAACCAGGTGACGCGGCCGCTGGCCAGACCGTAGACACCCGAGACGATGCCGAGCGTTCCTGCTGCCGTCATCTCCGCGATGGTGGGGCTCAGGTTTTGAATCTGCTGAGCTTGGTACTTCGCGTTGGCGGCGATCGCGTCGTTTGTGGTGGCGCCAGCGGGGAGAGATTCCACTGCAGGAGCGATCGCTTCGACCACGCTGTCGATCGACGGTGGCGGCAGTTCACCCGTCTTGAGGCTGTCCTCAGTAGCGATAACGGCACCGCATGAGGTATGACCGATAACGGCGATGAGGGAAACGCCGAGTGCGCTGGCTGCAAACTCCAGGCTGCCCAAGCCCACCGACTCGATCGAGTTACCGGCGTTTCGAACCACGAACAGATTGCCCGGGGTTATGTCGAACATATTGTCCGGAACGGTGCGCGAGTCGGCGCAGGTAACGATCGCCGCGAACGGCTGCTGGCCCTTGCCCGGCGTGCTGCCGAGGGGGGAGTAGTTCCGCTGCACGGTGCGTCCGTTCGCACTGCGGGTGTTGCCACGCTCGAGCCGGCGGAGTGCCTGTGCGGGAGAGATCTTGGTGTTCGCGGATGCCGCGGC
>Ga0181578_10004966_pt1 | contig 11702 bp, 6 predicted proteins | sample 071ome_21_FD_148659 | JGI IMG/M metagenome (GOLD analysis project Ga0181578, IMG submission 148659) | Coastal salt marsh microbial communities from the Groves Creek Marsh, Skidaway Island, Georgia - 071401CT metaG (spades assembly) | ecosystem: Environmental > Aquatic > Marine > Intertidal zone... | reverse complement strand
GCCGTTCATCATCCAGTAACGATGCAAATGTTCGTGAAAGATCGTCACGGGGAAGTTCTTGAATTGTGCGAAGGACCGCAGGAGCTCGCCCTGCAATGTGCCTGGCTGAGTGCCGCCGACGAGCCCGGCCTTCGCGCGGGTCGAGCTGACCGGCACCGCCAGATCCGTCAGCGTTTCCACCAGGGCCATCGATTGAGTGCTGAGCTCGCGCGCCAGGGAGGGGTCGATATCTGTGCGCGTCTCGATGTCGAGCAACCGCAGCAATTGCACACCGCTCTCCGCGTCCGTGTAGAGCTCTGTCGAGCGGATGATGTCCCAGCGGTCAGCCCCTATGCCGTGCTGCTGCATCATATCCTGCAAGCCCTTGTCGAGCTCGTTGAAGCGCCTTCCGATGTTGTCGGTTAGATAACCCATGAACTCGATGCCGAAGGCGTTGCGCCCCGCCTGTGTCCAGGGTGAGAGGCCCGTAACCCTCATTACCGTGTCACTAATCCGACGTGTGATCTCGGGGCCAGTTACTTCGTCAAACATCCGCGCCTGGGCATATGCAGTCGTTACCCAGTTATCGGCCCCAAGGCCCAGACGAGCTGCGAGGCGTCCGCGCTCCTCGAGGGATAGCGGCTGGAACTCTTTGAGAACGCGGGAGATTAGCTGCGTTTGCGGCATCCCGACCATCATCGCTGCCATCCGCTGCGTAGATAGATCCGACACGGCCGAGAGAAACGCGCCGCCGAGAAGGCTGGAATTCAAAATGTTCCGCGTTCCTGCGCCGACATCAGCGAGAAGGGTATTGCCTGGGACGTTCGCTTTGCCGGTGAATATATCGAACATCACGTCGAACTTGTTCAAATCGCCAGCGATGGTGCTTTCGAGATCCGCATTGCCGACGACCATTTTGCGCGCCTCTGCTTTCAGGGCGGTTATCATCGTGCTCGGATTTGGGCCAAACGTCTCGAGCATTGCGATGTCGCGGCTCATGCTTTCAACGTGGCGGATCATCGTTGCAAATGGATCAGGCTCGCCGAACTTTTGCTGATAAGCGAGCCAGGAGTCAGCATCCTTGAAGACTAGAAAACGGTGATCGGTGCGCCGGTTTGCAAGCGATGAACCTCGAGCACCGAACTGCGGACCTTGCAGCTTGTTTAGTCCGCCCGTCGTAATGGTCTTGTAAACCTCCGACAAAGCAAGCTCGAGCCGCTCATCGCTCATTTTCAGGCCGGTCGCCTCATCAATCATCCGCTCTGGGTCGAGCTTGTCCCGAATGAATTCTTTCCACTCTTTCTCGGTCGCTTGCCGAACGCGGAGCATATCGTGGCTTTGCGGTAGTCCCCAATCTTCGCGCTTCGGTATCCGCATCCCGGCACGGTTAGCGCGCAGCCGCAACGCTTCAGCAACCTCGGCCCAGGCTTGCGCCATTTCCCGAGCTGCGACGTTGCCGGTGTCCTCGCCGAATACCTCTTTGACGAGAGTAGGGAGCTCCGCGGAATACTTTGTCTGGCCGACAATGCCCTTGCGGTAGCGCCCCAGGATCTGATCCATTTGTGCAAACGCTTGTTTCCGCGTCGCCTGGTACACGCCTTCGACGCCGACAAAGTTAGCTCGAGGATCTCGAGAGATTAGTGCTTGCAGCGCTTTACCTGGGCGGTCACTGGCGAACTCGGCAATGTTGCGCTGTAACTGTCGGAACTTCTGCACCTGCATCAGTTTAGTCCGCTTCCGATGCAGCGCGTCAGCCTTGAGCTGGTCGTATGTCTGACGAGCTGCTGCCGCTTCGCCGACCTCATCGACCAGGGACGTGTATAGGTCAGATGCAGCCTTGCCCTGTTCCTCAGTCATCCGGTTTTCCTGGACGCCATTGGCTATGCAGACGAGTAGGTCGCTCATACGCAATCCTTCAGTCGATCAAGCATCGATTTATCGTTGTCAAATTCTTCGAACATGGAGCGTATCGTTTGCGTCTCGGCGACCAGCTCGCCGGTGTCGTCGAGGCGCTGGCCGACAGGGACCGCCATATCAAGCAGATCCATCTGCGCTCGAGCGCCAGTGTCGAATAGACCCTCATCCATAGGTCGAGTGCCGTCGGTCAGGGGTGCATCAACAGCAGCCTGGGCGCGCGTCGCGTCGGTTATAGGCTCGACGCCTTCTATTAAGGTTTGTTCGCCTTGAAGGGTGCGTTCTGTTTGACCCACGCGGCCAGCCGCTTGTCCGCCTCCGCTTGATCCTCGTCGTAGTCGAACGTCAACTTCTTGGAGGGGGCTGTCTGGACTTTCATCGAGGACGCCTTTGGCGCTGTCGATGGGGCTTTCGTTTTCGATGGTGGCATATCTATCGGCCTTTGACTTGGTTGCATTATAAGTGAGTTGCGGGTTGTCGCCAACCGCGCGAATGTAATCAGGCGGTATCAATCGACCCGTATCGATGAACCGGCCAATCATGCGGCGGTATGCTGTGTCTCCGCTGACCTGCATCAGAATGACATCGACCTCGTAACCGGCCTCTTTCATTAGATTGATGGTTGTTTCAATCTCTGCGGCAGTGCGGCCCGTGCGCGGAATGACAACATTGTCGCCAGCCGTAATGACTTCCCGCATAACCAGCTCAGCCAGAAATGTACTTTCCGCATGAACCGCATTGGCTCCAATGCCACCCTGGAATTCCGGCAATACCTTTTTCGCTTCGTCACTATCCACAATTGCCGCTTTGCGCGCCTGGGCAACCTTGTTGGCAAAATAAGATTTACCGCTCGCAGGGGGGCCAAGCATGATCGTCGCGCGACGGCCTTGCTCGATCTGCCCAGGGAATGTTTTTTTGTCATCCTCCCAGCCGAGCCGTTTCGCGTTCTCATATAGGCGCTGCACACCGGCTTCGTAACCGACAACGGTTTCATCGCCGAACCTAAACTCTCGAGCGGCCTGAAACTCTGGCGTCCCATATCCCTGGGCTTCTTTGGTCAGCGGGATCGCCATTGCTTGCTCGAGGGCGTCAACCACCGCTGGATGCGCGTCTATCTGTTCCGGCGTCGCACCCGCATCGACAATGCGCTTCAGGTCTTGACGCAGCTCTACGTCCGGCTGAGCGGCCTCTCTGAGCTCCGTTTCCTCGCGCAGTGTCGCCTCGGCTGCATCGGCCTGGTCCTGGGAGCCCTTGCCGTTGGGCTCGTCAAATTGCTCTAGGCTTTCGCGTTCTGCGCTCGCAGCGAGCCGATCACCTTCCGGCGCAACGTCAGCTCTACGTCCTTCGCTAAGAATTCCTGTGCCATGTAGATCGCCTCCGTCAATTGCTGATCGGACAGCTTCGGCGACGTTTCTTGCTTGTTCTGCGAGCGGCGCGCCGTCTGCGTATTGTCTTGCTGCGAGGTTAAGGGCGTCTGAGATTGCGCCTTTGACGTTCGCCTGGCTTTGGACGATTTCGAGCGCTTGGGCATCGGTCGTGCTCCTTTGTACGTTACTGTCGGCGGATAACTTGTTGCCTTCCGCTTCGATGCGTTGCTGGTTATCGACAAGAGAGCGGAAAACACGCTTATCGTTTTTCAGGATCTTCAGCGTCTGATCGAGAACCTTGGCGCGCTCGAGCATCAGCGATTGCGTCATTTCCTCGACGCCGAACAGACCTTCCTGCGTTTCCTGGCGGAACTCCATGTCTCGCGCCTGGCGCACTATCGCCTCGGCCTGGGTGATGTTTGCTGGCTCAGCTTTCGCCAGGAGCTGCATTACCGCCATTTGCTTTGCCGGGTCATCGATCAGCCGCCCGACAACCGCCGCATAGTTAGTCGGGACGATTTCATTGATGACCAGGCCGAAGCTCTCGTCGCTGAGCTTCACCAGCTCTTTCGCCTGGCGGACCATTTGAGACATCGGCGGCAGCTCGCCCAAGCGATTAGGATCTACCCGCAGCACTTTGGCCGCATCAACGACGCTGCCGGAGCCTTGCGCGATATTAGTCAGCGCAGCGACAACTCGAGCCTGTTCTGGTGTGACGCCATCAGCTTCGCGTAGCTTGAACCCATAGAGCTGTATATCGGCATCGGGGTCTGCTGCTTTCAGCCGCTTTGCCAGGCCGAACCTTTGATGACCGTCCGCGATAAATTGCCGACCATCGGCGAACTCGTACACCATCACGGTGCCAGCTTTATACGGATCCCATTGCGTGACGCCTTGTAGCGTTTCGATGACGCCCTCAGTATCGCCGCCAGATTTGAACTGGAACGTCTTGGCATCGACCTTCACGCGGTCGAAATCCAATCGAAACACGGTGCCGTCCAGGTTGTCCTGGTGATGGATGTCGTCAGGCACCCGCTTCGGTGCTACCGGTTCGTGCGGCATGTTAAGCGGCTCGTCACGAACAAGCGCCAGCTCGGCTTTTATCTGCCGATCCAGGTGCTCCGCCTGTGCGTCCAGGTCGTCAGCGGCGAGGGGGCTGGCTTCTTCCGCGTCATCAGCTCGCACTGCGATATCGACCTCGGGCGGCATATCGACCCCGGCCTTCTGTAGCGCCTCGATGCCAGCGCGCATTTCTTGCTCGGACAGGTTTATGAGCTTTTCGTTCAGCTCAGCAATGCCCATTTCATCGATGTTTTTAGAGAACTCCCGGCCTACAGCACCAACGGGATCGAGGCGATTTCGTAGGGCCGGGGTTCCCTTCATTACTCCGCGCAGCGCACCGCTGAACGCAGCGCCACCAGCAAACGCCATGCCGACGTTGAAAAAGAATTGTTGGGAGTCATAACCGAGCCCAATGGATTTCCGCCATTTGGCGACGTCAGCTTGTGATAGAGCAACCGGCCCGGCAACAATCAGGCCATCGATTAAAGCGCCGCCGAGAACACTGGCGCGGCTCGAGGCTCCCATGACAAGCGTCGGAGCAAACGGGCTACGAAGCAACGCCTCTGTCTCCGCAAGAGCAGAACCCATCATCGCGCCGATATCGCCCAGCGTTGTCGCCTGGCTCGCTACTTTGTCCGCGTCTTTCTGTCGGCCAATCGCGAGTTCCTTCGCGCCTTGCAGGGCTTGCTCGCGGCTGATTGTTGCCTTGCCCTGGGCCTTCAGCGCATCGTTCAAAATGTCCAGGCGGCGACTGAATTCGAAATAAGGCTGGTCTTCGTCCGGCCCTTCCGCCTCATCGACCTGGTCGGCGTAGAAGCGCGGCAATCGACCCGTGGCTCGAGCTGTCGAGCGGCCATTTAGCGCGTCATAAAAATGGCCTGGGTTCTTAATGCTGGGGTCGCCGAGATCTTTAAGGGTCCGGTCAAAATACTCGATCAGGCTGTCTTGCTGCGCGCGATGCGTGTTGACCGATTTGAAAGCAAAGTATTCCGCAGAGAGGTTTTCCAGCGGACCTGTTTCGTAACCGCTGAACGTGTCACCAGCCATCACCTCCGTCATTACATTTTGAGGGTTGCTGAATATCGTCATCAGTCGAGCAAGCCAGCGCGTTGTTCTCTGCGATACGCGACGAGCTCGTTCAGATCCACCGTGACCGGCATCCCGTTTCTGCCGACCAGCGGCTTGCCGTTGTACATCAGACCGACCCGCGCGCCGTCCATTGTCCGCAGCGTCATGTTTTCATAGAGGCGCTCATCGACAGGGTAGGGCTTGCCGTTCACATAAGGACGAATACCGAGCGCGTCGAAATCTTCGCTGGTCAGCGGCCCTTCAATTTTTTTGCTGCGTTTGCCAGCACCATACGCACTCGGCACTGCGGCGCTCTGTACGACTACCGCGCCTTCAAATAACGATTTCAGAGAATTCGGATCATCCTCGTCCACCATAACGCTCTGCGGCACGACAACCTTGCCGCCGTTGTAATCTTGAATGCCGCCAGCAACGTGTGTGCCTTGGACGACCATCGCGCCCTGGGATTGCTGAATTGCCAGCTCGAGGTCGTCGTTTTTAGAAGTATCGAACTCGCTGCCCTCTAATTTTTTGCCGACTGCAAAAGCGAGGAGGGTGGCCTTACCTCTTGCAATGTCTTCGCTCTGCACTCCAGCAGCGGCTAGGCGGGTTTCGACGTGGGCCTCGAGATCTTTTTTTTCTGTACCGTCTAAATCAAAAGCAGACGCGCCGCCTTGTTCTGGTTTGCGCGCGGCTTGTCCTCGCAACACCGTTTCCGCAAAATCCCTGTTGCCCGTAATCGTAAGCAATGCGCCGACGTTTGCAGCGACCGGGTTTTTAGGCGCTATCTGCCGCAACACATCTATGGCGTGATTACCGAACCCCGCCGCAATGTTGCGGAATGCAAGCATCTGTTCCGCCACCGTTGCGGTGCTGAGCATTTGCGTAAGATCTTCTTTCTCGGCGTCCGACAAAAAGACCTTGGAAGGGGTGCCGTACATGCGCGCGGAAAAGTTATTGATTTGCTCGACGCGGTCGCGCATCCCGGCAGGATTGGCGAGACTGATCGGCGGGAGCTCGCGGCTGTCATTAATCTCTTTGTAGAATTCGACCGGCTTGTCCCGCATCTTTTCAGCACGGTCAGCCATTTGATCCAGGAACTTAATCCTGTCGCGTTCGTACTCCGTTACGTTGCCGTCCTGTGTGGAGTCAGCGCGCAGCTTTTCTGCCATTCGGCGCAACACAACCGGCGGCATCCCGCGATGTTCTTTATGGTAGTCGCGCAAAGCAACAAGGTTCGATACGTCAGCGATCAGCTCGGGATCGCCGGTGGCTCGCGCGTCTTGGACGAGCTGATCGATGCGATCCTGGCCGACGATTAAATTGTCCTGGATTGTTTTGCTGATTACGTTCGCGTCGCCTCGAACCTCCGCGATGTCTGCCTTGAGCTGTTTCTTGGCGGCTGCGGCTGCGGCACGGCTCGCGGCGAGCTCCGAGCGCATGTAGGTCGCCATCTCGTTGCCCAAGACTTTCTTGCCTTCCTCGAGCAACCCGCGCGCCAGACCTTTGCCCTTGTCCAGGTCAGCCTGGAACTTTTCGATATACTGATCCGCATTGCCCACTGACTTCGCGCGGTCGAACTCTCCACGGACGCGAGCACGATGGAAGCGCGTTTTCAGTTGCTCGATGTCTTTCGCAAACGCAGCCGTGCCAGTTTGGCCGAGCGCCTCCATGCTTTCGGTAAAATCAGCGATAACATTAGCGAGCTCGGTTTCGTCGCCGGTTTGTCGGCCTAGATTTTCAACCTGGCGCCGCGTGTCACTGAACAGTGTGACAGCTTGCCCATCAAGGCGCTTTTGCTCGCGCTTCAGATGGTCAGTTGAGTAATCGAGAAAGACCGATTGCGCTGAGCTCTCGAGCTTACGATTTAACTTTGCAGCGGTCAGGGGGTCGAGATCGTTCATCGACTGCGCGTAACCGTTACGGATGTCCGCTAGTTCCTGCGCGAGATCCTGGGGGTCGCCTTTGTCTTTCTGATACCGTAGCCAGGCGTTTTGCATTTCTGTCTTAGCAGCCGTCTCGATATCGACGCTTGCAACGCTGACAGCCGCGTCGAAGGCCGCTTGTTCATAGACCGAATATGTGGGGCGTTCGCCGCCGCTACCGCGCAGGGTGCCGGTAGGATCAGCTAGACCAGCTCGGGTGCCTTCAGCTTTTGCTTTTGTCTCGAGCTCTTTGGTCGCGAACTGCACGACGCGCTGCGCGTTGTTTGCCAGGGATTGTGCGCCTCGAGCTGTTTCGCGGAGCGCCGCCTGGTCTACATTCAGGGGGCGGGTGATGCTCGCTGATAGCTGGCTGCCTCGGCGATAGGTTGGAAATCTCGCCATTAGATCGCCCTCGTTGGTCCGCCGTAATATGAGGGTGGCATCGCCCCAAATGATCCAGGAGCATTCATGCCGAAGTTTCCACCCGCGCCCGTGTACTTCGGCGCTGGCGGAGGTTTCGGCGGTGCGCTGGGCGTCGAGAGCTTACGTATCGTATAAGCGCCCATCGCCAAGTTGCCGATAGCTGATATGTACGCCTGGGTTTTGGCTTCTGATGCGGCCTGTCGATAAATGCGTGCTTGATATTCAGCGGAGCCTTGGATGATGTTCTGGTTTTCAGCAGCGAGCGCGGCATTGTCTTGCTCGGTGCTGTAGTCGAGATAGCCCTCTTTCAGGTTCACGGTCATCAGGTTGCCGGTCGAACCGCTGAAGGGATCGAGCGCACCGGCAGCTCCTCGAGCGTTGATTGTGGCGAGATTGCGATTGACCGCTCGCAGGATCTCGACGCCCTTCTGTTTGTAATTGAGCTCCTCTTTCCGCGCGCGGATCACGTCGGATCTCGCCTGGATTAGTGTTTGCTGAGCTTGAGCCTGGTAATTAGCAGCCTGGGCCTGACCGGCGCGGATTGTGCCGTAGGCTTGCAACCCCATGCCGACGATGGCGAGTGTTTGCATTATGCACCTACCGATATTTTGTAATCGAGGGCCAGCAACGTGAGATCGAGCGGCACGGTCTGGCTTACCGTGATGGTTCCCTCGTTGGTGTAACCAAGCAGCGGCCCGACCTTTTTCACTCCAGTGAACGGCTGGACAGAACTATCGAGCGCGCTCTCACCAAACTGCCGGAAAGCGACGAGCTGGCCGTTCACCGTCATCGCTTGGCTTTCGAACACCTCGGCGTTGATTTCCAGAATGCGCTTTTTGAAACCCTTGAGATTGCCGCTTTGCAGCCTGGGCTCGACCGGCATCGTGACAACCGAAACGATGAAGGGCATTCCGATTTCGTAATTAGAGGTAGATGCGCGGTCGAAAGTGACACTGCCGCTAGAAACCGTTTTATCGGACTGCACATTGCCATCTACGATTACATCTAGGGTTTCCCCCTCGAGATGCGCTGCTGCGCCTGTAGCGCTCGCGGAGGCCGAATAAACGGCACTGTCGGTGTGCAGGGTGCTGTCAAAATACTCGACGTAGTATTTATCGCCGCCGTTGATCTCGCGTTTCACGATGACGTAAGCCGTATCGACATCGATGCCGATTGCTTGGAACTCGCCATCCGTAATAAATTCGCTGGGGGCGACGACCTGTTGCGCGCGCAGCAGCGAGAACACAGACATCGTTCCAGCTTCGGAATTGACTATGAATAGGCGGTCGGCTTCTTCCGTGTTCGTTGCGCGGCGGATCGCCATATCGATTGGCGTCTTGAGCAAATGCCCGGACAACAACGATATGGCGCTAGTGGTGTAGGCGAGCTCGGCGTCGCTAAACAGCAGTTCGTTGAGCTGCTTGCCCTGGCGCTGGATAAACAGTGTGCCACTATCGAGGCCAGCGACAGGAATGCCAGGCTTCGCGCCGTTCCGCGTGGCGACCTTGACGGTGAGGTTCGACGGCGTGATTGGTTCGCCCACAGTCTGCGGCACAAAGAACTCGCCGCCGGTCGTGAATATCTGGAGATCTCGACCGCTGAATATATCGACAATCTGGTTTAGCGACGCGGTTGTAATCGACGCGCTGACAGTCTGATCGTCTAACCCCTCGCCGAATTCGAAATCAAAGAACTGATTGACGTTCGAGCCCCAGAACGTAGTCGGCTCAGACTTCGATCCGCCAAAATATAAACGGCCCTCGTGGAATGTAATGCTTGCCGGATATCCTCGCGTTGCGCTCCAACTGTCCTCATAGCCGCTCTCGAGCTCCCAATCGCCCGACGCAACGGCAGCAGTGTCGAATAGGTCGATTTCACAAAAACCTTTGACGACTGTCGTGCTGACGTACTCGATAATGCGAACACGACCGAACAGGCTTGTGATGTTGATATATTGCTTTTCGAAAGAAGGCTGGAAAATGCCCGACGACGCTGTCAGCGTAATGTTGCCGGTGGTACCCGACGGCGTTATCGACGCAGACGGGTTTGAAGTTAAGATCGTGAAAGCATGGGTGGGCGCGTTGGCAAACGTGATGACGCTCGCGGTCCAATCGGAGTTTGTCGCGCCGCGCACAATTTTCAGCGGCGGCAGATCCTCATGCACGAAGATAATCGTGTCAGCGTTCTGCGCGTAGCGGATCTTCGGCAGCATCGCGGACGTGATCGAGCTGACCGCCAGGTAATCGTTGCCGCTGCCATTGATGTCGGTGACGAGCACCTTGTCGCGGAAAATGTAGATCCGCTGATTGACCAGGGCGAACATATAGCTGTCGTCCGCGCTGAACTCGAACGGGATCAGGCGCACACCGTTCTGAGGGTTTGCAGCACTCGGCAGCTCAGTGATGTATCGAAGGCCGTCCCGCCGCCGCAATCCGCCCTGCGGCATGATCGTGACATTCTCGGCAGTCTGGAGCCCGTTGTAATACTGATTCAGATCGACGCGCGACCGGAGTAAGGGGTCGATAGCGCCTGATGCAAAGTTAGTCTGGATTCGAACAACACGGCTCACGTTGCCCTCACCCTGATAAGATCAAAGTCTTCGATTGCCTGGTTAGGCTTATTGGAGCCGTCGATTTGCATCGCCTGGCGGGTCATGCCGCCGCGCCCGTTGTCACCAGCGCCGCCAACAGCGATCACCTGGTAATACTGCGCTTTTGTAATCTGGTCCGTGACCGTCTCGGCGAAATGCCAGGAGAGCCAATACTTGAGGAGCTGCACGAAGTAAGACGGCATTACGTCCTCGGAAACGTGGAACTGATAATCAACAAACACTGTCTCGAGGCTTGTCAGCAGCTTGTCGCCGACAATCGTCCAGCCTTCGTTGACCGGGCGGGCTCCCGCGCTCGAGCTGTTAAACACTGCGCGAACACCGCTGCCGATGATGTCGGCGGGCAAAACGTATTCGTATTTGAATTCTGAGGCAGGGGTATCCACCGTCCTGGCAAGCTGCGTTTTTTTGAAGCTAAAAGCCCAGGGGTGGAGGGTCAGAACGAACTCGGCAATATCGTCATATAGGCGGTCGCAGATCTGCGCGGCGTCGGTGCCTTCTGAAAACGACGAAAGGGGCGAAGCCCCCAGCATGATTAGACTGTCGGAACAGATCGAAAGTTTCGTGTCGCCTGACGCCATTGGCCCTCCGAAAAGAAAGGGTGGGCGGGATCAGCGCTAGACCCCGCCCATTCTTCGTTAGTCGCCGTCGGTTTCCGCGATTGCGGTTCCGTCGGAAACATCAACAACCCCCGACGCATTGCTGAGCACGATCACCCAGTTCGCCGTCGGTGTGTTGCTGTCCATCACCAGGATGACATCACGAACAGAAACCTCGTCGGATACTGCATTGAAATATCCAGAGGTGTTGACCGTCGCGATGGCGTCCGCCGAAGTGTAGGACCAAATCGCAGGAGCATTGCCCTTTTTGCTCTGCCCTCCGATAGGGTTCCAGCCGTCTCTCGAAAAAGCCATGATTAGGACTCCCGGCAAGTGATTTTGACAATGCCGCCAGCGGTTCCATCCTCAACGGCGACCGCACCAGCGGAGAACATGCTCGCCACGAGGAACGAGGTTTTCTCTGCAATGTAGTCAACGCGGGATTGCTGGTTCATCGACATACCAAGGCCCAGCGCGTTCTTGTGGAACGCATACGCTACGCGGTCGCTGGAGCCGTCGATGGTCAGACCGCCCTCGTCCATATCGCCCAGGGTCACGATGCTGAAACCCATGTAGGACGAGATCGACCCAGACATTAAGGCGCGCCCCGTCTCGAAATCGAAACTGGTGGCCTTGTCTTCGCCGAGCAGGGCGTTGAGCGAGTTGGCGTGCATCAGCAGAACGCGATCCCCGGAAGGGACATTATTCGCATTTAGCTTTTTGGCCGCTTCGCGGATCTTGGCGACGTTCATATCGG
>Ga0181578_10004963_pt1 | contig 11711 bp, 7 predicted proteins | sample 071ome_21_FD_148659 | JGI IMG/M metagenome (GOLD analysis project Ga0181578, IMG submission 148659) | Coastal salt marsh microbial communities from the Groves Creek Marsh, Skidaway Island, Georgia - 071401CT metaG (spades assembly) | ecosystem: Environmental > Aquatic > Marine > Intertidal zone... | reverse complement strand
CTATCCTTATATGGAATCCCCCCCCCGCTAAACTTGTGAGGCAGGCATTAACCTCCGAAGGAGTGATACGAAAATGATTGATGAAATGGATAGAAGCAAGCAACTCAAAGGCGTTCTGGCATGGTATACGGAACTGGCCCCCCCCTCTGCGGAGATTCAATGGGATCGGCAGGATTTGCGTTCAACCACCTCCAATCTTCCTTTAGAGTTGGAGGATAAGGTATACTTCGAGCACTTTCGATTCGCTCTGAAAATCAAAACTCTCGCTGACAAATCAATCTGCGTTTCACAGGGTAACATGAATACGGCTGTTGAAAACTACACCGTCCAAGCAACGGCGGCTTTGGCGATTGGCAAAGTGGTTTCGATGAGTTTCATCATCCCGAGCCTTCGCCTCCGGCTAGCTGCGCTTTACTATGTCTCCAATCAACTTGTCCACCTTGCCATCAACCCGTCCACCCCCATCAAGACGGGAGTTGCTTCCCTTACATCGCTGGCACTTCTTGTACGGGACGACGAGTTGGCAACCGCACTCCGAGCAGCTGCCACCGAGTTGTCGCTCACCGAAAATCGTGACATCGCTTTTCTGTTCCCACCAGCCATCGCTCATACCCGCGAGGGGTTGGGGGTGCTGCATGCGGTCAACTCAGAATTCGGGTCCAGTGATCACTACGCCGAAGTGGAGCTCCCCACTCGCTCAGATTACATCAAAACTGCGTGGGAGGATGGTTTGTAATGATCGAATGCTGGGACAAGGCAACAACCAACTGTGAGGAGTGGTTCTGATGAAGCTTGGGCTCTTCGATCGATGGACGTGGTGGAACCGCACCATGGAGGCCCGCTCCAAAACCCGCCACCCCCGGGAAGCGATGAGCATGGCGGCGGAAATGAACGTCCTTGAGGCCGCCAAGAACCTGCCGGGGGTGGTCTCGGTGCATCACGCCATCCGCATCCCTAATCCGTCGATGTCGCTCGGTTCGGGCGAGGTGGATGTCCTGGTTGTAACCAACCGAGCCTGCTTGGTGATTGAGGTGAAAAATTACAGCGGAACCATCAGTCTCATCGAAGGCGACCTCGTCCAACACCAGGGTTCAAAACCACCAAAGAACCCAAGGGAGATTCTTACATTGATTGAGCGCAAGGCGAACGACCTCAAGCGATGGGGGTCTTCCCTGTTCGACAATGCGAGCTTGGAGGTCACGCATCTCGTGGTGCTTGCCAACCCTCGAGCAGAGCTTCAGGATGCCGTCTCGAAACATCCTCATGTTGCGACGCCGAAGACGCTTGGAGCAAAAGTGGCTTACCTTCTCCAATGCCATCCAGAACTTGACCGTTCTGAAATCGAAAACGTCCAAACCATGGTCAACATGTTTGGCTCATGGGACACGCTGACGGCCCCGGGGGGGCTCGTGGTTATTGGCGACATCATCGACACGGACCTCCCGGAGGGCTGGTTGCGAAAGGAGCTCGACGAAATTCGAGTTGAGGTCGTCGGTGGCAAGTGGCAGACCCTCTTTCGTGGACCGAAGATTTCGGTATCGCTTCATCGGCGAGACGGGACCGTCAAAACCATGGTGACTCGGCCCACCCTCTCCCTCCGCCATCGCCAGCCTTGGGGAAAGTCCGGTCTTGACGGAAAAGGGCTCTATCCCATTGAGCACTTCTCTCGCATCGTCTTTGGGCACGAGAACGTCGTCGAAGTGGATCAAAAGGGCTTCAGGACCATGAAAATCGCAAGTCAGCATCTTGAAAAAATCGCCCGGCCGCCGCTCGAGGAACGATCAACCCACGAAGTTCATCGGAAGGCGCTCGCAGCGAACTACCCTGTGGGGACCATCACCAACGGTTCGGTACATCGCCATCTCAAAGGGAACGACGGGACGGTTCACGGGATGCTCGTTTCGCTCGTTGAGCGGGAACTGAACTGTCTCCTCCCGAACAGCGTCGTGCGTGAAATCCACGTGGATCTGCTCGATGCCTTCTATGCCGTTGGCACCGTTATTGAAGTGAAAATTACCGAAAACCTGGGGCCGGGGAAGATCCGAGCCGAATTGTATTGAGGAGAGATGAAATTGAGTACCGGAACATGCGAGAAATGTGGAGTGAACGATTTGAACGGTGGCTGTGGTCCGAACGGCGCCGAATGGGGGCCTACTGACGATGGCCTTCTGGAAGCCCGTCTGCTCACCATGTTGGAAGAAAAAGAACCGTTGGATGCCATCATGGAGGAGCTTCAATTTTGTGAAGTGGGGCTGGGTCGAGCCGTGATGCTCCTTTACACGGAGGGCCTGTTTGATGTTGTCTGCACGCTGTGATAGGAGGGGTTTGAGATGAGAATTGATTCAAAGGAATTTCAGAGCCGCTTGAGGGACGCAATGGACAACCGACCACGACATGCATTGTCAAGGAGGCCCTTCCAGCCGTATCTATGGGCTGCTCAAGCGGTGCGCTCGAAATCGCCAACGTTTGTTTCGTGGCTTGAGAATGCGGGTCTTTCCGTCCACTATTCGGATTTGTTCTCCATGCCTCGGGCCGACTTGGTCCGGTTGTACGACAGTACGTTTGACCGAATTGAACTGCTTGAGATCTCCATCCAAGCAAACAAATCCATGTTTGGACGGCTTCGAAAACTTCGATTGGATTACATGGAACTTCACAACATCTCCCGCTGGTCCGATTTAGGGAATGACGAGGACCACCATCACATCGAGTGGAAAGAGGAGGTCTTTGCCCGAATCGAAACCGTCATTACCGCTTCCAAATCAGAAGAAAAGGAAGTTTCAACGCTTGAGCGTTTACTCAAACTGACCTCTTGCATTCTTCTTGGGGTTCACCCGAATTATGAATCGTTGCGAGATTACACCCCGGACCCCACTCGGCTTCAGTTCCCTCCTCGCGGGTCAACGTTGGACGAAATCCTCGGATTTGGACGCGAAGAACAGCGCCTCCGATCCATTAACGATAACACCTGGAACAAGTATCCCCGGATTGATTGGGCGGACGCTGTTGAAGAAGTTTGAAACGAACCCCTGCTTCTTCGTCCTTTTTTGCCGTGGCTTTATTGAGTCTCAGCGAAAGCGGCGTGCATGGTCCAAGGCGTCGATGTCATGTCCCGCTGGACCGGCCTCGACGTCTACTTGCCCAACGGGAAAAAGTTGGGCGTGGTTCACGACGCCGTCATCGATGCCGAAGGGCTGCAATGCACCCACCTCTTCGTTCGCGACACCCCCGCCGATTTGGTTGAAGGCTCCATTCCGTTGGCGGTACCGTGGCGTTGGATTCGCGCCATCGATGAAATCGTTCTTTTGCGTTGGTTCCCCCCCACGCCGATTCCGCTCCAATCCTGAGGTGCATGCATGGCCTTTGACGTACACGTGCTCGGGACCGCTTCGGCGCGACCGACCGCTGAGCGCGCCGTCAGCGGGAGCCTCGTGAAAGGTCCCGACGGCATCGCCGTCATCGATGCTGGAGAGGGTTTCCAATCCCGGTTCACCGCTCAACGTCGCCGCCTCAAGGCGCACGGGCAGGGCGACAGCCTCAAACCCGGAAACGTCGATGTTCTTGCGTTCACTCACGGGCACCTCGACCACACCTGGGGTGCGCTGCCTTGGTTGCAGTCGATGGATTTGGAAAACCGAACCGCACCTCTTCTCGTCATCGGCCCCTCCTCGACCCCGGCCCTTCATGCCTTGCTCAACGGTGAACCCTTTCCCGCCCACGTCCCTCCGGCGGACCTTGCTCGCCAATTCGTTGCGTGGTTTTCCCTCGGAGCGGCCGGCATCGGTTTTCCGATCCAGTGGGTGCTCGGCGATGCGGAGGCCGACCTCTGGGTTCGCCTCGACCCGGTGAACGACGTCGCGCAACGCCTTGACGGGATGCCCCAGCCGAACGGGTGGAAGCGGACACGGCTCGTTCCGTGCCCCAGTCATCACACGGTTCCTTCCTGCGGTTGGTTGCTCAATCACGGTCCCACCCAAGGGGTCTTTGACCGGGAACGGGCAGATGAATTGGCCTTGAACACCAAACAGCGAGCCCGCCTCGCCCGGGGCGAGGACATCAAAATGGGCGACGGAAGCACCCTTGAAGCGCAATGGTTCCGCGGTGAGGAATTGCCCGGAGCAAGCGTGCTGCTATCGGGCGACACCGCCTCGTGCCCTCCAGCATGGACGGCCGAGTTGGCCCCCAACCTCCTCATCCACGAGGCGACCTTCCTCAACGAACAGCAGGACAAGGCGCATCAGCATCTTCACTCAACGGCGGCCGGTGCTGTCCAAACCGCTCGTTCGATCGGAGCCTCGTTCCTTGCGTTGACCCACTACAGCAATCGCATCAAAAACCTCAGCGAAGTACTCGAGGAAGCTCACGGCTTGGCCGGCAACCTCCCGGTGGTTGCCCTCAACGACGCCGACCGGTTGAAGGTCAACGACAGGGGCAACGTCACCCACCTTGCATGGGGAAGCGACGGCTGGAAGGCGGCGAGCACGGAACCCCATCGTTGAAATGCACTCAGGGCGACCCACGGCCATGCGCTGGATGACCGCCGTCGTGCTGGTGGCTTTGCTCGTCGCAGGTCCGATGGGTGCGCTGGCGGACGGTGGACGGGCGGCGCCCAATTGCACCACCGTCGCTGTTGGCGACCTCCAATCCACGGTCCAGGTGGACTCGGGCGAGTGCGTCATCGTTTGGCTTGGCACGCTGCAACCGGGCGATGTGTACGACCTAAGCATCATCGTTGTTGACGACGCCATCGACCTGCTGTTCTTTGATGAAAACGGTATCCAGCCCTACGAGTTGGGTCAATCCTACCGCTCCTCGATGGCCCGACCGGCCAGCACCGAATCGGCCTTGGGCGCCTACGAATTTCACTGGAAAGTCCCGGCTTCCATCGCCGCCAAGAATTGGTACATGGTCCTGGACAATCAGGCCCACGACGGGGACAACGGTGAGGGCGATCAGGGCGGTCAACGCAGCACCGTTTCCGCCTCGGTCGGCCCGTTGACGCAAGCCTACTGGACGCCCTATCACGACCTCGTGGCCGTACCTGCTGAGGATTACAGCGTCCTGCTCTCGGGCGACGACCTTCGCTTGGACGCCGGCACCACCGTGGTCCTTTCTGCGTGGGACTTGGACTTCATCGGGGACATCTACTTGCAAACGAGGGCCATGCACGACCGGTACGTTTCCGGAACGGTCGGCGTTCAATTCATCGACGGGGGCGGTCTTCAGAACATCGATTCACCAAAGTCGCTGACCTGGTCGGTCCCCTCGTCGCTTGAAGGCGAAGAATTGCTGCTGGTCGTCGACAACACCGATACGCCCCTCGGCGGTGGCAACGGCAGCGAAGCCCTCCGAATGACCGTCCGCCTCGAGTTGGCGCCACCCCTGAGCCCCACCGTGGTGGACGATAGCGACGGCGTCGTTTCGATTGGACAAACGATCCGCCTCGATGCGTCCAGCACCCCCAATCGGCTCGGTCAGCGAGGGACGTTCACGTGGGACCTTGACGCCACGGTCGACAGCAACCTCGACGGAAACGACACCAACGATGCCGACGCAACGGGCTTGGTTGTGGAGCCCTCGTGGTCAACCCCCGGCACAAAGACCGTCACCGTTCGCATGACGGCACCGTCGGGAGAGGTCGCCTCGGCGTCCTACACGGTGAGCGTGGTCGACACCCAAAATCCCGTGCCCAGAGTCCAAGCCACGGGCGGTGTGGCCATCGCCGAAGGATGGCGCGTGAACGTGGAGCAAACCGTGACGCTCAATTGCGCCTCGAGCACGGACGACGACGTCGTGGCGTCGTGCGCATGGTCAGTGGACGGAGCGGAGGCCGAAACCAACGCTTCCGTTTCGTTCACGTGGAGCGATGTGGGGACGTACGCTGTTGTTCTCACCGTGACCGATGCGAGTGGAAACAGCGCCCAAACCAACGTTTCCCTTCGTGTGGTCGACCCTTCCATTCCTGAAATCGGCCCTTCCGGCGGCATCGCCTTTCCTGAAATCGCTGATGAAGGCGACACGCTTTCGCTGACCGTCGACGTGAGCGACGCCTACGACGACCCTGCAAATCTCAGGGTTCACTGGGACCTTCAACCCACGACGGACAGCGACGGAAACGGCGACCCTCGCGACGACCCGGACTTCATGGGCCTCAGCCCCAAGATTGCGTTGAACACAGCAGGCAAGCAAGACATCGTGGTGACGGTGTTTGACGCTTCAAACAACTCGGCATCCTATGCGTTTTCGGTGATCGTCGCCCCGACGCCAGAGGAACCGGCTTCCCTCGGGGCCGGATTGCTTGCGGTCGTGATGCTGGTGGTTTTGGCGGGTGTTGGCGTGGTGGGCTTCCGGTTCTGGCAGCGGCGTTTGGCGCTTGACATGCTACTCAACCGAGGGCTGAGCATGGATGAAGCTCGAGCGCACATGGCGCTCGTGGCCCAACAAACCGCTCTGCCGATGTTGGCGAAAGCCGTGGCTTATGCGGGCCTTGACCAAGGCGAGGTGCGCCCTCAAGCCGAACGAGAAGCCGACGCCAAACAAGCCGAATTCGACGCCATTTACGGCTCGACGCAAGAGGTTGACCAAACGACCGCCTTCGCACCCCCTGCGTACAGCGCTGCCCCGATGTCGCAAGGAAGCAGCCAAGCGGCTTCTGAGGCTGCAGCGTTGCTTGCGGACGAGGGCGGTCTGGGCATGACGAGCACGATGACGCCGGGGATGGACGCCTTGAGCGCATTCATGGACGAGGACGACGTCGACGAACCTTCGCCCGCCCAGGCAGCAAACCAATCAACGGCACCGCCGTCAACCGTAGGCGGAACCGTCGCGCTTCCTTCGTCCAACGAAGCCGCACCGTTGGAGCCTGCGGGAGGCGCGTTTACGGAACCGGGGCCTTCGGCGGGCGTGGCCCTGCCACCCGCCCAAACCGCCCCTCAAGCGACGACACCCTCACCCACCGTGGCCCTGCCGGACGCTGATCCTTCGCCGGCGGTTGCCTTGCCACCAGCCACGCCAAGCGTTGCGCCACCCTCGCCACCTCCCCCCTCCCTCGTTCGCCACACGTGTTCCGCATGCGCCGCCGTGTTCGAGGTTGATGTTCCTGCGGGCTTGACCCAAGCCTTGGTGGGGTGTCCGGGATGCGGTGTTGACCAATCCATCACCGTTTCCTGAGCGCTGCGAAACCGACTTGTTGTTGGCGCAAGGCGGCGAATGCTTCTCAAAGGAGGAGCGACGAGAGACCGTCATGGATGAGGCTGCGCTACGCGTCGTTCGGGCAGGCGTGGCACAACCGCGCCGACGAGCCCGACTCGCCGTGATGCTCGTCTCCGTGATGTTGTTGTCCATGATGCAACCCGTTTCGGGCAACGTGGCGGTGGCCAGGGACGACTTCGGGGTGCTCGAGGCGTTTGCAGCCACGTTGGCTGACCGGGCGGAGGAAAGCGAGTCGTTGGTGGCCTTGCAAGGAGCCCAATCCTCCTTTGCGCTGGTCGATGCGTCCAAACGGGAGGTTCGGCCGGGCGATGCGCTTGCCGACGCGGAAAGTTATCTCGAGCAGGTTGAATTGAGGGACACCACGCCGCTTGAACTCGACCACCCTCGACCGTACGAGTTCCTCATCGACGTCTCGACGACCCCCGAAGGTTGGCCGTTCAACCTTTGGCAGACGCTGTTTTCGGTTGAAACATTGGGACTTGACAACCTCTTGGGCTTCGGCGTGAACACCTATGCCATCTACGTCAATTTCTCCGCCCGAAACAACGGACCTTCCTACGAGGCATGGCAGTCGGGTACGTTCACGGGCGAACTGCTCGTCGGCACGAACCTGGTGTTGTTTGAGAACTACATCGACATCGACGGTGACGGCGACGACGACCTCTCCGTGGCGTTGACCCTCGCCGGCCTCACCACCCAAGGCGAAGGTTGGGGCATCGAATTGGGAGGAGGTTTGATTCCCACGCCCACCGAACTCTGGGTTCGACCGACCTTTCAGTGGGCGGTGAACGCGCTCAACCTCAGCGACCCGCTTTGGGACGAATTGGAGCACCTTGAGGTTTCGTTGATGAAGGGGCTTGCGTTTGACATCACGCTCTCAAACTCGGAATCGTACGCTGTGGTCATCGACACGCGGTTCACTCAGCCCCCAGCGGACGTCACCCTTGGGGTCGGCATTGAGCGCATTGCCTTCGATATCTCCGGTACATTCACGTCCGCTGCGCAGTTGGTTCTGGCCCTGCTGGGCGGACAGGTCAATTCAACCGATTTGGCCCTGACCGGCATCACGGCTCCGTACGCCGTGAGGCTCTCCAATCCAAATGCGCCCGGGGGCAGCCTCCAAACCGATTGTAGCGAGACCCTCAACTACGATCCGGCGACCGATTGGGGCGCCTCAAGTCGGGACCATAAATGCGGTATCGGGATCGGCGTGGGGTACGTCCACTTCGGGGAAGTGCGCCCTGATGATTCCGTTCCCGTTCTCGAAGTCGCCTACATCGACGTGGGCTTCCATCCCGAACAGGGCAGCACGCTCATTCCAACCGAGGTTGACCTGACCTTGCGAAACGACAACACCGGGGAAAACACGTTCGACACCGTCGAAATCTATTCCGATGTTGGCACGGACGTTTACATCCACTACTACGAAGATCGCTCACAAGTACCGGAAGGCGACAGCCCCTTCGGCAACATCACCGATTCCCGGCTTTGGATTCGAGGCTTGCCTTCGGGTTCGTTGCACGAAGATGAAATCGCCGCTATTTTCACCACGATCGGTGAAGCACCGGGTTCGGTGAACTTGCCCGGAGAGGTGCCCGACCGCCTCTCCCTCATCATCGCCATCAAGAATTTCTCGGGCGACGGCACGCAGAACGTAAACGACCCCACGTTGCCCATCAACCCAGCCCAACCCCCCAACACCCTGTTTCTCATTGCAGGAACCGAATCCATCGACACGTTCAGCTACGTTTCAACCTTCAAACGAATGGGGTATGCCGGCGACTCCTCCTCGATGGTGGTGGAGATGGAAAACCTGCCACGGGTGATCGTGATTCAAGGGAGTTTCCAGATTTCGTCAACGGGCATCAGTCGAATCAACTACGATAACCCGAACCTCAACACGGTCGCCCAACTTCTCGACAACGCCTTGCTCACCATCATCGAGGTTGTCCTCGACATCGGCACCATTCTGAACGGCTTGCCCACGGCGGTGGTCGGTACGGCCGGTTCAACGGGTGGAGAAATCGACATTCAATGTTTCAACCAAGTCAAGAAAAGCCTGCCTTCGGGGACGCGGACGACCATGCAGATCGAACACCTTCTCTTCGCCCTCGCCAGCAGCCCCCAACCTTGGTTGCCCGAGATGGACCACATCCTGTTGTCGGAGGACACGAACATCGAGATCGTTGACGGTCGGCTTGGCCCGGTCGACCCGCTCGTCCCGGTGGCGATGAGCATGCGCATCGGCGGCATCAGCCACGTTCGCCATGCCTTTGACCCGACCAACGAGGTTCGTGACATGCAACTCGAAGGCGACGCAGCGGGGTCCTTGCTCATCGGCCACATCAGGCACGACGACGGCGATTTGTCCACCGCCGTCAAGCAATCCACGACGGTCTCCAACCGGCCGGGCAGTTTCAACATCCTCCAGCAAGCCGAAGCGCTCCAATACGAAGCCAGCGAGCCCATCGGTACCATCACCTACGGCGGTCAATCGGGCGACCAGCGAAACGCCATCCGTTTGACCGGCCTGCCCGATGCCTTCACGCTGGTGCTCGGCGACACCGTGGGGTACGTCGCCGACGCTCCGATGGACGCCATACAGCTGCAGATGACCAACGCCACGACGCCGTTGACGATGGACGGCGACCACATGCGCTTTTGGGTCAACGAAGACACCGCTGAGGCAAGTTTGAGCGTTCAACTCTCGGACATCACCTCCATTCAGCGTCTCAGCCCGCTCGTGCCGGGGGCGACCGGTCCCGAAGGGAACTCGCTCGTTGAATTGGTTCGAGGGTCTTCCTCGCCGTTCAGCGTCTCGTTTGAGGACCAAACAAACCACGCCGACCCCTTCTTGGGCCTCAACGGGCAGGTCTACTTCGACCCGCTTCCGGCCAACATCTCCATGACCCTGCCTTCCGACGTGGATTCCGAAGGCCTTGAACTGCCGACCTTTGGCGAAGAAGAAGGAATTGAAGCCCTCTCCTTTTTCCTTGGTGACATCGTGGACTTTGGACAAGTCGTCAACGACTTCGTCCACGCTTTGTCCGTGGACGTTGGCGGCGATATCGGCGAGAGCGACGACATGAACATCGGTTTGGAATTGTTCACCGGGGAAGCCTTCAACATGACGGTCGACTTGAAGAAAGGCTCGAATTTGGAAGCCGAACCTGCATGGATGCACGGTTTGGGCATGGAAGCCCTCGAGCAAACGCGTATCGAGGCCAACCTCTCCCGCATGCCGACGTTCACGCTTTCGAGCCGTGACATCATGGCCTCCATCCTTGAAGACGGCCGTATTGATGCAACCGAAAGGGACCAAGCGATGTCGGTCTTGATCGCCACCAACATCACGGCAGCTGAATCGTTGGTGGCGGCGTTGGAAGACGGACGCGTGTACGCCGACGAAATGGTGGGCGTGAACATGACGTTGCTTGAGGAACAAGGGCTGACCTTGAACGATCGTCGGTCCTGGCACCTCCGCTCTTGGCTGCCGTCGCTCCCCTCGGGCGAGATTGAATTGGTCTACGATTTCCGCATGCTCGGCGGTATTCCAACGTACGAAATTGACCTTCGCATGTCGCAATGGCAACCCAAGTATCCGCAACTCACGGTGGTGGCGAACGGGCTTGACGGGCAAGACATTGAACTCTTCATCGACGGATTGGACACGTCAACCCCCCGCAACGTCGAGGTCAACGCGCTCTTTTCAACCCAAGAGAACTTGACCGTACCCCGTGTTTCCGTCGATATGCACTACGATGCAGGTGTTCGCCTCAAGTCGGCGCATGCCATCCTCATCGACCATCAAGCCTTGACGCGAGTCGAGGCCTTGGTGGTGGGCATTCCCCAGTCGACCGACGTCTCTGCCGTCATCGGTGACGTCCTGATTTTGGATTTGGTCGTCCCCGAAGTCCACCGCATCAACGGTCATTCAGCCGACGCCTTGATGCTTCAACAACTTCGGTACATCGACGGGTTCTGGTGGCCGTCGACCGCCTACATGCGGGACCTCCCCGGGGAAATGCACCTCGCAACCGAACCCGATACTCGGTTTGACATCAAGGAACAGACCGCTTTCCAAGGCATGCGGACGCTTGATTACGCTTCCAACACCAACGACATGGACCTCTATCTCGAGGCGAGCGGTCGGGCGATTGACGCCAAAGGCGATGTCTTGATGCTGGCCGAGGACCTTCCAACGCGCTTTGTGTTGGAGTTGACCGATGACTTCGGCATGCGGGTCGATTCATCGGGCTCGGGGGTGAAGCGCGTCTATGTCCGTCAAACCGACCTGCCCGCCGCCCCGGGCGTCACCGTGGACCGTGTTGAAGTGGTGGGTCAGAACCTCAAGGGAGCGACCATTCACATTTATTCCGGGCCCGGCGAGTACCCGCTGATCATCATCGACGACATCACCGACGGCCGTTTGGTCGCCAGCGCACAAATCTTCATCGAACCGGGGTACGAATTCCCCATCTTTGGCGATTTCAAGTTTG
>Ga0181578_10004962_pt1 | contig 11712 bp, 5 predicted proteins | sample 071ome_21_FD_148659 | JGI IMG/M metagenome (GOLD analysis project Ga0181578, IMG submission 148659) | Coastal salt marsh microbial communities from the Groves Creek Marsh, Skidaway Island, Georgia - 071401CT metaG (spades assembly) | ecosystem: Environmental > Aquatic > Marine > Intertidal zone... | reverse complement strand
TGTGGGTGCCTGGGACTTGGGCGTTTCAGGTGAAGGGATCAACATCGCCATGGTCGACACGGGTGTGGACAACGAGCACCCAGGCCTCAACGAGAAATTCATCGCCGGATTTGATGCCGTGTGCTACGTTCATTCCGACCCCGTGTGCATCGCAGGCGGTGCTCGCGAGACCGACGGGACCTACGACCCGGACGACGGCAACCAGCACGGCACGGCCTGCATGGGCATGGCGGCGGCGACCGGCATCGACGCCAGCGGTGCGCAGACCGAGTTCTACGGCTCGGCCCCGGATGCCGATTTGATCGACGTTCGCATCGGCACCGACTTGGGCGCAGGTCCGTTTGAGAATTATGTCATTGAGCAGGAGTTTTACGAATCCGCCATGAACGGGCTTCAATGGATCATCGACAACAAAGACACCGAGTGGCAGGGTGCCGGCGAGGACAATTTCGGCATCGACATCATCTCGCTTTCTTGGGGCATCACGTCCCACGAAGGCGGTGGTTCGGACGGTGAGGACATGCACAGCCGAATCCTCAACGAAGCCATGGAGGCCGGCATCGTTGTGAGCGTTGCGGCCGGCAACGACGGCCCGGACAACGACGGTCTCTCTGGGATGGGTTCCTCGAGCTTGTCCATCACGGTGGGTGCGACGGACGACATCAACACCGTGGACCGAAGCGACGACACCGTAGCTTCGTATTCTTCACGAGGTCCCCGCCGCGACAACGGCGACAGCAACCCACTCAACGAGTTGAAACCCGAAGTGTCCGCTCCGGGCACCAACATCGTGCAAGCCGAGGGTTGCGTGACATCCGGCGGTTGCAACAACCTGTTGGGCGGCGATGCCGCCAACAACGGTTACACCGGTCGCGGGTCCGGCACATCCTACGCAACGCCCGCCGTTTCGGGCATTTTGGCCTTGATGATCGAGGCCAACCCCGACCTCTCGCCGGCCGAGATGAAGGAGATCCTCAAACTCACCGCCGAGCGGCGCGGTGAACCCTCTGCACCCGAGGTGGACCCCTTTTGGAACCGTGACTTCGGTTGGGGTATGGTCGATGCGCTTGCAGCCGTTGAGATGGCGTTCTTCCTGAAGGAAGAAGGCCTGACGGGCCAAATTGATGTGGCCAGCCAAGTCCACATCACCTCCGCAGCCCTCAACGAATCGACGGGTCTCTTCGAGGTACGCGGCCTTGCATGGGGTCAGGACGAAGCCATCGCTTCGGTCGAGGCCCGGCTTGAAGGCAGTGATTGGTTCGAGGTCGCTTACGCTGCGACACCCGGTGAACTGGCGGCGCTCGAGCGATTCGAATGGGCCATCGCTTTGGATCCAGATCAGTTGGCCTCGGGCAACCACACGCTCGAGGTTCGGGGCATCAACGCCGAGGGTGCGCCCTCGCTGTCGGTGTTCACGGTGGTAACGGGGACGGGAACGGGCCTCGAGGGTGCCTCGGGCGCCGGTCTTTCCTTCGGCTTGGCCGGGCTGGTGGTGACGTTCATGCTGCTCGTGTTCCTCTTCGGCCGCATTGACCCGCCACAGCGGTTGGACTTGACCTCCTCCGCAGGTGGTGATGGCTTGAACGCCGACGAGGTCCTGGAGGCTGAATTGCTGCCTTCTGACGCTGTTTCCGGGGATGGACCGCCGTCCGGTGACGGTGCGCCCTGAGGAAAGCGGGCCTTGGTTGGATGAACGGGGTTCAAATGGAGGCTCGGACTCGGGCCAGCATGCGCACGTTCAGCGACCGAGCCTTGGCCATCCAGCCGACGGGCGTTCGCAAAATGTTCGATTTGGCTGGGGACGATGTCATTTCCTTCGGTTTGGGTGAACCCGATTTCCAACCCCCGGAGGTCGCCATTGAAGCCTTTCACCAAGCGATGAAGGACGGACGAAACAAGTACACGACCACGGCCGGGTTGCCTGCGTTGCGACGAAAAATTGCCGAGTCGTGGTCGTCCCATCAACCCGGTATGAACGAGGACAACGTGTGCATGACCATGTCAGGAACCAACGCGTTGCTCAACCTGTTCATGACCTTGGTGAACCCCGGTGACAATGTCCTGCTCCCCGAGCCGTACTTCCCGCTTTACGGGCCGGATGCGACGCTCGTTGGTGGTGAGGCGAAGTACTATCCCTGCTTGTTCGAGAATGAATTCATTCCCGAGGTCAGCGACCTCGAGGAACTGGTTGACGACAACACGGTCGCCATCCTCTACAATTTCCCCAGCAACCCCACTGGGGGTACATTGAACGAGGCGCAGCGCGATGACCTGCTTGAATTTGCCAAGAAGCACGATTTGTGGATCATCTCCGACGAGGTCTACGACCGCATCGTGTTTGGTGGAGAGCACGTGTCGTTCATGGGGGCCGATTACGACAAAGTGCTCGTTGTCAATTCGTTTTCCAAGACGTTTGCGATGACCGGGTGGCGCATTGGGTACATCATTTCGAGCAACCTCGATGCCATGAAGCAGGTGGTGAAAATTCAGTACTACATCTCGGCATGTTCGAACGACGCCATGCAGTACGCCGTGTTGGCGGCGATGGAGCAGGCCAACGATTACCCGGATCTGATGGCGCGAGAGTTCCAAGCACGGTGCGATTTGATCGTCGACCGCCTCAACGCCATGCCGGGTGTCCAGTGTCATCGGCCGAAAGGGGCCATCTACGTCTTCCCCAAGGTGACCGTGAAGGGCATGACGTCGGAAGAGGTGGCGTTGGAGATGCTCAAGGACGGTGTCCTTTGCTCGCCCGGTAGCGCGTTTGGGCCGTCCGGTGAAGGTCATCTCCGCTTTGCCTACACCATCAGTCAAGCCGAGATCCAGCGGGGAATGGACAAGGTGGAGGCCACCTTGAAGCGTTTGCAACAGGTGGGTTGAATCCGTGGGTTTGACGGCCACTGTGTTGCTGATGGCGTTCGGGGCGTTCATTGGCCATGTCGGGCCCCGCCTGCCGGTGCTCATCATGACCCGGAGCAAAGGGTTCAACATCCGGTTCGAGCCTCACCCCGAACCCATGGCGTTGACCCCCCATTTGACCCAACGTGTGATGCACCTGCGCTCGTTTTACTGGTCATCGCTCATCGTTGCCGCCATGGTGATGGGCTTTGGAGCCGCCAGCCTCCGCTGGGGCTCGCCGGCCTTTGGATTCGGTTTGTGGTTGGCCGCTTCGTGGTTGGTGCTGTCGAGGCTCCAAGCTGCGGCTGGCGGTGGACGTCCAGCGCCGTGGACCCGCACCATCGCCGAGCGGCTCCAGTCCGTCATGGACCGCAGCAACGGGGTCGAAGCATGCTGCGAGTTGGCCGACCCTCATTGGTACCACGACGGGGTGGTCTGCCGGTGTTGCGGGACGCTGCTCGACAACATGGCTCGTCCCGACCTTGGTCGTCGTCGCAGCGATGGACGGCTCAAAGGGTGGGTTCGCTTGCTCATCACGGATGGCTACCCCCTGACCAACCCGGCGAAGTTCCCCAAGGAACAGAAGCCGTGAGGGTCCGCATTCGCAAGGGGAACCTTTGAGGTCCCAATGTGCGAAGGCCCGGACCATGGAAGGTTCGTCCTCCAAGGGTTCCCTCGTGGCGAGGTTGGGCCTGACCTTCCAACTCATCGGGCAGATCTTCGTGACGCCCATGGTGGCGTTCTCCCTCACCTACCTCGTGGTGTTCGGAGCGTCCGATGGTCAACTCTCGCTCAGCGTCAGCATGGACATGCTTCCATGGATTGGGTTGGCGTCGTTGGTGTACGGCATGACGGCGCTGATGCTGGCCCTCGTTTTCGGCGGCTTCACCCCGCTGCGGGTGGTTGAACACGGCGGCTGGCGAATGGCGATGGGGTTCACCCGCAACCCGCACAGCGGGGCCCACCGGGCGCACGCACGTCGAAAGTACGCCCGTTCATCGCACGGGCGCCTTTCGCTCCTCGTTCACGACCGGTGCGCACAGGGCCACCCCCTGTGGACCATCCGCGGTTCATTGATTCTGCTCGCCATTCCGTTCCAAGTGGCCTTGGCCACCATCCCGTTGGTGCTCGTTCTTGTGTTTCCCGATGGCGTGGTGGCGCAGCACCGTCAGTTGGAACTGGCGCTGCTTCTCTACGGCGTCTGTCTGTATTTCTTCATCCGCCTGTTTCCCAGCTTCGCTCGCCGGTACATCACCTTGGCCAGTCTGGCCCGGAAATTGCTGGGCAACACCTTTCGCGTGACATGGGCCTTCCCCGTGCTGTTGCTTTGGTCCATGGGTCAGATCTCCTCCTCCATCGTTCAGCGTGTGTTTGGTGCGGACATGACCCTCAACTTTCAATTTGAACAGCACGTGTTTGAAGCCATGATTTCTGCACATTCCATCCCCGAGACATCGTTTCTCAACCTGCTGACCGCCCTGGCCGTGATGCCCATGGCTGCCTTCACAACCCTGGCCGTGTTGGGCGGTGGTTCCGCCTCGCCACCCGAGTGGATACGCACTGAGGTGGCCGAGGTGGAAGATGCTGTGCGAGACCAACTCGACGCCTTGTCTTCATCGGTTGAACGCCTGCATCACCAGCATCACCAGCAAACGGTGGTTCACGAGCATCAACACCGCCCGGCGGTGGTGCAACCGCTGGTGGTCAACGTGTTGGCCGATGCCCAGGGCGACACGGTACGGTTGCCCAGCTCCGCCTCACCGGAGGCGAACAGCGCATCGATCGTCGACGGTTTGGACATCGGTGCATGGGTGGCGTCCTCTGGCGACGAACCATTTCCTCAACCGTCGGCCAGCGAAACATCAAGCCACGGGCGGGCTGATGAAGACCTTCATCGGCCCGGCGACGTTGGGCACGATGAGCCGGTGATTCGAGGGTTTGACATGGAAAACGGACCGTGAGTGTTCACTCTGATGCGTGAAAAATGACCAACGAACGGCCATGTTCTTATGCTCAATCCTTCTCGCACGAGCGTTGATGACCATGCGCCGTATGATGCCCTTCTCCATCATTTTGCTGTTGTTGCTTCAAACCGTGGCCATGAACATGGTCGTGCCGGCACAGGCCGCTTCCGGTCGCGGCGGCACCAACGACGACTACACCGTTCGCACCCTCGAATTGGATGTAGCCGCTGGCAACACGAGCCAGTGGATTCAATCCGACGGAACCGAAGTGGATTACATCTTCGTTGACCGCGGCGTCCAAATCAACGTGCAAATCCAGCGCTACGGTCAATCAGCGATTGGTGAAGCTGCACCTGTTGCGGTGGAGATCGTCCACCCCATCGGTTACGTGATGGAGACCTTCAATTTCGAAACATCGTTAATGACCGGTGGTCAATCCTTCAACTACCAACTTCAGTGGACGCCCAGCGCAGCCCACTCCATCCTCAACACCACCACCAACGACCTCGAAGGGGGGCTCGTCGTTCGTGCCACCGTGATGTTCAGCGACGATACGTCCAACGCCAACGACGCGCGGGAACTCAACGTGCCTGTGGCCGTGACGGCCAACAGCATGGAGGCCACGGCTGCCACCACCGCCAAGCAATTCTTTACCGGAAAGTACCCGGCCGCAGGCGGCGACGCCACCTCGGCCGGTTCTTGGGAAACCGACAGCACCTCCAGCGCTGCGGGCAACGTTCACTGGCGCCACTCGTCTCCCGGCAGCAACTACCCCTCCAACTCGGAAGCCACACGGTTGGTCTACGGCCGATACCAAACCGGGCAGTCCTGTGAAACCGATGCACCCGACCCGGGCCTGACGCAGAACGTCTACGGTGCGTACATTTGCCGCAACCTGTTCTACACCAACGAATTTGTGTCCAGCCAGTTCCACCTCCAAGCCTGGGGGAGCATGGCCGCCGGCGACGCCGTCTACATGGAACTTTGGCGAGGTTCGGGCAACCTTGATGACCAATACGAATCCGTTCGTTGGGACATTTCCGAAGGCATGCCCAGCGCCGCCCCCGGACAATGGACCAACCTCTCATGGGACCCGCAAGAGACTTGGTTGGAGATCCCCAATTTGGCCAACCCCGACGTGTTCATGGGCGGCAGTTCCTACTCCTTCAGCGTCCTGTTCAACTCGGACAGCAGCGTCGCCAGCGAAGGCTTCCACGTCGACGATTTCGTTCACTTCGGCGTCAGCCGTGTCACCGATTACACGCTTGACATGGACTGCGACAACCCCGAGAACGGTTACACGGTCGCTCCGGCTCAACTGGCCGTCTTGCGCTGCACCTTGACCAACAACGGGTACTCTCCGGCCACCATCCGCTTGCAAACCAACGTGACGAATGCCTCGTGGATGGCACCGTTCCCCATCATCCGTGTCGATGCCACCGGCAGCAGCAGCCATGGCACGAACATGATCCTGCCTCCCCTTTCTGGCGGGACCTCCACTGAAATCTACGTCAACCTCTCTGTCCCCGCAGGAGCCGATGTCCAACAGCAAAGTTGGAACCTGTGGCTCACCGACGCCAGCAGCGCACAGTTGGGCGAAAAGGCCCGTTTGGAAATGGACCTCGCCGTGTCTGAACAGTTCGGCGTAGCGTTGACCTCCTCGGTGCCGCTGGTCGCCGCCAGCGTGCTACCCGGGGCGTCCGGTCACGTTGACTTCCGCCTCCAGAACACCGGCAACCGTGACGCTGCGTTCAACCTCGCCACGGATTTCCAACAACAAGGTTGGCTGGCGCTGGTGGAAAACGAAACCGGTGTGATTCAGCAAAACCCCATCGTGCTGGGCAAGGGTGAGCGTGTGGACCTCGTGCTCAACATCACGGCTCCCGAAGAGGCCTCGCCTGCCCTCGGCCCCGACACCCCGTTCCCGTACGTGAGTTTCAACCTCCGAGCAACCTGTCCGTCGTGCAGCACGGCCTTGTTTGGTGCCGATGTGCTGTCTCGCGTCATTGAGGTCCCCATCCTCCGTGAGGTTGCGATGGAAATTGAGGAGACGTCGTACATCGGATCGGCCAATGGCATCGCCCGCTCGGTCTACATCACGCTGCTGAACCTTGGCAACAACGACGAACAGTACGACCTTTCCATCACCATGAACAACTGGCGCCTCGGAGCTGCTCTGAGTGCAGAACAATCCCCGATTCTCGACGCTTGGGACGGAGAATCCACCGTTGCCGTGACCCTCCCAATGCCCGTTGGATTGACACCCGGCATTTACACGGTCACCGTCACGGCCACGGCCGTTGATGACCCGACGGTTGCTCGTTCGCTTTCGTTCAGCCTTGAAATTGAAGACACAGCGGCTGTCTTCGTTTCGGACGAAGAAACCGGGCAATCCTACATCCCCGGCGACCCAGCCCAAACCATGGCGTTTGAGGTCCGAAACGACGGCAACAGTGAGGACAGCTTCGCCATGAGCCTCAACACCCCCGCCGGCATGCAGGCACGCTTCACGAACCTCGTCGACGGCAGCACGCCGGTCATCGCCGTTGGCGCAAGCTACAACGTGAGCGTTGAATTTTCGTTCATTGACGATGTTGAAGGGCAACTGACCCTCGACGTCATCGCCACGAGCAACGCCGACGATACCATCAGTGCCATCGGTTCGGCAACGTACCTTGTGGGCTCGCAAAATTGGTTGAAGATTTTCGCCATTCAACCGCTGACCATCGACGAGGCCGGCGATTACGAGGTCGTGGTGCGGGTCGGCAACCAGTACACTACGGGCCAACTCGTGGTGATGGAACTCGACGACAGCGAAACCAACGCTTGGTTCCAATCCTCCATCGGGCGCCTTGACCGGGACTTCACGCTCGGGGTCAGCGAGCAGCGCGAGATCACCTTGAACATCGACGTCACCGAAACCACCCTGAAGAACTTGAACGGCGACACCCTCACCGCCAACATCACCGTGTGGGCCCGCTCAGAAACCGTCAGCGATGCAGCCAAGGCCAAACTGGAAGTGACCCTGGTCCGCACGGCCGATGTCGACGGTGGCGAGGTGGAGGGTGCCAGTTCGGCCCTGCCCATTGAGACCATCGGCATGTGGGTCGTGTTTGTGCTCATTTTGGTGGGCGGAGCTGTGGTTCTGGTGAGCATCCTGCGCTCTGTGGAGGACGACGACGACGATCTGTACGCCAAATGGGGCGAAGACGGCTACGAGGATTCCCTTTCGGCCAACTACGGTGCCGTCGCCTCAGCACCCAGCGTCCCCGCCAGCATGCCCACGCCTGCTCCAGCACCGGTAGCAGCAGCACCGGCAGCACCTGCCCAAGCACCAGCTCCTGCGGCTCCGGAGGGCGACATGCCGCCGCTGCCTGCAGGTGGGTTGCCGACGGGTTGGACCATGGAGCAGTGGCGTCATTACGGTCAGCAGTGGCTTGAACAGAACGGCCAATCCTGATCCGAGCGTGCATCGGTCAGGGCCGTAGGGTTGAAAATGAACGGGCTCTCGCCGAAAGGCAGGAGCGAGCGCGATGTACGGCAACGGTCAAGCACCCATTTTCATCCTCAAGGACGGCACCCAGCGAACACGAGGCCGTACGGCCCAATCGAACAACATCGCAGCGGCGAAGGCCGTGGCCGACGCGGTCCGTTCCACCCTTGGCCCCAAGGGGATGGACAAGATGCTCGTGGACTCCATGGGCGATGTGGTCATCACCAACGACGGCGCCACCATCCTCAAAGAGATGGACATCGAACACCCCGCAGCGAAAATGATCATTGAGGTCGCCAAAACCCAAGAACAGCACTGCTACGACGGCACCACTTCGGCAGTCATCCTTTCAGGTGAACTGCTCAAGCGAAGCGAGGACCTCATTGAACAAAACGTCCACCCCACCGTCATCTGCGAAGGGTTCCGACTGGCTGCCGAGCGCGCCATTGGGCTGCTTGAGGACCACGGCATTTCCACCCAAGGCCAGAACGACGTGCTGCACGAAGTGGCCAAAACCGCCCTCACCGGCAAATCTGCTGGTGCGGTCAAGGCCTTCATGGCAGACATTTGCGTTCGAGCCGTTGAAGCCGTTGGTGTCACCGAGGACGATGAACGCCTAGTGGACCTGTCCGATATCAAGGTCGAAAAGCGACAAGGCGGTTCCATCAAGGATTCCACCCTCATCGACGGTATTCTGCTCGACAAGGAGCGCGTCCATGCCGGCATGCCGCGCTCGGTGAACGACGCCAAACTGGCCCTGGTCAACTCGGCCATCGAAGTCAAGAAAACTGAGGTGGACGCCAAAATCCAAATCACTGACCCCAACCAACTTGCGATGTTCCTCGAAGAAGAAGAGAACTACATCCGCAACCTCGTCAACACCATCGAAGCCACAGGAGCCAACGTGTTGGTGTGTCAGAAGGGCATCGATGAACTCGCCCAGCACTACCTCGCCAAGAAGGGCATCTTCGCCATTCGGCGGGCCAAGAAGTCCGATATGGAAGCCTTGGCCAAGGCCACGGGCGGCACCATCATCACCAACGTCGAGGACATGAACGGCGATGACCTTGGACAAGCTGCGAAGGTGGAGGAAAAGAAGATCGGTGAGTCGGACATGACCTTCGTGACGGGGTGCCCCGAGGCCAAGTCGGTGTCCGTGTTGCTGCGCGGTGGAACCGAGCATGTCGTGGATGAAATCCGTCGTGCGTTTGACGATGCCGTGGGCGTGGTGTCCGTGGCTTGGGAAGACGGCGCCGTGTTGACCGGCGGTGGTTCGGTGCTTGCCGCCGTGTCGCGTGACCTTCGAACCTACGCCGAGTCCATCGGAGGCCGAGAACAAATGGCCATCGAAGCGTTCGCTTCAGCGCTCGAGATCATTCCACGGACCCTTGCTGAAAACGCAGGCCTTGACCCGGTCACCACCCTGATTGAGCTCCGCAAAGCGCACGCAGACGGTGATGAATTCGCTGGGATCAACGTGTACGATGGGGGCGTGACCAACATGAAGGAAGCCAACGTTGTCGAGCCGCTCCGCGTGGTTGAACAAGCGATTCAATCCGCCACCGAAACGGCGATCATGATCCTTCGCATCGACGACGTCATCTCGTCCAAGGGCGTTTCAATGAACGACGGCATGGGCGACATGGGCGACTTCCAAATGTGAGGTCGTGAACGAAAACAGCGGGGAAAATTTCCATCGCAGTGTCCCGATTCGGTCGTGGAGAGATAATAACCTTCAAAGGCCACTCACAGGTGGGAAGGACTGTTCACCGAGCGTGAGCGAGAGGGAGTCCCATGGCTGTCGTTGCAAAAGTCTGGATCGATGAAGACTGCATCACCTGCGATGCTTGCCAGGACATTTGTCCTGAGGTCTTCCAGGTGACCGATGAGACCTCTCAGATCCTTGCGGCGGTCCGCGTTGACGGTGCTTTTGACCGCAACACCGGTGGCTCTCCCCTCGTTGGCACCCTAGGTGCTGAACTCGGCGACATCATCCTCGAGGCAGCCGAGGCATGTCCGGTCGAAGTCATCAAGTTTGAACTCGTGACCGAAGGCGGCGACGATGCTCCAGCAGCCGATGAACCCGTTGAGGCGGCTGTTGAACCGGTGGCCGCGGCTGCCGCGCCAGCAGCAGGCGCTTCTGAGGCCTTGACCGCCGTGATGGGCGGTGACCGCTCGCTCAACATCCTGTTCGGTTCCCAAACGGGCAACGCCGCGGGCCTCGCTGAAAAAACGGCGAAAATGGCCTCGAATTACGGCCTTGAGGCCAAGGTCGTGGACATGGACGGGTTTGACCCTGCACAACTTGCCTCCATGAAGCGCGTGATGATCATCACGTCCACGTGGGGCGAAGGTGAGATGCCCGACAACGCCGACGGCATGTGGAACGCCATCAACGCCAACGGCCCCGCCCTCGCCGGCACCCACTTCTCGGTGTGCGCCATCGGCGACTCCTCGTACGATGAGTTCTGCAAAGCCGGCCACGACTGGAACGGTAAACTCGCTGCACTCGGCGGTCAGGAAGCGTTCCCCATCAAGGAATGTGACGTTGACTTCGAGCCGCCGTGGCAACAGTGGGTCGCAGAAGCGCTCCCACGTCTGGCGTGTGTCGACGAATCGGGAACACTCCAAGTGGAACTGATCGAGGAGATGAAAGCCTACGGTGCTGGCGACGACGACGACATCGTCGAAGGTGACTTCGCCCCCGGCATCATTGAACGCGAGGCGCTCAACATCACCCTCGAGGTGTTCCGATACTGCCCCGAAGCCGCTTCGTCGGGTTGGGACACCTTGTCATGCGCCGTTCCGGGCCACGCCACGGTTCAGGACCTTCTGCTCACCATGCAACGGGAAGTGGACGGCAGCCTTGCGTTCCGCCGCGGGACTCACGCAGGAACGCCCACCACCGGCGTCCGTGTCAACGGGCGCGTGGTGTTGGCGGACGCCGTCATGGTGGGCGATTTGACCTCCGAAGGCGGTCGCGTTCGCATCGAGCCCCTGCCGGGACATCCCGTTGTCCGCGACTTGATCGTCGACACCAGCCGCTTTGAGAACCACCGCAGTCGCGCTGAGCCGTGGATGCGCACCGACCCACGGGAGGGCCAGACCCTGCCAAGCGGTGCAGCCATGGGTGCGGTTGATTCCGCCGTCGCCACAGCACTCCACCAGGCCGGTGATGTGTTGTCGTTCCAACTCATCCAGGCCATGTCCGATACCCTCGCGCATGACCCGCACTACGAAGGACCCGGCGTTCACTTCCAGCAATGGCTGCGCATTCTCGACCCAAGGACCGGGGAGAAGCAACGCCAATCCTTGTTGACCTCACTTCAGGAGAAGGACGGTGTATGGTCGGAAGCC
>Ga0181578_10004960_pt1 | contig 11714 bp, 9 predicted proteins | sample 071ome_21_FD_148659 | JGI IMG/M metagenome (GOLD analysis project Ga0181578, IMG submission 148659) | Coastal salt marsh microbial communities from the Groves Creek Marsh, Skidaway Island, Georgia - 071401CT metaG (spades assembly) | ecosystem: Environmental > Aquatic > Marine > Intertidal zone... | reverse complement strand
TTTCCATGCCGCGTTTGAAAAGCGTGGCGGCCTCGGACACGGGGATAGCGGCGTAGACCCGGTGGGCCATAAGCCCATCGCGATGGATGTCCTTCATGAGGTCGACAAGGCGATAGGCCATGCCCGCATCCTGCGTTTGGGTCCAGCCCAGGGCCGCGTTGGCCTTCATGCCCTTAATCAGGTTGTCTCGAAGGTAGTCGTCGGAATCATCGGGGATGATCGCCCGAAAGGGGTCCATGGCCCGGGCGAGCACATAGCCCGTGGGTTCGCCGTCTGCATCGCGCTCAAAGCGACCGCCTTCGGGGTCTGGGGTGTCCTTGGTAATGCCGGCCATTTCCAGCGCTCTGCTGTTCACGAGGGCCGAAACGCCGTCGGCTCGGGGCATGAAAAGGGGCTTGGTGGGGGTGAAACCGTCGACGTCGTCCTTCGTCAGGAAGCGCTGTTCGTCGGTCCATTCCCGCTCGATCCAGCCCCGGCCCAGCACCCAGCTTTCCTCCGGCACCGTTTGCGCCCAGGCCCGAATTGCGCCGACCGTCTCTTCAAGGGTGGGGATGCCGAAGAGGCTTAGGGTTTTCGTCCGCCGGCCCACCCCTTCTAGATGCTGGTGCGAATCGGTAAAGCCCGGGTAGATCACCGCACCTCCGAGATCGATGACCTCCGTGCCCGTGCAGAGCGTGGCCTCGGCTTCTCTGGAGGTGCCCACGAAGACGATGCGGTCGCCCTTCACGGCGACGCGCTCGGCCGTCCACTGCGCATCGTTTGCCGTATAGATTCGCTGGCCTTGAAGGACGTAGTCAGCGGCAAGGCACGACGTTGCGGCGCCGGCGGGTTGGGTGGCAAAGAGGGCCAGAGCCCCAAGGAAAGCGGCAGGGAAACGCGGCATGGACCAGGCCTCAGTGCGCACGGCTGCGCAGTAGGTGCGCGGCGCCATGGGGTTGGTTGATGGAGGGGGCTTCGCCGAAGATGCGCTCCTTAGAGCTGCCGAACAGCTCGCGGTTGGCCCCGAGCGGCGCGAGGGCCTCGGCGCGTTTTTGCGCACCAGCGAGGAGGTCCTCCAGAGGGAGGGCTTCGGCTACAAAGCCCGCGGCCACGGCCTCCGGCGCGGACCAGCGCCGAGCGAGCTGCACCGTATCGAAGAAGGCGCTGCCGGACAGCTTGTGGCGGAACAGAGCGAGTTCCTCGTCGGGAATGCGCATGCCGATCGCGAGCTCATTGGCGCAGCAGAAGCCCCGATCGGCCCGCATCAACCGCACGTCGGTGCAGAGGGCGAGCATGAAGCCGGCCCCAAAGGCGTGGCCATTGATGGCGCTGATGGTGGGTACGGGGAAGGTGATGATGCGCCCCATGAGCTGCATAAACTCCACCGTGAAGGCGCCTTGATCGCCCCCTTCTCCCGGTTCCGTGCCCCGCACCCAGTCCAGATCGAGCCCGTTGGAAAAGAATTTCTCCAGGGCGCTGGTGATAACCACGGCGGCGGGGCCCTCCGAGGCCTCCACCGTGTCTAGGGCAGCGGCGAAGGCGCGAACGAAGTTCGTGTTCCAGCGGTTCTCCCCGGCGGTCATGGTGAGGGTGTAGACGGCGCCGTCTTTTTGCAGATCGATCATGGGGCTCCCCCGAGCGGTGGCTTAGCGAAAGCCCAGTCTCCCTAGAGCCCGGCCTCCCTGGCAAGGGTTTCCACCAGAGCCGCGGCGGTGAGCGCTCGGAGCTTTCCGACCCCCGTACCGGCCCAGCAGGCGCTGAAGGCCTCTGGGGCATCGGGCGCCGGTAAGGCGGCTAAGCGCTTTGTCAGGTCGTAGGTGATGGGGTAGGGGGGTGGGGGTGGCGCCGCGAGTTGTTCTGCTCGCGCGGTGATCTCGTTTCGAAGGCCCCGGGCGGGGCGGCCCGAGAGGGCGGCCGTAAGCACCGTGCCGGCCTCGAGATCCGCCGGAATGGCGCCAGCCTGAAGCGCCGCGAGGTGCGCGCTTAGGCGAGTGCGGTAGGCCGGGACCGTGCCGGCTTCGGGGCAAAGTAGGAAGGCCGTGCCGAGCTGCACCGCATCGGCGCCGTCATTGAGCAACGAACGGAGATCCTGGCCCGTCATCACCCCGCCCGCGGCGATCAGCGGGCGCTCCGTGAGGGGGCGGAGCTGTGCGAGGAGCGCTGCGGTGCCAAGCCCTTCGTCCTCCTCCCGAAGGAAGGTGCTTCGATGCCCCCCCGCCTCTAGGCCCTGGGCGATCAGGCCGCCCACCCCCGCATCCAGCGCCGCCTGGCCATCCTCTGCGCAGGTGACGCTTACGAGGGTTAGGATGTCGGCGCGATGGAGGGCCCTTAGCTGGTCCTCCCGAGGCAGTCCAAAGTGAAAGCTGACCACCTCAGGCCTGGCCTCGAGCAGCACGGCAAGCATGGCGTCGTCTTCCTGAAAGGGGACGTAGGGCGGCGTCAGGGCTTTCGGCGGCGCAGCATCCCGATCCCTAAAGGCCCCTTCGAAGTGCTGGATCCAGGCCCGCTCTCGACCTTCATCCCGGGCTGGGGCGGGATGGCAGAACCCGTTGGCATGGAGGCGCCGGGCCCCGAGGGCGCGCGCCTGGGAAAGCTGGGCTTTCGCGCCTTCGGCCGTGCTCGCCCCCAGGCCCAGGGCCCCAAGGCCGCCGGCGCGGGACACGGCGGCGGCCAGAGCAGGCGTGCTCACGCCAGCCATGGGGGCCTGAAAAATCGGATAGCGAAGGCCGAGGGCGGCGAGGTCAGCGTGCATGGGCGGGGCCTTTCGTCAGGGTTTCTTTACAGCCTTGGGAGAGTGCCGTAGCGTCCTAGGGAAAGAAAGGAGACCGCTTAAGCGGCGAGGGGCATGGACTATGGAGGGTGGCGTCGCACGCCTTAAGGCGATTCCCACGGTAGACTGGCGGGATGTGGAGCGAGACCGGCCGAAGTTTTTAGCCGACCTGCGCTTTGCCCTGGCGGAATGCGGCTTCATGATTTTGACCCACGCCCCGGGCCTGGATGACGACTTCCAGCAGCGCGCTTTTCGCGAGGTGCGGGCCTTCTTTGATGCGCCCCGGGAGTTTAAGAAATCCGCTCATATTGCCAATAGCCCCTATTTCCGCGGCTATACGGTGCCCACCCCGGCGGACCGGGGCCACGGGCAGGTCATCGAAAACTTTCAGTACGGCTTTGAGCAGGTGCCCCTGGGCCCCCACGATGATCCTTCCCTTCCCCTGTTTAAGCGTCTTTTCCAGGGGCCAAACACCTGGCCGGATGCGGAGACCTTGCCGGGCTTTCGGCCCCTGCTTGAGGAGCTAAACGCGCGCTACCACCGCCTAACGCTCGAGCTCGGGGCGCTTATCACGGAGTCCCTGGGGGAAGACCCAGCGGAGTTCTTCCGCTACTTCGATCCAGAGGAGCCCTACCTGGCGGCCAGCCTGAATCATAACTACGCCCTGGATGTTTTTACCCCAGAGGCGGAGGCGGAGGTGCGGGCCTCCTACGAACGCTTCGATGCCGAAAACGTGGGGACGCACATTGATGGGCCGCCTTTCGTTGCCCTGCTGATTAACGATCGCCCGGGGCTTCAGGTGGTGGCGGGGGAGGGGCGCTGGCTCGACGCACCGGTTACCTGCCGAACGGCCCCCGGGGACTACGATGTTCCCGTGATGCCGGGCTCCGTCATCGTCAATACCGGCGGCACGCTCATGCACCTCAGCGGAGGCCGTTACGGGGCGACCCTTCACCGGGTGAACACCACCCTCATCTCCCGAGGGGAAACGCGGGTGTCCATGCCCTATTTCCTTCTGCCGAAGATGGAGGGGGATCTCATTCCCTTTGGGGCCGCGGAGGCACCGGTCCAGGGAGCCGCCGGTTATCACGCAGGGCGTGATCGCGGTGCCAATGCGTGCGTCAATCGCATGGGGACCTTCCCCATGGTCACCCGACGCTGGTGGGCGGAGGAATTCGCAGCCCTTCAGGCCCAGCAAGCCGCCGAGGTGGCAGCGGAAACGCAAGCGGCCTTCGCTTTGGCTGCGGAGCGGGGCGCGCGCGCTCGGTCGACCTCGCCGGCGTCATGAGCGAGGTGCCCTGGGCCCCGGCCACGGAGGCCTATCTTTGGGGCTATCCCCTTCTCTCCGTGCAGCGCACGCGAAAGCTCCTCTGCTCACGCACGCCCCCGGGGGTGTTTCATTCGATTCCAACCTTGGCGACGCCGAAGGACCGGGCCGTGGTCCTGCCGAATAACGATACGCTTTACGCCTCCGGCTGGTATGACCTCCGACAGGGCGATCTCGAAGTCACTATTCCTCCCATGGATCACCCCGAGCGCTACTGGAACCTCATGGTGGTGGATGCCTACACCCGGGTTTCCTATCTCCGCCGCGTCGATTACGGCGTGGGCGGGCTCACGGCTCGGGTCACCTGGGATCCTACGGGGCAGGATGACGTCCCGGGTTCTGGGGTGCTGCGCTGCGCGACCCCCACGGCTTGGGTAATCGGCCGCGTGCTGGTGGAAAGTCCAGAGGACCTACCCCGGGCGCAGGCCTTGCAGCAGGGCTTCGTCGTTCGGGCGCCAAAAAGTCATCCATCGAGCCTTACGGAGCGAGGGGGGCGCCCCACGGCCCTGGCGGCAGCGGGGGCCGACTTTTTCCCAGAGCTTGCCGAGGCGGTGAAGGCCGATCCTTCGACGCCGTGCCATCCCCCCCTTAGCCGGGAAGCCGAGGCCCTCCTTGCGCGCCTAGGGGATGCGTCCCCTGCGGTGCTTGAAGCCTGCGTCGAGGCGGGGGAAGCGCTGCTTCAGACGGGGCAGGGCAAGGATGCGCGAACGGCGAATGGCTGGCGCTCTGGGCGCGCTGCGGGAGGGCCGGGAGGGGACATCCTAAAGCGTGCCCTGGGGGCCAAGTTCGGCCTTGGGGGCCATTACGCCTTTGAAAATCGCTCCTACACGGCGGTGCACGACGCTGCCCGCGCGCCCCTAGATGGTCGGCGGGCGCTGGCGCTTCGCTTCCCACCGGGGGGGCTGCCCCCCTGCACGGGGTTTTGGTCCCTGACCGCCTACGGGCCCGATCTCTATCTGGTGGACAATGAAATCGAGCGCTATTCCCTAAGCGACCGAACCCCCGGCCTTCGCTATGACGCCGACGGTGGGCTCACGGTGCAGCTTTCCGCGGCGCGCCCCGGGGGCGAGGAAAACTGGTTGCCCGTGCCCTCGGGCCCCTATCTGCTGGGGCTTCGGGTTTATGAGGGGCTTCCGGCGGTGGTGGACTGCGAATGGTTTCCCCCCGAACTTAAGCCGAAGGAACCCTAAAATCATGGCGCAAAAGCCCAACGTGCTTTTCATCATTACGGATCAACAGCGCGCCGATCACGTCGGCTTTATGGGGCATCCTAGCCTGCGTACCCCTCATCTTGATGCCTTGGCGGCTGAGGGTCGGGTTTTTCGTAACGCCTGGGTGGCCAACCCCGTGTGCATGCCCAATCGCTGTTCCATCATGACGGGCCGCCTGCCCACGGCGCACAGCGTGGTCTTTAACGACCGATCTCTGCCCTGGAATGCCAACACCTTCATCCGCCAGTTTCGCGCGGCGGGCTATCACACCGCACTCCTCGGGAAATCGCATCTGCAACATGGTCAAAGCCGCAATGCAGTGATGCCTTTCCCCGGTGAAGGTCCGGAAAGCGATGCCTTTCCCCAAGGGTGGGATGAAATTGAAGATGAGGAACGCTATTGGAACGATCCCATTCCGGCCCCGGAGGACTTCTACGGCTTCGAGCGTCTCGCCCTGTCCATCGACCACGGCGCGCGCATGTCGGGCCACCACCTGCGCTGGGCCCTTAGGCAGGGCGCGGAGCGGGACAGCCTCGTCCACGACTACGATGCTGGTGCGCCCGGGTTCCATCGGAGCGCTCACTGGTGGCAGATCTACCAGCCCCCCTACGGGGAGGAACTCCATTCCACCCACTTTGTTGCGGAGGAGACGATGGCGGTGATTCGGGAGGGCGCCGAAAGGGGTCAGCCCTGGCTGGCCTTTTGCTCCTTCCCGGACCCCCACCACCCTCTGACGCCCCCGGGGGATTGGTTTTTCCGCCATCGTCCCGAGGAGGTCGCCTTGCCCGCCTCGCGCTTTGACGATTTAGCCGAGGCCCCGGAGCATCTGCGCCATTTTGCGGCCATCCACCCGCGGGATCAGCGCACCTGGGTGGCCCCCTGCGGCTACGGGGACGATGCGCTTTTGGCGGAGGCCCTTGCGGCCACCTACGGCATGATCGAGATGATCGATGATCGCGTCGGGCAGATCCTCGCGTGCCTTGAAGCGACGGGGCAGGCGGAGAATACGATCGTGGTCTTCACCTCCGATCATGGCGACATGATGGGAGACCACGGCCTGTTTCTAAAGGGCTTCATGCACTACCGGGGTACGCTTCAGGTGCCCTTGGTGATTAAGGCGCCCGGGGTGGCGCCCGGCGCCACGGAATCCCTGGCCTCCAGCCTTGATCTGGCGCAGACGCTTCTTGCGCTGTGTGGTCTGAACGCCTACGAGGGGATGCAGGGGCATAGCTTGGTGCCGCTGCTCGAGGACGGGCAGCAAGCCGTGCGTTCCCACGTGCTGGTGGAAGACGACGTGGCTCCCATCGTGGCCCGGCGCACGCCCATTCCAGGAAAAACCCGCACCCTGATAACGGAGCGCTATCGCTACACGCGAAACTCCAAGGGGGAGGAGCAGCTCTTCGATCTGCAGGCTGACCCGGACGAGCTGATCGATCTCGCTCGCCGTGATCCGGCCCTTCGGGCGTCTTTGCTAGAACAGCTCACCGATGCCCTGCTGGCTGCCGATGATGCGGCCCGGAATACCCCCGTGCGCGCCTAGCCCCAAAGGCACAGCACGCGCATTTCCACGCTGGCGCGCCGGGCCGTCCCGGGCGCGACAGCCGGGTCAAGAAAGGCGCTATGGGGCGTCCAGAAGGGGTCCCCGCGCTCGGCGAGCGCGCTGTCGTAGGTGCGGAAGAGCAGCGTTTCGTCCACGCTCATGCCCGGGAAGGTGTACCACCGATGATCTGCGGCGTGGTCGCCGCGTACGCCGAAGGTTTCGAAGCCGAAACTGCCACCGCCGTAGCTTTCGACCCAGCTCCGCTCAAGATCCCGCTCTGGCACGCTGGCCGCATCGCAGATCGCGAGCGGGGCATCGGCCCGCACGGGCCCCACGTTTCGCCAGAACTGCAGCACCAGGCGCCGGGATGCCCTCCGCACGCAGTCTTCCGGAAGGCCTTCGGACGCTAAAAGGGGGCCGAGGAAGGTCTGATAGGTGCGCTCCGGGTCCCCAATCATGCGCCCGTAATCTTCCGTGAAATCGGAATGGACGAAGTGAATGGGGGCGTAGTCCGCCACCGCCTGTGCCATGGCAGGGTTTCGCAGGATGGCCGGGTAGGGCAGCGCGTGGGTACAGCCCGTAAGCGCCTGGGCCGTTTGGGCAATCTCTCGTCGATGAATTTGGTCGATGGCCGCCTCGTCGGTCCAGTCGGTCACTGCCGAGCGATGGTGAAAAAGGGCAAAGCCGCGCTGCCCCCAACCGTCGTCGTCGTCCAAGCGGGTTGCCGTCAGCGTCAGCGCAGGGTCGGCCCGGCCGTCAAAAATCGGGACTTCGATCTCTTCCCCCAGGTAATTCATGGCGGCCCGACAGGCCAGCGGCAAGGTGGTGTGCATTGGGTCTCCCCCCGGAGAAGCATTATGCGCTTGAGCCTAGCGCGGCCTCGGGCGCGGCGCAAAAGCGTTAGAAGGGTATTCCAAAGGATTCTTTTAGGCGGAATGGGAGGAATGCTAGGGTCGCCGACCCAAGGATTTCAGCAGCAAAAGGCGCGCTCTATGAAACCGGAAACTCTTGCCCTGCACGCGGGCTACGACGGCGACCCCACGACCCACGCGGCGACGGCGCCGATCTACCAGACGACCTCCTATACCTTCGACGATACGAAGCACGGGGCCGATCTCTTTAACTTGGCTGTGCCGGGCAATATTTACACGCGGATCACTAACCCGACCAATGCGGTGCTAGAGGCTCGGGTGGCTGCGTTGGAAGGGGGCGTGGGCGCGCTGGCCCTGGCGTCGGGCATGGCGGCCATTCGCTATGCCATCGAGGCCATTGCGGGCGTGGGGGACAACATCATTTCCCTAAGCCAGCTCTACGGCGGCACCTACAATCTGTTTGCCCACACCTTCCCCCGGCAGGGCATTGAAGTGCGCATGGTGGATGGGGATCAGCCGGAGGCCGCCGCTGCTCTTTTCGATGAGAACACCAAGGCCGTGTTCTGCGAGTCCGTGGGGAACCCGAAGGGCAACGTGGTGGATATTGCCCGGTGGGCCGAGGTGGCCCACGCCCACGGCGTTCCCCTCATCGTGGATAACACGGTGGCGACACCGCTTCTGTGTCGGGTGTTTGATCATGGCGCAGACATCGCGATCCACTCCCTCACGAAATACATCGGTGGGCACGGGACCACGCTCGGGGGCGCCATTGTTGATTCGGGGAAGTTTGACTGGACGGCGGATAAGGACCGCTTTGCGGTCTTAAATACCCCCGACCCGAGCTACCACGGGGTGGTGTACACCGAAGCCCTTGGGGCGGCGGCCTACATCGGGCGCTGCCGCGTGGTGCCGCTGCGCAACACCGGGGCCGCCCTGGCGCCCCACAGCGCGTTCCTATTGATGCAAGGCCTGGAAACCCTCGCCCTGCGCATGGAGCGGCACTGCGAAAACGCACTGGCCCTGGCCAAGTATCTGGAAGCGCACGAGGCGGTAACCTGGGTGAACTACGCAGGCCTGCCCACGAGCCCCTACTTTGAGCGCTGCCAGCGCCTCTGTGGCGGAAAGGCCTCGGGGATTATGAGCTTTGGGGTGAAAGGAGGCGAAGCAGCAGGGGCGAAGTTCATCGACGCGCTGAAGCTGATTCTTCGCTTAGTGAATATCGGCGACGCTAAGTCCCTGGCCTGCCACCCGGCGAGCACCACGCACCGTCAGCTGGGGCCCGAGGAGCTCGCCGCCGCGGGGGTGTCTCCGGACATGATCCGCCTTTCCGTGGGCATTGAGCACATCGACGACATCATCGCCGATGTGGATCAGGCCCTTCGCGCCGCCCAAGGCTAGGGAGGGCGCTTACTCCGGCGGTCCCCAGGACACGGGGGCCGTGGGATGAAAGGCCGGGCGCGGTGCGGGACCACGACTCTGCTCGAGGGCGTAGCCGGCGCGAAGGACCAGCGCGTCCTGCCCCGCCGTGGCGAGGAAGGACAGGCCCATAGGCACGCCCTCGATGGTTCCGAGGGGGACGGTGAGGTGCGGGTAGCCGGCAATGGCGGCGGCGCTGCCAAGGCCTAGCCAGGCGGGCCACAGATCACCGTTTACCAAGTCCACCGGGGGCGCGAGGGGGCCGGAGGGGGCGATGATAAGCGCAGCGTCGTTCGCCTCGAGCAGCGCATCCAACGTGCCGCCCCGAGCCGCTTGCCGGAGCCGGGCGACCCGCGCCGCATGCTCGTCTGGCTTCAAGGGCCCGAGGGCTTCCGACGCTTCAAAAATATCCTGATCGAAGCGCGCCAGCTCTCGGCTGGCTTCGGCTTCATTGAAGGCGATGAGGTCCGCGAGGGTTTTCCCTCGAAAGGCCCCCCGAGCACGAGCCAGGTAGGCCTCCATACCTTGGCGAAACTCCGCCTTTAAGACGGTAAAGCTGTCCTCCCCGAGGGCGCGGAGGGGTTGCTCAAAGGCGTCGACGGACACCATCTCTGCCCCTGCTTCCTGGAGCCACGCTTCCGCCTGGGCGAGGCGCGCAAGAATCCGAGGATCTTCCCCAGCGGCAAAGCGCGCCACGACGATGCGGGTGCCGGCGATGCCCCGGGCGAGCTGCTGATAAAAGGCCTGCCCGGGGGCGAGGGCGTCCATCATGAGCGCGGCATCGGCGACGGTTCGGGTCATGGGCCCCGCCGTATCCTGGCTGGCCGCAATGGGTACGATGCCGTCAATGCTCAGCAGGCCGTGGGTAGGCTTGAGCCCTACGATGCCATTCACCTGGGCCGGGCAGATGATCGACCCGTTGGTTTCCGTGCCCAAGGCCAGAGGGGCCAGACCTGCGGCCACCGCTGCCCCGGAACCGGAGCTAGAACCGCAGGGGGAGCGGTCGAGCACGTGGGGGTTGCGCACCTGCCCGCCCACGGAGGACCAGCCGCTGACCGAGTCGTTGGAACGGAAATTGGCCCACTGGCTAAGGTTGGTCTTGCCCAGAATGACTGCGCCCTGGGCCCGGAGGGCGGCCACAACGGGAGCATCTTCCTCAGCGTAGTTGTCTAGGAGCGCTCGGGAGCCGGCAGTGGTGGGAAGGGGGTCGCGGGTTTCGATGTTGTCCTTTACCAGCACAGGCAGGCCGTCGAGGGGTCCGAGGCTGGCCCCGGCCTTGCGCCGGGCATCGCTGGCCGCCGCAGCGGCTCCGGCCTCTGGGTTTAACGCCCTAACGGCTCGTAAGGCGGGTCCCTCCTCATTCACCGTCGCGATGCGACTCGTTAGGGTCGCAAGGAGGGCTTCCGCCGTGAATTCCCCTTTCGCAAAGGCGCTTTGGAGTGTTGCGCCATCGGCGTAGGCCCAGGGTGCGGTGCTCGGGCTGGGCTCAGCGCCCAGGGCTGGAATCGCTGCGCTTAGCATGAGCGCAAGCGCAGCGGGCAGGGAAGGTTTAGCTGCGGGGGTATGAAGTGGCATGGCGCGGTTCTCCCTGAGGGGCCTTTGGCTCACTATGCCGCTCGCGCCGCCCCGGGCAAAGATCAAAAATATAATGCGCAGCATTAAAAGCTGCGGTAAAAAGGAAGCCTAGGATCTCCCGGGGGAGTAAGACCATGGAAGTCACCAACTGCGTTCTACCCAATGGCGAGCAGATGGCCGGATTCCTTAAGAATCCGGAGGAGGGCCCCATCTATATGGTGAACCTCCTGAAATTTAAGGCTCAGGCCGAATATGCCGACGGGCGAGCATCGTCGCTCACGGGACAAGAGGCCTACGGCCTGTATGCGGAGGGGGTGCGGAAGCTGCTTGAGGCGGTGGGAGGCAGCGTAACCTTCGCGGGGGAGGTATCCCGCCTGACCCTGGGGGAGGTGGAGGAGCTTTGGGATGAGGTTGCCATTGCCTGCTACCCCACCCGGGGCGCCATGCTTCAAATGATGCAGCTGCCTGCGATGGCCGAGATCGCTGCCCACCGCGCGGCGGGGTTGGCGGGGCAACTCAACATCGAGTGCCTTGGGGATCCGTCCTTCGGGGCTACAGCACTCTGAGGCGAAGGCCCCGGGGCTGGGGCGTTCGGTGTGCCTCCGGCAGGGTGCAGATGCGTTCCATGCGCGTAATCGAGCCGTCCGCGTACTCCCAGATGAGGGTCTCGCCCTCAAGGTAGCGCCGGACCACCAGGGGCCCCCAGCCGAAGGCATGGAAATTTAGGATCCCGTCGTCCCAGGTCATGGTGGCTGAAGTGCGTCCACAGAACTCTTGCGATCCCAGGGTGAAGAGAACGCTTCCTTCCGTATCGTTCGTACTCTCTCCCGCCGTGGCATTAGGTCCCCCATCGTGAATCAGGCCAGCGGTGGTGATCACTACCCGTCGGCCGCATTGTTCAATACGCTCCACATGCCCGAGCTTTCCATTGACGGCCTGCCACAGACCGCGCAGATCGGCAGCGTCAGCGCTGAGGAGCTCGCCGCATCCATCAAGAATGGGCAGGGGGAAGTGGTCGTAGCCG
>Ga0181578_10004950_pt1 | contig 11730 bp, 9 predicted proteins | sample 071ome_21_FD_148659 | JGI IMG/M metagenome (GOLD analysis project Ga0181578, IMG submission 148659) | Coastal salt marsh microbial communities from the Groves Creek Marsh, Skidaway Island, Georgia - 071401CT metaG (spades assembly) | ecosystem: Environmental > Aquatic > Marine > Intertidal zone... | reverse complement strand
CAAGGGTTTGCGCTCGTGGGGGTGCCGGAGGCTCGCTCGCGAGGTAGTCTTCTCCATGGAGCCCTTCTTCCGGGGCTTCAGGAACGAGGCTTGCCATGCGCATTCGGTCCTGGACTCAGGTTTCCCGTCCCGCCCCCGGCTCCTTCTCTCACTTCGGGGGGCTGTGGGAGTTCCAGCTGAAGAGCGGGGAGCAGACCCCCCGCCACTCCCAGGGGAGCGAGGAGATCATCGTCGCCCTCGAGGGGGAGGGGGTCGTCACCCTCGCGGGGCAGCCGATCCCCCTTCAACCGGGGGAGGTCGTCTGGGTTCCGGCCCGGACCGACCACTCCATTGGAAATGCCAACGGGGCCACCCTCCGGGGGCTCTCGATGGAGATCTCCCTAACTGGTGCCGAAGAAGAGACTTCCGGTGACGAGAAGGTCAGCGAGAGTGACCTGGAGTCGATCATCGACTCCATCCCCGATCAGGTCGACGAGGCGACCAGCCTCCAGCTGATCATCCAGCTCTTCGACACCGCCGGGATCCTCTCCGAGCAGATCGACGACGCGATCGGGCTGGAGAGTGAAACCGGGCTCGCAGCCCTGCAGAACATCGAGCGCCGGGTCATGGACGCGGTGGTCCGCATCTCGAGGAGCTACACCAGCGAGGATGGGCTCTTCCCCCGACGCTTCTGATCCCTCCGAAACCGGTCCTGTCCCACTTGTGAGCCCGATATGGTCGCGATCGACCATATCGGGCTCGCTTGTCGTTCTGAGGGGCTCGTGGCAGAATGTCCGCGGCTGGCGAACCTTCTCCGTTTCCACTCGAGCGCCCGCTCGGGGGGTCGTCGGGAGCGGTCCTTTCGGACCGTTTTCCGGGGCGCGACCTCTCCGGGGAGGAACTCGGGGCAGGACGCCGCGCTCGCCTCGTGCGCCGCTCCGCCCAACTCATGGACCGCGTCCTCGGCTCCCGACTGGAGTCGGGCGGGCTTCATCGGTTGGGGGGACCGGGTTCGGGCGGTGGCGGTGATCCTCCGGGAGCGGGGTTCCCGAGCGCGAGTGATCGCGCTCCTGGCATTCGGAAGGATGGCTCGGTTGATCCGCAGCGGAAGCACGCAGAGCGCGACGTCGAAGAAGGACGCGAAGAGCTCGAAGAACGATGGAGCGGGGGGAGCAAGGGGAGGCGCCGATCGGGGTGCGGCCGTGCCGGAGAACGGGAAGGGGCTCGAGCCTCAGCGCAAGCAGGCGCTCGACTTCGCCCTCCAGCAGATCGGCAAGAAGTGTGGCCAGGGCGCGATCATGTACCTCGGCGATGAGACGCGCCGTCAGGTCGACACGATCAGCACCGGCTCGATCTCTCTCGACCGCGCCCTGGGCGTGGGGGGGCTTCCCCGCTCCCGAGTGGTCGAGGTGTACGGACCGGAGTCGTCGGGAAAGACGACGCTGACCCTTCATGTCGTCGCGAACGCTCAGAAGAACGGCGGGGTGGCCGCCTTCATCGACGCGGAGCACGCGCTCGACCCGACCTACGCCCAGAAGCTCGGGGTCGACCTCGACCAGCTCCTCGTGTCCCAGCCGGACAGTGGAGAGCAGGCCCTGGAGATCGCCGAGATGCTCGTCGCCTCGAGCGCGGTCGATGTGGTGGTCATCGACTCGGTCGCCGCCCTCGTGCCGCGCGCGGAGCTAGAGGGGCAGATGGGGGACAGCCATGTCGGACTTCAGGCCCGCCTGATGTCCCAGGCCCTCCGGAAGCTGACCGGCGTGATCCATCGCTCGAACACGTGCGTCGTCTTCATCAACCAGATCCGTGAGAAGATCGGGGTCATGTTCGGCAGCCCCGAGACGACCACCGGTGGGCGCGCCCTCAAGTTCTACAGCTCGGTCCGCCTCGACATCCGGCGGATCGGCTCGATCAAGAGCGACGGCGACATCAGCGGGAACCGCACCGTCGCCAAGGTCGTCAAGAACAAGCTCGCGCCCCCGTTCCGCAAGGCGGAGTTCGACATCATCTTCGACCGCGGGATCTCCTACCACGGCGACCTCCTCGACCTCGCGGTGGAGGAGAACCTCGTGACGAAGTCGGGGACCTGGTTCTCCCTCGGCAAGGAGCGCCTGGGGCAGGGCCGCGAGCGCGCGGTCCAGTTCCTGCGCGAGCACGAGGACCTCGCCCGCAAGCTCGACGACGATGTGCGTCGACGGGTCTTCGGCGACGCGCCTCCTCCCACGCCCGAGCCGGCGGATCCCGAGGCATAGATCGGCAACGGAGGACGGGGAGCCGCGTCCCTACGGGAGCGGGGCTCCCCGATCTCTCCGACCGGTGGCCCGGGAACGCGCGGGTGCCGTGCCCGAGAGATCCGCCCGAGGGGGCGGATCCCCTTCGAAAGGAATCGCTGCGTGCGAATGAACGCCTTCGCCCAACGACATCGGTCGGGGCTCCGTCCTTCGGCAGAGTTCCAGGAGATCGCGGAGTCGAGGCCGCGGGAGCGCGGGACGATGCTCCTCATCGCCATCGCGGTCCTGACGCTCCTTTCGATCATCGCCGTCACCTTCGCGGCGCTGATGCGTCTCGAGCGCAAGGCGACCGAGAACTTCCGCAACGCGGCGGGGGCGGAGATGCTGGTGGACTCCGGGACATCCGCGGTCATCGCGATGCTCCGAGGAGGCGCGCTCTGGGATGGCCACACCGATCTCTCGAACCGGCAGAGCCCGTGGCTCTACGGGTCCCGGACCTCCCGCGGAGATCTTCGGTACGGCGGCCTCGAGCCTCTCGATCGGCTCCAGAACCCGGAGAACTCCTCGCTCACCCTGGAGCTGGGCGCGAGCTACGCCGGCGCGGAGAGCAAGGATCGCTTCCGGACGAAGGTGATCGACTGTAACTCGCAGATCTACCTCAACGGCGAGCAGGACACCCTGGCCCAGATGCTCGACAACCTCGGGCAGGCGATCCGGAACAACCCCGAACTCAAGTACAACCCGCTCTACAGCGGCCCGCGCATGACCGGAAAGCAGATCACCGGGCGTGAGATCCTCCGCTTCCGGAGTCGTCTCCCGGGGCGCCGGTTCCAGTCGAAGTCCCAGCTGCAGGACCTGATCGGCGGGGAGAACTACAAGCTCCTCGCGGACTTCGTGACCGCGGAGGCCTGGGTGAACCCGCACACCGTCCGGTCGACCGATGGTCGCCAGCCGGTGCGACTCCTCCTCGATGGGGACGACGCGTTGCTCACCTCGGTCAACAACCAGCGGCAGGCGAACCCCAACGTCGAGGGTGCACCGCGGGTCAGCTTCGAGCCGCGGGCGCCGATCAATGTGAACACCGCACCGCGCGAGGTCCTCATCGCCTGCCTCGCCGGGATCGGGGGGCGTCGCGCGTTCCCCTACACCGAGGTCCAGGTCCAGCAGTTCGAGAACATGAACCGCGGCGTCATTGATGTGGACGGCACCCTGCCGCCGACGAACGAGGAGATCTCCCTCGTTCAGGTGCCGGTCTGGGTCTACTCCACGCCGCTCACCGTCGAGCAGGCGACCGACATCGCCGACCGGATCATCTCCTCGCGGAAGACGCGTCCCTTCAAGGTCTGGCGCAGCTCCGATCTCGGGGAGCCGGGCTTCGAGGACTTCATCGACGCTCTCCCCGAGACCGTGTTCCCGCCCGCCTCCTCGATCACCGTCATCAACCCGCGGGACCCGGGAGGGCGGTACAAGTCGCCGCTCCTCTCCGGGAACGAGGGCTCGGGGCGGATCTTCGGACTCGGACACGACCCGAACGAGCGGGGCGCGCGCCGGGCCGCCGGGCTGCCGGTCTCGAACCAGAACGCCTGGTACTTTGACATGATGCGCGACACCCTGAAGGCGAACTTCAACCCCAACGCGCGCCTGAACAAGTCAATCCGAACCTGCCGGCCTATGTCACCGTCGACAAGGCGAACCTCGTCAAGCTGGGCAACAACGGCACCGATCGCAACGATGTGGTCGTCGGTCACACCACCGAGTTCTGCTTCGATTCCCGGGGGATCTACGAAGTCACCGCCTTCGCGGAGATGCTCGTCGGCGAGTCTCAGGCCGCCCTCGAGACCTACGCCGAGACGAAGCGCCGCTCGGTCGTGCGGATCTTCGACACGATCCAGCACACCACCCAGCGGCAGTTCGAGCGCCCCTTCAACGAGGGGGGGCTGGCCAGCTTCCGCGATCGGGAGTACGTCACGAGCTACCCCGATTCCATGGATGCCCTGGAGCCGGACATCTTCTTCGGCTCTCAGGACGACGGAAGGATCGAGCTCTCCGGGGCCACCGACGCCCGCCTTCAGGCGGTCCGCCCGGAGCTCCGGCAGAACCAGTTCGTCAACTCCTCGAACCTCCGCCTCGCCGAGACCTTCCGCTTCCGTCAGAACGGGGCCGAGCTCCGGACGACGGTCCGCCGCAACGGTCGGAGGGATCCGCAGGTGAACGAGCAGCTGCGGGAGGTCCTCGATGCCGACTTCGCCAGCGACGGCGTGAACTTCACCCGGCACTATGGGCGGAATCTCTGGAGCACCGGCAACATCTCGGACGAGGACGACCCCGCCAACATCTCGGAGCCCCAGATCGGGACCGCCGCGGACAACGGCGACTACCAGCCCGATGGGCTTCACATGGGGTTCGAGCGGGTCTCCCGCAATGGAACGCGGATCCTCCGTTACCCCGCGAACTCCTTCCGGAGCCGCCCGGGCTTCGAGGGGCAGATGGAGGGGCGCAACAACACGACCGGGAACCTGCCCTACTACCAGGGCGGCTTCTCCTGCTGGCTGAAGCTCGAGCACGACGGAGCGGACCCCATCTTCTGCGGGATCCTCAAGGCCACCCAGGTGATCCGCCCCGTGGGCCAGAACGTCGATGACTCCGAGGGGACCCAGACCTTCGTCTGGAAGAACACCAACGGCGAGATTCGGATCACCCGTCTCTACTACCATCAGGCCTTCCAGCGGGGGGGGCTGACGAACGCGGTGCCCTTGATCGGGGATGGCGAGGACCTCGAGAACGAGGATGTCATCGCCGATCCGCGCAAGACCTGGGCGCGCACCGATGTCGTCGTCGATGTGCGCGATTGGAAGGCCCACGAGTGGCACCACCTCGCGGTCGAATGGAACGACGAGGCGGACGGCGATCGGATCCGGGTGGTGCTCGACGGCGAGGCGCTGAACATCGTCACCAACCACAACCTCGGGTTCGGTCGGTTCTGCGCGCTCAACGAGTTCGAACCCTCCGATGAGATCCAGATCGGCGGCGTGCATCGGCAGCAGTCGGTCGACAACGAGGGGGTCTTCAAGTTCGGGACGAACGTGAGCGCGCGCTCGATGCAGCAGCGCGACCCCACCGTGAAGAAGATTCCCCTCAACGGGACCATCGACGAGTTCCGCACCTTCTTCGGCTTCTACGACCGCGGCAGCGAGGAGCTCGGCTACTTCACCCGGGAGACCGGGCGCTACGTGAACCAGTTCGAGGTCCCCTTCCCGGAGGGGATCCAGCGGATCCGTCTCCGCTCCCTCAACTGGACGGTCTACCCGCCGAAGCTCTACGCGGGGCTGGGAGTCCGCTGGAATCCCGGGACCGACTTCGTCATGCGGGCTCGAAACGTCGACAACTCGGGCGCCATCGAGATCCGGGACGCCGGCGGAGACGCCGTGCTGAACCAGAACATCTCCGGGCGCTGGCTTTACAAGACCGGCAATCTGCTCGGAGAGGTCGGCCGCCTCGGCTACGAGGTCGAGATGCGCGGGGCTTTCGGCGAGCAGCGCTACGGAGACCGGATCGTCAGCTCGCCGGTCTTCGACGATGTGACCCTCACCTACTACCTCCCCTCCGCCCGCGTCCTCATCAGCGAGGAGATGGAGTAGGGGAGTCGCCAGAGGGCCGGCTCTCCCCTCGGGGAGAATCGGCGCCGCGGTCGCCCGTGTTGGGGAGGACCGCCGGGAGCGGAGTCGAGCCGCCGGGCCGACGCAGCTCCTTCCGTTCTCTCCGGCCGAGCCGGGGGGCGGTGAAGAAGGAACCCAGACCAAAGGGGGAGCTCCCCCGGGAGGAAGCCATGTCGAATCCCACTTCCCAGAGGCCTGCGCGCGGACTGCCGCGCACGCTGCGCCGCTCGATCCCCGTGATCGCGCTGCTCGGCCTCCTGCTCGCCGGCGCGCCCGCGGAGGCGCAGTCGGAGAACAGCCGAGCCTACGTGACGATCGAGTCGGTGAAGGTGCGCGCGGACGATGACGCGCGCTTCATCGATGTCCAGGCGACCGTCTCGCTGCCTCCCGGGTGCAAGCTGGAGTTCGTGCTGACGCGACAGTCCGCCGCGGTGCAGACGAACCTCGTGACGGTCCCGGAGAACCGGAAGGTCCGGGAGAGCTTCAAGATCGAGACCCCGTCGCCGTCGGCGGTCCCCTACACCTACCTCACGCGGATCGCCCCCCTCGAGGACCAGCCCCGCGCGGTCCGTCGCGCGATCGAGGGGGACCCGAAGGCCTATCCGCCTTCGATCGTGCCCTTCCAGAAGTACCACTTCGACAAGAGCTTCCCCTCGGGGACGGAGGCGGAGATCGCGGCCGAGGTGGCTCGGGTCCGCAAGTGGTTCAAGTCGGAGTACACCGCGCTCGCCAAGCTCGATCAGGTCGTCTCGAAGGCCCGCAAGGAGGTCGAGGAGGGGACGGACTACGTCGACCGCCAGGGAGGCCTCGACGCGAAGAAGTGGCGGAAGATGATGGACGATGAGGTCCTCGAGCCGCTCCGTCAGGCGCAGAAACTTTACAACGAGGGCCTCGCCGGGAACCGCGCCGATCTCATCGCCTACCGCCCCGCGCTGGCCGATCTCCGGACGCTCTCCTCTGCGGTCGCCCTCCGGGCGACCTCCCGCTCGATCGAGCTCTACGAGGAGAAGGGGCTCTCCCCCGCGGAGGAGGACAAGGCTCCGGAGGCGATCGTCACGAAGGTGCCCGGCTTCAACAAGCGGGTGCCGAAGGGGAGCGACCTTCAGAAGATCGTGAATCGCATCAACGACAAGCTCGACATCGAGGAGAAGAAGGACGGGGGCCAGTGATGTTCGCACGGAGAGCCATGCCCCTCGCACTTCCTCTGCTGCTCCTGCTCGGAGCCTTCGCCGACCCCTTCGTCGGAGCCGCCGCCGCCCAGGAGGGGGGAGAGCCGGTCCCGGGGCTCGTGGAGCTCACCACCGCCTCGGTGAAGCCCTCGAAGGGGGGCTGGGAGCTGAGCTTCGTCGGGACGGGCGCCAAGCTCCCCAAGGGAACGGTGTTGAAGTGGTCGCTCCAGTGGCGAATGCAGTCGCTGCGGGAGTTCACCACGACACTGGGGGGGAACAAGAAGATCCGCGAGACGATCCCGTTCGAGGACCTCCAGGGCTACGCGGCGGACATCTTCCTCCGCCTCGAGATCGACTACCTCGCCCAGCCCCGTGAGGTGAAGGAGGCGATGGACAAGGACCCTGAGACGTTCCTGATGGAGCAGAACCCCTGGACCATCCGCTTCTGGGACCAGCGCTTCTCGCTGGGGACGGAAGCCCAGATGGAGAAGCAGAAGGAGGAGGCGCGAAAGTTCTTCCTCGACACGCTCAAGGGGGCGCTGGCCGCCGAGAAGAAGTTCAGCCAGAAGTCCACCGCCGCGGAGTCCGGGAGCGACTTCCAGAAGGGGGGAGCCTTCGACTCGAAGGCGTGGCAGCGCTTCGTCGAGAAGGATGTCCGTGATCCGCTGAGGGCGCTTCAGAAGAGCCTCCGGGACAAGGGAGGGCACCTCATGCTGCTCACGGAGTCTCGTGACCTCGGCTACCTGACGGAGATCGTGAACGCGATCGCGCTCCGCAGCTACGAGCGCTCGCGGACCCTCTACGAGAAGCTCGGCATCATTCCCGACAGCGCGGACTTCTCTCCCAAGGAGATCGATGTGAACTGCTCGAGCTCCAAGTCGAGCTACCTTCAGAAGCGCACTCAGCAGCTCTGTCGCAGCCAGAAGATCGACATGAACGAGCTCCGCTGAGCGACGCCTCGGGGCTTCTAAGTCATTGTAGAGAAAAGCCTTGGAGTCATTGACGGCCGGTGGACGGGCGCTTCCCGCGTTGACAGCGGGGGGCGCCCGTCTATCATTCCGAACGGCTCGGGTCCGCACCCGAGCGCGTCCACGGTTGGACGGTCCCGGGTCCCCGCCGCGTCGGACCCGTACCCCCCCGAGGGGGGAAGGGGAGATCTCGGGCTCAGCACGGGCTCTCCCCCTCCTCCCGGGAAGGCGTGTAGTGCATGGTGCCCTTCTCGGATGACTCCGCCGGCCGCGAGGCGCCGGGCGGAGAGGATCCGCTTGCGTCCATCCCCCGAGGCGGGGATGGCCCCGAGCTCGACCGTCTCCGCGCCGAGCTCCTCGCTCAGTTCGAGTCGGAGAGGCGGGAGCTCGCCCGCGATGAGGCGGAGTCCCCATCTCCCGTCGAGGAGGGGGGGGCGATGATCGGTGAGGGGGTCGACGACCCCTCCGCACGACCGGTTCGCAGCGGTCCGCTGCGGGAGCTCCTCGACGCGGAGTTCGATCGTTGTCATCGCTTCGATCCGATCCGTAGCCTCTTCGGGGACATCCGGACCTTTCTCCGCCGTGCCGTGGCTCGCGAGAACGAGGAGGATCTCCCGGTCGAGGAGTTCCGCCGCAGCGGCTGAGCCGAACGCCAGGCCCGAGGCCATCCGAAACGAGAAAACGAGAGGAGCCACGCGGGACACCCGCGTGGCTCCTCTCGCTTTGGTCCGGCACCGTGCCGCCCTCCTCCCTTGGGGGGGAGGGATCGTCAGGCGCCGATGTCCTCCCGCCGCGAGCATCCCTCGAACCGAATGCGGTCGGCGTGGGCGTAGGCCAGGGCCCTCGCTTCAACGAGATCCCGGCCGAGCGCGGTGACCCCGAACACGCGGCCCCCCGCGGTGACCAGACTTCCGTCCTGTAGACCCGTTCCTGCATGGAAGACCTGGATTTCCGCCTCCACGGGGGTGTGAACCTCGCCTTCGACCGGGAGGCCACGCCGATAGCTCCCCGGATAGCCGTCCGAGGCGAGGACGAGACAGAGCGCGGTCCGCGGATCCCACTCCAGCTCCAACCCCTCCAGGGTGCCGCCATCGATGGCGTCGAAGATGTCGATGAGGTCGGTCTTCAGCCGCATCAACAGCGGCTGCGTCTCCGGATCCCCGAACCGACAGTTGAACTCGAGGACCTGGGGGCCCTCGTCGGTCAGCATGATCCCGACATAGAGGAGGCCATGGTAGGGGATCCCCTCCTCCGCGAGTCCGTCGAGCGTGGGGCGGAGGATCTCACGATCGATCCGCTCCCGCAGGTTCGCGCTCGTTTCGGTGGGGCTGAAGGCGCCCATTCCCCCCGTGTTCGGCCCGGTGTTCCCCTCGTGGCGGGCCTTGTAGTCCTGGGCGGGCTCGAGCCACTGATGCTGGCGTCCGGAGACGAACGCGAGCATCGAGACCTCACGGCCCCGGAGGCGCTCTTCGAGAAGGACGACTCGTCCCGCCTCGCCAAAACGGGAGCCATCGAGCATGGCTCGGGCCTCTTCCTCGGCGATGGCGCGGTCATCGGTGACGACGACCCCCTTTCCGGCCGCGAGCCCGTCCGCCTTGACGACGACCCCTCGCGGGAAGCGCTCGAGAGCGGCGAGGAGGTGTCCTTCCTCCCGGACGACCTCGAAGCGGGCGGTGGGGATGCCGTGGCGCTGCAGGAACTCCTTGGTGAAGACCTTGCTGCCCTCGAGGCGGGCGGCGGAGGCTCCCACTCCGAAGACGGCGACGCCTCGGGCGCGCAGGCGATCGGCGAGGCCGTCCACGAGAGGCGCCTCCGGGCCGATCACGACACGACCGATGCCCTCCGCCAGGACGCGCTCCTCCAGGTCGGCAGAGGCCGCGACCGGGTCGAGGTCCCAGCGCGGGCCGAGGGCCGCGGTCCCGGCGTTCCCGGGGCAGGAGATCACCTCCGTGACGCGAGCGCTGCGGGCAAGGCTCCACGCGAGGGCATGCTCACGCCCTCCGCTGCCGACGACGAGAACCTTCATCCTGCGGACTCCTCCTTCGCTGAGGGTTCGGCGGTTGCGCCTGATCCGGGGGATCCGCCCCCGGGGGATGGTGACCCCTCGGCTCGGCGTGAGCGCGCGCGGCGGCTCGAGCGGGGTGCGCTGAGGAGATAGGCGACAAGGCAGAGCAGCGCCGAGTGCGGGGAATTGTAGGTCAGGTGCAGTGCACCATCCAGAAGGAAGAGACGGCGCAGAGAGGCGAAGGTGAACGCCCCCGGCGGTCTCGAGGGTCTCTCTCGCTCCGCTCGAACGCCGAGTCCGACGAGGAGCGTCCAGCCTAGCAGGGCGGGGAGCCCGAAGGTCGACGCGTCGTGGTGGAGCGCGAGCGGGGCGGCCAGCACGGAGTGGAGGAGGACGAGGCGAGCGCGGCAGCGAAGGACCCGGGGTCGGGCCTGCTCCTCTTCGAGTGAGTACCGGGTCACCCAGAGTCCATGACCGCCGATGAGGAGCGCCGGCAGCAGAGCGGCCTCGGGAGCCCCCGCGAGGGTGCCGCCGAGGAGGACCACGCAGACCCGCACGCTCCCCATGGCGAGCGGGCCGAGCCACGCGCGGTCCTTCACAAGGAAGTCGTAGAGGAGGACCGCCAGGAGGGCGCCGCCGGCGGGGAGGGCGCAGCGAGCGGGGAGCAGCGGCAGGAGGCTCCCGAAGGCCACCAGGGAGAGAAGCAGCCCCCGGCGCGCCGCCGCTTCCGAGAGGAGGCGCGCCGGGATGGGGCGGTGCGGGGCACCGACCGCATCCCGGCTGCGGTCTCGCCAGTCGTTCGCGCCCATGCCGAAGCAGTAGAGGGCGCTGACGGCGGCGAGGGCGGGCAGGAGGAGCGGGAGGGACTCCGCCGATCGCTCCGCGCCGACGGAGCTCGCAGCGATCCAGCCGGTCGCGAGATTCGTCCACGCGGTGGGAAGGAGCCGTAGTCGGAAGAAGGATGACCAGACGCCGAGCGACCCCCGGATCGACATCCTCAGCCGAAGAGCCGGAGGATGTCGTGGTAGGTCACATACAGCGCGAGTCCGATGAGGATGACGAACGCCCCGAGGTGGACGAGCCCCTGGACCCGCTCGTCCACGGGCGAGCCCTTGAGCTTCTCGATGAGGAGGAAGAGGAGGTGTCCGCCGTCAAGGATGGGGAACGGGAGCAGGTTGAAGACGCCGAGGTTGATGCTGATCATCGCGAGCACGTAGAGCAGCTTGCTGAACCCCTCGTCCGCGACCCGCTTGCCGATGTGGACGATCCCCACCGGTCCGGCGAGGTTCCGCGGCGCCACATCCTGACGGGCGAGGGCGCCGAGCATCAGGAAGATCCGCTTCCCCCAGACCACGGACTGGTTCCAACCCTCGGTCACCGCTTCTCCGAGAGAGGTCTGGATCGTCACCTGATCGAAGGGGAAGCCGACCCCCAGGGAGCGGCTGAGCGCCGTCGGGGTCACCGAGAGGTCGAGTCGCTCCCCGCCCCTCTCGATGCCGAGCTGCACGGCACCGGAGGAGGCCTCGCGGACTGCCGCGAACCGCACGAAGAAGTCTTCCCTCCCGAGCACCGCCTCGCCGGCCACCGCCACGATCGCGTCTCCGGGGAGGATCCCCGCCGCGGCGGCGGCGCTCCCCGCCATCACCTGGACGACCCTCACGGGAGCGCGGGTCTCCACTCCGAGCGGAGCCGGGGGGACACCCTCGGGGACCCGGGCCTCGA